>Ga0315284_10006140_pt1 | contig 17104 bp, 20 predicted proteins | sample YL17G09_16_MG_FD_203696 | JGI IMG/M metagenome (GOLD analysis project Ga0315284, IMG submission 203696) | Sediment microbial communities from Yellowstone Lake, YNP, Wyoming, USA - YL17G09_16 | ecosystem: Environmental > Aquatic > Freshwater > Lake > Sediment | place: USA: Wyoming | collected...
AGTTCTGAGCCATAACTTCTTTTGAGAACATTTCTGCTCTAGATCTGCAATCTATTGCTTTACAATTCAGTCTCTTAACTGCTTCACCAAGTAGTAAGATAGATTCCTTTTCGTTTTTAGGTTTACATACACTACCAGATTCAGCAGTTATTAGTTCTGGAATAGCTCCATCTTGCAGTGCAACTACGGGAGTTCCACAAGCCATTGCTTCTATTGCTACCAGTCCGAATGGCTCATCCATGTTACTAGGAAATAGAAGACACTTTGCATTTTGATAGAGTTCTATCTTTTTCTCTTGAGAAGCATCTAGATATACCTTAACATTTTCTCCATCAGACATACCAATTATCTTTTCCATATAAGAGGTATTATCTACAAAAGATCCACCAACAATATCTATTGGCATATTTAGAGACTTAGCAACTTCTATAGCAATATGAGGCTGTTTGAATTCTGCAAGTCGTCCAACATAGAGAAGTCTATCACCATGAGACTTAGAGAATTTGTACTCGTCTAAGTCTATCCCATTATAGACATATTTAGCATTGAATCCATAGACATCATATTGTTTCTTCATAAATTCAGATATGCCAATTATATTAGTTTTAAAAGCAGGTCTCTTTCTACACCACCATGCAGTATTCATTGCACCGTGATGTGTATGACAGACATTAAGTTCCATATTTCTAACTTTACTAGCATATTCAAATCCAAACCAATTATGACCATGCACAATATCAAAGTCTTTTAGCATTGGATCATATACTTTCCACATATTTCTTTCTTGACCTAGCCAATCAACTTGAGTACTATTTTCACATGGAATTGTATCTATCATTACTCCACCAGGAAGCTGTTGACTTCCTTGAGCTGCAAACACAACTACTTTTTGATTTAATGATATTAGTCCTCTAGCTAAGTCCCATACAATTCTTTCCAGTCCCCCGTAGTTCCTTGGAGGACACTGCAGGAATGGCGTAGATATTAATGCAATATTCAACAGAAATCACACCTATTGCAGATTGGAATATCTGCTCTCATCTTAGTTTTATGTAGAGTTCTAAGTGCTGTTGCTCTTTCAGAATTCCATACATCTATGATACTATCTGTAGATACATTGCCCAATGGTTCTTCACATTCCATATCAAACCAGCAAAGGGAAACTCTACCATCCCATAATATATTTATCTCGTTCAGTCCTTGACACGCCTCTTGGTCATGCAGTACACCACGCTTTATTCCATTATGTCCAGCATAGTTAAAGCACATATTTGTATGAGATAGTGGTCCCCAATTCCTCCTAAAGATTTGCCCATCATAAACAGTAACAAATGTTGGAGAAGCTGGCATTACTACAAAAGCATTAACTGGTCTCTTACGATCAGCTACCATATTGAAAAACTGTTTAGCATTGTTTTCAATTTTACTACCATCTATTCCCATTAATTTCTGAGTCTGTCCACTTGTTCCTCCACTAATATGTAAAGCGACAGTTCCTAAATGGTCTAATCCGAGAAGGAACTTTGAAGCATCTTCATCTAGTAACAACGCATTAGTCTCAATGTGAATTAAAGAGTCAAGTTTATCATCTATATACTGGAGTCTTTGTTTCCATTTAGGATCCATGAATAATTCACCGTGACCAAAGGGCTTGATGAGTTTTGGTCGTATTTCTTTACACTCATCAATAATCTTCTTGAATAACTTAGTATCCATATAGCCTTTAGTACGTTTCATGTTAGGATAGCCACAGAATAGACATTGTGCATTACAGTGATTACATGTCTCTAGCCTGACAGTATCTGGTTTATGTCTAAATTCCTTTGCCATTTCTGGTTTTAGAACATCTGCTAATTCTATCTTTCCGCCTTCTACTTCTCCTTTTAAATATTTATCAATAATACTCATTGTGGGGCTTCTCCTGTCAATACTTCTGCAGGTAATATAAACCTTGGTTCTACATCGCCTGCAATTACATATTGTGCTAAATGGTCACATCTAACATCCGATCTCATAACTAAATCAAATCCATATTTCTTAGCTTTTCTAAAAAAGTAGAAATCCTCTGAATATCCAGTTCTGGTAGACCAACTAAACCAAGGTTTAGGAATTGTTTCAAATACTCTTCTATGTATTAGACAAAATCCTAAACCAGCAACATCTGCTTTGAATAGTCTATTTGCAGTAATATCATAAACTGGTAAGTATCCTTTTCTCCATATCTTTTTCTTAGATCTAGGATCTGGTTCTGGTGTTCCTTTTACCCATGCAGCCCACGTCGGAGTACCTTTTTTCTTAGCATAGTAAAGTCCACTAACAATAGGAAGCTGTAAATTATATAATAAATATAATGCTAAGTTAATATTATCCGGTGTTCTAGGAGAAACATCTGAATCTAAAAAGAAAATATAATCCATTCCTCTTTCAAGACACAAATCAACTAACGCTTCTCTAGACAAGTGAATTGGCGGACCAGAAGATAGAAACGGGGTCTTATTACACCACGTTAGAGTTTCATAACGAATTGGACCGTATGCTCTTTCAATCCAGAACATAGATACAGATCCAGTATGGGGTATGCAAATGCCTATTTCTGGTATTTTATTAACAACACGATTGTCTAGTTCGTCAATATTCCAAGCCATTTGATCATAATGATTATAGCTTTGTTATTAAATATTGTGAGTGTGATTAGAGGAATTTGAATTCAAAGTCTGTATGTACTGTTACTGGAGCTGCAGTTGTGTTCATTATATATGTTGGTCCAGACGGCTGATGTAAAGTATCGGGAACACCATCAGATCTCCAATTACCAAATATTCTAGTTGAAGCACTCAATGGTGCTTGGAATGATCCCATAACATAAATTCCTTTCATGTATCTTCCATTTGCTAAAGTCCATGTATGTCCAGATATCCATATTGTATTATTACTAACTACTACAATATTAAGAGGTGGTGGGGTTGACATCATCGTTCCATCATCTAATTCAGCCATTAGCCATTTTATTGATTGGTTGGAAAGACCTGTTCCAGAAGGCGGAACAATAGGTGAAGTAGCATCAGTATTGAATAATAGAGATGCACATATTCTATCTCCATCACATCTTGTATAGTTAGTTGGGAGTGTAGTTGCACCAAGTCCAACAAAACTATATTCAACAAAGAATTTTACTGTTTGACCAGTTGTTAGAACTACATTAGGAGAAAGAATATTATAGATAGATGCCCATGCTGCTCCTCCCTCATTGGATACTTTACCAGCAATATGATAATAAGTTCCAGGAGATTGGAATGTGATTGTTTCTGCTGTTATAGCACCTGAATTTCCCCAGAAAGAAACCACAGTAGCAGTCGAATACCAAGAGTTGGTGGGAGTTGCTACTTTAACTTCAAATGCATTAATTTTAAAACTTGCTGGATCAATTAAACCAGCTGCCATTTGAGCTACTCTATTGATACCCAAAGAGGTGAAAGAATTTCCTCCAACAGTTCCACGATCTACAACTTTTTCTCCCTCGTAAATCTCGTAGTGTACTACTTCCTTCGCCTTGAGGCTATATTCTATTTTTTCATGTTTTTCTGCCATTCATATCACCTATATAGAGAATGTATATTCTATCTCTACCCACAAATATCCTTTAGCAAAAGAAGTTGGGTATGCAGTTATTGCATTAGTAATAGCTGCAGTTACATTATCATATGCACCATAGAATGAACTTATCCTTATAGCACTTGCACCAGTAGCACCCCATGGTGCTATTCTATTATTAAACTTAAGTTTTGCACTGGTACCTGCTCCGGCATATTCAACTGTTGCAGAACCGGATCTCCATAACATAATTCCGGCTTGCATATCCCACGCACCAATCCACAATAAAGGTGCTGTAGATATACCTCCAAATCTTCTAGCAGATGCCCATAAGCCAGATGAGGTCATAGTCCTAGCTCTTTTTAAGATACCCATTTTAGTAGCTATCTCTTCTATCTTATTTTGAGGAGATTTAACTACAGTAGTCTCTATTATTTTTCCATCTACATCTGTAACATAGATGGTAAGTTTTTCGGATACCCTTACCTCTTGGCTCAATTCTAATCCTCTAACTATTAGATAGCTAGAGTATTATTTATTCTTTAACTATAGCTAAGCTGTTTCTCTTAGATATATTGCAGAATGATACATAGTTAAAGTTCCACTTATGTCGCTTTTAGCTTGTAATACAAACACTGTGCTTGATCCAAACCAACTATGCCCTTGACTATTTATTACTGTAAACATTGCATTTGCGGAAGCACTTTTAGTTATAGTAATAAGTTGTGCAGAAAAATTAGAATCTATAACTCTAAATTCTAGAGCTGCATTTTGAGTAAATTCAGCTGTTACTGTTAAATGTGAAGTATCCATAGTCATCATAGATGAACACGGAATAGCAAATTGAATAATATCTTCCCATCCAACACCCCCAGTAAGACTTGAAGTACTTCCATTCGGATTACCTACTAATCCGACTGCTACCATAGTTGATGGACCAGTTATAGTGTGGTCTGCATTCCATAATGTTGGACTTACTAGATCTCCTGCTATTACTGCTGTTGCATGTCTAACTGGCATTTTCTATCAGTAAACATCACTACGATCTTATATATCTATATTCTCAAAGCTAGGAATATCACTTGGCATCATTTTGATAGTATTGATATGAGAACATCTTATACGAGTATCAATTACTGTATTATATCCAGCTTTCTTTGCCTTAAGTAAGAAAAAGAAATCTTCGCTAGGAACCATAAGTGCATCCCATCTAAACCATGGCTTTGGAGTATTTTTAAACACTTCAGATTTGATTAACATGCATCCCATTCCAGCAACATCTGCATTGATTAACGGCTTATTCCAGCTAACTATTGGCTTAAAATCTCCCGTCTTTTCATTGTGTTTCCACATAGCCCACGGAACCATATTGTATTTCTTTGCTCTGTACATGCCGGATACAATAGGAAGATTATCCTCTATTAGCATAGACAGCACTTCATTAATATCATCTGGGCTTTCAGCAATAATATCAGAATCTATAAAAAAGATATAGTCTGCTCCATCTTGTATTGCAGCTTCTGCTAAAGATTCTCTAGCTACAGCAACTGGTACTCCATTTGCCATTAGTGGTTTTTTCATACAAAATGTAACTCTAGAATATACTAATGGTCCCCATGTTCTATGTGCCCATGCTGTAGTAACTTCTCCAGTATGGGGTAGACAAAGTGCTACTTTAGGAGTATTTATTATTGCATCATGATTCCAAGCCATTTAGAATACCCTCAGAATTTATGGTTGAGCAATCTTGGATAATTTCTCTTCTATAGTTCTATTAATTATACTTTCTATACTTTCAGTATTTTGCCTTTCAACAGATTGTCTCTCTCTTGCTCTAATTATAGCAGCATCTTGCCTATTGAAATAATACTGCATAATAAAAATAGTGATAGGTCCAATAAGGGCAACTATTTTCTCTAAAGCAGCTAGGTTATCTCTATATACAGTAAAAGCAGACATACCAACAAAACCTAAAATCCATATTATGGCAATAACGCCAGACCAGTCTTTCTCGGTTAATTGTAATCCCATTTTAGTTCGATAAAGACTAACCAATAAAGAGAATAAAAGGGTATTGCTTAGAAAAGGACTTCTACCTGTAATTCTTTCTCTACATTAGAACCTTTACAAATAATGGTATAGGTATCTGAACCAGCAAAGAGATTACCAATATAGAGTTTATCTGGAATCTTATAAACAAAAGAACTAGAATCTCCACCAGCTGAGAAAGCATCTCCCTTTACGAGAATACAGTCATGGAAAGTTGCATTTCCTCTTGAATATGAGACTGCTCCATTCCAATCTAAATCTGCAACTACTCCGCCAGTTGTTAATCCGGTCGTTCTTCCAACCTTCTCTACTCTATCTCCTATTACAGCATCTGCTTTACCATTCATCTTTCCTACTCCTAGAACTTCTACAGAGTATGGTATGTTGGTATCTAATTTTACAAATGCTATATCAACGTGGTTGCGATCATCATCAAATATTCCGAATGATTTGACTGTTCTCCATATCTTATGTACAGCATTGCGATATGGACAGGTAAACTCAGAGAATTTAATTTCTACAAATCTCCATAGTTCACCTATTTTATCTTCAATATCTCTACCATTATCGTATCTAGATGGCTGGATATATGGAGTTCCTTTTGCAGCCTTATTCTCACAAGCTGCACAATTACCAGACCATATTGCAGTTCCTTCTTCTCTAATTAATAGAGTATGATTAGGTACTTCAACATCGTAAACATTTCCGTTGTATGATGGTATATATTCTATACCACGGACTAGCGGATTACTTCTTTTTAAGAATAAAACACTGTATAGTGTTCTTTCATTTGCAAAGTTTGTTGGTCTGTTGTCTATGGTAATAGTTGTTGGTATGCCTAGTTTTAGACAGATTTCGCTAATATCATCAGCTAACTTTTTAGATGCAGTATGATATTCAGTAACTCTTCCTATACTTCCATCTCCTTTGAGCATGGTATCTAAAAGCAACCTAAGTTTGTAAGACGGAAGATTCTTAATATCAGAAGGTATGAACTTTGTTTTGGCATGAACTCCATAAAGACCAAGATTGTTCAATAGAGAATGTAACTCTGGGGAATTGGAAACTATTGCAGATTTACATTTCCATGTCTTACTACTAATAGACTTTAGACATTTATATATCTCTTCATATTTTGATCCTTCTCTTTGTCTTATAGATACTATATTTTGTCCTATAGAATTAATACAGGCAGATCCCTCTGTAATATACCATCCTATGAATTCTATGATACTGTCTGTGAATGTTTCATTATCCTTTCCTATCCATTGTCCAGATCTGAACATTCTCATAGTTGTTGTATTTCCTTCATTCAGTCTGTTTACTAAATTCTCTATGGGGGTTAGAGTAAATTTACCATGTTTTGCAGATCCAAACCATGCGTTGGCAGCATAAATATTCTGTCCAGGGGTTGTTGTGAACGAAAAGTTAGCTCCATGCACTCTATACAGTCCATTACCATCCCAGTTTAGTTTAAAGTAATTAATTGGTTTATGATATTCAATTACATGGTCTTCAGTTAAGGTGGCAAATTTGTCATCTTTAGAAACAGCATCCCATCGTTTAAATCCGTCTATAGTTAGAACTTCTACATGTCCTGGATAACAATGGTTGTTTGCTAAGATACCGATGAACTCTTCTTCACCTGGTACTTTGTTCTTTGCGAATCCACCTAGAGTACAAGCTGTACAACCATCCCAAACTCCCATTGCTGAACATCCTATTAATAGCGGTCTGTACCTGTCCTTTGTGTTTAATGATAAAGGGACTGGAGGTTCTCCTATGACTTTAGGAGTAATCTTTGGTTTCCTGGATTTTTTGGGCTTAGTATCAGTTGCAATATCTAGAGCTTTAATTTCTCCTATCTCTACTATGTCAACCTCATATTCTAATCCATTACCTACACACACTTTTAATGGAATCAATTCTTGTGGTTTTATGTCACAAGTATCTACCTTTTTAGAAACATAAACTCTTACCACATTGGTATTGGGTAGAGATTTACCTCCCCTAATCCTGGGCTGTATATCTGAAGAATATCCTATAACATTCTTTTTCTTGTATATCTCTTTCCAGAACTTGTCCCAATCTATATTATCCGTATTGATTCACCAATAGAATTAAAAGATTTATAACACTTAAACCTAACGGAATAGCCCATCTTACCCACATACCCTTATCGTCCATCTGTTTCTCTGTAACCTCGTGGTGTGCAAGATGATTTGTCATATTAAGTTCTAGTTTATCTAACATTCTTTTACATTCAATTTGAGACTTATTAATCTCCAATTGCCCCATTAAAATAGATTTTTGGGCATCTTCTAGTGCTATAATCTGTTGATCTATTTTCCCTTGCCATCTTAATAATTCTTTTAATAATGTATTATAAGAATCATCTTCTGGCATTAGTATCAACATATTATAGAGTATATTAAGACTTATAAAATTATCTCATTGTTTATATACTATGCAAAAACATCTTTTAAAATGGTTGCTATAATAAAACTTAACATAGTTAATATATACATATAAAATCCTATAGAAATATAGCAGTCTTTATAATGTTTACATGATATGTTTCTTTTTATATAAGTAAGATATAGATATGCTATTCCTCCACCAATAACATAAGAGAGACTAGTTATAATAAACATAAGACACACATGAGATATATTACTTAGTCCCATTATATTTTACACAGTACATCTATTATTTATCTTAAGTATAAGTTTAATTGTATGAGATTATTTTTGCACTAGATTATCTGCTGTAAATTGAAATAAAGTGTCTACTATTGCTTCTGGTTTTCCTTTTTTGAATACTTTCTCTACTTCCGGATTAGTATTTCTCTGTAACCATAGTAAATTTAAGAATAACTTCTGTACCTTAAAATATTTCATAATTCTTTCATTACTCCACGTTCCATCTTTTTCTTTGAATGTAACATGTCTATCTTTCATTACCCAAGGTCTAGAGAATCTGAACTCTCCCTTCTTAATTGCTTCAGATTCTAGTTTATTTAGTATATCTGCTATTTTATCTCTTTTTCTTTCAGCTTTCGGTCTTGTCATAAGTTCTAATTCCTCCTCTAACTACACTTGCCCTTCCATATCTTCCAGCTCTAAAGAAGAAATTGCTCATACCATCTGCTTGACTTTCCCATAAACACATCATTAAACTATCTACAAGATGGTCATCCTTCTTGGCATCTTTTCTATATGCTACAAGCTCTTTCAATAGCACATCATGACTCTTCCATATGTGTATCTTTTTCTGTTGAATAGTTACTCTAAGTCTTTCTACCATTCTATCTTTAAGAGCCTTGAATACCATATCTTCTACAGCCCAACCAGCCTGTCTCAGTCTATAGTTCTCCTGAGAATGAGATGAGTCTGCTCTAACTTTATTAACATTATAAGTTTTAGCCATCTCATCTACTTTTTTCTGCATCCAAGGTCCAGTTTTCTGCGGATATTCTTCTGCAAATAATATATTATACTCATTATCTAAAGGATTAGTTGTTATTGGAATTGTTTCTGTTACTACTATGGCTGCAGCACTAGGACCAAAGCCCCAGTCTATAGCCATTGTAATTTTGTTTAGAGGTGATGGAATAAATTCAGAATCAGACCTACATTCTCTTATAGCATGTACATCTAATAATGTATTATCTAGTGCTGGAAGCTGTGCTTCCCAAACTGCTTTGAACTTCTCTGCAGAATATAACTTTCTTGCAGTCTCTAGTTCTTTCTGCATCCATGGAATATCCACTGAAGAATAGTGTATCTTAGTCCATTCAGACCTCGGATATTCTACATCATTCGTCCATACATCAGCAAAACGAGAAATATAGCATCTCGGGTCATCTATAAAGTGTCCAGAAATAATCATTCTATTATGTTCATATGCTCCAACTATACGAGGAGCATGTTCTATTACTTTATCACCGGCTAGTGCTGCTTCATCTATGATAAATATAGGACAGTGAAGATTGTAAAGTTGAGTATCTGAAGATGGTAGGGGTGCAATCCAAGAGTTGTCCTTAAATCTAATCTCTGTCTTTAGTGGCTCATCCTTAATCCAATCTCTGATTATAGGAGAATGCATAGCAAAGTCCATAACATAATCAAAAGTTCTTCGTGATTGAGCAAGAGATCCAGCAGCCATAGCTACATTAACTCTCTTTCCTAACTCCGGTGGAAGACATACTACAGACCATAATCCAATTACTGCAAGGCAAAATGTCTTTCCTCCCCCAGTTCCACCTACTATAACGAGCTTTCTATTGTTCATATCTTTAGCCCATTCTAGTAGAACTCTCTGATATCCGAATGGTTCTAATCCAGTAACATCTTTAAAAAATAAAGACGGATCGTCTCTCCACATTCTCAGTTTAAGAGCTCTCTGTAGTGTAGAGACATTCATTCTATTACCGCTATCTTCTTCTCCAACTTATCTAATATGTCTAGTGGCTCGTTACACTTTGGACAAGCCATTGGGATATCTTTTAAGAAATCCATTAGTATAGTTACACTAGAGTCTGGAGTTAAGTCTTTATCTTGTAGAAGGTCTTTCTTCTTTCTATCTAAATACTGTAATGTCATTCTAGCTTCCTTCAGCAAACCAGTACATGCATTAATTTCTTGTGCATTGTTCGGTTTCTGCTGGATTATATATGATATTAAACCATTAAGAGTATTCAGATTTCTCTGTATTTCATCTATTACGATAACTGATTCTTTACGTGTTTTTGACATCTTCCTATCACTACCTATAGTATCTATTCTTTCCTGTAATATTTGGTTTATCTTTAGATTATTATGTTTTGTAAAATATCTTTGAAATGCCATTACTGAAAGGTGCTCTCCTAACTTCTTCGATTCAGCCGTGAGAATATTGTATGAAGCACCGTTCTTTCGTAATGTAATATAAACTTCTTTATTAGGTGATTGATCTACTTTACTCCATCTCATCTTCTTCGTCACTACCCTTTTTAGCATTTACACTATCATTTACTGCTTTCTTTACTTTCGCACTTACTATATCGTCTACTGACGTACCATCTATACCACTAGCACCTGCCCCTTTAACTGTAGATGGGTTTGGAACAGGTGGTCCAGTCAATAATGGTAATCCTTCCTCCTCTCTTATCTGATTCTCTGCATCTAAACTCCAAGATAAAAGACCAGCTCTAGCATATGTTGATCTTCTTCTAGAATTTGATAAAGCAATTGCTGGAGACATACTTCTCCATGCAATTTCTATCTGAGACTTCTTGGGATATCCCATTTGTTCTGCTAGAGGTCTTAAAACCTGAGCTTCTAGTTGTTCTGATATCATTAACTGTAATCCTTGAACTGTTCTTTCCCACTCTTCTGCTAAAGCATCTACAGATCTTCCAGCACCACTTAATGCTCCAACTCCCATTAAAGAAGGAGGTATCATTAATGCATTGCAAATAGCAACCTTATAGTTATCAGAAAATTTGACTAGTTCATCCATTCCTCGAGATGCATCTAATCTAGTTATCTTAGTATGCCATGGAAAAACAAATACTGATTGTGAACCAATATTAGATATCTCCTTAGAAGCATTATCAATAACATCTTGAGTAGGTGGATTATCTTTATCTCCAATATTAACAATAATTGGGGGAGCTGCATAACTATAGGAGCCTTCTCCCATAGCCCAATCAACATTCTTTCTCCATGTAATAATACTATAAAGAGATTCTACAGGAGATAATCCTATCATTTCACCAGAACTAGTAAAGAATCTAAAGTATGCAATTTTCTTTCTATCGACAGGATCTTTTGTTATGCTTCCGTCTGGAATTTTGTATATTTGCTGATAGAATCCTTCTGGAACTCCCCATTTATCTACTATTATATTTGAAAATGCATCTCGTTTAAAATCCATAGTTTTAACATCTATTGATGCAAGCCTTACTATCTTATCTCCACCTTTGTTGTAAACCTTTTCAGTAAATGAATAACCGAAGACAAACAAATCTCTAATTATATCTCTGAGTAACTGGTTGACTAGAGAATTTTTACACCATTCCTCTAGATCTTTCTTTAATTTTTCGTTATCTGAACGAATGATAAAACCACTACCAACCATGACAGTAATGTATTTGTTTATTATTCCAAATACTAGTTCATCTACTCTGTATGCTCTTTCTAATTCATCCGGACTAATTCTATCGCTTGTAGATATAGAAGAAGAAATCTGATCTCCCAGTTTTGGTATGGTATCTCTTTTTCCAGGGTCAACCATATTATCTATATGTTCTGCATATAGAGTTGCCTTAGCTAATTTTGTTACTCTAGGAGAAACAATCTTTGATGTTGGTGTTGTTGATAGAGATTCCCTGAATCTTCTTCCAGCTTTATCTAGTAAACTCATAGTTCCTCATAGATTAGATGTTATATTAGTTATAAAAACTATATTATCATTCTTTTAGAAATATTATCTTCTTTTTCAGATTTGCTATTATCATACTACGTTCTTTGTCCCAATATGCTTCATATCTGCCTTTTGGGATTTGTGAAGGTAAAGTTCTGCAATGTACCTTTTCTGAGTTTACAGTATATCCAGAAGTAGTGCTAGGCTCTATAGCAAACAATTCAGACTCTTCATCATACCATAACTTTACCATTTTTCCATTTATGTATTTGTCCCTAAGACTTTTAGATATAGATACTTCTCTTTGCCTAATTCCTATCCAGTCTCGTTGTTTAATGTTCTGTATTTCTACGAGAGGCGTTTTCTACCAACTCCTTCATTTAGATTTACTTCTATCATTTTTTCTGCATCAATAACATTAGGATAAATGAAGTGCCAAGTTGTACTTCTTAAATGATCATCAAACATTAATATGATACTACCAATGTCCGGTTGGAATTTACTAAAGTTCTTTACTGCATTATCATATGGAACAAAGAACTGGAAGCATGGAAGTTGTATTGACTTAATAGATGCTTTATGAACTTCAGCAAAGAAATGTTTGTGAGCTCGAATAATAATATCAACAGGTGGTAACTTCTTTTGTGCAACAGCCTCTTGATATAACATCATGTCTTTGCCCATAGCTTGTTCTGGATACATGTATGAATCAGGTGCAGTATGTGTTACCCATAGTCTCTTGACAAACTCTTTGTAGTGTAAATTAATGTATGAGTATTCATCAAGATACTTAGTTTTTATATCATACTTAGCAGTTAATTTCTCAGTGATACTAAGGTCAACCCCAGTATCTCTAGATCCATGATAACCAGTACTACGCCATAACCATACTTCTTCAATAGAGGGAACTTTCTTACAAAAATCAGATATCAGCTGTGCTGCTGCATTCTTTTGATCTTCCAACTCTATTTTAAGAACATACCTTCCGCCTTCTTTTGGGTTTTGACCGCATATAGTATCGCCATCAACCCATAACAAGTTAGTTTTTGTATCATTACAATGTTGGGCATAGTCATCTAGATATTCTGATAAAGCCTCTTGACCAGCATTCAACTTTACTCCATAATTTTCTGGAAATGCACCAAACTTACTACCAACATGTATGTCGTTTAAGAAAGCTACTCTAAAAGGAAAAGTTCTTTCTATCTTATAGTTTTCTCCGATAACATCGTATGTAGTCAAAGAACCACGTTAATTAGCTCTAGTGGTTCGTTTGTTATTTAAGAATATCTGTATGTGATGCTATTGGTTCTTAAGTGGTTCCTTGACTATTTTTGGATCTCCATCCCTAGAATAATCACACCATTCTTTAGGAGCTCCTCCAACTAGTCTCCACATTCTTATATTAACTGGCCAGTTTCCACCTAATGCATAAGTAGGATCAAAAGAATATGTTTCATGAGAATCTAGACAAGTTATAGCATCTTCTTCTGTTGAATATACAGCCTTACAGACTGGGCACACATATCCGTGCATTATTCTTTCTTCTTTCATCAGCATAATTATATCAACTTCCTAAGATTAAATTCTAATTCTTCTGCTGATCTTTCCCAACTCCATTGTTTACTGGATTCAAATGCTTTTTTAGACATCTCCAGTCTAAGTTCTGGATTATCATAATACTCTTTCATAGTATCAGATAATATCTTTACGTTAGCTAGTTTAACATTTCCAAATCCGGATGGGTATTCGTCTACAGCTGGAATATAACGAGCAGAATCTCCTACATATTCGGATGGTCCTGGGACATCTACTAATATTGATGGAACACCACATGCAGATGCTTCCAATGCTGGAAGATTACAAGAGTCTGCACCAGATGTAGAAACATACACATCAAAACTTCTGTACATTTGTGCCATTTCTACATCAGTCATTGGGAGTTGACAACTGCCTTTTTTACTGAAAGATACATAATCAGAAATTCCCATATCATCTACCATTTCAGTAAGAGGGAATCCACGTCTATCTAGGGGATTAGTATGGATAAGTAATCTTGTATTTGTGCCATTACAGAACTTTGAATATGCTGATACCAGTCTTCCTAATTGCCCCTTGAAATTATTTACCTTAACAGATCCATATATAAATTTATCACCCTCTACTTTCTTTTGACCAGGATAGAATATTTCATGGTTAACTCCATGATGTAAGACATGAGCATCAAATCCAGAATCAACCATTAACTCTGCACCGTACATGCTTGGTGTCATTATCATATCAAATTTAGACATGCGTTCTTTTTCTGATTTAGGAATAGGTGGACCTTCTATGACTAGATATGCAGCCTGTGGGAAATTAGTACGATCCATTAGTTCAGTATATTTTTGTAAATGTATATATGCACCATAACATACTATAACATCTGGATTTAATTCAGCTATAACACTTCTAAATCCACACGGAGTACATACTTCGTGTATTCCATATCCATCCCATCTGTAAGGGAATCTCTGAAAGAATTGAGTCTCGACATAACTAAGTACATGAACATCCCATTTGGAAGTCATATGTGGTAAAAGATTTCTGGTGACTGTTTGAAATCCTCCAGTAGTCATCGGATTATCTTGCACCCAAACTAATACTGGTTTATCTATTTCACTATTTGACATATAGTATGTAATTGATAAATGGAGTATTTAAATGCTAAAGTAAACATGAATTATATGCCATGAGGAATCACGTAATATGGATACCAACATATCGCTGTAACTATGCCGGTAAGTGCAAATATTGCAATGTACGTGATTTAGTAGCTACATATACATATACTGAAGATTATAGAAAATGGATTGATCTTTTTAATGATATTCCTCCTAGTTTAATAGATATAACCGGAGGAGAACCAACTCAATATCCAAACTTTGAAAAAGTAATATTAGATATTGGACCTAAACATCATGTGAGTATGACTACTAATTTATCACATCCTCCTTCAACATATTCTAAAAAGTTTTGGAATAGATTTAAAACTATAACATTTAGTTTTCATCCTCATGCTACTAGCATTGATAGTTTTATAGAAAGAGTTAGAGAAGTTCAGAAATATAGAGAAGATAAACAATCTAATACATTAGTTATAAATATAGTCGGATATCCAGAATTCTTAGATAAAATTCAATCTTATATAGATTTGATAAAAGAAAAATTAAATGGTCCTCTCCCACACGTAGATCCATATATTGATGATACCTATCAATATACAGAAGAAGAAGCAGAAAAAGTTAGAAAGTTAAGAGCATATACAGGTTATAAAGATACTAGAGAAATAGGATATAATCTAGATGATACAGCAGATAAAATCTGCACGGCTGGTCAAAATCATTTACTAGTACTACCAGATGGTTCTGTGCATTCTTGTCTATGTGGTCTTCTAACTAAAACTGATAAATATTATATCGGAAATGCATTCCTACTTAGAAGAAATATATTCAGTAAAACAAAAAGACTATGCAGTATAAGTTGTAGTTGTGGATGCGATTTAGATTGGGTAACTAGAACTCCTATAGTTCATCAACAAACTTAGTTCCATAAGTTCTATTCCTTTTACATTGTACTTTTGATAGTTCTCTTAAGGATTCTACAGTATCTCCATTGGATATTTCAATCACAAATCTTCTAGTTTTAGGATTCCATGTGTTATTCCATAAAAATAGATCTGTTGGGTTTACTCTAAACCTAATATTAGTTTTCTTTCTACCCATCATTGCTGTATCATATAGAGTATCTGCTATCTCTTTCAATGGAAGTATTATGTCTATATTCTCCCCATCAAACCTTGAAACATATTTGACACTGGCTAGGTCTAGCCACTTCAAGTTTTCTAATTGAGTATCAGGTGCTCCTATTGAATATAAACAATCTATAATTGCACTCTGTATAACTGGTTTACTATTTTTGAATTCTCTGAAAGCATATACAGATACAGTACATGCTTTTCTACCATTGTAAGTATTGATATAACTAACAAGGGATTCTTTTCCCAATAAGATAGAATGATCAGAATCTAATCCTGTCCATCTAGGAAATAACATATTAAGCACCCAATTGTGTCTGTCCTTTTGACACAGCTTTTTCTTTCTTTGCTCTAGGTTTCTTAGGTGGTTTTGGTGCAGTCATAAGTTTCTCTGTAGGAACAATATATGTTTCATTTACAATTACCAAGAACCTATCAATTTGTGGTTGAACTAGCCTCTTCACTATCTTTGCAATATCAGGTTGGAATACACCATCTGGAATCTTTGTACTTGCGTCGAAGGCAATTATATCTGTTTGAGGAATTGGTAGTGGTGGAGGAATAACATACACCCATCTAGGTTTATCTCTAATCTTAAATCTCTCACCAAAGTTCTCATTGGCATACTTAGCACCTTTTACATGAGGTTGTTCTACTGCATACTCTTCTGGAGATTTCTTCAGTTGTCTCGGGGAACCATACTCCCACAATGTTAATTCATTATTCTCTAGTCTCTTAGCAAGAGCCTGTAAGTACTGCAACCGGTATTCTGTGGTTTCTCCATCCACTAGACTCTTACCAAGAACTTCTTGAATATTCTTGAGAAGTGGACTTGTATCAGTTCTTATTGCACCCATCCCTTTCCAATCATATTCATTCTTTCTTACCTTGCCTTTTCTCCATTTGAGTTTACCTAGATAGTTCTTCTTAGTCCATATACACAGTGTTTCAAAGACTGTATCCATTGACATAAAGATTGTATTCTCATGGATATTACCGAATATCTTGGGTGCATCTTTATGGAAATCCTCAGTAATAATAGATGCAAGTTTCTTACCTTCTTCTACGGGATCTCCCACAAAATCTTTCCCTAGAGATACAAATATGGAGTCTGTATCACCATAGAAAACATGATATCCCTTTTCTTTAGCTTTATTCATCGCATATTTGAGAATCTGTCTTCCAGCAACACAAACTGCTTCTCCAGTGAATGGTCTATACAATCTAAACCCTGCTCTCCCCATTACACCATAGGCAGAA
>Ga0315284_10006142_pt1 | contig 17100 bp, 17 predicted proteins | sample YL17G09_16_MG_FD_203696 | JGI IMG/M metagenome (GOLD analysis project Ga0315284, IMG submission 203696) | Sediment microbial communities from Yellowstone Lake, YNP, Wyoming, USA - YL17G09_16 | ecosystem: Environmental > Aquatic > Freshwater > Lake > Sediment | place: USA: Wyoming | collected...
GGGACGGGACGTTGGTTGGGGTGGCCGACGCCGTGAACAACGCCCCGACGGGCAATGTGATCGGCGGCGGCGAGATCGCCGTGCGGGATGCGATGGCCGAGCTGCGGCAACGGGTCTTCGCAAAGGCCGTGCAGATGCGGATCGACTCCACGGAGTCGAGTTTTTCCCCCTCCGAAGGACGCGACGGGCAGAGCCAAGCAAAACAAGGGCCGCCCGCCACGGACCGTGCTGAGCATCAACGGGCGGATTGAGTGGCGTCGCGTCCGCTACTACTCCCCCGGCGAGGGCAGCGACAGCCCGATTGACCAGTTGGTGGACGTGATGGAGAGTGCCATCAGCGTGGGGATGCGGGAACTGTGCTGCCGCATGGGGATTGCAGGGCGCAGCTTCGCCCGCAGCATGGAGAACCTGCATGAGGCGGCGCAGATCCGGATGTCGGAGGAGATGCTGCGCAACGTGGTGGAAAGCGATGGCAAAGCCGTGCTAAAGGCCTCGGCCGAGGAGCAGTTGGAGATCGACTGGTCGGGGGCCGACTGCAAGGCGCAAACGCCCACGGGCCAGGAGGTCTCGCGGCTGTACGCCAGTGCCGACGGCGTGCTGCTGCCGACGACGACGGAGGCGGAAAAGCAGAAGCGTCGGGCAACGGTGCTGGGCAAGCGGCAGAAGATGTCGCGGAAGCAGCGTCAGCGGCTGACCCGGTTGGGGCCGGTGAAGAAGGGGTCCGATCAGCGTTACAAGCAGGTGTACGTGACGATTTTCTACGACCAGGCGCAGGAGCATCGGCTGGTGGGGGTGACGCGGAAGGATCATCGTGGGCTGGGGAAACTGCTCGGACGCGAAGCGGCGCTCCGCCATCGCTTGAGCACAGGCTGATCATCCGCATCCAGCGACATATCCGCCGACAGATACCAGGCATCGAACCACCCAGAGCCGTCGTAGCCGGGTTCGGCATGGCCCGCAGCGGCGAGATCGCCGTGGTTCTCCACACGGACGGTCGTGCGCACCGTATCGCCCAGCGATGCCTCGGAGGGCAGAATCGTCATCGGCATGGCCACCAGGTCCGCACCGTGAACCGTGATGGGAACCGCGAGAATGTTGTCGCTCTCGTTCGCCTCGGGCTGCGTGTTGCCGATGTCGGCAATGAACAGGATCTGGTACAAACCGTTGCCCTCGAACGAGGCCGGAAGCTTGACGCTCTTGTTGACCGTGTAGCTCTCGCCGACGGCCAGAGCCGTGCTTCGGCTGAAATATGCCAGGTACTGGTCGCCTGCATTCAGACAGAATCCCATCGCGCGAAAGGTAAACGTAATCGGTCCATTCGCCGGCCGTGGACACCGTGCCCTGATTGGTGACGCTCCAACTTACGTCGATCGACTGACCCAGGTTGGCCAAAGCAGGCGCAGTGGCGCTCTGAATTACCAAGTCCGATCCGTGGATCAGCATTTCCACGGCCAAGACGTTGTTCGACTCGTCCGTCTCGCTTTGGGCACTCAGCGCATCCGTCTGCACCAGAAGGTAGCGTGTCCCAGGCATTGCCATGGCGGGCAGCGTCAGGGAAACGCCCGTCACGCTGTAAGACCCCCCCGAGCCCACGGCCAGCGACCGATCGCGATAGCCCAGCAGCACGTCCGATGCGTCAAGAAGATCGTCGGCCGAGTAGTACACGGCATCGCGCCAGTAAGGCGCCGTCGTTCCGGTTGTCCCCACATTCGTGACGGTCCACGAAACCGCCACGCTTGCGCCACCACGCGACTCGGCAGGTGCTACTGCATCGACCACCTCAAAATCCACGTCGGGCGGCAGGATCTCGATGGGCACCGAAACATAATTGGTAAGCGTTCAGCCCCTGCTGCGAATCTGTGATTTCGTCCGATAATAGGCATGTGAGCGAATCGCTGCCCATTCCAGACCCCGGTTGTTCGCAGTGTGCCGTCCTGGCCAGGCTGGTGCTGGAACTGCAATCGCAGGTGAGAGAGTTGCAGGCGGAAGTGCGTAACCTGAAGGCTCGGCTCAACACCCACTCTGGCAACTCCTCGCTTCCGCCTTCGGCCAATCCGCCCGGCGCACCCAAGCCTCCGCCCAAGCCGCCCACGGGCCGCAAATCCGGCGGACAGCCGGGCCATCCCGGGCATACGCGTCTGCGTCTGCCTCCGGAACGGGTCAGCCAGGTGATCCACCATGTGCCGGAATGCTGCGAAAAATGCCTGGCCAGCCTGCCCTCAAAACCCGGCCCCGATGATCCCCAGCCCCTATGGTTTCAGATTGCCGAGTTACCCGCCATGGTTGCTGCCATCACCGAACACCAGGCCCATGGCTGCAAGTGCATCCTCTGTGGCCATGTGACCTGGGGACAAGTTCCGGCCGACATTCTCGCTTACGGCTTTGGACCCAAACTCAGTGCGGCGGTGGTCTTCCTGAGTGGTCGCTGTCACGGCAGCAAACGGCTGGTGGCCGAGATCGTCCAGACGCTTTTCGACGTGCCCATCTCCGTGGGCAGCATCTGCAATATCGAGGCGGAGGCGTCGGCCGCCCTGGCCCCGGCCCATGCCCAGGCCGAGCAGGCCGTGCGCGCGGCCCCGGTGAAGAACACCGACGAGACGGGCTGGAGCCTGGCCGGCAAGCTCTGCTGGCTCTGGATGGCGGCCACGCAGTCGGTGGCCTTCTTCAAGATTTGCGCCGGGCGTGGGCGGGCGAGTTTCCGGGAACTGCTGGGGGAGTGTCTCCACGGCATCCTGTGTACCGACCGATAGGGGGCGTACAACATCGTGGACTTGGCGATGCGGCAGCTTTGCTGGGCCCATCTCAAGCGGGACTTCCAGAAGTGGCTGGATCGGGGCGGAGAGGGCTTGGCGATCGGCCATGCGGGGCTTGAGCCGGTGAAACAGGTCTTTACGCTGTGGAGGGATTTCCGCCAGGGACTGATCGACCGGCCCGTGTTGCGGGCCAGGTTGGAACCTGTCTGCATTGAACTCCACGCGGCGTTGGAGGCTGGGCACAACTGTGCCGACAAGAGGGTTCGGCGGTTCTGCCAGAATATCCTGGATGTCTACCCCGCTCTGTGGACCTTCGCGCGGGTGGAGGGAGTAGAGCCGACCAACAACCATGCCGAACGGACGCTGCGTCTGGCGGTGATCTGGCGGAAGATCAGTTTCGGCAATCACAGCGAGGCCGGCTGCCGCTTCACCGAGCGTATCCTGACCGTGGTGCAAACGCTACGCTTGCAGAAACGAAACGTGGTGAACTATCTGGAACAGACCTTGGCCGCCTGCCGCGCCGGCCAATCCATCCCAGCCCTGATTCCAACGGGGGCGTGAGCGGTTACCATTGTTGTTTTCCTTTCGTGTGTTCTAATGGTCCTGGCCTTTCGCTCTTGGATTGTGTGAGACCGGTGATTGCGGTTGCGGTATGGGCGCTGGCAATGGCGCGGCGAATGGCGTCGAGAACTTCGCCGCCGGAATCCGTCTTGCGGAAGTAACCGGCGCAGCCAGCCGCCAGCGCCTGCTTGCGCGTTTCCGGATCGTCGTGGGCCGTGATGAAAATGACGGGTGTCGTCGAACCACCTCCAGGGCAACATCCGCTGCCGCGAACGGCTGGGCGGAATGCTGCGGTATTACTACCGCGAGGCGGCCTGAACAATGCGGTCGAACTCCGACGATGGCCTCGTCGCACGATGGCTACTGCGCCCCGGATGGACATTTCACGCAGAACAGGCAGTGACCAGAGCAAGTCTTCACGAGTCCGAGTTCACGAATCTCGACGTCGTCTGAAATCGGGACCCTCATGCACCTTCCAGATCCCAGAGTCCAAGACGTTTGATCGTCAGTTGAGTATTTTCACCATACGGGCATAAGCACCGCTCCTTTCCGTCGCCCGCGCCGCTCAGACGGCGGCATCGCCTTTCCGCAATCCGTCATCCTGCCCCTTTCCGCCGCCAACGCCCTGTGAGTCGCTGACCGCGGCCAGAGCGCGATCCTCGGGTTCCCGGAAGAAGCGCGAGGCAGATCGCTCCAGGAGCTTCAATTCCTGATGAAGCAGCGCGATGCGATCCTCAGGGAGTGTCCGAATCAGATCCTCGAGCATCGCCCGGAGGCGGCGCGCGACCTGGATGCTCTCGCAGCCGAAATGGCGAATTTCGGTGATGGCCAGGTGAACGAAGTCTTCCCAGCCGGGGGTGCGGTGGATGAGCCGGACCCGGTTCTGGGTATCTCGTATCCGATCGTCGTCCAGGCTCCGCTGCCCGACGTTGCGAAGGAGGTGATGAAGCTGATCGATGGCAAGGACGGCAGTCGTGGGGTCATTGATGGCCGGCGAAAGCGCTTTGCAGGCGATATCGACAATGATCCGGAACGCAAAGGCCGGGTCCTGTTCCAGGGTTCGCTCATGGCCGATTGCCACCATTTGGCGCAGTCCATCCGCCGGGGGACATGTGCCTTTCCCAAATACGCGGAACAAGGGGTCGGCGGCCGCCACGAAGTCGCCGACCTGGGGCACCATCTCCAGGACACAGTCGGATTGTGCGGCCAGCGAAACAATTCCCGGGATATCGCATGCCAGGACCACGCCGTCCACGTGTGCCGGGATCGTGGCGGCGGGTTCGCCGTCGCCTGGCCTGGCAGGTTCCGGCGGTTCGTTGCGAGATTCGGCCAGCTTCCGCCGGTAGACCGATTCGATGACCTTGCGCCCCTGTAACGCCACGGACCGCATCGCCTCGTTTGGTCGCAGTGACTTGCCCACGTGATCGATCATATAGAAAAAGGCGCACAGGCTTGCCACACAACTGTAGGCCGCCAGCCGGGTCGTCAGCGGAGGCATTGAGACGTGGGCGCGGACAACAGTCCCGATCAGGAAAGTAAATGTAAATGCAAACAATGTCGATGCGAATTTGGTGATCGGGTCTCTGAAGACAAAGGCGATGATGCGGGGGGTGAGTTGGGCGCTGGCGAGCTGCAGCGCCAGCAGCATCGTGGAGGAGACAAACACGATGAACGTGAACATGGCGGAGGCCAGCGCGATCAGCACGGTCTGTGCGGTCTCCGGAGGCAGTTTCGATTCCCAGCCGAAGGCGTTCTCCAGCCGGCTCGTGAATCGAACCCCGACCAGCGCCGCCGCCATCCCGAGCAACGGGAGGACCCAGATTGAGTCGCGGAGGTAGAGACGAACGCGATAGTGCCAGATCCATGACATAATTCATTTGTGGTGGCGTCGCTTGACGTGCAATTGCGCCAGCGAGCGGGCCAGCGAGGCATTGGTGGCGGCGACTTCTTCGGCGGAAAGCTTCTCTCGCAAGCGGGCGGCGGCGCGTTGACGCGCCTCTTCGGCCCTGGCTTCGTCGATGCTCTCGGCCGCAATGGCCATGTCCGTCAGGATCGCCACGTGCTCGGCCGTGATTTCGACGACTCCTTCGCCCACGGCGAGGAACCTGTCCTGACCATCCTTATGCACGATGATTTCACCCGGCACCATTTGCGTCATCATTGCCATGTGCTGAGGGAGAATGCCCATCTGGCCCTCCACGCCCGGGAGGGTGACCATGGACACCTCTTCAGAGTAGGCCGTTCCGCCTGGGGTGACGATTTCAAGTCTTAGAGCGTTGTTCATGGTCTTCAAGAGTTAAGGAGGCGTACCGTTCGCGCAGCACGCCTGTTCCGTGGCCGTTTCGCACTCACGCCTTTGCTTCTTTCGCCTTGCCGTTCCCGTCGCCTGCTCTTGTTTTGTCAGCCGGCGGGGACTCCTGGATTTCCTGGATCTCCTCGATCCCGCCTTTCATGTAGAAATTGCTTTCGGGCACATTGTCGTGCTTGCCTTCGAGGATCTCCCTAAAGCCGCGGATGGTGTCGGCCACGGGGACCTGCTTTCCCTCGTGGCCGGTGAACACCTGAGCCACGCTGAACGGCTGGCTGAGGAAACGCTGGATTTTGCGCGCGCGGAAGACCGTGAGCTTGTCCTCGGGCGACAGTTCATCCATGCCGAGGATCGCGATGATGTCCTGTAGATCCTTGTACCGTTGGAGCACCTTCTGCACTCCGCGCGCTACTTCATAGTGTTCCTGTCCGACGATTTCCGGCGCCAGGGCGCGGGACGTCGAGGCCAGCGGATCGACCGCCGGATAGATTCCCAATTCGGCGATTGCGCGTTCGAGGACGATGGTGGCGTCCAGGTGGGCGAATATTGTGGCGGGCGCCGGGTCGGTCAGGTCGTCGGCCGGCACATACACCGCCTGGAAGGACGTGATGGAGCCTTTCGTGGTGGAGGTGATGCGCTCCTGGAGCGCGCCCATTTCGGCGGCGAGAGTTGGCTGGTAACCGACGGCGCTGGCGGAGCGCCCGAGCAGGGCCGACACCTCGGAGCCCGCCTGAGAAAACCGGAAGATATTGTCGATGAAAAGCAGCACATCCTGGTTCTTTTCGTCGCGGAAGTACTCGGTGATCGCCAGGCCCGCCAGGGCCACGCGCAGGCGCGCCCCGGGCGGCTCGTTCATCTGGCCATACACGAGGGCGATCTTGGAGGCGCCGAGGTTCTCCTGGTTGATGACTCCCGCTTCGGACATTTCGCGGTAGAGGTCGTTTCCTTCTCGCGTGCGTTCGCCGACGCCAGCGAACACCGACACGCCGCCATGGAGCTTGGCGATGTTGTTGATCAGCTCCATGATCACGACCGTCTTGCCGACGCCTGCGCCGCCGAACGCGCCGACCTTGCCGCCTTTGAGGAAGGGGCAGATCAGATCGATGACCTTGATGCCGGTGGGCAGGACCTGCGGCGAGGTCGATTGGTCCACGAGAGGCGGCGCCGGGCGGTGGATTGGATAGCGTTTGTCCGCCTTGACCGGGCCGCGCTCGTCCACGGGGTTTCCGGTGACGTCCAACACGCGCCCCATGACGCCCTCGCCGACGGGCATGGAGATGGGCGCGCCGGTGTCCGTAACCTCGAGCCCGCGTTTGAGGCCTTCGGTGGCGGACATGGAGACCGCCCGCACCCAGTTGTCGCCGAGGTGCTGCTGCACCTCGAGGGTGAGTTGGACGGGCTGGCCCTGAGCCGAGCATTCAACGGTCAACGCGTTGTAGATTCGGGGCATCGTCTCCGAAAACTCGATGTCCACCACCGGGCCTACAACTCGAACGATTCTGCCTTTGTTCATCTTCGCACCTGGTGTTTCTGGCCGAGCGCCAATCAATCCGGATCATGCGGATGCGGACTGGCCGCCGGCGATGTCCAGCAATTCCTTGGTGATGTTGCCCTGACGCAACTTATTGTAGTCGAGGTTCAGGTCTTTGATCAGCCCGTCAGCGTTGTCCGTGGCGTTCTTCATCGACACCATGCGGGCGCTTTGCTCGCTGGCCTTGGCATTCAGCAGGACCTGAAACATATAGATGTTCAGGTAATGGTAAAGGAGATAGCCCAGAAGTGACTCAGGATCGGGCTCAAACGAGAACTGGGTGGCGTCGGCCGCCAGTTCCTCTTCGGATTGGGCCCCGTCAATCTTCAGGCCCCTGATCTCGCCCACTGGCAGATACTCCAGGGAGAGGGGCTGCTGGGTGAGCGTGTTGATGAAATGCGTGGCGACGATCTGGACCTGGTCCACCTCTCCCTTCAGGAAGAGGTCGCGGGCAAAAGCGGCAATCGCCCTGGCTTCGGGGAATGTCGGCGTATCCGCATAGGTAAACTCGGCGGCAAGCTGCCGGCCGGTGCGGGCAACGAACTGCGCGGCTTTGCGCCCGGCGGTGATGAAGACGGTTGTCTTGGGGTCAAACTGGGCGGCGACGCGGAACAGGTTGCTGTTCAGCGCCCCGCACAGACCCTTGTCCGCGCCGATCAGGATGACCGCGCGTTTCCGGACCTCGCGCACTTCCAGCAGCGGGTTGGTGAAATCGACTGCCTGGGTCGTCGCCCTGCGCTGAATCCGATACAACAGACGCACGAAAGGACGGCCGGCGAGGGCGGCTTGCTGCGCCTTGCGCATTTTCGACGCCGCCACCATCTGCATCGCTTTGGTGATCTGCGAGGTGCTGCTGATTGACTTGATCCGTCTCCGTATGTCGCGAAGGCTAGGCATAAGTCACCTCGGCAAGTCGTCATTGTGCAGGCTGTTCCGCCTTGCGACTCTGCGGCTGCAATTGTTCCGGTCGGACTTCCACATCCTGGGGGGCCTCCGTGGGCCAGGTCTGCTTGAACTCGTCGGCCGCGGCCTTGAGCTCGGTCTTCAGGGCGTCGCTGATCGCCTTCTCGCGGGCAATCTTTGCAAGCAGCTCGACCTTGCGCGTGGTGATGAATTCCGTCCACTTGGCCTGGAATTCCTTGATGCGGTTGACGGGCACATCGTCCATGTACTGGTTCTGCACGGCCCAGATCACCGCCACCTGGATCTCGACGGGGATCGGGTTGTATTGGGGCTGTTTGAAGATCTCGATGATGCGCTTGCCGCGATCGATCTGCGCCTGCGTCTTGGCATCCAACTCCGAGCCGAACTGCGCGAACGCCGCCAGTTCGCGGAACTGGGCGAGGTCGCCCTTGAGCTGTCCGGCGACCTGCTTCATCGCTTTGAGCTGCGCCGCTGAACCGACGCGGGAGACCGACAGGCCAACCGAAATTGCGGGGCGCACGCCCTGGTAGAACAGATCGGATTCCAGGTAGATCTGCCCGTCGGTGATCGAGATGACGTTGGTGGGGATGTAAGCCGAGACGTCGCCGGCCTGGGTTTCGATGATGGGCAGCGCCGTCAGCGAGCCATTGCCGTATTTTTCGCCGACGCGTGCGGCCCGCTCGAGTAAGCGGCTGTGGAGGTAGAACACGTCGCCGGGAAAAGCCTCACGGCCCGATGGTCGCTTCAGCACGAGTGACACCTGCCGGTAGGCCACTGCGTGCTTGGACAGGTCGTCGTAGACGATCAGCGCGTCCATTCCGTTGTCCATGAACCACTCGCCCATCGCGGCGCCGGCGAATGGCGCCAAATACTGGTTGGTTGCTGAATCCGATGCGGGAGACGCCACGATGATCGTGTAGGGCATCGCGCCGGCTTCTTCGAGAAGGGCGATCACGCGGGCAATGTTGGATTGCTTCTGGCCGATGGCGGCGTAGATGCAGAAGAGCGGGCGAAAGTCCTTGTCGCCGGCGGCTTCGGCGGCTTTGTTGATGCGGGCCTGATTGATGATCGTGTCGATGCAGATGGTCGTCTTGCCTGTCGAGCGATCACCGATGATGAGCTCGCGCTGACCCCGGCCGATGGGGATCATCGCGTCGATTGGCATGATGCCGGTCTGCACCGGCTGGCTGACCGACCGGCGGCGTATGACGCCGGGAGCGAGCTTCTCGACGGGGTAGGCAACGTCGCTCTTGATGGGGCCCTTGCCGTCCACCGGCTCTCCCAGCGTATTTACGACGCGCCCCAGCAGACCCTTGCCGACGGGCACTTGAAGCAGCTTGCCCGTGGCGCGGACCTCACCGCCCTCTTCGAGCTGAGTGTAGTCGCCCAGGATGATCACTCCGACCTCGGTCTCTTCGAGGTTGAGCGCCAGGCCGGTGATGCCAAGGCCGAGATCAAGCATCTCGTTGAGCATGACATCCGTGAGACCATCGACGGTGGCGACGCCATCGCCGATTTCGCGGATGGTGCCCACATTCTGCTTCTTCACGGCAGTCTTGACTTGCGAGATTTCGGCTTCGATTTCCTGTAGTAGAGTAGACATAAATCACTCGCATCCATTCGTTAACCACAGCAATGGCTCTGCGCACGGGCACGGAAGTTCGTGTTTCCCGCACTTGCACCGAGCCTATAAGCGTGCCTCGAGCGCCTTCAGCCTGGCCAGCAAACTGCCGTCATAGACGTCACTGGCCACCTTGATGCGCACGCCGGCGATCAATGCCGGAGCGTAGGCGAAGGACGTGCTCAAACCTGGGCCATACACCCGTGCCAAACGGTCCTGGAGGCCGGCCTGAAGATCCGGAGGCAGAGGCGCAGCGCTCTCAACCAGGGCTGTGCGCCTGGCGCACTCGATGCTCACCAGCCGCCGGAAGTGCGAAAGGATGACCAGCCGGCTGCGGTGGACGGTCTGGGCGATGCGCCGCACGACTTGTCGCACCCGATCTTCATCCAGCAAGCCGTTCGCAAGGCACAGGCGAAACAGTTGCCTGGCCTCACGCCGGGTTCTTTTGGTTGCTCTCATCTGAGGTTACTCCAAGACCGGTCTCAGGCATCAATACGCCCGCGGCCTCTGCGACCCGTTGGCGCGAGTCCTGCGGCGAGAACGCCTCGCCGCCGACGACCGCGACAGCCTCCATGGCGAGGCGGCGCTGATCTTCCGTCGTCAGGAGCCTTCCGATCACTGCCGCGGTGGTCTGAACCACGAGCCGGCCCACCTCACCTCTGAGATCAGCAAGCATGCGCTCGCGATCGCGCGCGGCGGCCTCGCGGGTCTTGGCCATGATTTGTTCAGCCGCCGCGATCGCCTTCTCGGTTTCCTGCTTCTGCACGCGCGCCGCCGCGGCGTGCGCCTCCTCGATCAGCCGCGTCATTTGAACGTTGGCCTGCTTAATCACTTCCTGACGCTGCTGCTCCGTACGGGCCAGTTCGGCTTTGATCTTCTCGGCGTTGGCCAGGCTTTCGGCGATTTGTTCGCGCCGCTGTTGCAGAGTCGCCAGGATTCGGTGATAGGCAAATCGATAGAGCAGGGCACAGACGATGCCGAAGCTGATGATCTGGGCGATCAGATGCGGCCAATCGACGCCAAAGGTCCTGGCGATCTGCTGGATTTGTCCGCCGCCGCTCGCCTCCGCCAGTAAAACAAGAGCATTCATAAGCGCATACTCGCTTCGTCAGAGCGCGCGGCCGCCTTGGCTCGACGCCCGGCGGTTGCACGCCTATTTCACGAGGAACAGGGCGTAGAACACGATGGCTTCCGCGAAGGCGATGGCCAGGATGGCCTGGACCATGATCTTCGTGGATGCGCCGGGATTGCGTCCCACCGCGTCTGACGCTTTCATGCCGATAAGCCCCACCCCCAAGGCCGCGCCAAGCGCCGCCAGGCCAGTGGTCATGTTTCCGGTCAATTCAGCCAGCATTTCCACAGGTAACATATCAATTCTCCTTTCGTCGCTTCCTCGACGGCTTCCGCGATCGCACACGGCCAAGCCGCGCCAATCCATCGTTCAGCCGTGCTGCGCAGCGGGCTCCTCTCCATGCTGACACATCAGCAGCGTGAAGACCGCGGTCAACAACATGAAGACCAGCGCCTGCACAAGACCTACCAGCAATTCCATGAAGTAGAATGGGATCGGCAGCAGCCAGCCAAGCCCGGGGACCAGTTTCGCCATCGTCTCCAGCATGTTCTCTCCGGCAAAGATGTTGCCGTAGAGTCGAAAGCTCAGCGAGACGGGCCGGAACAGGATCGAGACGATTTCCAGACAGCCCACCGCGAAAAACACGATCACCATGAGCACCTTCATGAACCCGTCGCTTTCGCCCTTGGGCGCAAACAGCTCCTTGACGCAGCCGCGCAGACCGACTTCCCGGATCGACCAGACGATCCAGCAGGCAAAGAAGACCAGGGCCATGGCGAGCGTCAGGTTGAGATCGGCGTTGGCGCCGCGAAGCAACGGCTGATCGATCTTGAACCCTTGCGCGGACTGATGTCCCCAGCCGATTGTGCCCACGCCGGGAATCAGGCCTGCCCAGTTGGTGAAGAGGATAAAGATGAAGATAGAGGCGAAGAACCAGAACGTCCGCTTGACCAGGTGTGCGCCGATGATGCCTTCCAGAAAGCTGTACAGGCTCTCCACGAGCCATTCCCAGAAATTCTGTGCTCCCTCGGGGACCGTCTTCACGTTCCGCATGGCGACGCGGGCGAAGACGCAGAGGCCCAGCGCGACAACCCAGGTGAGGAGCATCGCGTTGGTGATCGGAAAGCCGCCGATGCGAGTGATCTCGACGGCGTATTGAGGCAGGCCGTGCTCCTCTTGCTTGGCGCTCGTCCCGGCGGCGGCATTGGCCGATGTCGCCGAAGCAATGTGCGAACCCGCATCCGACGCCAATGCCATGCCCGCACTTAAGCCGACGATGGCAGCGGCCATCGCCAGCAGCACCAGTCCAGGTGTCAGCTTGAGCAGGATCATCTCAGACTCCTTGACGAGGCCGTAGCTGATTTGACGGCGCTCAGCGTGCCGGCGGCGATCACGCTTTCCTCATCGGTCGGGATCACCCAAACCGAAGGAGATCGTCCCGGCGGCGAGATCCGGCCCCGGCCGCGCTCATTAACCTCAGGCTCGATCTCTATCCCCAGCCACCCAAGCCGCTGGCAAATGCGCTGGCGGATCACCGGAGAGTTCTCCCCAATGCCGGCGGTGAAGACCAGCGCGTCCAAGCCGCCCAGCACGGCCGTCAAGGCGCCGATCTCCCGGACAGCGCGGTAGACGAAGAACTCGATTGCCTCGGCTGCCTGGGGGTTGTCGCTCGCCAACAGCTCGCGCACATCGTTGCTGATGCCGGAGATGCCCAGCAGCCCGGACTTCTTGTACAGCATCGCCTCGATCTCCTCGCGCGTGCTCTGCTGGAGCAGAAAAAGGATGACCCCGGGATCGAGGCTCCCACAGCGCGTGCCCATCGGCAGACCGTCGAGGGCCGAGAAACTCATCGTGGTATCGACGCTCCTGCCGTCCTTCATCGCGCACATGCTGGATCCACTGCCCAGATGCGCCACAATGACTCGGCCCGTGGCAATGTCGGGGGCGACTCGACGCAATTGGCCGGCGATCCATTCGTAGGACAAACCGTGGAAGCCCCATCGGCGAACGCCGCGCCGGAAAAGATCATCGGGCAGGCCGAAACGCTCGGTGACCGGCGCTCTTCCGCGGTGGAAAGCCGTATCGAAGCAAGCGACTTGCGGTAGATCAGGGCGCAAACTCGTCACGGCCTTGATGCCGGCGAGATTGTGAGGCTGATGCAGCGGCACGAGGGGAATAAGCTCTTCCAGCTTCATCAACACCTGGTCGTCGATCAGCGTCGGCGCGGTGAAGTCCGATCCGCCATGCGCCATTCGGTGCCCGACGGCTAAGGGCACCAATTTGCCGCCGTATTGTTCGCGCAGCCAAGTGGCGAGGTATGCGAACCCTTGTTGATGCCCGAAATCCTTCGGAGAATCCTTCAAGGCCACGTCAGCCAGCAACTTTCCTTCCCGGTCCTTCGCCTTGAAGTGCGGCGAAGTTTCCAGGCCTTCGATCTGTCCCCTGGCTTCCAGGCTCAGTTCCTGATCGAGCACCGCGTAGACGGAGAATTTCAAGCTCGATGAACCCGCATTGAGAACGATAATCGCATCGCTCATGACATCCTCCGCTGGAGGCATCTACTCTCGGCGTGGGGCACGCAGTCCTACGCCATGATGTTCAGGCCGGCATCAACGTAGAACGTGCTTCCGGTAAGCCGCCGGCCATACGGCGTCACCAGGAAGGCCGTGGACATGCCGACGTCGTAGATGTCCACCGACTGGCCGAGGGGGGCGCGCTTGGCGGCCTCGTCGACGAGCTGGTCGAAATCCTTCAATCCGGATGCGGCCCGGGTCTTGATCGGGCCGGGAGAAACGGCGTGCACGCGGATGCCTTTGGGCCCCAGCTCGAAGGCCAGGTATCGCACGACCGATTCGAGCGCGGCTTTCACCGGCCCCATCACCGAGTAGGTGGGGATGACCTTGTTCGCGCCGTAATAGGTCATCGCGACGATGGCGCCCTCGCCGCTCATTAGCGGCGCTGCCAGCTTCGCCATGCGTATGAACGAGTGGCAGGACACATCCATGGCCAGCGAGAAGCCTGCCGCCGAGCAGTCCAGAAGCCCGCCCTGGAGGTCTTCCTTCGGGGCAAACGCGATCGCATGGAGTGCGATGTCCAGGCGGCCCCAGGTCTTCTTGATGCGTTCAAACAAATGCTCCATCTGGTCCGGCTTCTGCACGTCGAGCGGTTCAAAGAGTACGGCCTCCAATTGCTTTGCCAGCGGCTCGACGTAGGGCCGGGCCTTGTCGTTGAGATAGGTGATCGCCAGATCCGCGCCGAGCTTGCGGAAGGCCCGGGCGCAGCCATAGGCGATCGAATTCTCGTTGGCGATGCCCAGGACCAGAGCTTTCTGCCTCTCCAGCGGCCGCCCGGTCGGATAACCCTCGAATAATGCTTCCGGCACTTGACTCATGACAATTCTCCTCACGAACCATGAAAAACGCCCTGACGCTCAAATGGCCATCTGCGACACCTCGTCGGCGACAAGGATGTGGGCTTCGGTCGCCGCGAGCACTTGATCGATGCTCACGTCCGGCGCGGTTTCGACAAGGGTGGCGCGTCCTTCGGGAAATGCGATCACGGCCAGCTCGGTCACAACCAGATGGACGGGGCGCGCCGAAGTCAGCGGCAAGGACACCTGTTTCACAACTTTGGACTTGCCCTTGGCGGTGTGCTGCATGGCTACCACAACACGTTTCGCGCCGATCACCAGATCCATCGCGCCACCCATGCCCGGCACCATCTTGCCGGGGATCATCCAGTTGGCGAGCCGGCCCTGTTGATCGACCTGGAGCCCGCCAAGCACGGTCAGGTCGAGATGGCCGCCGCGGATAAGGGCGAAGGACATCGCGCTGTCGAACGCGCATGCGCCCGGAAGCGCGGTGACCGGCCGTCCTCCCGCGTCGGTCAGCCACGCCAGCGCCGTGGCCGGCTCTGAAACCGGCCCGGTTCCGATCAGGCCGTTCTCCGACTGGAAGAACACATGCATGCCTGGCGGAACGAAATTGGCAACCAATGTCGGAATGCCGATGCCGAGGTTCACGAGCATGCCGTCGTGAAGCTCCAGGGCGATCCGCCTGGCGATGATGGTTTGCGCGTCCATGAGCTTTAGTCCTTTCCGATGACGTAATCGACGAGCGGCGCGGGCGTCACGACATGGTCCGGGGCGATGAGGCCGACCGGCACGATGTGCTCCGACTGGACAACAACCGTATCGGCCGCCGTGGCGATCACCGGATTGAAGTTGCGGGCTGTCAGCACGTAAGCGAGGTTGCCGAGATAGTCGCAGATGAATGCATGAACCAGCGCATAGTCGGCGCGCAGCGGCTTCTCCAGCAGGTAATCGCGGCCATCGACGCAGACTTTCTGCTTGCCTTCCTCAACCACGGTCCCCAATCCCGTTGGAGTAAGGATGCCGCCGAGGCCGGCGCCGCCGGCGCGAATGCGCTCTATGAGCGTCCCCTGCGGGACCAGCTCCACTTGTAGCTGGCCCTCGATCATCTGCTTCTGCGTCTCGGGATTCAGCCCGATGTGGCTCACGACCACCCGGCGAAGGAGCTTTGCCTCGACCAGTTTACCGATGCCGACGCCGGGCAGGCCGGTGTCGTTCGCAATCACGGTAAGCTCGCGCTTGTTCTGACGTACAAGCTCGTCCATCAGCGGTTCCGGCGTGCCGCAGCCCATGAAGCCCCCGATCATCAGGCTCGCGCCGTTCGGGATCATTTCAACGGCTTGTTGGAGCGGAATGTTTTTCATGCTGTCCTCCAGAGCTACTCCATGAACCAGCCGTGGCTCACGATCAGAGACTGGCCGGTCAGCGCATTGGATGGGAATGCCGCAAAGAAAAGCGCGGCCTCGGCCACGTCGTCGACGGTGGTGAACTCGCCGTCAACGGTGTCCTTGAGCATCACGTTCTTGATGACCTGCTCTTCGGTGATGCCAAGGGCCTTGGCCTGTTCGGGTATCTGCTTGTCCACCAGCGGCGTACGCACGAACCCGGGGCAGATGACGTTGGCGCGGACGCCATGCGCAGCGCCCTCCTTGGCCACGGTCCGGCAAAGGCCAATGAGGCCATGCTTCGCGGTCACGTACGGCGCCTTGAGCAGTGAAGCTTCCTTGGAATGCACGGACCCCATGTAGATGATGCTGCCGCCACGGCCCGAGTCGTACATGTGGGGAAGGCATGCCTTTGTCAGGAGGAACGCGCCGTCGAGGTGGATCGCCAGCATCTTCTTCCAGTCCGCGTAGCTGAACTCCTCGATGGGATGGACGATCTGGATGCCGGCGTTGCTGACCAGGATATCGATGCTGCCGAATCTTGCCACAACGGCTTCAACCTCGTCGTTCACCTGATCTTCGTTGGTGACGTCCATCGCCACGCCCATGGCAACGCCCCCGTTGGCAATGATCTCCCGTGCCGTTGCGGCCGCGGCCTCCTTCTTCAGGTCCGCGATCACGACCTTCGCGCCCTCCTGGGCAAAGAGGGCGGCGATGACCTTGCCGATCCCGCTGGCGGCGCCGGTAATGATGGCCGATCGGTTCTTGAGCCTCATGAGCGAACCTCCACCTGCTGTGTATTGCCACGCGCGGGGGAGCCGGAGCGGCGCCCTCGCCGGAGTTGTCGCGTGCGCCGCTACTTATCACGCCTCGCGCCCGCCGGCGTGGGCCCGATTTCGAACAACGCCTCCACCTCCTCCAAACGACGTTTGGCTTCACCCTCAAGCTCGCCAGCCGCTGTTCTGATGGCCTTGATCTTCTCGAACAAAGCGCGGCGCGTGGCGTTGTCGGCCGGCAGAAGTTGCGGCAGGGCCTTCAATGCCGCTTCTTCATCGACGGTCAACATGGCCCACTGCTCGCGGACAACGGCTTTGTAGCGAGCCAACGTGATATTCGGGTGTTCCTTGAGAATGCGACGCAGGCTTTCAAATGAGCGTGCGTCCACAGCGCTCTGTCCCTTCGCGATGTAAACAAGCGACCGCACGGCAGCTTCCAGTAGACCGCCCTGCCCCATTGTTGTGCGGAGTTGCTCGATCCTCGCAGCGAGGGCGGCCTGCTGATCAGGCGAGGTGCCCGGCTTAGGACGGGGCCGCCCGTTATTCGGCATCACGCCCAGCCATACCTGGAGCCAGGGCGAGCCATACACCGCGTGGAAGATGGCCTCCTGCGCTTGATCGCGAAGATTGCCGTAGGTTTCGAGCCATCGGGTAACCATCTCAGAGACTCGTTCCTGCATTCGCAAGCAGGGGTTATCGGCCTCCGGCGTCTTGCGATCGGCGCGGGCCTGGTCCGCCAGCGGTTGCAGGACACGCATCATGGGGTTCTTATCCGAGAACATCGCGTACTGCAGACGCA
>Ga0315284_10006143_pt1 | contig 17098 bp, 20 predicted proteins | sample YL17G09_16_MG_FD_203696 | JGI IMG/M metagenome (GOLD analysis project Ga0315284, IMG submission 203696) | Sediment microbial communities from Yellowstone Lake, YNP, Wyoming, USA - YL17G09_16 | ecosystem: Environmental > Aquatic > Freshwater > Lake > Sediment | place: USA: Wyoming | collected...
TTCTGGAAACGCGCCCACGGCGAGCTTCCCCACCACCTGGTTTTCGATTCCAAACTGACTACTTATGATGGATTGGCTCGCCTGGACAAGATGCACATACCCTTCATAACCCTGAGGCGGCGAGCCCCGAAGCTACTCAAGGAGATCGTTCTGCTGCCGCGCTCGGCGTGGCGCACGATCGAGTTGGACGTCCCTACCCGCAAATACCGTACGCCCCGCGTATACGAGCAGAAGGCTGCATTGCGCGGCCGCACCTTTCGACAGCTGTACGTCCTGGATCTCGGGCACGATGAACCGACTATCCTGCTGACAAACCAACAAAGTGCCACAAGCAAGGTGTTACTGACGCGCTACGCGCAACGAATGCTGATTGAGAATGCGCTCTCCGACGCGGTGCGATTTTTCCATATCGATGCCCTATCCTCGCAAGAGGGGCTGAAGGTGGACTTTGACATGGCTCTTCTGGTCATCGCCAGCGGTCTCTATCGGCTGATCGCAGAAAGAATGCGCGGCTACGCTGATGCGCAAGCCCGGCAGATTTTTCGCGATCTAATCGACATGCCAGCGGATGTGATCGTGACTGAGCAGGAGGTGGCGGTCAGCTTTCACCGCCGTACGCATCTGCCAATCATCCTCGCTTCGGGTCTTATGGAGCAACGCATTGAAGTGCCCTGGTGGAATGGCCTGCCGTTACGTCTGACTACCTACAACGGACCTCCAAATTAGCTCGGCGCTTAGGCGAATAGTTTTCCGTGGAAATCCAGGCTAGGAATGAAAACGCTTTTGGTGCTAGACTCCAGGCCTGACAAAATCATGAGGGAAGGGGATGGCCTCTGTTTCGCATAAGGCCACGGCCTCTCATCCTGGGGTCTTCACGATGGCTATCCGTGCTCTAGGAAATTCGACGGCGCTGGTGGCCGGCCGGCTGGCGCGAGCTGGGATCGATCCGTCGCGCCACCTCCTGCTCGTCGTCCTGGGCGATTGCGCCATAGGCTTGGCGGCTTATCTGGTCGCGTTTTCGCTGCGGTCCATTCTGCCGATCCCCTATACCAATGAGTTGATGCCCTCGGAACGCCTTCTGCAGGTGAAGCATTACTTGTGGCTTCTCTTCGGGCTCCAGCCTACGCTCCTTTTCTTTCTCGATTGCTACCACGAAATCCGGGTCAAGAGAATCCGTGAATTCATCCTGCCGGTGGCGAGCGCGACCGGGATTCAAGTATTGATCCTTGTGGCCGTCTATTTCTTCACCGGCAACCTGACGTTTCCACGCACCATTTTCCCGATTTATTGGGTCCTGAATTCCGCCGCGATCGTGGGTTGGCGGTCCGTCATCAAACACAGCGCCCACAGCGACCAGCGGCGCGCTCTCATCGTCGGAGGCGGGCCGCTGGCAGAGCATTTGATGGCAGAACTGACCCGAGGCCCCGAAATCGGACTGAAGGTTGTGGGAATTGTCTCGGATCACCTCGAGAAGGGCCGGTTTGTGGGCCCGTACGAGGTCCTGGGGGGCCGGGAAGAGATACCGAACTTGATGCATCTGCATCAAGTCGACGAGGTGATCCTGACTCCGGAGGAGGCATCCTGGAAGGATCGCTTGATCGACTCGATCAGCAAACTTGAAGGCTCGCAGGCGCGCATCAGCATTGTGCCATCGCTCTATGAGATTTTGATCGGGCGCATCCAGCATTTCAATATTCGTGACATTCCACTGATTGAAGTTGTGCGAAATCCCACCGATCCGGTCAGTGCCTTTTTCCGCAGGCTCAGGGACATTTTCTTTGGCACCATCCTGGCGATTTTGCTGCTGCCGCTTTGGATCGTCGTGGCGCTGGCCATCAAGCTCTCAGACGGGGGTCCCATTGTTTATGTTCAGACCCGCGTCGGCCGCTGGGGGAAGCCATTCCGCCTGGTCAAGTTCAGAACCATGCCGGTGAATATCGAGGACAAGACCGGTCCGGTTCTGGCCAAGGCGGATGATCCCCGGTTGAGTCCCTTAGGCCGGTTCCTGCGCCGCTACCGAATCGACGAGAGTCTCCAACTTATCAATGTGTTCAAGGGAGACATGAGTCTAGTCGGGCCGAGACCGGATCGACCGGAGTTTGTCGCGAAGTTTGCTCAGGAGATCCATGGCTACAACGAACGGCACAAGGTGAAGCCTGGGATCACCGGGCTGGCGCAGATCCGGGGACACTACCACTCGGATCCCACGATCAAGCTCAAGTATGATCTAGCCTATATCCACAACTCCTCCTTTCTCCTTGATCTCGTCATTCTGGTCGAGACCGTGAGAATCGTCTTCCGCCGCCAGGGTGTCTGATGCCATGGCGAATCTATCGGTCGTTGTTGTCAACTGGAATGGGAGGCAACTCCTCCAGGAGTGTCTTTCATCTCTGCTAAGCCAAAGCGTGCCAGACATCGAGGTCGTGCTGGTCGACAACGGTTCGACAGACGACTCTGTCGATCTCGTTCGAAACCGGTTTCCCACCGTGAAACTCCTGGCTCTGGAAAGCAACCGCGGGTTCGCCGCGGGAAATAACCGGGGGATCGAGGCGACTTCCGCTGAGTTTGTGGCTCTACTCAACAACGATGCCGTTGCGGACCGGTATTGGGCCGAACACCTGTTGCGCGCTGCCGCCGATGCCCGTGTGGGAATGGCCGCTTCCAAGGTCGTCCTGCACGGGGACCGCGGCAAGCTGGATAGTGCCGGCGACGGCATGACGACCGTGGGGGTCGGTTTCAAGCGCGGGCACCTTGCGTCACCGGACGACTATCGATCCGCGGAAAGTGTTTTTGGCGCCTCGGGATGTGCCATGCTTTTGCGCCGCTCGATGCTTGCCGACATCGGGGGCCTGGATGAAGACTTCTTTCTTCTATACGAAGACTGCGATCTGTGTTTTCGTGCCCAGTTGCGAGGGTGGAGGTGCCGCTACGCGCCTGAAGCGGTCGTTTACCATAGGCTCAATGAGTCCATTGGAAAACTCAGCCGCACGCATGTGTTTTACGGCCAGAGAAACATGGAATTCGTCTATTTCAAAAACATGCCAGGCAGGCTGGTCTGGAAATACCTGCCGGCGCACCTGCTCAACGAGATTCTTGCGTTCCTGTACTTTACCGGCCGAGGACATCTCTTCAGCTTTCTGAAAAGCAAGATCGACTTCCTGCTGAAGGCTGGGCGTGTGCTGGAAAAGCGCTGGGAAATTCAGGCGCGGCGCACCGTATCCTGGCAGGACATCGACCGCATGCTCGAGCGCAGGTGGATCAAGGCGCGCCTGCCAGGGAAGTAGCCTGATGAGAAGAGCCTTGATGATCCTCAGCGCGCGCCGGATCAGGATTTTACCTGCATTGGCGCTCGGTTCAGCTGCCGTTGGATTTCCGGAACAAGCCCTTGAAGAGGATGTCGAAATCCAGCGTCAGCGTGTACTGCTGCACGTAGTACTCGTTGAGCTCGCGGATGACTTGGGGGGAGAGACGCGAGGGCTTGCTGATGTGGGCGAGCCCGGTCAGCCCGATCTTTCCCATTACCGGGTACTCCTCACCATCCAGAGGGTAGAGACCGATGATGCTGTATTTTCCCGTAAATGCGCCCCACAGCTTCTTCAACGCGGAACGGAAACTGCGTGTCGAGAGATAGACCGCCGGAAGGCCCGCCGTCAAAAGGAAGAGCGACACCACAAAATCAAAAGTCCGTTTGGCCGCGCGGTAGCGCATGCGGCCAAGGTTGTACGGGGGCAGCGTCGGCTCGATCCCGGCAACTTCATTGACGATGCGCGAGACCACAATATCTTCGTAATCGAGGGCGACGTGGAAGCGCGCCGACAGCGCCGAGGCCCGGATGATCAAGTCCATTATGTCTTTTCGCCGGATCGAGCTGTCGGTGATGATGATCTCTCCAAGCCGGTATTGTTCGATCAGCTCCGGCAGGTGGGCGAGATCGCCGACGATCGGGATCTCACAATAGCTGTCCTGATCGGTTTCCGACCTGGTGACAATCCCCACCAGGTCCGCATTGCGCCTCTCCGCGGTTTGAAGCTCGCGAACGATTTGCGCCGCCGCTTCGTTGGTTCCCACGATGGCTATGCGGCGATCCGCTTCCTTGCCCAGGGACCGGTCATAAACGGCAACCATGATCCTGATCAGCGCGCTCGACACGAGGCCAAAGGAGATGAGCATCAGGAGCACGCCGCGGCTGAAGGCATAGTCTTTAAAGAAATTGGTCAAAGCGCTCAGGAGGAAAAAGTTGATCATGAGGCCGACGACGGCTCGACGCAGGGAAGGGCGCGGCTCGAGATACTCTCCTGTGGCCAGCATGGAACCGACCGTTATCAGGCTGAGCGCGATAAAAACAATCGGATATGACTCTGGCGGAAATCCCAGATACGAGCCGAAGCGCAGCTTGGTTGCCAACAGAAGCGCGCCGTTCATGCCGAGCAGGTCGAACGAAAGCACGAGCAAGGAGCGGCGGTAGCGCCAGGCATGGGCGAGCCACGAGCGCAGCAGGATGCCGAGGCGCAGGAAATAAAGGAGGGTCGTGGATCCACTGTGATGCTTGCGTGCGAAGAGCTCCATCGCACCGTAGAAGATCGCTACTTTGTTAAGATAACTGCGCCTGGTGCTGGCCCCCTTGTAGTGAATGACCGAAGTGTCGGGAACATAGGCGATTTTCCAGCCGGCTTTCGAGACGCGATAACAGAGATCGAGGTCTTCACCGTACATGAAGTAGTCTGTGTCGAATCCCCTGGTTTGCTTCAGCGCCGCGGCCCGGCCAAACATGAAGGAGCCGCTGATGGCATCGACGAAGTAGGTCTCGTTCTCGCTGCGAAACGTCTGGTTGTACTGCGCGAAGAGACGGGATTTCGGGAAGAGCTTCTGCAAGCCGGAGACCTTGCAGAATGCAGCCCAGGGCGTGGGGTAGGAGCGCCGGCATGCCAGTTGAAGCGTGCCGTCGGGGTTGAGCACTCTGCAGCCGCACATGCCGACTTTGGGGCACCGGCGCATGTAGGCGAGCAGCACCTTGAGTGTGCGCTCTTCCAGCAGGGTATCCGGGTTCAAAAAGAGGACAAACTCACCGAGAGCCCGCTCCAGAGCCAGGTTGTTGGCGCGGGCGAAACCGAGGTTTTTTTTGAGGCTGATGAATTGAACGTGCGGGAAAAGCCCCTCCAGGTAGCGCACAGAGCCGTCTATGGAATGATTGTCCACGACGATCACTTCGCCCCGGATACTCCTCAGCGCCAGGTCAATCGAGCGCAGACACTGCAGGAGGAAGTCCTTGACGTTGTAGTTGACGATGATAATCGTAAGGTCCAGCGGAGCAGTGCTTGGCTGGGATTTCGAATCAGGAGGAGCCGTCTCCAACGCGGCTTGCTGGGCGTTTTGTGAAAGCATTCGGACTGTGGGCACCCTGACGGTAGTGACTGAATCTACTTATAAACGAAACACCGCTGCCTGTCGCCTTCCGTTTCCCCTTGCCCCGTAGGGCGCGGCCGATCAGCATTCTTCAACAGTATTCTTCTGACCGCTAATGCCAAGCCCCATATCATCGCATGAAGGTCGCCATTGTCAAGCTTCTTCCAACGATTCAACGATTCGCAAAGCTCACCGCGGATATGTCGAGCGGGAAAGATCGGGCTTTCTCCGCGCTCTTAGATTCAGCCATCGCCCAGAGATTCCGCTGAGGAGGCGAAAATTATTGCTCCAGGGGATGGCGGCGGCCACAACCTGGACCCGTTCCCGGTCCCTCCAGACGATTGGCGGCAGACGCCGATCCGTGATCAGCAGGATGGAAGTTGCCGGGTACAACAAGAGCAACTGTTCCAGGAGGTTGAATATGTAGGTCCCGATCCCGGTTCGCTCTCCTTGGAGGCTCCGTCCATCCACTGCTATCCGAAGCTGCGACATCATCATTCGTCTGGTGAAGGAGATGGATTCGAGCTTATCTCTTTTTGCTGCTTATCGGCTGGATGCCCGGCTTGGGGCTGGCTGCCGCATTCGTCAGCGAAACACCGGAGCCTTTGGCCTCGGGTGCAACAGAAACCATTCTGAGCAAGTTTGCGGCATCTTCCTTCTTGAGCTTGGCCGCTGTTTGCTGAGGAGCCGTGGCAATATCGTTAAAGATCGTGCAGAGATCCTGCATGTTGGCCGTCATCCTGTGCTCGGCGTGCGATCTGAACAGAGGGAAGAGCGTCCGGGCTAAAACGCCCAGGATGCGACTATCCGTCCGGATCGCGACCTCGAGGTGCGCGCTCGCAGTTGATCCCTTCGGTGTCAACGTGACTATGATCGCCATGCTTCCTTGAAAGGCCGGGACCAAACTGTGATTTAGTGCGCCTGTGCCGTAGTAAACCCGCCGGTTAGGTGATTGCTCGACCAGATAGATATCTCCCTGAATCCCAGTCGGGTCGTCCACGTGAATAGCGTTCCCCTGCAGGCGGGCCTTATATCGCGGCGTGAAGTCATAGGCCTCCCACAAACGCGCCATTGTGATTGGAGAGCTCAAAAGATTGTCAATAAGAACGGCTTTGGCTGGGACTTGGAATGTGCCGGAAACTGAGGCGTCCGGAGATTTCAGGAGGTCTGCTACCTGGGATTTGATGTCCGAACCGGCGATGATAATACCTGAGAGCACAACCAGCATGGCCAAAGCCAGCACAAACCACCGGCAATTCGACCTGGGCATGGTTGCTCTTTGAATTGGACTTGACATCATTCCCCGGATCCTTTCTTGTTTTGCGGGCGCTACTCGAGACCAAGGCGACATGACACCACTCTCGGCATGAACGGGCGATGCTGCAAGTTGAGGAGACTACCTCTTGATACGCTTTGATCTCCGTGCAAATAATCGCTTACCATACCAAACTCATCCAACAAAAGCGAGAACAAGTCCACGATTGCTGCGATTCAGACAGTGGGAAAAAGCATAGCCACGAATAACACGAATAGGGAGGCTGAAATTCCAACCGGCAGGATGGGGACAGAGAAACGCAAAGCGCTGCGCCATTCCGAAGGGGGCGAAAGCGCTGTCCCCTCGTCTGCCTGGATCCGTTTCGTGTTATTCGTGTTATTCGTGGCTGCTTTTTTTCTTGCACTGTCTGAATCGCAGTCACGATTGGGCCTGCGTCACAGAAGTTGGTATCGGTCGTTGTTGACCCAGACAATTCTTAAATCGGTTTATGACTTGTGGTATGATTCAAGATAAATCACTCGATGAGTCGGAGATACGAGTCATGAAACAATTGTCCCTGCGGGGATTCGATGACGAGCTGGAAAAGCGCATTCGGGAGACAGCCCGCAGGGAGGGCATTTCCCTGAATCGCGCTGCGCTTCTTCTGCTCCGAAAAGGCGCCGGCATCGAAAGGTCGGGAAAGCAGGTTACAGTCGTTGGGGACTCTCTCGATCACCTCATCGGGCAGTGGTCGAGTGAGGAGGCGGGGGAGTTTCTGGAAAGCATCAAGCCTCTCGAACAAATCGACCGCTCCTTCTGGCAATGAAACTTCTCTTAGATACATGTGCAAATGGGTATCCCTTTCACCCCCGTACCGCCGATGTGCTGTAAATAATGGAACTGTAGGGTGCCGGACCAACGGTAACGGCCTGCTGGGCTTGGCGTTTTCCATGCCGGAAAAATATCAGCGTTTCTTACGGGGGTCAAGGAGATACCCATTCATGTGCATATACTTCCCTGATGCAGGGTTTGCCGGAGGTAGCGGACCGCGTGCGCAGGGCCGAGCGCATTTTTCTGTCGGCCGTAGTTGCCGGTGAACTCATCTTCGGATTTCGAAACGGAACCCGGTACGAGAGCAACATCAGGGGATTGCGCGCTTTCCTCGACAATCCGTATGTCGAGTTTCTGGCCGTCACATTCACGACATCCGATCGTTTTGGACGCATCGCTGCGGAACTCCGCCGGAAGGGAAGGCCGATTCCCACAAACGATATCTGGATCGCCGCTCACGCGATGGAGACTGGAGCCGAGTTGATCTCCTCCGACTCGCACTTCGAAGTGATCGACGGGCTCGTCTGGACCCGGTTTTGAGGCGCGAGAGGAAGGTAAGCCGCCGATGCGGAAGCGCGGTCAGGGATCGCCGGCACACGTTTCCCTGTACGACAAATTACGTGAGCCTTGACAGGCTTATGTCCATCATGACATAATAAGGTCATGGCAATTCGGACTACCGTTGACATTCCCGAACCGTTGCATGAAAGGCTGCGCCACAGGGCGGAGTGCTCGGGCACGTCGATTCGTGCTCTGGTTATCCGTGCGCTCGATCAGGTCTACAGCGAGGCCGGGAAAGGGGCCTATGTGACAGGCCCTCTCATCACGGGTCCAGGCAAGCTGGGCAGGAACTTTCCAAAAGACGAGAACCCTCATGATCTCGTTTTTTCCTGACCTGAATGTTTGGATCGCTCTTTCGGTTGCGGGCCACTCCCATAATGCTGAAGCATGGAATTGGCTCCGTTTGTTGCCCCGAGAGGTGAGGCTCATCTTCTCACGGTATACCCAGATTGGTCTGTTGCGCCTCCTGACGAATGAATCCGCCATGGGCGAACAGACGCTGACGATCAAGAAGGCTTGGGGCGTTTACGAACGCTGGCTGACCGACCCGCGCGTGGAGTTCTATCCGGAACCCCGCGGCATGGAGGCCGCGTTCCGAGAAGCCACCGCGCCGTTCGCCGCCAAGCCGGCTTCGAAGTGGGTTGGCGATTGCTACCTGCTCGCCTATTCGAAACAGAGCGGTGCGGCTCTGGTCACCTTCGACAAAGCCCTGCTCGAGGCCGCCCGCAAGCACGGTTACGCAGCCATCGTTCCAGCCTGAGACGCCTCGGGCCAAAACTCGCCGAATCGGCGACTACGCGCCCGTTTCACACCTAAGCCAATTCCAGCCGCTTGAGATTGATGCGATCGGCGCAAACCTGCGCGCGATCGTAGTGCGCCTGCTGGGTAAGCCAACTTTTGGGGCTCCCGCCGAAAACTTTGGACAGCTCAGCGGCCATTTCGGAGAAATCCCGCGCCTCGTATTGAGGGTCGCCATCTTCGCAATGCCAGAGGGCGTGGCGATTACGGAATACCGATTAATCCACCTTCATGAACAAAAGGATTGCCGCGAATTCCGCACCGTCACTGGAGGGGGGCTTCATGTATCAGGCGGCGCAACGCGCGACCTCCTCGAGTTCGAGGGTGCCAAGGTCGCAAGTCGCACCTTCACTGTGAGCCTGGCGACGCTTGGCGCCGGCGAATACGGATTCCTTCCCCCAGGCGCGGTTTCGTCAAGCGAGCCTCGGCCACCCCCGGCAAAATGTACTCGTTCCGCATATCGGAATAGAGGGGATCTCAAGGACGGTCACGGAAAATCTATGGTTGAGAAGGGAATTGGAGGAAAGGGCCTATCCACTCGACTCAGGTAGCCCCAATAGGTTGTGTGCCGGGGAATGGATGATTATCCAGGTACGCTGGCTGACTTCGAAGCGCGGTTCGCAACCGAGGTTTGAATCTAGGGCCGGCACCAAACAAAGGCGGTGGCAGGTGACCATTTCACCTATTTCGCCGAGGGACGTCCACAACGATCGCCGCCTGGAAATTTGTGAAATAGACGCCTGCTGCTCCCCGTATTAAAGGACGCGCCTAACAAAGCGCTCCAGCGGCCGCGAAAAAACCGCGCCGCTGAGCGCAGGCGTTGGACCTCGCGGATCAGCAGTTACTCCAGTGTAGCAACAAAGGGCTTGCCCTCAGAACTTATTGTTACTACAATATGCTCATGCCCTCCTGGGACGAATTCAAGCGGCGACGCAACATCGAGCTTCACGGCTTGGACTTCGAGGGGGCTGACGCCATTTGGGACAACTTCACCGTCACGCGTGAGGACATCCGGGAACACTACGGCGAGAAACGGATGGTGACGTTCGGCATTCTGAATGGCGAGGCCGTCGTCCTCGTCCACACGGACCGCGACGACGACATGCACGTCATCTCATTACGCAAGGCAGAGAAATATGAAGCGCGTTATTACTTTGAAGTCGCCGAAGACCATTTCCGCAAAGGCCGTTGATCCGAACAATCCTCCCTGGTCCGAGGAGATGTTGGGTCCGCCGATGGTGCGTCACGGCCGAGGACTGCAGAAAGCACCGACGAAAGTCTTGACTACTATACGTCTGGATGCGGACGTCATCGCTTTCTTTCGAGCCCAAGGGCGCGGATATCAAACGCGCATCAATGAAGCGCTTCGTCGCGTGAAGGAGCGAGGTCTAACAACGCGCTCCATCGGATCCGCAAAAAGCGCGGGCCGCTGAGCGGTGTTAGGCCTACTTACTCGATCATTAGCAGATTCGTCAAGCTGAAACGCACGCTCGTGCATGCTTCGTTTCTTGCCATCCTGCTGGCGTTGTTCTTTGTTGTCGGGAATCCGATTCATCCTGGCGCGCTGAATACCTTCCCATTGCTGATTGCTATGATTCCTTTCCCGATCGTGTTGACTGTCCGGTTGAGATACGAATGGACGCGAAATCGCAGACATTCCGTCCGCGATCAAGACCTTGCCGTCGTCAGTCCCCGTTTCCCCGTCTTGCCTATGCATCTAATCAAAAATCATCTGACAGAGTTTCTCCCTTCTCTTGTTTCATCGCAATATTCCGAACCGAGGGTCATCGCCACAGGATTCACCATTGCAGTACCGGCGCTGAATGGCCTTAGATTCAAAAAAAGGCCTCAAAAAATAGCAGCAAGCCTCGATTTAGGGCGTCGAGCCGGACATTAAATCACTGATATCAACAATAAGCGTGGTCCGACCCCATTGACACCATTGACACCGACATGGCGCTGCGATACCGACCCAGGTGCCACGGACGAGAAATGGTTGATGGCGGGCGCCAATTTCCGTATATTCCACCAAACCGAGGAGGATGGTCGGCATGAGCAGTGTTACCGGTCAGAGACGGATCATCAATGCGATGGCGCCGATTCGCGTCTGTGACCTGGGTGGTTGGACCGACACCTGGTTCGCCGATGCAGGCGCCGTCTGCAACATCGCGGTGTATCCATTCGCGGAAGTGCAGGTGTACGCCTTCCCTGGGCGCACGGAAGTACGGCAGATAACGATCAACGCGGAGAATTACGGCGAACGTTATACGCTTCACCCTGATCCGGGCGTGTACGATAAGCACCCCTTATTGGAGGCCTCGATCGACATCCTGGAACTCCCCGACCTGCGACTCGACATCGATCTGTATTCCGCCGCGCCGGCAGGATGCTCCACCGGAACCTCGGCTGCCATCAGCGTGGCGCTTTTGGGCGCGCTGGACATGCTGGTGTCAGGGCAGCGCACGCCCCACGAAATCGCGGCGCTCGCGCACCGGGTGGAGACCGAGAAGCTAAATCTGCAGTGCGGCATCCAGGACCAGTTGTGCTCTGCATATGGGGGCATCTGTTTTATTGAGATGTTCAGCTATCCGCACGCGTCGGTCTCCCAGATCACGCTCCCAGACGACGTGTGGTGGGAATTGGAACGGCGGCTGGTGCTCGTCTACCTGGGTTGTTCGCATTCATCCAGCGAAATCCACGGCCGGGTGATCCGGCGACTCGAACAGCCTGGGGCCGACAAATCGGTGCTTGAAAAACTCCGCCGTGCGGCGCATGCCGGCAAGCGAGCGCTGCACGAGGGGGATTTCGATGCCTTGGGCCGGGCGATGATCGCCAACACCGAGGCCCAAGGTGAGCTGCATCCGGCTCTCGTGTCGGCGCAGGCTCAGCGCGTTTTCGAATTGGCGCGCAGGCATGGTGCTGTTGGTTGGAAGGTGAACGGCGCGGGAGGTGAAGGCGGGTCGTTGACCATTCTGTGCGGTCCTCAAGGGGAGCACAAACGCTCGTTCATCCATGCAGTCCGCGAGCTGAAGGACGGAATCGAGATCATCCCCACATACCTGTCGAGGTCCGGCCTCCGCCGCTGGGAAGTGGTGGCGTAGCCGGCGCTCATCGTGCCGGCTCGGCGCTCGCCAGGATCCTGATGTGCCCAAATCGCGGGCGCGACATCCCGGTTGGGCCGATGATTTCGCGCGCCGGCTGAGGCGCTCCTGGGCGTGGCTGATCAAGAAGGTGTACGAAGCGGACCCTCTGATTTGCCCGGGTTGCGGCCGCCCGCTCAAAATCATCAGCCTGATCGACAGCGCCCCCGTCATCGAGAGCCTCCTGCGCCACCTCAAACTCTGGGACCGCCCCGAGCGCCCTCCGCCTCCTGCGCCCGAGAGATCCGTGGCACATGGGAGTCAAGGTTACAACCAAATACATCATAACCACGGCGAACGATGGCGAGGCCGACTTGGAGGCTTTCATCGAACGGTCGGCCGCATTGAAGCCCGAATCGGTAATCCTGGATATTGACTACAACTTTCCGGACGCGGACTCGAGAACGGTTCAAGCCATTACAAGGCTGAAGCACCTTGGCAAGACGGCTGGGCTCCGGATGATTTACGGTCACACGGGAGATCGTTTCGCGCCCGAATATCGCATTGGAGAGCGAATGGAGAGGATGGAAGCTGACCTCTCCGGCGCCGGGTTGCTTGCCATTTCCGGTTCCAACGGGGTTTCGAGCGAGGTATCTTGCGTCATACCGGGGACGGCATCCATCGGGGAAATCGAAGAGAATACCCGCGCGGGCCGGAGGGCAATCCCTTCCGGCACAATTCCAAATGTTGTTCTCGATGCGCTGATTTCGGAGCTGAATCGGACAGTTTGCAGTCGTTGCGGGGAGTATGACAGCACCTGCAGTCGCGGTTTGAAGATCTCCTCCATGTTCAGGTCGGCGTTGGTAAATTTGTAGCCTTCCGCCCAATTCGAATTGCACAAAGAAGTGGAGTATTTCCGCGTCAACCAGCAATCCAATCTGGCTTGTGAAGGATGCCTGCATATTACCTGCAAGTGTCCCATGGGCATCGATATTCCAGCGCAGCTGCGCGCGCTGCATAAGCAAATGCTCGGACTCAAGGATACCGGAGTGATTCCGCCGCCACCCGCGGAGGCTGGCCAGACGTTCGGCGATGCGACCTTCGGTGCCCGTGTGCTGAGCTGGAAAATGCCGGCGCAGGCCTGTGCGGGCCGCACCTATGCCTGCGAGATTTACCTCGAGAATCGCGGCACCCGGATGTGGCCGGCACAGCATCCTGTTGGAAAAACTGTAGACCTCGCTGTCCAGATTGATGGCAAGACCGTGCAGATGTTGACGGTTCCCCACGATGTCATGCCTGATCAGCGAGTATTGTTTTCGTTCCGCCTCCAGTATCCCAACAAGGCAGAAACCGAGCACTGGGACGTCAATTTCTCCCTGGTTGAGCAGAAGGTGGCGTGGTTCGAAGATCGAGGAGCTGCACCATTTCAGATCAGGATCCAGGCAGAGGAAAGCCGCAGAGGGCCCATCGAGGAAGCGATGGAGATCTCCAGATCGTCGAACTGGTCCCTCTGGCTGCCGACGCAGGTCATCACGCGAAGCAGGACGGTAGCCGCATTTCCAGGCTTTGTCCAAAGCGCCCAAGGTTGCCGTTTTAAGGATCCCGAAGGCAATGAATTCATCGATTTCGTCATGGCGAGCGGCTCGGCAATCCTTGGATACGCCCATCCTGCGATTCGGGAAGCGATTGCCGAACAACTGGGCTCTGCGGCCATTACCACCCTTCCGAATGTGCTGGAAATGCAGGTGACTCGCCTGCTCTGCGAAACGATTCCGAGCGCGGAAATGGTGCTTTTCGGCAAGCACGGCTCCGACGCCTGCACCGCGGCCGTGCGCATTGCGCGCCTCTATACAGGGCGCACTAAGATTCTCTGCAGCGGCTATCACGGCTGGCACGACTGGTTTGCGGAAGCTCTGGAGCCCCGTCTTCGCTTTTCCGATCCGTCGGTCAATTCGCGCTTTACCGATAGCATATAAAAGCTATCGGCCAAGGCCAACAAAAAAGCCTTGTTGAAGCTCCGCTCCCGAAGCAACAGTGTAGGTTTCGCCGGATCAATCCTCACGTGAGCGGTGAACTCCTGGCTGACCCAACCGTCATCCCACTTTCTCAGACCGGGTATATAATCCGGCAGATTCTGAAGGGAATAAGGCCTGATTTCCAATCCTTCTCTACGGAACAGGTGCACGGCATTGTCTATGTCCAAGACAGCATGCCACCCGGAACCGGGTGCGCGCATCGCGATCAACAGCGGATGTAAATCGGATTGCCCAATTACAGCGTCAATGGCAAACTCAGATCGGGCGGTTAAAAAATAGCGCTGTGTCTCGCCCAGAAAAAGAAGGTAGTCGACTTGCGGGATCCTATCGATGCTGATCAGTTCCTTCCGGTCGAAGAGGATCGGAATGACTTTTCTTTCATAATTCTTTCCAAAGAAGACGTACTCAAACTCATTTTCGTGGGGAGAAACCAATCCCAAGCGCAGACCACGGAGACCCATTTGATCTACAAATCTTACCATCGGCTCGATGCTGGGCTTTGCCCGGGTCAGCATTGCGATACGGCTTTTACCCCAAATCGTTCTGCCGCCGACCAAAGGCTTCATTTCGTTACCGAAGCTGGTTGTACAGGCTGAAACGATGCAGATGCCGATGAACACGCCATTGGTGATATGGCTCAGCCTTTTTGTGCTCTCGCGATAAACCAGGCTCAGGGCGGGCGCAGCCAGGGCGGCCATCGGGATCATGAAGCGGCCGAACCAGGGGGTCGGTTTTTGTATTGCGATGGCGATTATGAAAATGAGCCCAAAGCCCGGCAACAGCAGCAGCGCCATGGGCTTGGTCCCGACGGCGAGTCCCACCGCGGCTGCGGATAGGATCATTCCGCCTGTCCAGGACTCCGGGCTTAGAATCTCAAAAGCGAATAAGAATGCACAAGATATAAAAAAGGCGAGAACCAGGTCATTTTGAGTGGAAGAGCTTTGTAAAAGTATTTGTGGGAAAACGGCGAAAGCTAATGCTGCAAATAGCGCCGGATGACGCTGGGCTTAAGTCCGAGAAGGAACAATACCAGGGCGGCCGATATATGAAACAGAATCAATCCAGGCAATCCAATGAAATGGAGCAGTGAAAGAAGCTCCATCGCCAATATGATCTGTCCGCACCCCAGGATTGCTACTCCGAGCAGCCACACAATGGGGCCTTTAGGCCTTTAGCCAGGCGGAGAGAGACGAAGAGGACGGAAGCCGAGCAAAATGCGTATGCCGGCATATGGAGCAGTACTTGATAGGTTCCCAAACTCTAGTTCCTCTTGAATGCTTTTCTTGGGCTGATTACGATTTGCGGGCGAGAGCCAGCAGCGACATCCCGAAGGAGGGGGGCTTCTTTTCCTCCGGTTTCAACAGCGGGAGAATCGACTTGAACGCGGCGCTTGAGCACTTTCGAGTTGAGCCACCAGCCGAAGACCCCGGGCCGGTTGTGGACCCGCAGGTCGTCCAGGATGAATCCCGCCGCCTCCAGCTTTTGCTTCAGGTCGTCGCGGTCGTAGCGCCTGAAGTGGCGAAGGTGGATGTCGAGCGAACCGTAAAGTGTAGAAGAGGGACGTCCCCCTTTTTAGATGGTCGCAGGGAGCAGATTCAGGGGAAAATTGTCCCGGAATCCAAGCTGGGCTTCAGCGCACCACCTTAACCGTTGCTTCTACCTTGCAGCCGCCTGCGTCCGCAAACCAGGCGATCGCCTCCTGGACGGGCTCAATCCTTAGCGTGTAAGTTCCGGGCGTCTTGGGTGGCAAGACTTCAAGCTCGATGCGTGCGGTCTCGTTCGGAGCCAGATCCGAGGGTAGCTCCCCCCGCCCTCCTTCAACCACCATCTTCTTTTCAAGCCACCATTGATAGCCAATTCTCACGGAGTTGATGATCGACCGGCCGGCCAGAAAGGCAAACCACTTGGCAGATGATTTGTTGGTTACGGAGACTTCAATTATGGTTTTATCTGCGCTGACTTGCAGCTGCTTCGGCATCCTCTTGGCTGTCAGCTCACACTTGAATTCGGTAAGCGCCGGGCCCGCGGGCTGGGGTGTCGCCGGCGCGGCCGCGATTGGAGTTGTGGGCGCTCCTTCGTTCTTTGGTGGAGCCCCCGATTCCCGCTGACCGCATGCGACGAAAAGTGAGAACATAACGGCCATAGTGCAGTAAGAAATGATCTTTTTCATAAGTCCTATTTCACTGACCCGTTCGTCAGCGTCCGTCGGCGTTCTTCCGCGTCACATTAGATCGCTATTTATGGAGTCGCAGCCAGCGGGCCAAGTCGGCCGTCGAAGAAAATTCGAGCAGTGCCTCTCCCAAGGTTTCGATGGTCGCGAGGGGAAGCTTTCTGATGGATTTCTCCTGGGAGGCAGAGATAGCTCCGAAGCGCCTGGAGAGCTGTCTCAGCACCAACTCCACTTCGCCTTGTTGCCGGCCTTCTTGCAAGCCTTCTTGCCGGCCCTCTTGCAAGCCTTCTTGTCGGCCCTGTTCTTTCCCAGCTTCGATCCAAGGATTGGTTAGTTCCATGACCCGATCTCCCATTTCTGTTGATTCGACTTTACTTATTTTCTGCTGCAATTGCAAATGCTCCGTGGGACTTAACCGCTGGTAAGCGAAAAAGAATGCCGCGACCATATCCCCCACAGGTTTGCTCGGCATCATCCGCGCCAGCGTCAGCGCGAAGTCCTTGATCAGCCGCAGTCGATTTCCGCTTCGGAACCTCATCCTGGCCGCCAGTGCCAGCGCAGCCGGATTTGCTATCTTGATGCATCGTGGTTCACGATATTTCTCCGATGCGTTGATTGTTTCGCCAGATCCGCTTCTATTTCATAAAATCCGCGTCATGCTTATCCGGTTGACCGTTGAGAAGCACGCGAGGTTCGATTTCGTTCAAGGAGCGGACCCCATAGCAGAGGTTGCGGAGAAAAGGCAGGCTCCAGCCGCATCTGATTCACGCGCACGTGAATCACTTCATGCCCACTGGACTCGATCAGTCGATCTTCCGGGATGGGAGTAAGGCAATGAAAAAAACAATGTTGACTGCCGTGCTTATAGGTTTTGTTTTCCTGGCCGCCCCGATGCTGGCCGCCAAGCCGATCCGGGTCATGCTGCTCGATGGTGAACAGGGCGGACCATATCACGCGTGGCAGG
>Ga0315284_10006144_pt1 | contig 17097 bp, 14 predicted proteins | sample YL17G09_16_MG_FD_203696 | JGI IMG/M metagenome (GOLD analysis project Ga0315284, IMG submission 203696) | Sediment microbial communities from Yellowstone Lake, YNP, Wyoming, USA - YL17G09_16 | ecosystem: Environmental > Aquatic > Freshwater > Lake > Sediment | place: USA: Wyoming | collected...
GACCTCGAGAGAGCCGGCGTCGAACTGGTAGACCTTGCCGCCGCCGCGGAACACGACGCTGGCGATCCTAGGCACTTTCTGCGACCTCCTCGAAGCGCGCGAACAACGCTTGCAGCGCGAGCTTGTGGTCGATGTTGAGATACAGATCCTTGCGCGTCCGGGCCACGACCGCCATCAGGCGCGCGTAGTATTCGGGTGTCGCCACGGCCGCCACGGCGAGATCGCCGGCGCGGTCGCAGTTCCAGAGTACATCGGATGCCCCACAGGCGACCACCCAGAGGTCGCGTACCCAGGCGCCGAGGAGGTCCACCGCGTCCTGCGCCGCAACGCGCCGCAGGCGCGCTTCCTCGCGCTTGGCGCGCTCCTCGGCTTTCTTGACGTACCAGTCGCGGTCGCGCTTGTCCTGGAACTGGCGCTCCAGCTCGGCGACGCGTGCCTTGAGCTGCTCCTCTGCGTCGGCCTTGATCTGCTTCTGATGCCGCTCGAGGACACCGATGAAGGCCGCCGGCGGATCGCCCTCGGAGCTGCGGCGCGCCAGGCCGTCGGCCGCTGAGCCGTGACGCAGGTATTCGCCGCGGCGGCCCGGGCCGCACGCGTCGTCCGCCAGCCGCTGGGCGCGCTCCACGGCGCCGCCCGAGAGGCGCGCGAGCGCCGCAGCCTCGGCTCCACCGAGGCCGTACCTCTCACGCAGGTACGTGGCGACCTGCTCGTCGCTGAGCGCACGAAACTCGACCTGCTGACAACGGGAGACGATCGTCGGCAGCACGCGCTCGAGACGGTCGGTGACCAGCAGGAAGTACACGTAGTCCGGTGGCTCCTCGACGCTCTTGAGCAGCTTGTTGGCCGCCGCCGGGTGCAGGTACTCGACCTCGGGGATGATCCACACGCGTCGACTGCCCGAGAACGGCTTGAGCCCGAGGTCGGCGATCACCGGCCCCACCTGCTCGAAGCGGATGAGGTCACCTTCGCGCTCCACGACGTGCAGGTCGGGGTGGGTGCCGCGGCGCGCACGCTCGCACTCGGGACAGGCCCCGCAGCCGCCGCAGGCGCTGACGAGCGCCACGGCGAGCTCGCGCGCAAAAGCCGTCTTGGCCAGACCCTCGGGGCCGCTCAGCAGGTACGCGTGGCTGAGAGTGCGCTCGCGCAGGGCGCGCGCGAACATCTCTTTGACCTTCTCCTGGCCGGGGACGTCGTCGAACACGAGGCGCCCTCAGCCACCGAGCCGTAAGCCGGCGTCGGCGACCGCCTCGAGCGCCGCGGCCGCGACGTCGACGGCGACGATGTCGATGTCGCGGAAGCCGTCGATCAGACGCACGCGCTCCGGGAAGCGCCGCGCGACCACGGCGAAGCCGGCGGCGACCCGCTGCTGGAGATCGAGGCCCTCGGCCTCGATGCGGTCGGGCGCGCCGCCGGCGCGCGCCAACCCCACGAGCGGGTCGACGTCGAGGACGATCGTGAGGTCGGGCAGCAGGCCGCGCAGGCCCGGTCCGTTGACGGCCAGCACCGCGTCGATGCCTAGTCCGCGAGCGAAGCCCTGATAGGCGAGCGACGAGTCGATGAAGCGGTCGAGGACGAGGATGCGGCCGGCGCCGAGCTCGGGCAGCAGCACGCGCTCGACGAGCTCGGCGCGAGCCGCGGCGTACAGCAGGGCCTCGGTCCAGGGCGCCGGCGCTTCGGGACCGTGGAGGAGAAGGTCGCGGACGGCCTCGCCGGCCGCGGTGCCGCCGGGCTCGCGGATCACGGCGCCCGGGGCGGACGACGGGCCGACCGGCAGCCCGCAGGCGGCGAGGCGCGCGCAGAGCAGCGCCGCCTGCGTGCTCTTGCCGCAGCCGTCGCAGCCCTCGAGCGCGATCAGCACGCCGCTCCGTTCGCTCACGCCGGTCTCCCTCGTGGTCTGCCCGGGAAGGGCTCGCGCTCAGGCGTTCTTCTTGGCGCGCGAGCGGTACTTCTCTTTGCTCGGGCAGTCGATGTCGACGCAGAGTACCCACGGACGCCCGCGGCCACCGGCGCCCACGACCTTGATCTCGGGCCAGCCGCACGCGCCGCAGGTCTTGCCGGTGGGGGTGATCGTGCCTCGCTGCGGCAGCGGGAAGGTCTGGCCGCAGCCGCGTCGCGGACGCTCACCTTCGGCCGCCGGCTTCGGCTCCTCGCCTTCTTTGCCGATGCAGGCGGCGAAACGCTTGCCGGTCTTGCCGCGGAGGACGCGCAGCTGGCCGCCGCAGTTCTTGCACTCGCCCAGCGTGAGATCCTCGCGCACGCCGCTCTTGATGCGCGCGCGGATGTCGGCGATATGGCCGTCGAGGAGCTTCCAGGCCTGATCGAGCATGTCCTGACTCTCGGCCACCACCTCGTCGCGCCGCAGTTCGCCCTCGCTGATGCGGTCCATCTCCTCGTCGAGCTTGGCCGTCATCTCCCAGGACGAGATGTCGACGGGCGCCTTCTTCATGGCGGCGTCGAAGGCCGTGATCAGCGCGACACCTAGCTCCGTGGGCTCGACGGGATTGTCGCGTACGTAATTGCGGTCGTAGAGGTGCTGGATGATGTCGGCGCGGGTGGCCTTGGTGCCCAGGCTGAGCTCCTCCATCTTCTCGATGAGCGAACCCTGACCGTAGCGCGACGGGGGCTGCGTCTCCTTGCTCTCGCTGCGTAGGTCGCGCACCTGGAGGACGTCACCCGGCTGCAGCGCGGGCAGCGGCCGCTCGCGTTTGGCGGCGTACTTCTCGTAGACCTCGAGGAAGCCCGGCGAGGCCACGCGGCTGCCGCGCGCCAGGAACGGCTCGTGGCCGATGCGCACGTCGACGCGCTGACCTTCGATCACGGCGGCCGGGAGCAGCGTCGCGAGAAAGCGGCGCACGACGAGGTCGTAGACCTTGGCCTGGTCGCCGCTGAGCTCCTTCTTGGGCACCCCCACCGGATAGATGGGCGGGTGGTCGGTGGTGCGCTTCTTACCCCTGGTGGGCGTGTACTTGCCCTGCTTGGCCAGGCGCGCGGCCGTGGTGGCGACGGGCCGCCAGCCGGCCAGGGCCTCGAGGCTGCCGCGCAGGTCGAGCGACGGCGGGTACACCGTGTTGTCGGTGCGCGGGTAGCTGATGAGGCCGTCGAGGTACAGCGACTCGGCGGCGCGCATGGCGCGCGCCGGCGACGCGCCGCCCCCCGAGGCGGCGCTCATGAGCGCCGTCGTGTTGAACGGCGGCGGCGGCGCGACCCTGCGCGGCTCCGCCTTGTAGGCGGTGACCTCGGCGGTCTCGGCCTGGGCGCGCGCGAGCGCGGTCTCCATGGCCTCGAGGGTGTCGAAACGGCCCTTGGCGTGCGCCACCTCCACGGTGTCGGCGCCGCGCGTCAGCGTGGCCTTGATCTCCCAGTAGGGGACCGGCACGAAGGCGCGCCGCTCCAGCTCGCGGTCGACGACCAGGCGCAGAGTGGGCGATTGCACGCGGCCGACCGACAGGTAATCGGAGCCGTAGCGGTACGAGGCCAGCGACATGAAGCGCGTGAGCACGGCGCCCCAGATGAGGTCGATGTCCTGGCGCGAGTGCGCCGCCTCGGCCAGGTTGAAGTCGACGGTGGACGGCTTCGCGAACGCCGCCTCGACCTCTTCGCGGGTGAGCGCCGAGTAGCGCACGCGGATGTGGCGGTCGACGGCGGCCGCCGGCAGCATGGCCTTGACGCGCGGGTCGCCGTTGTCCGCGGGCGGCTCGGCCGGAGGGCCGGCCGCGCCCTTGCCGCGGCCGGCGGCGCCGGCCTTCTTCTTCTCGGGCTTGTCGTGCGGGTGGCGCTTGAGCGCGTCGCCGCGCAGTATCTCGAGCGCCTCGTGGCCGATGAGCTCGCCCTCGCGGTCGTAGTCGGTGGCGATCACGACCTCGGTGGCGCCTTTGGCCACGCTGCGCAGCGCCGCCAGCGTGCCGGCGGCGGCGCCGTCGACCACCCACGCCAGGTCGGGTGTCTCGATCATGTCGCCCAGGTACTTGAGGCTCCAGCGCCGGTAGGTGTTGGGGAACACGGTCTCCATGACGTGGCCGCGCAGGCCGATGGCGACGGCGTCGTCGTCCTTGTAGCCGAAGTGATACGACCTGACCTTCTGACGCCCGCGGCCGTGCTCTTTGACCGTGACCTTGCCGCCAAGGATGTCGGCGATCTTGCGGGCGGCGGAATCCTTCTCTGTGACGATGAGCTTCACGGACCTACCTCAGACGAAGTGACCGGGCAGTCCCGGACGATGGGAGTTAATACCACCGCGTGCACCCCGCTGTCGAGATGACGATGGCCGCGCGGTCAGGCGAGCGACGCGAGCGCGGCCGCGCGGGTGGCGTGGATCGTGAACACGCGGTCCAGGCCGGTGATCGAGAGCACGCGCTCCACGGCGCGGCTGGTGACGACCAGGGCCATGGCCCCGCCGGCGGTGCGCACGCGGCGCACGCCGCCGATGAGCACGCCGAGCGCCGTGGAGTCGATGAACGTGACGCCGCTGAGGTCGACGACCAGCCTGTCGACGCCCGCGTCGAGGAGCTCCAGCATGCACTCCTTGAACTGAGGCGCGGTGTAGATGTCGACTTCGCCGGAGAGGGCGACGACACCGAGTCCGTCGCCGGCGCGCTCGCTGGACACGCTGAACAGGTCGCTCACGGCCCGCCTCCCGCGCTGGACGATGGCGCCGGCGTGGGTGTGGCCGCGCCCGAGTTGGTGGCGATCCAGTCCCTGACCGACGGCGCGTCTGGTGAGCTCGGATCGAGCTTGAGGAACCGGGTGAAGGCGAGCAGCGCCGTGTTGGTGTCGCCGGCCTGTATGGCCATAGTCGCCATGTCGTAGAACGCCTGCGCATCCTTCGGCGTGAGCGCGGTGATCTGCCCGTAGACGCTGGTCGCCTGCTGGGGGTCCTTCAAGAACAGATAGACGCTCACCAGCTGCTGGAGCGTGTCGATGCGCAGCTGCTTGGCGGCCGCGCCCTTCTGCTTGCTGAGAAGCTTGACGGCGCGCTCGTAGTACTGCGCCGCGAGGCGCAAGTCGCCCTGCTCAGCGGCGGAACCCGGCTGCTGCGCGTTGGCGCGCAGCGCGTAGCTCTCGGCCAGGCTGCGCCATGACTCGACGTCTTTGCGGTCGGCCTTGACGGCTGCCTGGTACTTAGCGATCTCCTTGTTGAGCTGCTCGGTGGCGGAGCTGGTGCCGCCGCCGCAGCCCAAGTTGTTGCTCAGCGGGATCATGACCAGGAAGCCGGCCATGATGACGGCCATGAACCCGAACACCCACTTCTGCCAGAACTTGACACGTTGGCGGTCGAGAAGCACTTAGGGGGTCTCCTCTCCTGGAGCGCCGGCGGTCTGCCACCAGCCTGATTCGGCGGCGCCCACCTGGACGCCTCCGGCGCGCACGCGGTCGCGCAGTTTCTGGCGCACGCCGACGGCGGTGCGCCTGATGGCCTCCGCGTCGAGGCCCGTGTAGCCGCGCTCGTGGAAGAGCACGTCGCCACCGACCACCGTGAGCAGCACGTCGTCCTGGTTGGCGCCGTAGACGAGCGCCGAGTACGGCTCGTCGATGGGCGCGAAGTGCGACTTGGACACGTCGACGGCGATGAAATCGGCGAACTTGCCCGGCTCGAGACTGCCGATGTCGTCCTGCATGCCCAGCGCCTCGGCGCCGCCCAGCGTGGCGATGCGCACGCACTTCGGCGCGTCGAGCACCGTGACGTCGCGCTCGACCGCGCGGTGCAGAAAGAGCATCGTGCGCATCTCGTCGAACATGTCCATGATGTTGCTGGAGGCCGGGCTGTCGGTGCCCAGGCCGACGCGCACGCCCTCGTGCAGCAGGTCGGCCAGGGGCATGACGCCACAGCCCAGCTTCGCGTTGCCCTTGGGGCAGTGGGCGACGGCGACGTCTTTGGCCCTGAGGATGCGGATGTCGTCGCGGCTCACCTGCACGCAGTGGACGGCGAGGAAATCCGCGTCGAAGACGTCCCACTGCTGCAGGTACTTGATGGGGCTCACGCCGAAGGGCTGCACGAGCATCCGCTCCCAGCCCATCTTCTCGCGGTAGTCGTGGGCGAACTTGCCGGAGCCGGAACGGATGTAGGTGAGCTCCTCTCTGCTCTCGGCGACGTGGCTCATGACCTTGAGGCCGCGCTCACGGGCCAGCCCCGAGATGGCCTGATAGAGGCGGCTGGAGACGGTGTAGGGCGCGTGGGGCGCGAGGCCGACGTCGAGGCGCGGCGGTGCGGCCGCCTGCGCCTCGGCGAGACGCCGCTCGACGTCCGCCATGGTCTCGTCGAGCCGCTTGTCGTCGACCCCGAAGACCTCCAGGTAGAGGCGGCCGCGCAGGCCGGCCTCGGCGGCCGCCTCGAGCGTGGCGGCGCCGTAGCTCGTGTCGGCGATGGTGGTGACGCCGGACGAGATGGCCTCGAGCGTACCGAGCTTCGCGCTTGCCAGGTACTCCGCGGGGGTCAGCGCGGCCTTCACGTCCACGAGGCTGATGATCCAGTCGCCGAACTCGGAGTCGTCGAGGATGCCGCGGAAGGACGTGTATTCGATATGACTGTGGCAGTTGACGAACCCGGGCATGATCACGGAGCGACCGAGATCGACCACCTGCGCATGCGGATGAGCGGCCGTGAGGTCAGGCGCCGGGCCCACGCCGACGATGCGCTCGCCGCTCACGGCGAGCCCCCCGTCGGCCAGCACCGGCGCCGCCACGGGCAGCACCCAGTCCGCACGGTAGATGGTGATGTTCTCGCTCGTGATGACCGCCTCGATCGTCGCTCAGGGCACGCCGGGACGCAGGGTCAGGTCCCGTTCGTGCGCAAGGAGTATAGGGGAGCGCCTCGCACAGTGGCAAACAGCGGCGGGGGTCGGGGCACCGCGCGCCTCGCGACGGCGGTATACTCGCGCCACCAGCGACGAAAGGGACGGCGTGCGCGAACGACCCGGGCCCAGCTTCTCGGCCGAAGTCATCACCAGCACCGTGTGGGACGCCATCAAAGGCATCCCCGGCGTGGCAGACCTCTACCGCAACCCTCTGCAGACCTTGGGCGAACGCGTGCACATGGAGCGCCACGGCCCGGTGCGCCTCGGGGAGGACGACGCCGGGCCGGTCCTCGAGGTGCACCTCGTCGTCGACCCGGGCGCCGGCATCCCGGCCGTGTGCGAGGCCGTCGCGCGCGCCGGCGCGACCTACCTCGAGCGCACCACAGGCACGCCGATCACGCACGTCGAGGTGCACGTGGACGACGTCGCGGCCGTCGACGACGAGTGAGGGCGATCGACCTCAGCGCAAGCACCCGCGACCTGCTGGCGCCGGCCTGCCAGGGCTGCGTCTGGTGGCAGACGCTGCCCGCCGCGACTCCGGCGCCCGATCTGCGTCAGGCCTGGGAACAGGAGGCCGAGGCCGAGGCCGGCTTCTTCGGCCGCGCCCTGCTCGAGGGCGGCGCGGTAGTGGGCTGGATGCACACCGCCGCCGCGCGCCTGCTGCCGCGGGCGCGCTGCCTGCCGGCCGGCCCCCCCTCACCCGACGCCTACGTCCTCACCTGTTCGTACTTCTACGACGAAGAGTATCTGCGCGGCTTCCAGTTCCTGCTCCAGGAGATCGAGGCGTCGCTCAAGCACCGCCGCGTCGCGGCGCTCGAAGCCTTCGGCCTGAGCCGGGCGCGCCCCGGAGACCCGTTCCGCGGCTACATCCGCGAGCTCAACCTGTTCCACCCTGAGGTGCTCGAGGGCGGGGGGTTTCGCAGGGTCCAGGCCAAGGGCGAGATCGCCCGCTTCCGCCTCGACCTCGCCACGCTCGTCGCAGCGTCGCGCCACAGCGTCGCCTGGGAGAGGGTGGAGGCGGCGGCAGCGGCTCAGCCGGTCTGAACGGCGGCGCGAGCGCGGCCGCGATCGTCCGGCCGCCGGACGCCGCGGCCTCCTAGCGGAAGAGCCGCGGCAGCCGCTGCTTCCAATCGTCGGGCAGCACCGCGTCGAGGGCATCGTCGAGCGTCACGATGCCCACGAGACGCCGCTTCTCGTCGACCACCGGGATGGCGAGGAGGTCGTACTTGGTCATGATGCGGCCGACCTCCTCCTCGTCCACGTCGGCGGCGATGTCGACGACGTCGTCCTCCATGAGCTCGGCGACGGGCTGGCCGGGCTCGGCGAGCACCAGGTCCCGGAGGCTCGCGACGCCGACCAGCCGGCCGTCCTCGCGGGTGAAGTACAGGTAGGTCATGGCGTACTGCTCAGGCCGCTCGGTGCGGATCCATTCGAGAGCCGCCCCGGCCGTGAAACCCAGCGGCAGGGCGACGAAGTCCGTGGTCATGAGCGACCCGGCCGTGTGCTCGGGGTGGCTGGCCAGCTCACGCAGGTCTTCTTCGCGCTCGTCGGGCAGACGGGCGAGGATCTGCTGCGCGAGCTCGTCGGGGAGGTCGCTGAGGATGTCGGCGGCTTCGTCGGCCTCGATCTGCTCGAGCACCGCCACGGCGCGCTCGAGCGGCATGTCCTGCAGCGCCGCCGTGCGCAGCTCCTCCTCCATCTCCTGGAGGGTGTCGGCGGCGAGGCCCGTGTTGAGCGCGGCCAGTACGGCGGCGCGCTCCCGCGGGCCCACCTGGCTGATCACGTCGGCGATGTCGGCCGGGTGCAACTCTGCCAGCTCCGCGAACGCCTCGACGAAGTTGAGTTGCGAAAGCCGCAACGCGATGAGGTTGACGTCCGCCCACGGCACGAAGTCGCCGCTGCGCCGCGGCAGGCGGCGCGAGAGGAAACCGAGCCCGAAACGTCGCGCCAGGGCGCCGGAGCTCGCGTCGACGCCACTCACGACGAGATCACCGTCGCGGGTCTCGAGCAGCACGTCCTGCACGCGCACGAAGACGCGGCGCCGCATGTCGAGCACCTGGTTGTCGAGCACGGACTCGACGAGGGCGAGCTCGTCGCCGCGGATCGAGGCAGGCTCGAGGTCGGCGGCGAGGCACGAGAGGTGGAGCTTCTCGGCGTCGACGTCGACCTCCGCGACGTGCGCCCAGGAGACGCGGTACTGGTCGTCGTCGCGCTCGAGGAGGAAGCCGGTGACCACCGCGGTCTCCGAGGCGCAGAGGGCGACCACATCGAGCAACTCGCCGATGTGCGCGCCGGCGACGTCGACCACGGTCATATCTTCGAGTTCGGAGAGGGCCAGCGAACCTGGGTCGTCGTCCACGGAAACGAGTCACATCCTTTCGCCTGCGGAGACCCCCGCGGGACGCGGCGAGGATACCCGGACGGCACGCACGTCGTCAATGATCCGAGCTGTCACATTCCCGTATCGTCGCGCTGCCCTCGTGCGATACACTCTGCCCGTTCCTGCCCCCGCATCACCACGCTGAAGGAGGACGAAGTCTATGGAAGCCGCCGCTGACGCCGGCTCGAACAACGCGCTGGAGCGCTTCTTCAAGTTCAAGCAGTGGAACACTTCGCTCAGGCGCGACACCCTGGCCGGGCTCACGACGTTCATCGTCATGTCCTACATCATCTTCGTGAACCCGAGCATCCTGGGCTTCGTCGGAGTCCCCGGTCTCGACAAGATCGGCCTGCCGTTCGCCGCCGTCCTCACCTCCACGTGCCTGGTCGCCGCCGTGATGACGATCCTCATGGGCCTGATCACCAACCGCGCCTACGCGATCGCCCCCGGCATGGGCCTGAACGCCGTCGTCGCCTTCTCCCTCGTCGCCTCAGAGCATCTGAGCTTCCCCGCCGCCATGGGGATCGTCGTGATGGAAGGCATCGTCATCACCGTCCTCGTGCTCACAGGCTTCCGGGAGGCCATCTTCAAGGCGATCCCGATCGAGCTCAAGAAGGCGATCGTCGTAGGCATCGGCTTCTTCATCCTGTTCATCGGCCTCGTCGACGGCGGCATCGTCGCCAAGGGCTCCGGCACCCCTCTCGTCATGCCCGACCTCGTGGGCGTACCGATCGCCGTGACCATCTTCGGCCTGATCGTCACCATCATCATGATGGCGCGCAAGTGGAAGGCCGCGATCCTGCTGGGCATCGTCTTCTCGACGATCTTCGCGACGATCCTCAACTACGCCTACGACAAGACGTCGTTCATGGCCGGCACCGCCGTCATCCCCAGCAAGATCTTTGCCGCCCCCGACTTCAGCCTCATCGGCCAGTTCTCGCTCACGGGATCGTTCATCAAGCTGGGCATCATCAGCACGGTCCTCTGGGTGTTCAGCCTCATGCTGAGCGACTTCTTCGACACCATGGGTACCCTTATCGGGGTGGGCGGCGAAGCCGGCTACCTCGACGATAAGGGCGACCTTCCCCAGGTGAACAGGCCGCTGCTGGTCGACTCGGTGGCCGCCATCGCCGGCGGCGCCGCGTCGTGCTCCTCGGCCACCACCTACATCGAGTCGGGCGCGGGCGTGGGCATCGGCGGCCGCACCGGTTGGGTGGCCGTCATCGCGGGGGCCTGCTTCCTTGTTGCCATGTTCTTCTCACCCATCGCCGCGATCGTGCCCGCAAGCGCCACGGCGCCGGCGCTCATCGTCGTCGGTTATCTCATGATGGCCACGCTCAACAGAAGCGAGGACATGGCCGAGCGCGCTGAGGGCAAGCGCAAGGTGCTCGCGTCGATCGACTTCACCGACATCTCGTTCGGCATCCCCGCGGTACTCACGATCACCATCATGCCGCTCACCTACAGCATCACCAACGGCATCGGCGCCGGCTTCATCTCCTTCGTGGTGATCAAGATCACCCAAAGCAAGGCACGCGAGGTCAGCTGGATGCTCTGGATAGCGACCGCGGCCTTCGTCCTGTACTTCATCTTCCCGCTGCTGAGAGTCAAGTTCGGATGGTAGCGCGCGTGCCCGGCGACGGGACTGCCGGCCACACGAGCTGACGAAGGGGCGGGCCGCCTATGGCGGCCCGCCCCTTCTGCTATTCTTGCCGCCGCCATGTCCTACGTCCTGCTGATCATCGCGCTCGCCATCATCCTCGCGTCGGCCGAGCTGTTCACCAACGGCGTCGAGTGGTTCGGCCGGCGCTACGAGCTGGGCGAAGGGGCCGTGGGCAGCGTCCTCGCGGCGGTGGGCACGGCTCTTCCCGAGACCCTCGTGCCGATCATCGCCATCGTGTTCACGGGAGGGCAGGCCGCCGACGACATCGGCGTCGGCGCCATCCTGGGGGCACCGTTCATGCTCGCGAGTCTGGCCATGGTCGTCACGGCCTCGGCGGTCGTCATCTTCACGTGGCGGGGCCGCCGCGAGCTCGCCGTCACCGTGAACGAGGAGGTCATGCGCCGCGACCTCAGCCACTTCCTCATCGCCTACGCGCTGGCCATGGGCGCCGGCGTCATTCACGTGCGCCCGCTTCACTACGCGCTCGCCGCCGCCCTCCTCGCCTTCTACGGCTACTACGTCTGGGAGACGCTGCGCGGCGAGGGCGACCTCGGGGGAGACACCAAGCCTCTGTACTTCCACCGGCACCCGGAGATGCCGCACCGCCAGCGTATCTTCGTACAGATCGGGGTGGCCCTCCTCGGCATCGTGCTCGGCGCCGAGATCTTTGTCACAGAGATCCAGACCCTGAGCGAGACGCTGGGCGCGGCCCCCCTCATCGTGTCCCTCCTCATCACGCCCATCGCCACGGAACTGCCCGAGAAGTTCAACTCCGTGCTGTGGATCCGCCAGCGCAAGGACACGCTCGCGCTCGGCAACATCACCGGGGCGATGGTGTTCCAGTCCACCTTTCCCGTGTCGGTGGGTCTGCTCTTCACGACCTGGCAGCTGGACACCACCGGGCTCGTGAGCGGCCTGCTGGCGCTGCTCAGCGGCACGGTCTTCTACGTCACCCTGCGCATCAAGCACAGCCTCACGTGGTGGTCGCTGGGCGGTGCTGGCTCGGTATACTTCGCCTACCTGGTGTACGTGTTCGGCTTCGCCAAGTAGGCGGGCGGGAGAGGCCTCTCGGCCCCGCCCGCCTCTGCGCGCGAACCCGTCTACTTGGCGATGACCAGGAGCACCGTGGATCCGCTGGCCACCACGGTGCCGGCGTCCGGCCTCGTCTCGAGCACCGTGCCCGGAGGCTGGCCGGTGCCGGCCTTCTGCCGCACGACGACGACGAGCCCGGCCGCGCTGAGCTCCTCGGTGGCCGTCGTGGCGTCCATGCTGAGGACGTTGGGGATGGTCACCGAGGACGTCGTGGGGCTCGGGGATGGCGACGGCGAGCCGCTCGACACGACGATGCTCACGGAAGACCCCTCGGCCACCCGGACGCCGGCGGAGGGGTTCTGGCGGATGATCTGACCGCTGGGCACCGTGGTGCTCGGCTCGGGCGTCACCGCGCCGAGCAGCAGACCGGCGTCGGCCAGGGCCGTCCGCGCCGCGTCCTGCGTCAGGTTGGTAAGATCGGGGACGATCGCTTGCGGCTTGCCGCTGCTCACCCAGTAGGTGATCGTGTCGCCGCGCTTCACCTCGTCGCCGGCCGGCGGGTCCTGCTTGAACACCTTGCCCGACGGGACCGCCCCGGACTTGCCGGACTTCTCCAGGCCGCTGAGCTCATTCTGCCGGAGATACGCCTGGACCTCCGTGGAGGTCCATCCCTTGAAGTCCTGCAGCGTGACCGTCGCGCTGCCCTGGCTCACCCAGACGTCCACCGTGTCGCCCTTGCGTAGCTTGGTGCCGCCTACGGGCGCCTGCCGACTCACGACGCCTTTGGCGTACTTCTCCGAGTACTCCTGGTGCACGCCGGCCTTGAAGCCTGCCTCGTCGAGCGTGGTCAGCGCAGCGGCCCGGCTCTGGCCGACCACCGAGGGCACGGCCACGCCGCCGGAGCCCATGGCGCGCACGAGCCCGTAGGCGGCGGCGGCGATCACGAGCAGTAGGAGGACGATCACCAGCACCCACGGCCAGCGGCGACGCCGGCGGCCGCGGTCGCCCGCGGTCTGGGCGAGGGGGCCGCCGGTCATCACGGACGTCGCGGCAGCGCCGGCTACGGCGCCGGCGCCCATCAGCCTGGTAGCCTCCGCCGCGGGGTCGAAGGCAGCGGCGGCCACAGGCCCACCCACCTGCGCGGAGCGCAGGTCGCGGGCGAACTGCTCGGCCGTCTGGTAGCGCTGGTCGGGGTCCTTGGCGATGGCCTTGAGGACGATCTGATTGAGCGCGTAGGGCATGCCCGGCACGAGCTGCGCCGGCTCGGCGGCCATCTCGTTGACGTGCTTGAGCGCGACGGTCACGGCGCTGTCGCCCTTGAACGGTACCGTGCCCGTGAGCATCTCGTAGAGGACGATGCCGACGGAGTACAGGTCGGAACGCTCGTCGACCGGCTGTCCCTTGGCCTGTTCGGGGGCGAGATACTGGGCCGTTCCGAGGATGGACCCGGCCTCGGTCATGCCGGAGTCGCCGGCGCGGGCGATGCCGAAGTCCATGACCTTGACGTTGCCGTCGCGGTCGATCATCACGTTCTGCGGCTTGACGTCGCGATGGACGATGCCCGTGCGGTGCGCGAACTCGAGGGCCGCCAGAAGCTGCAGCGAGATGCGCACGGCCTCGCTGCCGCCGAGGCGGCCCTGGCGGCGCACCAGGTCCTTGAGCGTCTCGCCCTCCACGTATTCCATGACGATGAAGTACGTGCCGTCGACTTCGCCCCAGTCGTAGATGCTGACGAGGTTCGCCTGGTTCAGACCGGCAGCGGCCTTGGCCTCGCGGCGGAAGCGCTCGACGAAGTTGGGGTCGTCGAGGAACCGCTGCAGCAGCACCTTGAGCGCCACGCGGCGGCCCAGAGTGAGGTCCTCGCAGAGATAGACGTCGGCCATGCCGCCGCCGCCGATCTTGCGCAGCACGCGGTAGCGGCCGCTCAGCACCTGTTCTGGCTGGAACACGTCACTCACGTCTGGTTACCTCACTCGTTTGCTGACAGATACGGGTCCGGGCGCCGACTCCCTGCCCCGTCAGGGCAGGGACGGCTGCGCCAGAGCCGTCTTGATCACGGCGGCGGCGAGCGGCGCCGCCGCCTCGCCGCCGGTCGACTGGGTGTCTTCGATGACGACCGCGATGGCGACCTGCGGGTCTTGCGCGGGCGCGAAGGCGATGAACCAGGCCAGGTTGCTGCCGTCGCCGCGCTCGGCGGTGCCGGTCTTGCCGGCGACCTGGATGCCCTCGAGCGCCGCCGCCGTGCCGGTGCCCGCGTTGACGACGCGCTGCATCATCGTGTTGAGAGTGGCGGCGGTCGCGGGCGTCATGGCCACCAGCCACTGCTGCGGCTGCGCCTCTTGAACCACAGTGCCCGAAGCCGCTACGACTTCCTGGGTGTAGTACGGCTTCATGACGCGGCCGCCGTTGGCGACGCCCGCGGCGACCAGGGCCATCTGCAACGGCGTCGACAGGACCTGCTCCTGGCCGCAGGCCGCCCAGGCTATGGCCAGCGGGTCCATGAAGGCGTCCGGCGAGAGAAGGCCCTTCTTGCCGTAGCGGCCGCTGGGCACGACCATGCCCTGCGGCAGCGGCAGCGGCGGCGTCTGGTAGAACCCGAAGCGCTGCATCGACGAGACGAGCCGCTTGCGCCCCAGCAGGTTGCCGACCTTGGCGAACGTGGTGTTGATGGAGTAGGTCAGCGCCGTGGTGAAATCGTTGGGGCCGAACACGGCGCCCCCGTAGTTGGTGACCTTGCCGCCGAACACGACGTAGGTGCCGGTATCGATGAACTCGGTGCCGGGCGTGACCTTGCCGTAGTCGAGGCCCGAGGTGGCCGTGACGACCTTGAAGGCCGAGCCCGGCGGGTAGAGCCCCTGCGTAGGTCTGTTGAGCAGCGGCGCGCCCGTATCCTCGCTGAGCCGCGCCCAGTCGTCCTCGAGGTTGGCGGGGTCATAGGTCGGCGCTGAGGCCGAGGCGATGAGGGCGCCCGTCTTTGGATCGAGCACCACGATGGCGCCCTTTTGACCGCTCAGCGCTTTCTGGGCCTCTTTCTGCACGGCCGGGACCAGCGTGAGCCGGGCGCTGGCGCCCTTCGGCTTGCGCCCCAGGAGGCGGTCGATCCAGCTCTGCACGCCGAGGTCCGTGGACTGCCCGGTGAGGTCGTCGTTGAGCTGCTCCTCGATACCGCTGCGCCCGTAGCGCACGCTGTCGTAGCCGACGAGCTGCGGCGCCAGCGTGCCCTGCGGGTAGTCGCGGCAGTAGTAACCGGAGCGGCGCAGCGAGCCGGCGATGGTGGACCCGTCGTAGGCGAGGATCTCGCCGCGCTTGATCTTCATCTCCTTGGCGATGCCGCGCTTGTTCTCGGGCCGGTCGGCGAACCACTGGGCCCGACCGGCCATGATCCACGTGAGGTTGACGATCAGCGCGACGAACAGGATCACGCCGACGATGAAGATGCGCGAGATGGCCTTGTTCATCGCCGCCCCCTACCCGCGCTCCGCCAGGCGACGGCGCTCGAGGTCGCTGCCTTCGCGCACCACGTTGGTGCGGTGCGAGGCCATGAGGAGAAGCGCCACCAGCATGAGATTGGCGGTAATGGAGCTGCCGCCATAGCTCACGAACGGCAGCGTGATGCCGGTCAGCGGGATGAGCCGCGTGACGCCGCCGAGGATGATGAAGGTCTGCAGGCCGAAGGCGAAGGCGAGACCGGCGGCGAGCAGCTTGGAGAAGCCGTCCGGCGCCCACACGGCGATGCGGAAGCCGCGCCACATGAAGAGCACGTAGAGGAGGATCACGCCGGCCGCGCCGAGGAGGCCCATCTCGTTGGCGATGGCGGTGAAGATGAAGTCGGTCTGCAGATCGGGGACCACCGGCTGGCGGTTGGCGTACAGCAGGAAGCCGCGGCCGAACCCGGCGCCCAGGATGCCGCCGTCGGCGATGGTGAACAGGGACTGCAGCAGCTGGTAGCCGGTCGTGGTGGCGTGCGGCCAGGGGTCCAGCCAGGTGTCGAAGCGATCCTGGACGTGCGGCACGACGGCGACGGCGATCGCGGCGGCGGCGGCGAAGAGGCCGCCGCCGAGCACCACGTAGGCGATCCGCGTGGTGGCCATGTACATGAGCGCCACGAAGATCGACATGAAGAGCAGCGCCATGCCGAGGTCCTTCATGAAGATGAGCATGGCGAGCGACAGCACCCACATGACGAGCAGCGGGCCGAAGTACTTGGCCGCCGGCAGCGGCACGCCGAGGACGTGGTGCATGGGCACCGAGAGCAGCGCCTTCTTGTCGTTCAGGTAGCCGGCCAGGAAGATCACGATGGCCAGCTTGGCGAACTCGGACGGCTGGATCGAGAAGCCGAAGGCGTGGATCCACAGCTTGGCGCCGTTGACCGTCGTGCCCATCACGATGGTCGCGACCAGCAACGCCAAGCCGATGGCGCCCATGATGTAACGGTAGCGGTCGAGCTTCATGTGATCGCGGACGACCAGAACGGTGAGGACGAAGAGGCCGGCCCCGACCAACAGCCACTGCCCCTGGGTGAGCGCGAGCGCCGGGCGGATGCGGAAGATCTCGGTGAGCCCGATGGCGGCCAGAAGGGCGGTGATGGGCAGCAGAAACGGGTCGGCCTGCGGGAGCACGAAGCGCACCAGCAGGTGCAGCAGGAAGAAGATGCTCACGAAGACGAGGCCGTAGATGATGGAGACGCGGTTGATCTCGCGGAAGCGGCCCGCGTACACGGACACGTACGCCATGGTGCTCACGGCGCCGGCGATCACGAGGAAGAGCAGCTCGATGTTGCGCCGGCTCACGGCCACATCCCCAGGGTCTCGGCGAGGGCCATGATGCTACTCCGGGTGTGCAGGCCCTGCTCGTCGACGAGGCGGCGCTCGGCAGGGCCGAGCGACTCGTAGGGGAGCGAGCTCCGCCGGTAGACGGCGTGCAGCTGCAGCGGGCCGAGCGCCGCCGGCAGGCCGCTGTAGACTGCCAGGCGGCCGTCGTCGACGCCCACATAGAAGACGGTGCTGACCGTGAGGGCGCCGGCGGTCGCGACGACCACCAGAAGCGTGAGCACGGCGGCGAACCAGCCGAGGCGGCGCTTGGACCCGCGCGACGGCGCCGGCGCGGAAGCGTCGGCCGCGCTCTGCGGCTCGGGCGGCGTGGCGGGAGCCGCGAGCACCACCGTCGCCGCCTCGTCGGCGGGGACGGCGAGCGTGACCTCCTCGTCGGCGGCGCGCGGCTCGTCGAGGCGC
>Ga0315284_10006147_pt1 | contig 17097 bp, 17 predicted proteins | sample YL17G09_16_MG_FD_203696 | JGI IMG/M metagenome (GOLD analysis project Ga0315284, IMG submission 203696) | Sediment microbial communities from Yellowstone Lake, YNP, Wyoming, USA - YL17G09_16 | ecosystem: Environmental > Aquatic > Freshwater > Lake > Sediment | place: USA: Wyoming | collected...
TGGAATCCGACGCGGAACCGGCATCTTCTGATCTCCAAGCAGAGCCTCAGATACACTTGGAGGTGCCTCCAGAGCTAATCAGCAAGGCAAAGGCTGACGACACTGCCGAACAGCAGCCCAAGCGCCGCAAGCAAGTCACCAAGGCTGATCGGCCTCCGCCCGATGACGCTCGTATTCCGCGTCAGCCGCTTCGCATCGTGCAGGCGCGTGTGGACAAGCTTGTCAAGCGACCCCAACTTAGAGCTGAGATTTTGACCGTAGTTCTCACTGTGCACAAGCTGGCCATCCATTGTTACCAGTTTATCGCATTGTATATGACCAGCCTACTCGAAGCAAACCGCACTCTGCCCACAATCAATCAAGAGTTTGTTGTTGATGTATCAAGCGTCATTACTCATGGATCAAACAACACTCGGCCTCGGTCTATTTTGACCAAAGCAACAGATGAAGCCAAACTTCGGCGCTTTGAAGAGCACAAGTTGTCCAAGGCTGCACTACAAGAGTTCTTCAATACGCACTATCAGCCAACGATGGTGATGGAGAACCTTGATGTGTCCAATCTTCAGAACACAATTCAAGCCATGGCCACAGAGATGGTAACCGCTATCAACAACAATATTCAGCAGCACTACAACGACTATCGAGAACGCTTCTTGAATACTCTGTACAGCCAAACAACCTTGTCAGATGAGGAGAAAAAGGCAGCCATCAAACACGATCGGCAACAACTCAAGATGGGCCAACTCGGAGAAATTCCAGCCAGCAGTCCAATCTTCCAGCACAAGCATCGCCTGCTTCCGGCACGGGGCATCGCCAAGAACAATGTAAACTACGATATCAAGGCAACTCCTCAGGATTATTTGATACCCATGTTCTACATGCTCCGGGTTCTCGAGACAGCCGAAGCCAAGCTCTTTCAGCTGTTTCCTCTTCGTACCCAGATCATTCCCAAGTCAGTTCGAATTGACACCACAACGTTGATTAACCGTTTTATGACTCCGGATGAAGTTCGTAAGCTTGGGCTTGGACAGACCAAGGAAGAGGCGAGAAGTCATTTGAGTGCTTGTCACAAAAAAGTATGGTCTGAGCTTTTCAAAACTGATCTGCATTGCTTTGCACCTGCGCGCAAGGTAACTGATGACAAAACCGAGGCTACCCGCTTTAAGTTTGATTACTCGATTGTCACGGATGGGTTTACTTGTTGTGTTCAGCAACGATTGAAATCTGACGATCCTGTTTACAAGGCTGCTTGGAAAGATGAGGCGGTCAAAGCTCTTGATACTACCCAGCACATTGACAATTGCAGCAATCCCGAAGCGCTGCGCGGCATGAAGATTGTCGGTATTGATCCAGGCAAACAGGACCTGCTCTACTGCGCGATGCCGCTGAATCCTGACTTGTCACAAGGAAAGCCCAAAGGACTCAAAGAGATCAGTCGCTTGCGCTACAGCGCCGCGCAGCGCAAGTACGAATGCTGCAGCAAGCGCCAGCGGAAGCGCCTTGAGCGTGCGGTTCATGGCTCTGGCCTCATCAAAAACAAAACTGTGGAGCAATGGCAGCACGAGTTGAGCTTCTTTAAGCGCAAGACGACGTCATCTGTCGACCTCAAGGCCTACATCACTCGCAAGAACCTGGTCAACTCAAAGCTTATCCGCTTTTGGGCTTCTGATCAATTCCGCATGATGAAGTGGCAGAACAAGGTCAACGCCAAGCGCTCTGAGGCGCTTTTTATGAATCGCTTCAAGGAAAAATTTGGTGAGCCCAAGGACACCTTGGTGGCGATTGGCAACTGGTCCGAGAACAAGCCCAAGAAGTTCAACGAACCAACCAAAGGAAAAAGCTTCCGAAAGATGTTCCGGTGCGCTGGTTACAAGCTGTACCTGGTGAACGAGTTCCGCACAAGCATCATGGATTACAACTGTGAAATCAAGCTCAAGGACAAGTTCAAAAAGGTGAAGAACCCAAAGCCGAAACCCAAAGAGGGCCCTCCCCCCTGCCCATTTGCCGAGCGATGCGGCGGATGCCTAGTGAGAGATGAGCAGCGCGCCGAGTGGGCAGCAAAGAAAAAACAAAATGGCCAGCGCGGCTACCGAAAGACAATCCGATGCCATGGACTCTTGATGTGTGAAACATGCAGGACGTACTGGAATCGAGATCTGAACGGTGCGCTGAACATCCAGTATGCGGCGTGGAGCATAGTGCATGGTCTTGGACGACCAAGCTATCTGTGTCCCGAACCGAAAGCGTCAAATGTGATGCAACCGTCCAGCAGCAGCTCTGTGCAGGAGTTGCAAGAAGAAAAGCTGGACACCCCTGAGACGGGGTTATTGGGGCTGTTGAGTTAACGCTCTTTACAGTGTCTGACATTGTGCTAGATTCTGTACAGTTCTGATGGAAAATAAGGCTGCGGCGATGGCGCTGCCCAAACATGGGATAAGTAGGATAATGAAAGTTTCGACAATCGCTTCTACCCTACAATAAGTTGGATAAGTTCTTTCCTATAAACCACTTATCCCATGTTTGATTCACGCCGCTACAGCAGTTTTGTTTGACTCTGTGTCAGATTCTGCACAATCCTGATGGCCGCTAAACCAGCACCGCTGACGCTAGAGTTGAGCCGCATCGTGCCGGCGCTCGCCGAGGCCAACGCGAGCAAAGGCGCTGACGAACCGATGCCGCTTGCCTGCTTTCGCGAGGTCGATCGGTGCCTCGAGCTCAAAAGGAGGAAATACGTGATGCTCAAGGAGCCCGCGACACCGCTGCCCAAAGGCCGATTTATTCCGCCTCAGCAGTTTTGGCGCACAGCGCCGGCTCCGCGGGACAGCTTCAACCTGTTTGCGCGCGTCTCGACGATTGGTTGCTCCGATACGGAAAACAAGGCTGTGGCGATGGCGCTGGTCGGCGCGCTGCTCGACCGGCAGCTGGTATGCAACGGCAAGCCCGTTCTCGAGTGGGGCCTCTGCCGGACGCGCGTCACGAGTGGCCTGCTGACGCTGGTATACCGGTGGGACCCAGCGCAGGATGTTAGCAGCTGGGACGCCGAGGCGCAGAGCAGCAGTCACAGCTTTCTCTACTTTGTGGTCGACAGTGCTCCAGCACAGCCGCTGACGATGTACTGGGATCTGTCAGCGCTGCAGTTTGGCATCTTTGATACGCCGCACAAGACGGCGATGCCAATTCCCTACGTGTTTGCCGACGCAGACAGCTGCCGCGCGACGCATCCCGAGGTCTATGGTGAGGCGTCCAAGTGGAAAAACTCGGAGCAGATCCGAGAGGAGTACCTCAGCCTCGGCCAGATGATTGTGCGCCAGGAGCTGCCGCTGGGGCCAGAGGCGGATATTGAGCAGAAGCGCAAGATTGTCCAGCTGCTGACCAACATGCAAAAGTTCAAATCCACTCTGGAGTTGGTGCGCGCTGAGCGCAGCGTTCCGGCTAGCGCTAATTAAAGCTTGGTTTCTCTAACAGAGCGCATTCCAGATTAAACTGCCATGTCTACACAGACCACGACAGCTCCGCCGCAGTTTATCCGCTCGCCCAAGTTTGACACGATCGAGCTTCCGCCAGCGCCGGCAGCTATGCCAGCAGCAACTCTTCCGGCGCCGGTGCTTCCCACGGCTTCTGCAGCTGCTCCAGCAGGCGCTCCAGCGGGCGGCGCTAAAGAAGGCATCAAGGCCTTTATCACCGATCCGAAGAAGCGTGGCATTCTGATCGCCGTGGTGCTGTTGCTGGCGCTCGGCATCGGCCTCTACCTGGTGCACCGCTCGTTCAAGCGCAAGCAGCGGAAGATCGACGAGGACGAGGAAGCGCTTGAGGAGCTTGCCGCTGGTCAGCACGAGCGCCCACCACAGCAGCAGCAGCAGCCGCCCGGCCAGGGTCTCAGCATCGTGCCGAACCAGGGTGGCGGATACGCGCCGCCAGCGAATCCCGACTATGACCAGCAGATGGCGAGCAGCCTGCGCGAGGACCAGCGTCGCCAGCAGGACATGCAGTTCCGCCACCACCAGCAGCAAATGCAAAGTGGCGGAGGATTCCCACCGGAAATGCAGCGACAGGTGTTTCCCTCTTCTCCCGGCATGCTGCCAGATCTCGGCGTCAACCCCTCTGCCGGAGCGAGCGGCGGCGGGGGTGGCCCTCCGATGCCCGGCTCACCCGACGATATGGGCTTCACACCGATCTGAGTAAAAATTTGCAGAAAAATTATTCATGTACAGTGCAAGAGACTCAGACATGTACAAAAGGGCCAGTGGTGCAGAAGAGAGCGCAGCCAAGCGGGCCAAGGCTGAAGCACTCTTGGCCCGCGTCATTGAGCCAGGAGAGTGCAAGCGAGAGTGGGCTTCTGGAAAAACGCTCTACTCTGATAAGGAGGGCTACTTGCGTCTATTAAAGCCTCTGTCGACAGAGGTTTTCAAGTTCAAGCCCGACGAAATACGTTATGTGAGAACGCTTGCGCCACTGCATCGCGCTTGGGGCTATGATTGCAAGTACTACCAGCACAGCAAATTTGAGCTCGAAACGCATGAGTATCTTGGCACCGTGCTGCAGCGGTACACTGATCTTCTGTTCCGGAATCTGTGTCGAGCTCTCAGCGGTGATACAGAGGAAGAACTGTTGGAGTATGATGTGATCAACACAATCCAAGGACAGGAGTCCACTGGAAGCTGGAACGTTGACGAGCGCGTTAAGCCGTCCGCCGAGTTCTTGCTCTCCTTTTTGCAGAGCGATCCGCAGAACGCAGCCATGCTGAAGGAGTTGGCAGAGCTTCCAATCTTTGAGAACCCGGCTCCGCCCAAGATGCGCGATGAGAGCTACCTGCGACCAGGTGTTGTGCTACCAGAGAGACCGTACAGCCAGGCGCTCACTGTGCTGATTGTGGCTGCCCGCCAGTTGTTGCTCATCGCCGATGGCTGCTGGGACTCAGCCTACAATCTGGGCCGACAATTCGCTGGCAAATATTTATTCTGATAAAATTGCACTCAAATCATCAGAAAGAAGAGTTGAAATGTGCTCCGTATCAGCGGCGGGAGGTTTGAGCGTGACGAGCTCGAGCAGCTCGTCGAGTCGGATATCCTCCTCAATGTTCTCGCAGGTCTTGCGGAGCGTGTACTCGCTGTTCGCCTCGGCCTTGTCATGGCGCAGCTTGAGCGGGCGCCAGCCGTCAGTATCGGACCACGCGCACTCGACAATGCACAGCTCCAGCTCAAAGGCTTCGCGCAAGCCCAGCTGCGTCAGCTCGGCACGGCTCACCAGCATGTAGTTGGCCAGCACAGGGCTCTCCTCGCTGTCCTGCACGTAAATGCCAAACATCCACAGTCTCCCAGCATCAACCGTTTTGTGCAAATGACATAGGAAATCAATGGTATGCTTCTGCCTTTCCTTCCATTTCAAAATCGTTTTTTGCATTCCAGGCTTGTAGCGCGCGCTGCCTTGCATGATGATCAAGCCGTCGGTGGCGTGCCGCAGCTGGGGTAGGACAGCGGTGCAGAGGTGCGACAGCTGCGCGAGTGGGTAAAACTCTTTGAGCCGCAGCAGGCACACGTCGACGCCAAGCTGTGGCTTGTAACCGGTCGCCACGAGCTCCTCGAGTTGCGCGTAGCGCTCAGTGAACGGCTCTCCCCGCAGCGAGCGCCCGCAGCTTGCCAGCAGATCAAAGGCGAGCAGCACCCAGAGCGTCGGCCGCGCGCCAAGCAGCTGAGCCTCCGCCTCTGCTGGTGCCTCAGACACGAGCTCAACATCGAGCACCGTGCCGCCAAAGAAGAGGCCGGTGGCAAACACCGCACCTGGCAGCAGGTAGATGCCGCAGCTGCGATCGAGCAGCAACGCGACCGGCTCATTCTGCGGCGAGACTGTCAGAACCAACAGGAAGCGCAGGCCATCACTCTTCTCCGCGACCAGCCATGGTATGCTGGGCGTGTTGCGCACCTCCTCGAGGTCGCGTCGCATCATCGACACTGGATTGGCGCCGGGGAAGCGCGGACTGTCGGCCGGCAACGCCAGCAACTGGTTCAGCTGGCGCATGTAGAAGCGCTGCAGCTCTGGGCTGATCACGCGTTGCACTTGCGTTCCGGCCAACGGGAACAGCGAGTAGAACATGATTGGTCTGTGGAATTGTTTTCTTTGCACGAAAGAACAACAACCACCAATGTGCTTTCAAGTCAAGTGTCAAAAGTGCGGAAAGATTACTTGGGGCGGATGTGGTCAGCACATTGCGCAAGCGCTCGCCGGCGTGCCGCCTCAGCAACTTTGCACGTGCAAACGATGAAATAAAATTGCCACTGTATAAACATGAATTATTTGAGGCATGAGGATTATCCTTGGAATCACAGGGGCATAGCGTCAGAAGTCGACCTGCGCAACGCCACCGTGGAACTTCCGGCCGAGCTGCGCGCAGCGCTCATCGTTCACGTCGGCAGCGACCTCGCAGGCTGGGAGCAGATTCGACCGCACGTGCAGAATGTCGTGCTGGCGCTGGGAAGCCAGGTCGAGATCCTCGTCTCGGTGGCGCAGACACCGGACGCTGAACAGCTGCTGCAGGCGATCACGGCGTCGCTGCAGCAACACAAAAAGAGCACGGTGACGATTCTCGAGAACCGCGGCATGGACGTGGGGCCGTTCCTCTGGATGCTGAACCTGCTGCGCCTGCGGCCGCTCGGGCAGCAGCCAGACATCATCTTGAAACTGCACACCAAGACCAACCACGCGTGGCGCACGCATCTATGCGAGCCTCTCTTCGCGACGCCGCTGCGCGTCGGCCAGCTCGTCACGCTGCTGCTGCGCAGCCCCAGCGTTGGCATGCTCGGCAGCCGCTACAACCTGTACAACACGCTGCAGCACTGCGGGCCGAACCGGCCGTTCGTCGACGCATACCTGCGCAGCTTTGGCTACGCACCGCTGAGCCAGCAACCAGCGCACCGGCAGGGTCGGCTGCGCTTTGTTGGCGGCACCGTGTTCATCGCCAAGATGGAGGCGTTCACGCACAACCTCAACGCCGTCGACCTGTTCAGCTGGCAGCTGGAGCTGCCGCTCGGGCGCAGCAATGACCGCACCGAGCCCCAGCGCACGCACGCGCTCGAGCGCATCCTCGGCATCATCGTCCAGTGCCAGGGCTACCAGCTGCTCGCCGTCTGAATCCCCCTCTTTGTTATAAAAATTATGGCTCATTTGAAATCATTTTTATTTCCTTTGACAACAATGAAATAAAAATTTAATTAAAGAAATATCCCATTTAATTTAAACTAGGGTCAGCAAAAATAGTTTTCCCTTTGAAATTTCATGAAATTTCCATGAAATAGAACTAGGGTCACGTTAAATGGTTTTCTTAATGAAATTTCATTGCCATATTTCTTGATCAAAAGTCTTGCTTTTAAAAAAATTGCATTTTAAAAATTTTGATCGACCAAAAAAAATGAGCTTCAACTTTTTTTAAAACGCAATTTTTTAAAAACAGACCAAAAGTTGAAGAAACAAGTCAAAGAAATTTCATTAAGAAAACCATTTAACGTGACCCTAGTTTTATTTCATGAAAATTTCAAGGAAATTTCACATGAAAATAATTTATGCTGACCCTAGTTTTAAATGGAATAATTATTTCATGAAATAATGTTTAAATTTCAATACCAATCGGGATACATAGTGCCTGCGCTGGGGCAGGTGCTGTTGACCTCGCGCCAGAACTGTGTTTTTTCCTGGTTGTGCTGCCACTGAGACAGCCCAGCGCGGTGGGGCCACGAGCGCCGGCGAGCCAGCTGCTCTGGCGTGAGTGTCAGCTGATCGAGCAGCTCTGCGCTGAGCTCGCCCTCGCGCGGGCCCGCACACTCGGCGCACGAGCTCAGTGCCAGGCTCGTTTCAGCGCCGCGCCGCCCACACTTGCCTCTGGGCCAAAGGACCAGGAGCAGAATCAGTGCCAGCGCCAAACCAAGCAGCACCACTGTCTGATTCATTCTTCTTACTTACCTTGCCAACAGAAATATCTATGACCACAGTCGTGATTATTGGCTCAGCAGGCCGGCAGGCAGATGCGGACAAGGTCAGTGCGCAGCGCTTTGACTGGGTGATCAGCGACATTGAGGCGACGCTACAACAGAGAGAAATTCCATTCAGTGCAGTGCGACTGATCAGCGGCGGCGCAGCATTTGTCGATCACGCTGCTGTTGTCCTGGCGAAAAAGCACGGCTGCAAGCTTGAGCTCTGTCTGCCCGCGCAATGGGACGCTGAGCGCGGCCGCTTCTGCGACACTGGCGTCAGGGACTGGCGCAGCAATCCCGGTGGCACCTCGAACTACTACCACGACTGCTTTAGCAAGAAAGTTGGGCGCGACTCGCTCGCTGACCTGGCCGACAGCATTCCCAGCGCTATTGTGCGTGTTGAGAAGGGAGGATTTCACGCCAGGAACTCTTTGGTTGCCGGCCCTGCCGATCTGCTGTTGGCCTATACATTTTCAGACGATCCTGCTGTGCCGGGCTCTCGAGGCACCCTCGACACTTGGAACAAATCACGAGCCCAAGTCAAAATTCATAAAGCCATCCAATGAATGCCATCTTGTCTGCGCTTTCAGCAAAAGATTTCGACTTGGCCGCTAAGGAAATAGTGGCTCTGAGGCAGAGTGATACGCGCAACAGACAGCTGCTTATTGATCAGCTACGTGCACAGCTGGATGACAAACAGCTGAGTATTGCGATCGAGGTGATTGATCAAGTCTGGCGACTTTGCGGATGCAGCGTAGCCACCGTCGCCCAAGGCCTCGAGACAGTGTTTGCAGCCACTGGAGATCACATGTTTGCTGCGAAACTGTGGTTGCTGTTTTACATTGACTTTTTCAAATGGCCTAGTCAAGAATCAGATCTGGATGTGATTTATGTTATCTGGCAGAATGATGCCAAGAATTTTCATTCCTATCTCAGGCCTCTGCCACCTGCTGCAGTAGCGCGTTTGTCGACAGCAGTTGGAACTTTACTGAAGCGTCTGGCCAAGCCTGCGCAACGAGCCCGAGTTGAACTCGAGCTGACGGGCCATCAATCCGACGTCAAGTGGATCGTTACCTTTGCAGACAGCGACATTGGGCCTTTGCATGGCCTCAGCACCGACGAGCACTGGGCGATCGAAGATTCCATTCACTGCTGCAAACACACTGTTGGGGTCTCGCCCGATGTCTCGATTGAGCATGTCTGGAAATAAATACTATTTACTGCAAACGGGGATTTTATGAGAACAATGCTTCGTCCCAGGGACAGATTTTTGCCAGACCAAACGGAACGAGGCCAATAGAAACAAGATAACGCCCTTTCAGAGCTACCAATACTATCTGCTTGGTAGCGCTTGGCCAAGTAGAATAGAGCGCATCCGCAATGCATACGTTGCAACCTAGACGTAGAAGAAAATACGCGCGTGCCCAACGGGCCTCCATCCAAGTGTGTGAGACCATGTTGGTAAGATAATTTATATTTTTGGTTACTGACGAATTGGCAAGCGTGGTCTCAAAGAAAACATTGCCTCGGTCCAGGGAAAGATTTTGGCGCCATCGAAACGACAATAGACACCATAAATCCATTTCTGAATTAGTAACGCTGCACACATGCTTTCACTTGGCCAAGCAAAGTGCAGCGCATCCACTACGCATCCATTGCAACCCAGGCCAAGAACTAAATAGTTACGTACCCATTCCAACATGTGGATGGGACAGAGTTATCAGTGAGAAATATATTTTTGAAAGACAGACACACATGTCTTTGCTCTCAGACGCCTGGGGCTCGCAGCACAGGCTGGCCAGCCTGGAGCCGCGCATTGCGGCTCTGCTCGAGCAGATGGCCATCACGCTGGGCGGCTTTGACATCCTGCCAATGAAGCTCACGGGGCACGACGTGTACGCGTGCAGCAAGTTTATCAACCCGAACGACATGTTTTCCGGTATGGCCATGAAACAAGTGTACCGCGACCTGCTCGTCAACTCGGTCAATCGGAACACGCGCCAGACGCACGTGAGCTGCCGCGCGCTCACCAATTCCGACATCACGCAGCTCGGCCTGGCGCAGAACAGGCCGATCGAGTACTTTCTGCTTACCAACGAGGCTGCCATGCCCGTGCAGCGCAAGCTTTTCTGTATTCAGCCTAAAGCAGATTTCGTACTCGAGATCAAGCTCTGAATAAATGCTTTTTTATTGTTGCGCAGCGCTCTCGGTAATTTGTCGGCTGCCTCCAAAGGAGAAGACGGGCACGTGCGGTGGCTGGAGGCTGTGCTCTCGGGCGGCGCGCTTGAACGCCTTGACATAGGATAGGTAGATCCAAGCGAGAATGATGACATTGAACAGCACTGAGAATGCAGCGCCCTGGGTACCGAATTCGCAGCCGAGGACCAGCGTGGTACCCACGGCCCACAGCGTGCCAATCTTCATATAGTCTCCCAGCGCATCCGCAGCGCGATCGAGCACGGGCTGTGTTGTGGCGAAATTATTGACAGAAAATTTGCTCGACATTTCGACGCTTGCGATTGCAAAGGAAATCGAGCTATAAAGAATGGCATCGCCCAGCGCTTTGAGGTTTAACTTTCCCGACATGCGTTGCCCAATTACTGGTATCTATCGATAATAAAAATTGAGGGTTTACTGGCGTGTGGCAGCTGCGCCGCCCATGTAAAATGCACAGTCCTCGACCGGGTACTCGATGTAGGCGGCGTGCATCAGCTCTTGCTTGAGCAGGTTCGCGGCCTCCTCGGTGACCGAGTGCTGCAGCTGCGGATTCCAACCGCCCAGCGTGTCCGGCGGACTGGAGCCAATCATACGATCGTACTGCTGCGGAGTGATACCCTGCTCAGCGAGTACGCGCACAAACTCCTGTTGCGACTGCTCCTTCATCAGCGGGCGCAGTTGCAGGCGGATGCTGGCGATGCGCTGGTTCCGATTGCTCAGCAGCGCCACATTCTGCAGGAAGCGCAGCACGATGCGCTCCACCGCTTCGTCGCGACTCTCGGCGATCGCGCCCGCAATGCCCGGCCCGGAGGACGAATTCAGCGCAAAGAATCGGAAGAACCTGGGTCGCGGTCGCTGGTTCTCCGGCCGCTGGTCGACGGGCACATAGTCGCGCTTGCTGGGGCTGTCTTCGGCCTTGGGCTTGGAGATCTCGGCCTTGGGTTTCAGACTCTCGGTCTCTGCTGCTGCCTCGGGGGCCTCGGGTGTTGGCTCTTCGTGTCCAGATTTCGCTGCAGCAGTCTCCCAGCGCCGAGGCAGCTTTGCGGGTTCAGGAGGCGCGGAGCTCTTTGGAGCTGGCGGCGCCGGTGGCACCGGCTTGACCTCTTCGCCGTGCGTTAGCGCGCGACAGAACTTGCAGCGACGCTGCTCGGGCTTGGAGACGAGCGCGAACCAGTGCTTGTCGCACGCCTCGCAGTGGTAGGCCAGTTTGATCATGGATCTGCGAGGTTGTGCTACTTGTTTGTGTCTGCACCAAATAACTCGGCTTAATTCTAAAAACGCACCTCTATGCGTCGGATTTCAAGCAAAGCCGAGCAAAGAGCTGAAGCTTCGGCTCGGCTCGGCTCTTTGCGCCTGATCTACCAGGAGGAGTGGGTGAATTGTGTGTTGCGAGGCGAAGCTGGGGCAGACGCGCTGCTCCTCACACCCGCCGAGGAGACAGATAACGCCAGAGCTGAGAGCCTCGTCGCCAGCATGTTGGCAATCTACCCGCTGCACCTGAGCAACAACGCGACGCTGCGCGGGGATGCGCTGCCAGTGCGCAGCGCTACCAGCAGCCAAACCAACCTGCAGCTACTTGACGCAGCGCTGCCGAGCCGACTGTCTATCAAACTCTGGACCCTGTCCACAGCGCTGCTTACCTCGATTCGCGCTGATCTGCTAAAGCACGCAGCTCCGGATGTCCAAGCAGTGCTGGCTGTACAGAACCTGCAAGCTCGCCTTCCCCCGCAGATGCTTGATTTGGATTCTCTGCTGAGTGCACTGAATCTTGGCAAGTTGAGCTGGAACCAGCTGAAAGCGCTAGCCAACTTTTTTCAGCAACATCCCTATGCAGAATACTGGAGCAACGAGCGCGTCAGGTTGATTTACTGGGCCGCTGGCACCAATTCCCCAAGGCCTGGCATCAACCGGCTCTGCTGTGCGCTGATCAAAGCAGCAGTGCCAAAGCACTGCACAGAGCCATGTCTGTGCTTCCGCTCGAATTCTCTCCTGCTAACCCTCATTGCAATGATCGTGGAACATTCCAGACCTCTAGTGTATTTCAACAATTGGCACTGGCTGCAGGAGCCAGACGACGTGGCGGACTACATTGTGAATGTGGCGTATCTGCACCTGATGAGTCTTGATGAAGAATGCCGCGAGTTGCTGTTCATCCTCCAAGAGTGCTGCGAGAGCCGGGGCCACCAGAGAGATGACCAAGTCCCAGTGGCGCTGAGCATGCTGATGCTCTTTTATTACATTCCTCCCGTCGTCAAGGACTGGTACAACTTGCAGACTGTGCAACTCGGCGTCAAGCGCCTTCTACACTGGCTCGGTAGCACTGCGAGCGGCCAGGAGCCGCAGACCTTTGTTCAGCGCCAGCTGATTGGCACGTTGCAGAGCCTTGCTGAGTGGTTTGCATTAAAAAGCTCAGAGTGATGATTTTGTCGCGATAGAGCATGTACCACCCTGGCTACGTAGAGAGCTGTCATGCGCCAGCGCCTGGGCGAGGCGATCAGTTGCGGAAATCTCAAAAACCAATTTATACAAAATCGTTTTGTGAAAACTTGGACAAGGGAGGATTTATTCCATGTGGAACAAGCGGAAATCATGTTTGGGCTTTTGTCAATGGACAGTGTCGCGCCAGCGAGATTCGTGTTCACCCAAACTTGGCATGTTGCTGCTTCTTGTTTGGCATTGGCTGTGAAGAAGACTGCCTTCGGCGGCGCTGGACCTGCTGCAAACGCGAGCTGACTGGAACTTTGGATGAGATGCTCAAGCTCCCCGGCTGCAAATCGGTCTCGTTGTGTCCCAACTTTACTGGACAATAAAGGCAACTTTTACTTGTCGTTGAGTATAAGCTGCCGGCCTCGTACTAAGCTCTCCTTCTCCAGATCTTTGAGCTCTGCAGCCTTGAGTTGGGACTGTTTTCCAGAGTATTCTGAAAATCCCTTGAGCGCTACGCTTGCTGTCCCCACACAGCCAGCTGTAAAAGACAGCTCTTTCATGTCGTATGCTCCGGATGAGAATGAAAGAATGCTGGCGGCAACCACGAGAATCTGCGCTATGATGTCGAGCCAATTGCTGATGACGAGCCAACGTAATTTCCACTTGGCCACATAGCGGCCTTCTTGCAATCGTTCATCATTGTCAATTTCGAGGAGGTTTTCTCTTTCTTCTGCCATTTTGTTCTCAATATGGGTCGATTGACAGAGGTAATAAGTATGCAGCGATTTATTGACGCTCAATGGCAAGACGCTGCCCAGCAGGATCATTCTCCAAAAACGTGGCAAAGCCGTCCTCGCTCCACGTGCCAACCTGCAGGCCCTGCATCTCGACAAACGTCCGGCGCTCCGTGACCAGCGTGAACAGTTTGCCGGAGCGCTCCAGTGTAACCTCCTCGACGGCGACACCGTCGATCAGCTGCTCGCAGGGCACCTCTTTGCCGTCAATCAACAGAGGGTGACCTGGGCGGATCAGCAGGTCCTGCTTTGCTCCAAATGCACCCTCCTTGATGCACACATAGCTAGCGCAGGAGCCGGTGCAAACATTGGAACGGACAGCGGTAGCACGGCCGCAGTGGTCAATCACCAGGTCACCAGAGCGGATATTAGAGATGGGAACAAGGCCAATGGGTGTGCGGACCAGCGTCGACTCGTGGACGCAGATGGCTGCCGTAAACTTATATGTCGCTATCGCATCGAAAGAATCGACGATGGTTGGCCTGGAGCAACGCAAATCAGTCCCTGTACAGGACCTGCGAGAGCAATACTGTACACAAGAGGGTTGCCTGTCACAAGCGTTGTTGCAGTCGGACAAAATATGTCACATGGCCCTGTAACCACGAATCTGATGTAAAATGGGTCCGCAGTGCCATTGACCATGCTTGTCAGTATCACCAAAATGCCCAAAGAATTGGTGGTGGTTGGAAATCCAACAGGAGTGAGAATGACCATATTACTGCCATCTACATACTGTAGCGTAATTGTTCCACCAAATTGTGTTTGATCATCTTTGCAGATTGCGTTGATCGTCAGAGCTGTACCACCGGCGGGAGGCATTTGTACTTTTATTACTAGTCAAGACAAAAAAAAGCGATCACTGTGAATTTAATTGAAAGACATGAGCATACTCGCTCTCGCTGAGCAGCTCAAGGGCAGCAGCGTAGTTGTCGTCTTCGCGGTTAAGCTCTTGCCAACTTGCTATCCAATCCTCTTTCTCAGTGATTAGGCGGCGAGGCATGCGCAAGGAAAAGCTGATCAGCAGGTCGCCGCGCTGAGAGCCGGCCCCCGTGTACATGCCAAAGCCGCGCGCTGCGTAAAAGCCGCGATAGTCGACCACCTGATCGAGCATGCTGAAACGCCAGTCGCGTCGATCCAGAGGTGGCAGCTCAAAGATAAATCCACAGAGTAGGTCCTGTGGCGTGATCTGCTTCTCATAGATCAGGTGCACGCCGCGGCGCCTATAGAGTGCGTGCGGCAGCACAGTTGGCCGGATCACGACGTCGCCCGGCGGAACGCGTGGATCAAGTGACTCGTCACCGTCGCCAGCAAACCGGTACTCGGCGGGTGGCTCATGAAATGCTGAAATTTCAAGTTTGAGTTTCTTTTTCACCTCGACCAGGTGGCGTCCATTGCAGGTTCGGCAACCCGGCGAGGCTGGTTGGCAGTCGCTGCAGCGAACGCGCCGCTTCACCTCGAGCCAGCGCACCACGCCCGTGTATAGCTCGGCCAGCGTAATCGAAATGGTATCGAAAATGTCTAGATTTGGCGGAGCTTGCGGCTTGCTCACGGCTGATTGCGCTCGAAAGACGCTGTCCTGGCTGGCAAAGAGGTTCTCGTCCTCCGAGAGCAAAATGCTTTCGTCCAGCTGGAGGCCGGCCATCGAGCGCCGCGCATCATAGTCCGCGCGCAGCGTCGGATTCGAGAGCACACGGTGTGCAGCCTTGATGGCGATGAACATTGCCTTGGCAGCTTCGGTCTTGTCCCGGTCCGGGTGCCAGCGCAGCGCGAGCCGCTTGTACGCCTTGCGGATCTCCTCATCGCTCGCTTTGTCAGTCAAGCCGAGCACGGCATAGTGGTCCTGCTGACTCATAAATTTTCTACACAAATATTAAACTCATGTCGGACAGTGAGTGCACAGACTCGACCATAAGCATGGATCTTGCAGAGCCACCAACAAACACTGCTGCTCCCGAGGAGGCTGCCCAGGGCACAGAGAGCGCCAACAGCACTGGCGCTGAAGACAAAACCATCGAGATCAATGCTGCCATCGCTGAAGGCGACAGTACTGTGGATACTGATAGTTCTCAAGACAAAGCCACCGAGTTGTCCGAAACACCAAACCTCAAAGATGCCAAACTCTCCAAAGTTCCCCTAGAAATTGAAATTTCTGAAGACATCAAGACCGATGTTGTCGCACCACAAGACAGCGGCGAGGCAGAGCCTGAAGTTGACGTCGGCGCCGTTAAGGCTGAAAGCGAGGCAGAGCCTGAAGTTGACGTTGGTGCTGAGAAATCTGAAAGTGACGCAGAGCCTGAAGCTGATGTTGTCATTGCCAAATCTGAAAGTGATGAAGGGCCTACAGATGCTGACAAGGCTGACGGCGATGCAGAACCTGAAGTTGACGTTGCCACTGACAAGGCTGACAGCGATGAAGGGCCTATAGATGCTGTCAACGCTGAAAGCGAGGCACAATCTGAAGTTGACTTTGCCACTGACAAGTCTGACAGCGACGCAGAACCTGAAGGTGCTGACAAGTCTGACAGCGACGCAGAACCTGAAGTTGATGTTGCCACTGACAATGCTGAAATCGATGAAGAGCCTGAAGTTGATGCAGGCGCTGCCAACGCTGAAAGCTTTACTGCACCACCCAGGGTTGAACCTGAATTCGATACTAGCAAGAATTCTTACCCAGAGCACCCGTATGCCTCGCTCTGGATGAAGTCGTGGTTCACGCTGGTGTTGCCCTACCTGCACAGCTCCACCGTAGTGGAGACCACCAAGGGAGCTCGCTGTATTACGGAGCTGCGCGATGGCGATGAGCTCCTGGACGCCAAGGGCGAGCCGGTGGCGCTCAAGAAGTTGCTCAAGATCCAGCCCAAGGTCGACTATCTCCGGTTTGGGCGCGGCTCGCTGCAAAACAAAGAGACCCCTCTGGAGCCAAACAGCGACCTATACCTCTCGCCGAGCTGCTGGTTCCTCTACCGCCACACCAAGGCTATGGACTGCGAGAACATCATGAATGGCAACAGCATCGCCAAGACCAGCATCGAGGTGCCCGCCGATGTGTTCCTGCTCTGCACAGAGAAGGGCGACTATGTACGCTGCGCTGGCGTCGATCTCGCCACGATTCCCCACATTGACTTTGTCACCTGGCGCTTTGCCCGTGGCAATGCCGGTATGCCAACCGCCTGCCGGGATCCTTTTGACGACAACAAGTGGACAATGTTCAAGTAGTAAAAATTATTAACATCGCCTATTGAGCAGAGAGATATAGCTATGCATGCCAAGGGCGACAACGAGCGGCAGCGCAAAGTCAAGGGAGTTCAGAATCGAGACTACAACCTGTGGCAGCACGTCTCGCTGGCAGCGGTGCTGTCCGCGCTGATGCTGACCGCCGTGGTGCTGCTGCTTTTTAACAGTGCTAGACAATAAAACCACAGGATGTCAACGCTGCACATCTATCAGAGCAATGTGGGCTCAAAGCTGATCCTGCGCAGCCCGCTGGTGCAGCTGGCGGAGCAGTGGCGCGATCGCAGCGCCTCCACAGAGCCGATTGTGCTGATGACGCACAGTCGCGTGGAGGAGCTGGACGCCACGGCGCGGCACTACCTGCTGGCACCCTATGAGAGCGAGGCGGCCGAGTCGCTGCTCGCCTTTATTGTGCAGCGCGGCGGCGAGATTGCGGCGAACGGGCGCCTGCGCGGCGTCACCGTAAC
>Ga0315284_10006148_pt1 | contig 17095 bp, 14 predicted proteins | sample YL17G09_16_MG_FD_203696 | JGI IMG/M metagenome (GOLD analysis project Ga0315284, IMG submission 203696) | Sediment microbial communities from Yellowstone Lake, YNP, Wyoming, USA - YL17G09_16 | ecosystem: Environmental > Aquatic > Freshwater > Lake > Sediment | place: USA: Wyoming | collected...
GTCACGAAGATGGTGCTCCAACATATCGAAAAGGGTACGAGCGGCAAACAGCCGAGCATGGCGCCTCCAAGGCCGACTCCTATGGCTCCTCCAGCCCCGGAGCGGCCATCAGAAGCAGCCCCCCCCCCGCGCGAATCCGTGCAGCCTCACCAGCCGGTATATGAAGAGATGACGCATGAAATTCAGAGGCTGGAGCACACGTCTGAGATAGCGGGCGGGCGCATCCAGATCATTGGCATAGGCAATGCGGAAATTGTCTCCGTAAACGCGATCAGCATTCCCTTACGCTTGAAGATCGAGGGAGACAACCGGATATTTAAGATGGATGTGGCAATCAAACTAGATAAGATCAAACCAGAGGAATGAGATTGTGCAGAACCTATCTATCCTTTCGAGCGCGCAGCTGTTAACATCGTTGGAGGGGTGGCATGCCGACTGGCCGCATCTTTCCGCTCTCCTGGGGAATAGTTACCTTTTTGTACTTGCAACTACCATCTTGGCGTATTTCATCATCAGTATGTGCCTCGTCTTCAAATATGTACCCTATCTGCTCAATGACTTCAGGAACCGCACCAACAACGAGATCCCCGATATAGTGCTCAAGCTTTGGCTGGGATTCATCCTGATCATCCCTGGTTTTTTCGATGCCGGCCCCGCATGGTTCATCCTCTGGTGGTTCAGCATCTTCTGGGGATATGCCAACCGACCGGAAAAGCGGCTGGCCGTGGTCTTTGTCTTCCTGATCCTCATGTCCGGCTGGATTGCCCATGTCGGGGGAGGGCTGATCACCTATACCAGGACGCAGGTCAACAAGGAGATCTTCCTCGTGGAGCGCGCGAGCGACTCCTCTCAGGATGTCCTTGAGCTCACGACCTGGGTGCGGGGGCATTCAGCCGACGCCGAACCGATGAATACCCAGGCCATCACTGAGATCAGGAAGGGCAACTATGCCGTAGCGGTCTCCCTCCTGACCTACAGCCTCAATCTCGAGCCGGACAATCCTCGGTACTATAATCACCTTGGCATTGCGCTGGCCGGTATGGAGAAGTACAAGGAGGCCATCAAGGCCTTCTCAAACGCCTCGACACTGGACCCAAAGAACATCCTCTATCACTATAATATCAGCAAGGTATACCTGGCGACTTACAACCTGTATGAGGCGGAACAGGCCATAGACCGGGCGAGCAAAATCGATCCGAAACACACGAGTGAACTTCTCTCCCGGGAAGCCAATACCAAAAAGGCCAAGTTTATCATGGAAAATGTCCCGGCCCTACGGCTGCTTGCACGGCAGATGAAACCCTCCGATGAACTAAGGGCCGCAGCCGATGCACTCTGGTATGTTGCCCTCGGAATACTCAGCAGAGACAAGGCACTCTGGCTTGGCCTAGCCATCCTCATCATACTCTTCTTCATCGGCTATATACCGGAAGAGATGTTCACCAAGCTCTGCAGCCGGTGCGGGAAATCGTTCTACGTGGGAACCACATCCAAACAGGGACACCCCATGTGTCTGCAATGCAATTGGCTGGAAACCAAGACCAAGAAACAGGTGACTTCCATCCTTCAGCACAAGATAGAGGAGATCAAGAAGTACCGGATTGCCAGCAGGACCCGTACGGCACGGATGGAGATGATCATCCCCGGCCTCGGTTCCCTGATCGGAAACAGGACGACCAGGGGGGCGACCTGGCTGTTCATCTTGAGCGGGAGTATGATTATGATGGCCACCGGCGGGCAATTCATGTATTCCTTTATCCCCTCGGATGTTGATCTCAGTATCTATATACGCATACTGGGTGCAATCTTTGCCGGCCTCCTTTACTGGAGGGCCTACAAATCACCGCCGATACGACTGGGGGCGTAAAAGGTATGGCCTTGCTTGGAACATTGAAAGGATTTGGTGTTACGGAGATATTCCAGCTCATCTCCCAGCAGATGAAAACGGGCTCCCTCGTTCTCACTTCCCCTCAGGCAAAGGTTACCATTGCCTTCCGGGATGGGGTTATCCAAGGGGTCACCTCGGATCAGTGGGTGATGGACCCTCGGGCGGATATCCTCCTGAATGGCGGCTTCATCTCCGAGAAGGAGCTCAAGGCCGCGATCGAAAACGAGAAGAAAAACCAGCTCAAGTGGTGCGATACCCTCATCTCTAAAGGCAAGCTCCAGCAGACCTTCTTGGACAAGGCTTCCAATGTCATCATCAGGACAACACTGCTGGATGTCTTCCAGTGGGGGGAGGGTAGCTACCGGTTCGAGGACTGGGATCTCAATACCGAGGGGATGCTGACCTGTAATCTCCCGACCGAAGGCATTATCCTTGACACCTTGCGCATCATCGATGAGTGGCCGCTCATAAAACCGAAGATCCCACCCGTAGATTATTGCCCCGTCACCATCACCCCCCTTACCGAGGAGCATGTCAAGAACGGCGACCTCTCAAACGCCGCTATCCATATCTTTGATCTGATTGATGGTGAAAAGACGGTCGAGGCCGTTGTTCGGGAGTCCATGGAGACACCCTTTGATGCCCTCAACGCTTTTGTAAAGCTGATAGATGCAGGGCTGGTCGAGGTTTTCCCGAAGGGCTCCAAGGAGGAGCGGGACAGCACCCTGGCAAGAAAGTCCTTCTTCAGGCTGATCAAGATCGCAATGATTTACATCTCGTTGATCGCCTGCATCATCGCACTTATCCTGATCGGGAAACCGAGGATCTTCGGTCCTGTATTAACAAACCCTGTGATCAGGGAACAGATACAGGACCAGCTCTCCCTCTCAGAGAAATTCGCTAAACAGGAGATAGGTCCTTCAACGCTAAATAGAGATACTTATAGCCGCTAGCACGCCGTATCACCGGGGTGAAGGCGATATCGACATATCTCGGCAAGCTTGAGAGGGCTCCATTGAGGGAAAAGCCCAGGGTGTGAAAGAGTCTTCCTGACTGCTTCAGGATGAACTTCGTCTGGGAATTATCCATTCTCTTCGCGCTGATTACCTCCATGGAGGGCATCATGAAGATCGGCTCGGGATTCCCATCACCGAAGGGTGAGAGCATATCGAGTTCCCGGATGAGCTCCGGGGTCAGGTCGAGTGAGGAGATCCTGAGATCCACCTCAAGGAGCGGCTCATGGGGCTGCATCTTGGCTACGAGACCCTCGAGCAGACCAGCGAAGGGCAGGATCTTGTCGGCGTCGATCGTGAATCCTACGGCCATCTTGTGCCCGCCGAAGCCTTTGAGGAGATGGGAGCAGCTCAGTAGCGCAGCATGCAGATCGATTCCTTCCACCGATCTCCCCGAACCCTTTCCCACACCGTCAACGATGGATATGACCATGGCAGGCCGGGAAAAACGTTCGGCAAGCCGGGATGCCACGATGCCTATCACTCCCATGTGCCAATTTGTCCCCGCTGCAACGATAACCGGGGGGAGGTGGGCCTCCGCCTCTATCATCGCAATGGCTTCCTTCGCGACCTTCTGCTCCTCGGCCTGTCGCTGACGGTTCAGGATATGGAGCTCGTTCGCGATCCGGTTAGCCGTGGCCTCGTCCTCGGTAATCAGGAGATCGAAGGCTTTCATCGCGTCCGATACCCTCCCTGCGGCATTGATCCTGGGGCCAAGAATATACCCAAGGTCATGGGCAAAGACCTCTTTCGTGATACCGGATACCCGTACGAGGGCAGCGATCCCTATACGGTTCCCGGAGTTGAGGACATTGAGCCCCTCCTTTACCAGAATCCTGTTCATCCCTGAGAGGGAAACGACGTCGGCCACCGTGGCCATGGCCACGAGGTCGAGGTCTTCCCTGAGATTGGGGAGCTGTGTATGGCCTCTGTTTCTCAGGCAAGCCCGTAAGGCCACAATCAGGTGAAAGATGACACCTGCCCCGCACAGGTCCTCGCCGAAGAAAGGACAACCATGTTGCTTGGGATTGATTATGCTGTATGCATCCGGTAAGATCCCCTCGGGCTCATGGTGGTCCGTAATGATAACATCCATGCCAAGGGCCTTGGCATATTCCACCTCGCACACGGAGGTGATCCCGCAGTCTGCTGTAATGAGAAGGGAAACTCCTAAAGCGTGCAGCTCATCAATGCCGCGTTCATTGAGCCCGTAGCCGTCCAGGGCCCTGTCGGGGATGAAGACGACCGGGGGTTGGGAGCTGAGCTTGACGAGAAAGCGGTGGAAAAGGGCCGCACTGCATACCCCATCCACATCGTAGTCCGTGAATAATCCTATCTTCTCGCCGCTCTCGATGGCATCCGCAATTCGTGCACAGGCCTTTTCCACACCCAGCATCCTACTCGGATCCTTCATATCTATAAGACGCGGCAAGATGAAGCGCATGGCCTCTTCGGGCGTGCTCAGGCCACGCAGGCGCATGAGTGACCTGAACACCGGGGAGAAGTTCAATCCCGGCAGGGCATCTTTGTCAATCTGCCCCCGAATTATCCATGCGGATGAATTCACTATGCTGACCATGTAATCCCCTGCATTCATGAAGTCAAGGATAACAAACACTCCCGGCAATGTCTCGGTTGCGGATGGTTCTGTAAAATTTCCACCCACCTCTCTCCCGAGGCCAGGAAGGGTGAGACCGATTCCATGCCCGCACCCATCGTTACGGCATTGCCGCTCGGGTGACGTCCCGGTTGCCGCTGCCCCTGAGATACCCCGGCTGGGCGCACTAATCGAAATACTGCCGTATGGCATCCCGGGTCCTGGGCATCTCCGGGGGTTGTATCTCCATGGTGATCGTGGAACGGTAGCCCTTTTCTCGCAACAGGGTAAAGATCCGGGGAAAGTCGATGATGCCTTCTCCCAGCGGAAGGTGCAGGTCATCATCGACCGATGTCCCGCCTCGGTTATCGTGGACATGGATATGATCGATCCGGGGAAAGCAGTGTTCGATGAAACCGAACGCGGTATTCTCCCGGGAGAGGAGCTGAGCGTGACCGATGTCCAAGGTCATCCTTAGCGCCGGGATGGCCTCGAGCACGGGAACAAAGCTGTCATGGCGCTCGCTCAAGTTCTCGATGCACAGGACCACGCCCAATCGAGTGGCATATTCCACCAACTCAAAGAGGAGGCCGATCTTCTGGGAGACCAGTCCGGGCGAGACCCACCGCCTGTCCATCCAGAAGTGTATGGTGCCCTTGCGTATCCCGAGGGCTTCAGAGAGCTCGAAAAGCCGCTGCATCCGTGGGACAAACCGCTCCTGGAGCATCTTGGCGTCAAACGGATTATCCTCGTTCGGATAGTGGGCCAGGTAGGAGATCCCATAGGCGGACTTTAGCTCCAAAAGCTCGTCGAGCTGCGGAGCAATTTCACCCGGATCCTTCACGGAGATCTCCGCAAACGGGTATCCCATTCTGCCGACCGCGTGAATCTGTTCGATGGTATGGGCGCGTCCACCGATGATCGCCATCAGACCGCTTCGGATTGCTCCTGGAGAGCCTTTTCAAGCTCCTTGACGAGTGGACCGTTCGCTCGCCATACCCAACAGGTGTCGATGAGGTACCGCGGATCCATCTTCCTCGCCTCCTGGATGGATAGGGGCTTCCCCGCCCGGTTCGTCCAGAAGCCCTGGACCGCGGCGGAAGCCATGGCTAGGAGCAGGGCATTCTGATGCGCACAACCCCGTGCACCCCCGAAAGTCTTCTTGATCAGCTCGGTAAACCCCGGGGCTATTCTCTGACCGATCAAAGGCTTGAGAGCCTCCAGGGTCTCCCGGCAAGCCTCGCGTGGCACATGGGTGATCTCCACTTCCACATCATCGATGATCATCCCGGCCCCCCTGATAAGGAGACGAATGGTGATGGCATGCACCACCCCGGGGTCTATTACGGTGCCCTTCGCTATGGAATAGGACTGGATAAGCCGGTCATCATCGAGCACCCCTTCCATCATGATGGTTTCGTCATCCACCCGATAGGTTGTCGTGGTGATGGTCCTGATATGTACGGGCTCTTTCCTCAATTGCCTGAGATCTCCCATAGTTTCCCCCTCTCTACGACGATATCCATTCATCTCAGAAGGGTCAAGTAAAATCCCCAGGCTCATTCCCCCGCCCTTGGAGCCTGTGCCATAATTCGAAAAACAGGCCCAAAAATTTATTTTCCGGAGTAGTTGCGCCCTCAAATTCAAAAAAATTTCGCCGTAAGCCATTTTATGAGGCCTTATTTTTCGACAAAATATTTGCGCCACAGTCGCCTGGTTTCAAAGGGGGCCAAGGATGAGCTTTTTTAAGTGCAACTTTGTATGAGAGGACCTGTATGGGTTATGCCCAGTCCACTATTCCGGATCGTTAAGACCGAACAGATTCTTAGCATTGAGGCCCAGGATCTTATCCTGATCTTCCTCCGTCAGCCCCAGGTCGTTGCAGATAATATCGATGTGTTCCTTGGGACTGATCGGGACAGGCCCATAGTCCGTGCCCAGGAGGACATGTTCAAGGCCGAATACGGCGATGGCGTGCTTAATCCCGGCCGGGTCGAAACCCATGGTATCGACCCAGATGTTCTCTTTCACGTATTCCATCGGGATCTTCATGTTTTTGGGTTTCTGATAAGCAAGGAATCCGTCGTATCCCAGGCGATGACCGAACTGCAACCGCGGTAGGCACATGGTAAAAGCGCCGCCCATATGCGCCAGAATGATCTTGAGATGGGGGAAGCGGTCGAAGAGACCGGACATGATCATCAAGGAAACGCACAGCGCCGTGTCAGCGGGGCGGCTCACCGTCTCTTCGAACTTGTAGCGGTCCATCCATTCCCAGCCGTAACCGAGAAACGGGGGATGGATGAAGACCGGAATCTGTTTAGCATTCACGTATTCCCAGAACTCAAAAGTCTCGGGGGTGTGATTGAACACCCGGTCTGTCGTCCCATAGCTGGTATCGATGGACAGGGCCCTGAACCCGAGATTGTTTATACAGCGTTCGGCCTCGAGCACGGCCATGCGCCCGTCATGGGGCTTCACCGTCCCATAGGGGAAGACCATATCGGGATACTGGTCGCGGATCTGGGCCATGCAATCATTGTGGATTTTGGCCACCTCGATGGTCGGCATTGCCACGATCTCGTTCAGCATGGTCAGTACCATGGCCTGATTCAGCATCACGTGGGTAAGACCTGCATCCCGGCACACCTGCATATGCAAGGGGACATCCAGATAATCCGCCTCGCTCCGAAATGAGAAACCGCGCCATCTGATGACCGGCGAGCTCAGGCTGAAATCCAGGATCCCCGATTCGGCAATGGGCCCCATGGCAGACAGCGGAATAACATGATTCTGTACATCGACGATCATCCTTCTCCCCATCTCTCCCTCCCTGTTTATTATTTTCTTGGCGATTCCCCCGTCAAAGATAGAAATGCGCTGAATTCCATACGCGCTCCTCTTCGAGAAGATAAGGGGGGCTTTAGGCAGCCCCCTGTGCACGAGGGGATCTTTCTGCTCCGGTCGAAGCACGTGGACCTTTCCTGGATGTGCTCGATCAACGTTATCTGTTGGGTTTTATCAATGATGTTAAAGAATTCCACGAAATAATCCAAGTGTTTCACTCGCGGGTCACCCTCTTCAGTAAAGCGCTTTTTCAGCTCGGATGCAAGGGCATTTACATCCGGCGGCTGACGGGAAAGCCCACGCTCGATCTCTCATCCAGCTACCAACTCAGGGATAAAACTTCACCCCTCGACCCCCGGAGACTATGGGCCCTCTGAAGTCGTAAGAAAGGCGGGGGAGGAGATCTCTCTGCGACCGGCATAGTTCAGAAGCTGGGGGGACAATGGCTTGACTTTTGGGGACAACTCAAGTACAAGCTATGGACATGTTGTGGACTTTGACATGTGGCCTGGGGACGGCTCTGTACATCATCATCATGATCATCCCCCACACCCTCGCATCCCTAATCACCCGCTCGGGTGATCTGTCGCACATCGATGCGCGCTACTGGGCCCGCTGGTCGTTGTTCTGCGCCAACGTAAAGGTAAGGGTCGAGGAGGAAGAGAACCTGCCTCAGGGGCCTGCCATCTACATGCCAAATCATGTGAGCCACTTCGATGTGCTGGCCATTCTCGGGTACTTGAATGTCCAGTTCCGGTGGACGGTGAAGAAGGAGCTCTTCCGGATCCCGTTATTCGGGCTGGCCATGAAGCGGGCAGGCTATATCAGGATCGACAGGTCCGATCATCAGAAGGCGGTTCAGAGTATGGAAGAGGCGGCGGAAAAGATCAAGAGCGGCAGTTCCATCGTCATCTTCCCGGAAGGCACACGGTCCAGGGACGGCAATCTCCAGTACCCCTTCAAAAAGGGGGGGTTCCACCTCGCCCTCCAGTCCGGCGTTCCCGTGGTGCCGGTTGCAGTGCTCGGATCACGAGTGGTCCTGCCCAGACATTCCAAGAAGGTAACCCCCGGAACAATCACCATGAGGATCGGCAAGCCGATCGATCCCCAGGGACATGATATCTCAGCCCTCATGGAAGAGGTATACAAGGCCATCAACCAGGGCTTATCGCGCCGATGATCACCGATATCCTCTACCGATGTCCCCAATGCGGGACGTTTGATTGGCTCTCCGATGATACCTGCAAAAGTTGCGGCGCGTATCTGGAATTGATATCGAGGACTGACGTCGCCATCAATGGTGATTCCCAGCCTATCGCCTATTGGTATGACAAAGTCATCGCCTTTGACCTCCCCAAACGGGAGAAAGCCTCCATCTTGGAGAGCAAGCGGGTCAGGCTCTCCGAAGAAGCGGCACGCGGGAAGTTTAAAGGCTTTGCCGGCGTCACTGCGACCCACTATACCCGCAAGCCGATCGATGAGGGCGTCTTGTACCTCTCCGAGGACCGGCTCGTTTTTTCGGGGGATGCAGGCCAGCTCACCATCCCTGTCGAGGCCATCACCTCGCTCACGATCGAGTCCGATACCATCATCGTCGTGAGCAGGGGGCGCGTCCCCCTCTTCTTCGATTTCCTCGAGGAATCGGGGAAGAAATGGGAGGACTGCATGCGCAAGGTGCTTGCCGGTTACTATCAGGGCGAGATCATCGAATACTACCCTCGAATTCGCCTGGCAAGGGATTTTTTTAAGCCCCCGCGGCCGGCAAAGGGGCATCTGACGCTCAAGGTCCCTGTCCACAGGTGGTATAGAGAGGACTCCAGCCTCATCTTCGCGATCATCAAGAAGATCCTGCGGACCCTTATCGGAATCCTCATCCCGGTGCGGATCGAGGGTCTCGAGAACATCCCGGAAACCGGCCCCGCCGTAGTACTCCCTAATCACTGCTCTTTCCTCGATTCCATCATCCTCGGCTGCTTCTCGAAGAGAAACATCTGGTTCATGGCAAAAAATTCAGAGTATAAGACACCGATTCATAAATACCTGTTGAGCCTCGCCCGGTCGTTCCCGGTCAGACGGTACACCATGGATGTGGTCGCGGTGCGCAACGCTGTCCGCATCGTCCAGGAGAGGCATGTGCTGGGCATATTCCTGGAGGGTGAGCGGTGTTGGGACAACCGCTTGCTCCCGTTCAAGCTTGGCACCATCCGTCTCCTCCTCGCTTTGGGAAGCCCCGTCATCCCCGTGGGGATTGCTGGCGCGTATGCCCTCATGCCGCGGTGGACGTCCACGATCAAGCGCGTGCCCGTAACCATACGAATCGGCGCCCCCATATCGCTTGGCCATGTCCCCATACCCGCACAGACCCGCATGGACGTGGAAATGGCGAGCGAGAAGCTGCGCCGATCGATTCAGCAACTGCTAGAGGCAACGCCTTGAGCTATGTACGTATTATCCCCTTGGGCGGGGTCAGGGAGTTCGGCCTCAATTCCATGGTGGTCGAGACGAGCAGGGGATCGATCCTCATCGACGCTGGACTCATGTTTCCGCGTTACACCCTTTTGGGCATCGACCAGATCGTCCCCGATTTCCGCTATGTGGTGGACAATCAGGAGGCCTTCCAAGGCATTGTCCTTACCCATGGACACGAGGACCATATCGGGGCGCTCCCTTATCTCTTGAAGGATGCGCCGATCCCTGTCTACGGCCACCCCTTTACCCTTGAGCTCGTAAAAAGGAAGCTGAAGGAATTCGAGATGAATGGCTCGATCGACCTCATCCCGCTCGAGGCTGGTGAACAGATCTCGCTGGCCGGTATGGAGATCCTGCCGATTGAGGTCATGCATTCCACCATGGGCTGTTTCGCCCTTGCGCTGCATACCTCCCAGGGGATCTTGGTCCACTCCGGAGATTTTCGGATGGCTCCGGATGCATTCGGGGATCAGGAAAAGGTGCGGCTCTTCCTGTGTGAATGCACGAATGCCGAACGTGACCCCAAAGGGGTCGACGAGGAGAAGACGCTCGCCTGCATAGAATCCATCGTCCGGGATACCCCCGGTGCCGTGCTCGTCTCGACGTTTTCCAGCCATGTGCGGCGCATACAGGCCCTCTATGACATCGCTGTGCGGAACAACCGCAAGGTGAGCATCATCGGCAGGAGCATGAACGAGGTGGTCGAGATCGCGCAGGATACCGGCTTCATGAACATGGATCCCGCCCGGCTCGTCGATCCCGAGCTGATCAGCGCCATGGACAGGGGTACACTCATGATCATCTGCACCGGAGCCCAGGGCGAGGTCTACTCCGCATTGTCTCTCATTTCGCGGGGCTGGCATAAGTTCAAGGCCAAGGAAGGAGACACAGTCGTCATCTCCGCCCGCATGATCCCGGGGAACGAGTTCGCCATCGGAAGGTGCATCGACCAACTCCTCGATTTCGGGGCCAAGGTATATTATCCTGATGTTGCCGATGTCCATGCCACGGGGCATGCCACGCGTGACGAGATTGCGAGGGCGCTCAGCCTTCTGAATCCGGAGATCGTCATGCCGATGCACGGAGAGCTCAGGCACATGAAGGCCTTGGAAGATATGGCCGGGCAACTGCCGAACACCCCTGATATCATTCTCTCCAAGCCCGGACAGGTATGGACCATCGAGGCGGACGGTATTTCCCTCACGGGAGAAGCGTCGCACGGGAAGTGCTTCGTGGACGGAGAACTCACCGGGGATATCAAGGACGTTGTCCTGCGCGACCGCAGGCATATTTCGGAGGGTGGATTGATCGTGGCTTTTGCCGTCATTGACAGCAATTCCTCCAGCATCGTCTTCGGGCCCGATGTGATGGGCAAGGGGGTCGTCCCTGCGCCCATGGAGCAGGAAATCATGAACGACCTCAGGCAGAAGGCGAGCGCGACCCTGGAGACGCAGCTCAAGGGAGAACGAGACATCCAGGCCATGCAGGGATACCTTAAAGAGGAATTAGGCCGCTACCTGAAGTCGCGACTGAAGAAGAAGCCCATGATCATCCCCATCATTATGGAGATCTGATTGTCCGACCTTGGTACGGCATTTATCCTCGGCATCGTACAGGGCCTGACGGAATTCCTGCCCGTCTCGAGCTCCGGCCATCTCGTCATCCTCCAGGGCATGCTCTCTGAACGCTTTGCCGGGGATGTCCTGTTCGATGTTTCGCTCCACCTCGGAACGACCCTGGCTATCATCGTTTTTTTTTATCAAGACCTCATCCGTCTTTTTAAGGGCATCATGCCCCGTTCCTTCCACCGGGAAGACCTCCAGCTCATTCTCTGCATCCTGGTCACGACGCTGGTCACTGGGATCATCGGCATTCTCTTCAAGGAGCGTCTGGAGGCTATGTTTTCCATGCCGAAGCTCGCCGCGGGCATGCTCCTCGTCACGGGACTCCTCACCTTCCTGACCGACAGGGTGGGCTCTCAGGCCCTGTCGTACGGCAGGATACGGTATAGGGATGCCCTGATCATCGGGCTCTTCCAGGCCATCGCGATCACCCCCGGGATATCCCGCTCCGGTGCGACAATCTTCGCCGGCGTGCTTTGCTCCCTGGAAAGATCATGGGCTGGGACCTACTCCTTCCTGGCGGGCATACCCGCGATCTTGGGTGCTGCATTCCTGGAATGGAGCCATGCGTCGCAGAAGCTTTCCTGCGTACATATCGCCGGTGCCGCCACGGCATGCATTGTGGGTTTGATTTCGCTCAGATTTCTGGTATGGACCTTACGGAGAAAGAACTTTTTCATATTCTCCATCTATTGCTGGGTACTGGGCGGTGTATACCTGATAATGGGCAGATAATCTGTTTATGGGGAAGAAGGACAGTACGAACATAATGATAAAAAGGGTGGCCGGGGTGGCCCTGGGCGCTGTCGCCGTGTTCCTGCTCCTGGCCCTCGTCACCTATTCCGCCTCCGACCCTGGATTTACCCATGCCGCGAGTGCGGAGAACATCCATAACCAGATGGGATTGATTGGCGCTTACATCGCCGATGGCCTGCTCATGATCTTCGGCCTCGGCGCCCTCGTCATCCCGCTCTTCTTTGCCGAGTACGCCTTTTTAACCTTTCGCGTCGCGCGGATCAGCTGGATAAAGGTTTTGAGCAGCATCATCATGCTCTTCGTGTTCCTGAGCCTCATCGGGGTTTTCCGGGGAGAGAGCATGGTATTCGGGGGCGCCGTCAAGGCCGGTGGTGTTCTGGGGACCCTGGTCGGCAAGGCTTTAAGGAACTATCTGAAACTCTGGGGATCGCTCATCGTGCTCCTCCCCATGCTCATCGCCGCAGTGATGCTGGGCTATGATATGGCCAGGGTAGCGACGGTCCTCAGGAGCATCCTCGTCCTCGAAAGAAAGGAACGGCCCAAGTCTACGGAAAGGATGGAGAGGACACAGGAGCAGGCGTCGGGCGAACCGCCGGAGGAAAAGGCGGATAAGCGGAAGAAGAAACAGCAGCCCCAGATCACCATGCAGGGGGATGACTGGGGCGAGATCATGGAGATCCCCATCCAGGCCCGGCTCGGATTTGTGGGCGACTACCAGCTCCCGCCGCGCTCCCTGCTCAGGGAGCAGGAAAGCACGAGCAGGGCCATGACACCCAAAGAACTCAAGGCGAACGCCGAGCTCATCACGGCCAAACTCAAAGACTTCGGCGTCGACGGTGAGATCCTCGAGATAAAACCGGGTCCGGTCATCACCATGTACGAGTTTACCCCCGCCCCCGGCATCAAGATCAACAGGATCGTCGCGCTCGCCGACGACCTCGCCATGGCCCTCAAGGCCTCCCCGGTCAGGGTGGTGGCACCCATACCCGGCAAGAACGCCGTTGGAATAGAGATCCCCAACCGCACGCGCGAGATCGTGTACCTCCGCACCATCCTCTCGAGTAAGGCCTTCCTCAACGCCCAGTTCCCTCTGACGCTGGCCCTCGGCACCGATATAGAAGGCAGCCCGGTCGTTCTGGAACTCGCCAAGATGCCCCACCTCCTCATTGCTGGCGCAACGGGCACGGGCAAGAGCGTGGGACTCAATACCATGATCCTCTCGCTCCTCTATCGCTGCGACCCGTCCGAACTCAAGTTCATCATGATCGATCCGAAGCGCATCGAACTCTCCCACTACGAGGGCCTCCCGCACCTCCTCCACCCCGTCGTGATCGACCCCCGAGAGGCTATGCCCATCATCAAGTGGGCCGTGGCCGAGATGGAGATGCGCTATGAGCTCTTCAAGGACCTGGGCGTCAAGAGCGTCGACTCCTATAACCGCAAGGTCAGGGCCGAAGACAAGGAGGCCGCAACCACCCTCGCCACCCGGTATGAAGCAGAAGGGAAACATGGGTTGCTGCCGCGGCTCGTGATAGTCATCGACGAGATGGCTGACCTCATGATGGTCAATCGCGAGGTCGAGGAGAATATCGCCCGGCTCGCCCAGATGGCCAGAGCCGCCGGAATGTACATGATCGTCGCCACCCAGCGGCCGTCAGTGGACGTCGTGACTGGCCTCATCAAGGCTAACTTCCCAGCCCGGATTTCCTTCCGGATGTCTTCCAAGGTTGACTCGCGCACCATCCTGGACAACTCAGGCGCCGAACAGCTCCTTGGCATGGGCGACATGCTGCTCCTTTCCCCGGGGCATTCCTCGCTCATCCGCGTGCACGGGGCCTACGTCTCCGAGGAGGAGGTGGACAAGGTGGTAGCCTTCATCAAGGAACAAAAAGGCCCGGAATACATGAAAGACATCGAGGAGCATATCGAGATCTCCCGGGGAGATGAGAACGGCGTGGCCGAGACAGAAGGGTACGATCCCATGTACGACGAGGCCCTGGAATTCGTCACCCAGAAGGGGACCGCCTCCATATCCCTCATCCAGCGACGGTTCAGGATCGGCTACAACCGCGCGGCGCGGATCATCGAACAGATGGAACGCGAAGGCATCATCGGTCCAGCCGAAACCGCAGGTAAACCCCGGAAGGTTTTGGTGAAATCGTATGCGAATGACCTCGAAGAATAACCTCATCATTATGTTCATGGTGTTCATCCTGACGGGTGAGTCCTTTGCCCTCGATCTCAAGGATGTCCAGAAGCGCTACTCCGAACACAAAGACTTCGAGGCTACCTTCGGGCAGCATACCTTCCAGGCGCTCGTGAACAAGGAAGTGGACTTCACGGGCAAGGTCTCCTACAAACGACCGGATTGCGTGCGCATGGATGTTTATACCCCCCAGCGTCAGATCATCATCCTGAAAGGGACGAACGTGACCGTGAGCCTGCCCGCAGAGGGCACTCTGGCCGTCCAGGAGGTACCGAAGGAGATCGCCACCCAGAACATCCTCGCCTTCATCAACGGCCTGACCTCCCTCGACAAGGACTATAACGTCAAGCAGGAGAAGGACCACCTCGTCCTGACTCCCAAGAACGGCATCGGCACGATCAATATCTGGGTCGACGAAGACAACCTCGTCAAGCGTATCCAGGTCCAGGACGCCATAGGCAATAAGAGCGATATCCGGCTCAAACAATACACCTTCGACCTCGGCCTCAAGGACGACCTCTTCAAGCTGCCTCTTGCCGACACCAACGCCAAACCCATGCCATAGATCTCACCCGTAAAAAACTGAATCCCCCCGACCCCTTGTCACAAAGGTGGAGGGCCAGGCCGTATCTCTCTCCTTTTCCCAGGTGGGGGTAGGTATATTGAGACTTGACTCATACACCATCTCAAGGCACATGAAGATATAGAGGGGAGGTGGTATGAATCCACATGCAGTGAACAAAATCGTTGTCGTAGGCGCGGGGGTCATGGGGCATTCCATCGCCCAGGTCTTTGTCCAGGCCGGGATCGGGGTGAACCTGGTGGATGTGAACCAACAAGTGCTCGAACGGGCTATGCACCTGATCAGGCTCAATTTAACCACATTGGCAGAGTATGGGCGCATTGTGCGCGGAGATATCCCGGCAATCCTCGACCGCATCCGTCCCGGTACAGATATCGCCGCCGCAGCGCAAGGAGTCGACTTTGCGCTCGAGGCCGTGAGCGAAGTGCCGGAGGTGAAGAAGGCTGTTTTTGCCGAGCTGGATGCACACTGTCCCAAGCAGGTGGTCCTGGCGAGCAATACCTCGGGACTGGATATCTTCAGCACGCTGGAGGTGATAAGGCCTGAGCGTCTGGTGATCACCCATTGGTTTGCCCCACCGCATATCATTCCCCTGGTGGAGGTCGTCCCCGGGCCGCGTACCTCCAAGGAAACGGTCGTTTTCGCCGCCGGGTTGATGCGGCGGCTTGGGAAAAAGCCGGTGGTGATGAAGCAATTCGTGCGGTCCTTCATCGTCAACCGTATTCAGAACTATATCGCCATGGCTATGTACGAGATCCTGGAGAACGGGTGGGCTTCTCCGGAGGAGATCGATCTGGCCGTGAAGACGAGCCTGGGCATCCGCCTGCCCATCGTGGGGGTGGTGCAGAGCCAGGACTTCACCGGCCTGGACTTGGTGCTCGACGTGCAGAAGAGCTATGGTGTGCGCTACGCCTGTGTGGAAGAACAGGTCAAGCAGGGCCACCTGGGGGTGAAGACAGCCAAGGGATTCTTTGATTACCAGGGCCGCAGCGAAGAGGAGATCCTGAAGAAGCGGGATCTGCTCTACCTGAAGATGTTGGATTGCCTGGAAGAAATCAAGGCCTTCCAGCCGATATAAGCATCTGCCCCCCCCGACCTCGCTTGGTCTCAAGGTGGGTCAGGGGATTTGGATTTTAGCAGTCGGTCGTGTCTGAAGCAAGACTGGGCGCGCTGGTGGGGATTGATTTCTCGGATGGTCTCTGGTAAAGCTGGTGCATGGATCTGACCCTGATTGAAAAAGCGGCTGCAATGCTTGCCAACTCCAGACATGCGGTGGCCCTTACGGGTGCGGGGATATCGACGGAATCCGGAGTTCCTGATTTCAGATCGCCGGGGGGCATCTGGGAACGGTATGACCCCACTATTTTTTTCTATGAGCGGTTCGTCGCCCATCCGGATGTGGTATGGAATGCCATCCTGGAGATGCATAACGGGGGGGATCTGATTTTATGGGATGCGCAGCCGAACCGCGGGCACACTGCGCTGGCCTGGCTGGAGGAGATCGGCATCCTGAAGACCGTCATCACCCAGAACATCGACAATCTTCACCAGAAGGCGGGGAGCAAAAATGTCGTTGAGTTCCATGGGAACATGCTCTTTGCCAAGTGCCTCGATTGCTCCTGCAAGTACGGCTATCGAGAGGTCATGGAAGAGATCGAGAAACGGGTGCCGCCGCGGTGCAGGTGCGGTGGTGTCCTCAAGCCGGATGCGGTCTTCTTCGGCGAGGCCATACCGAGTGATGCGCTCTCGCTCTCCTTTGAGGAGGCGACCAGGTGCGATGTCATGCTCGTCGTCGGCACCTCCGCCCAGGTCGAGCCGGCGGCCTCTCTGCCGCTCGTCGCCAAGGGGATGCAGCCCATGCTGTTCCGGTTTATGCATATCGGCAAGTCGACGAAGGCGTGTCAGGTGATCGAGATCAATCGGGAGCCGACACCGCTTACTGATCAAGTTTCCAATTTCATTATCCAGGGATCGGCGGGCGAGGTCCTGAGTCGGATTGTGGATGGGATAAAACACCTGAAAGAGATTTCATGAGAATATCCGGGAAGACCAAGGTATTCACGATAATTTCCCACCCAGCAACGCACGTGATCGCCCCGATTATTTACAATCAT
>Ga0315284_10006149_pt1 | contig 17094 bp, 16 predicted proteins | sample YL17G09_16_MG_FD_203696 | JGI IMG/M metagenome (GOLD analysis project Ga0315284, IMG submission 203696) | Sediment microbial communities from Yellowstone Lake, YNP, Wyoming, USA - YL17G09_16 | ecosystem: Environmental > Aquatic > Freshwater > Lake > Sediment | place: USA: Wyoming | collected...
TCAGTTGTCCGGTAAGCGATTGCGGGACAGCCACGGCAGGACTTCTGAGCATGTCCACCAGATTCTGATAATCAGGGCCCCAAAAGGGTTGGTCGTTAAAAAATGCATGCAGAGCTTCAATGACTTGTAAGTAAGGGGTTTCCCTTTCCAGTGAGGAATCATCGAAAAGTTCAACAAAGGGAGAGAAGGCTGGATTCATGTTCGCCAGCCAGAGCATCAGCATCTCTTCCAATACAATTTGGCGATTGGGCACACCTGCTGTTTTACCTTCCAGGTAAGCCGTGATCCCAATTTCGCGGTGATAGATGGAAACGGTTGGAAACTCGTCAGCAAATTTACGCAAGACTTCGTCCACTGTGGATTTGCCAAATTTTTCATTGAGCCAGTCGAGGGCCTCCTTCATGACCTGTAAATTCTTATCATGACGGTACAGACCCACGATGTAATGGAGAATCTCGTCAATGAGTCCCATGGCATTGATCTGTCCAGCTTTAACAGCCTGTTCCGGGAAATTGACCAGATCCCTTTTTTCATTCATTTTTTGTGCAAAGACCCGTGCCGCATGGAAGTTGGGGAAGATGATATTCCCGCTGAGGGAAAAAAGGGAGTCGTCAAGCTGGTAGAAATCCCGTGCCTTCCGAGAGATATGAAATTCCGTCTTTATTTTATTCATACGTTACTCTATGCGCTTTCCTCCAGGGAGTTAAGTGCTCGCCCAGGTTAATAATATAGGCCATTCCCATGACGGACTCAAGGAAAATTATAAGTCACCCACATAAGAATATTGGTGAACCTGCTCAGATGATTGACAGTTATTACTAAAAGGTGTAGATTTCGATTAGTAATCGAGAAAAATAAAAAGGTAAGCCATTACAAGAGAGGCGAAGTGAGAGAAGGGGCAATCTAAGTTCTTTTCAACTCAGGTCGTGTTTTGTCTCAATTTTTAAATGATCGGGCTGTTAAGCCCGATTTCTTTCTTTCAACAATAGAAGTCAGGGGATCCACCCAATAGGCTCTGTAAGAGGAGAAATGATTAGGATTGGGACGAGTGGTTTTTCATTTCCGGATTGGAAGGGAGTTGTATATCCGGCGGGAATTAAGGAAAGGGAGATGTTGTCTTTCTACGAGAAAGAGCTGGGGTTTAACGCCCTGGAGGTCAATTTTACATATTATACTCTTCCTTCTCAAAAGAGTTTTATGGCAATGTCCCAAAAGACATCCCAAGAGTTTGAATTTGTTGTAAAGTCCTTCAAAGGGATGACCCATGAAATTCGGGATAAAGAGACAGGGGCAATGGTCAATAATCTTGAGATCTTTAAGAAGTTTAAATACAGCCTTACCCCCTTGATTGCAGAGGGGAAGCTCTCTTGCATCCTTGCACAGTTTCCCTATGGTTTCTTTCCAAACCGAGAGAATCTTGACTATCTTGAAAGATTCAAGAATGAAATGACAGATATTCCGTTGGTCTTTGAATTCAGAAATCAGATATGGTTAAAGGAACAGACCTTTCAATTTTTAGAGAAAAGTCAGATTGGATTTTGTATCGTGGATGAACCGAAACTGCCAAAGTTGATGCCCTATCTTGCAAGAACAACCTCAGAGATTGGTTATTTCCGATTTCATGGCCGAAATCCCCACTGGTTCAATGTCCCTACTTCGGTAAGGTATGACTACCTATACAGCGAGGGTGAATTGAAGGAGTTCATCTTGGACATTCAGGATATTTCTCAGAAGACAGCCAAGACCTTGATCTTTTTCAATAATTGCCATGCGGGTTCAGCGGCCAAAAATGCTGCTCAGATGGCGAAACTCTTGATAGAACATAAGGAATGAGTTAAAAATAATTTAGTCCGAACTTTGAAGAGGAGGGAGCAAAGTGATTGAGATCGATTTTAAAAAGGAGGATGGTCTCATTCCAGTGATCATTCAAGATGCCTCGACCAACGAGGTTCTGATGTTAGGTTATATGAATCGAGAGGCATGGGAAAAGACGCTCGCGACGAAGCGATCGTCCTTCTGGTCAAGATCCCGTAAAAGGCTTTGGGTGAAAGGAGAAACCTCAGGCCATTTTCAGGAGGTCAAGGAGATCTACCTCGATTGTGATGGAGATACCCTTCTGTTCAAAGTGAACCAAATAGGAGGGGCGGCCTGCCATACGGGTTTTCGAAGTTGCTTCCATCGTCGATATGAAGAAGGCGGATGGAAGGTCTTAGGAGAGAGAGTCTTTGAACCGAAGGAGGTATACGGAAAGTGAAAGTGCTGAAACTCGGGATTCCAAAAGGAAGTCTGGAGAATGCCACGATTGAACTCTTTAGAAAATCAGGGTGGAAGATCTCGGTGAGTTCCCGAAGTTATTTCCCCATGGTAGATGATGAAGAGATTCGCTGTACCTTAGTCCGGGCCCAGGAGATGTCACGATTTGTGGAAATGGGAACACTGGATGTGGGTCTGACCGGGAAGGATTGGGTTTTGGAAAATGGTTCTGATGTGGTGGTCGTCCAGGATTTGGTCTACTCTAAAACCAGCGCCTCTCCTGCGCGATGGGTATTGGTTGTAACTGAAGATTCGCCCATCCGTAAACTAAAAGATTTAGAAGGGAAAAAGATCTTCACAGAACTGGTCAACTTTACAAAAAAATACTTTGCTGAACGAAAGATCAATGTCGCTGTGGAGTTCTCATGGGGAGCGACGGAAGGAAAAGTGATCGAAGGATTGGCTGACGCCATTGTAGAGGTGACCGAAACCGGGAGTACTCTGCGGGCCAATGGACTCCGCATCGTTCAAGAATTGATGAAGACCAATACCCAACTGGTTGCCAATCATAAGTCCTATCGAGACCCCTGGAAGAAAGAAAAAATCGAACAGATTTCCCTTCTTCTTCAAGGAGCCCTTCGAGCCGAGGGCATGGTAGGCATTAAGATGAATGTCCAGGAGAAGGACCTCAAGAACGTGATGGGAATCCTCCCCAGCATCACCGCACCTACCATCTCTCCTCTCTATCAGACGGATTGGTTCGCCATCGAGACGATCATGTCTGAGAAGGTTGTCCGAGAACTCATTCCGAAATTGCAGAAGCGTGGAGCGGTGGGGATCATTGAATATCCACTCAACAAAGTCATATAAGGTTGAGGTGTCATCCTGAGCAGAGCGAAGGATCTAAAAGATTCTTCACTTCGTTCAGAATGACATTCCTCAACCTAAACCTTAACCTGGGACTGTGTGAGCAGCCCCACTACCTCCATATGGTAGGTCTGTGGGAACATATCCACCAGGCTGAGTCTTTGAAGATGAAATCCCCTTTCCGAAAAGAGTCGAAGGTCTCTCGCAAAAGTCGTGGGTTCGCAAGAGACATAGACGATCTTTTTTGGTTCCAATCTGACCACCTGATCCAAGACTGTCTTGCAGCCCGTCCTCGGAGGGTCGAGGATAATCAGATCAGGTCTTCCCCCATCCCAATGTTTTAAAATATCTTCCACCCCTCCGTGCATAAAATTGCAATTTTTAATCCCATTTCTTTCTGCATTGGACCGAGCATCTTCCACTGCTGCCCGGCTTTCTTCAACCCCCCAGACTTCTTTCGATGCAATGGCCAACGGAAGAGTGAAGTTACCCACCCCAGCATAAAGATCAAAAATCCTCTCACCCTCATTCACATCCGAAAATTCAAGGACTGTCCGAATCAATGCCTGGTTCTGTTCAAGATTAACCTGAAAAAAGCTTTCTGGAGAGGTTCGAAGCCGCAAAACGCTTTTCTCCCCTCGTTGATTTGAGGAAATCGTAAACGTCAGATAGGGTTCACCAAAGAGGGTCAATCCCTTCTTTCCCGTGACAGCGATGCCCTTCAGGATGGGATGGGTTTGAAGAAACTCTTTTATAAAATGTTTCATCCCTGAATGGAGTGAAAGAGGATGGAGGATGAGGACCCCTTTCCCTTGCTCTGGTGAGACGTTTATCTCGATCTCCTCCATTCTAAAAAAGGAGGAAGGCGCTTTTCGAAGGGATGAAATGATCTGATTCACTAAAGGATGAGCAATGGGACAGTGGTCGATATCCACCACCCGATGAGATCTTTCTTGGAAATAGCCCATCCTTTCTCCTTTTACCTTCAATTGGATTCTTGCCCGATAACCATAGGTTTGAAGCGAAGGGGTCACCGTGATAGGAGAAATTTCCTTCAGCCCGCCTAATCTCTTTAAGATTTCCTTTAAAATTTCTTCCTTTGAATTTATCTGGACCGAATCATTGATATGCTGCCACTGACAGCCGCCACATTGGCCGAAGAAAGGGCACGGGGGATTTGCTCTCCAAGGGGATGGCTCGATGAGCTGGATTAACTTTCCGATGGAATAATTCTTCTTCTTTTCGACCATTTTAATCCATGCCTTATCTCCAATCACTGAATAGGGAATGAAAAAAACTTTGCCATTCACCCGGGCTACGCCATGCCCTTTAAATGCCATTGACTCAATGTTGGCTTGGATTTCTGTTGTCATGATTTAAAAATAGCATGGAGCGGAATAGGATTCAATCCCTTGAAAATTTCGTTCATGGATGATAGCCAACGAATGGAATTAATTGACTTCTCTTCTTGATTTTGTTAGTTTTATTTACCCCGTTAGAAAGCTCCGTTGTTTGCAGCGGGGTGAAGATAAGATTCCCTTTGGAGCGAACACGGGGTTTAAAGCCCTGTGTGAGCCCTCCCGTTGGAAGGCCAAAGACCTTCTAACGGGGTTTACTCGTAGCTAAGGGAGATCAAAGAGGATGCCCTGGTTTAAAAAGAGAGACGAGGAAGAGAAGGAAGAAAAGGAGAAACGGGAAGAGTTACAGCTCTCCGACCATCTTTGGATTAAATGTAATTCTTGTAACGAAATCATTTATCGAAAGGTCATCGAACGAAACTTTCAGGTTTGTCCCAAGTGTAACTATCATTTCCAGATCCCTGCCCGAAGAAGAGTTGATTGTGTCGTCGATCCAGGCACCTTTATCGAATACGATGCGGATCTTATCTCCGGCGATCCTTTGGAATTCAAAGATTTGAAACGATATCCTCATCGGATCAAAGAATCCCAGGAAACGACAGGACAGAAAGATGCCATCATCTGTGGAGAGGCGAGGATTGAAGGCCAGTCAGCCATGATTGGCATTTTTGAGTTTAATTTTATGGGCGGAAGCCTTGGGTCGGTGGTGGGTGAAAAGATCACCCGATTGATCGAACGGGGCATTGAAAAAAGGATCGGTGTCGTCATCTTTTGTGCTTCAGGAGGAGCAAGGATGCAGGAGGGTATCCTCTCTTTGATGCAGATGGCCAAAACCAGTGCTGCCCTTGCGAGACTCAATGAGGCAAGGATTCCATACATCTCTGTCTTGACCGATCCGACCACAGGTGGGGTTTCGGCCAGTATCGGGATGTTGGGCGATGTCATTATTGCAGAGCCGAAGGCGATGATCGGATTTGCAGGGCCCAGGGTGATTAAAGATACGATTCGGGCAGAGCTCCCGGAAGGATTTCAGCGAGCCGAATTCCTCCTCGAACATGGAATGGCTGACCTTATTGTGGAACGAAAAGATCTCCGACACACCCTTGCCTCTTTGTTAGAAATGCTCAAGACAGAGAAGGGAAAGAATTAATTCATCCATGGGACAAAACGCATATCAACAGTCGCTGGACTATCTTTACGGTCTCGAAAAGTTCGGGATGATCTTCGGCTTGGCCCAAGTGGAGAAAATCCTAAAAGCCATAGGGGACCCCCATCGAGAGGTCCAAGCCATCCATATCGGAGGGACGAATGGGAAAGGATCTACAGCCGCGATGATCGCCTCGATCCTACAGAAGGAGGGCTACCGAGTGGGACTTTATACTTCCCCTCATCTCATCCAATTCACCGAGCGGATCAAGGTGGACGGAAAGGAGATCGAGAAAGAAGAGGTGGCGGCATTGGCAGAATGGATGAGAGAGAGAATAGAGGAAGCGGGCATCACCCCTCCTTTCACTTTTTTTGATTTCACCACTGCAATGGCTCTTTATTACTTTTCAAAGAGGGTAGTGGATCTTGCCATTTTAGAGGTTGGTTTGGGTGGAAGACTCGATTCAACCAATGTCGTTGACCCACTCCTCTCTATCATCACCAATATTTCGAAAGACCATGAAGCCTATTTGGGCAAAAGCATCTTGAAGATTGCCGGAGAGAAGGCAGGCATTATTAAGAAAGGTCGACCCTTGATCACCGCTGCCACGCAGCCTCATGTACTCCGTCTCTTTTCAAAGATCTGTCGGGAGAAGGAATCTCTTTACTTCCGGGTTGGAAAAGAGTTCCGATATATATCGACGGAAACTGGAGACTTCCATTACGAAGGTCTTCATCGAAAGTTATGGGGCCTCCATCTCAATCTCAAGGGATTTCATCAGCTCATCAATGCCACGACCGCACTCGGAGCGATGGAAGTCTTAGAAGATTTGGGGTATCCCGTATCGGTGGATGCAATGGTGGAAGGGTTGAAAGAGGTGGATTGGCCAGGAAGGTTGGAGATCGTTACCTCCTCACCGAAGGTTGTCCTTGACGGGGCCCATAATCCGGCCGGGGCCCTCGTCCTCAGGGAGTCTCTAAAAAAAACATTTCAATATCAGCACCTCATTCTTCTCATTGGGGTGTTGAAGGATAAGGCCTTTGAATCCATCCTCCATCTCTTGACCCCATTAGCAGATCACATCATTCTCACCAAACCGAATAATGATCGGGCAGCCCCTCCATCCTTACTCAAAAAGGCATTGGGAAAGAATGGAAAGAGAGCGGAGATCATCGAAAATCTTAACGAGGCCATTGAAAGAGGTCTCTCTATCACCGGACAAGAAGATCTCCTCTGCATTACTGGATCCCTCTATACAGTGGGAGAGGCCAGAGCCTATTTCCATCCCCTGGGGGGATCATGAGGTATCATCGATTCATCATGTTTTCCATTTTTATCCTCTTGGTCATCTGCTCTCCCTTTGCTCTCCATGCAAAGATGCCCGAGGTGAAGACGACGAAAGAGGAAGGACCTGTCGATATTGAAGCAGACCAACTCATCTATGACAAGGATACGAAACTCTACCAGGCTCACGGAAATGTGGAAGTGATCCGAGGGAACCTCTCTCTCAAAGCAGATCATGCTCAACTCAATATGGCGACCAAAGAATTGGTCGCTTGGGGGAATGTTTTATTGAGAGAGGGAGAAGATGTTGTCGAGTGCGAACGACTGGAAGTCAATTTGGATACACGATTGGGGAAGATTTACCAGGCAAAACTCTTTTTGAAAGATCAAAATTTTCATATCACCGGCCAAGAGGCGGAGAAATTAGGGGAGAATCGTTATCTAATTCGAGATGGGTCACTCACGACCTGCGATGCCAAACGCCCACCGTGGAAATTTACCATGAAACAGTTGGACGTGACCTTAGGAGGATATGGGATTGCGAAAGACCCCGTGTTCTACCTTAAGAACATCCCAGTCCTCTATTCTCCTATAGGTATCTTTCCTTTGAAAAAAGAAAGGCAAACCGGATTCCTCATGCCCTGGTTAGGGTATTCCTCAAAGTATGGAGAGGGGGTGAAAAATGCCTTTTTCTGGGCGATTGACAAAGATATGGATGCGACGCTCTATGTCGATTGGTTTAGAGAGAAAGGGGTTAAAGAAGGGCTTGAGTATCGGTATGCCTTTACCCAAGATATGAGGGGACGAGCCAACTTCTATTTTACTGATGATCCATTCCTCGATAAGAATCGATATGCCTCTTTTATTCAACACCAACAGAAGTTCCCCTATGATTTCTATCTTAAAGGAAATATCAATTACGTGAGCGATCGTCATTACACCCAAGACTTTCCCGAAGATCTGCCAGAAGCGGCAACCCAGATTGATTCGTGGAGCAAAGGACAGTTGAAGTCAAGCCTCTTTGGAGGAAAGAATTGGGATCAATTTAGTTTCTTAGCGGAAGGCGCACTTTTCAATGATCTGACCAAGGAGAGTAATGACGAAACGATTCAGAAACTTCCGCAGATCAATTTTCATGCCCATCCCCAATCCCTTCTTAAAACCCCATTCTTCTACGACCTTGCCACCTCCTATACCAACTTCTGGCGGAAGAAAGGTGTCGGGGCATACAGAGGTGATCTCCTTCCCAGAATTTCCTATCCGGTGAGGCTCTTCAATGTTTTGAAACTGGAATCGAATGTTGGATGGAGAGAGACTTTCTACCAACCCTATCATGATCCAAACCATGAAAGCAATCAGTGGAAATCGAGGGAGACCTTAGAAACAGGCATGGAGATGTCCACTGAATTCTACCGAGTGTATGAGGCAACAACTGTTTCGAAAATTTCTAGCCTTTACAAAGTTTCCAAATGGATGCATACTATTGAGCCTACGATCGGTTACCAATACAGCCCACGGGTTAAGCAGAAAGACCTTCCCATCTTTGATGAGGTAGATCGAATTCCCTATACGAACCAGTTCACCTATGGGATCACCCAACGCATTGTGGGGAAACCTGAAAAGGAAGGAATCAGTTCCGGGCCTTATGAGTATGGGAAGTTGAAAGTTTTTCAGAGTTATAGCCTTGGCGATCCTTTCCAGATAGATTCAAAAGGCAAGGAGAGGGATTTTTCAAATATCAAGGGAGAACTTTGGTGGAATTTCAGCCCAACCATTTCCGCACAATGGGATGCAGAATTAAATCCTTATGGATGGGAATTTAATATATGGAATGCCCTCGTTTCAGTTCAAGATCGAAGAACCGATACTTTTCAAGCCCAATATCGGTATACCCGGGATAGTACCAATGAGATCAATTTCTATACCCGTTTAAGGACGATCAAGCCTTTATACGTTTCTGGTTCAATGCGCTATAATATATTAGAGAAGATCAGAGTGGAGAATGTCTATAGTGCAGAATATCAGGCCCAGTGTTGGACGTTAAATCTGACCATCCAAGACAAGAACCGGTCTCCCGATGGTACCCTGAAAAAAGAACTGACATTCCAACTCTATTTTAATCTACTGGGTATTGGTTCATATGGCCTCAAACCCGCCGAATGGTTAGTCCCACCTACGGCAGTCAGGCGGTAGGCAAGCGCAGACAGGAAGGAGGCGTCGAAGATGAAAGGAGTCATTCTGGCAGGAGGGTTAGGGACTCGGCTCTATCCATTGACCAAGGTGACTAATAAACACCTTCTTCCTGTATATGATAAACCAATGATTTACTACCCCATTCAAGCCCTGATTAATGCGGGTATCGATGACATCCTCATCGTGACCGGTGGAAACAATGCCGGGGATTTTTTAAGATTGTTAGGAAACGGAAAGGAGTTTGGGCTCAGACATATTAACTACACCTATCAGGAGGGAGAAGGGGGTATTGCTCAAGCCCTGGGTTTGGCAGAGTTCTTCGCTGCTGGAGACAGGATCTGTGTTGTCTTAGGGGATAATATCATTGAAAAAAATATTCAGAAGGCAGCCAAAGCCTTTCGTAAACAGAAGGGTGGAGCGAAGATCCTATTGAAAGAAGTTCCTGATCCGCAGCGATTCGGAGTCCCGGAATTGAAAGGAGATCAGGTTATACAGATTGAAGAGAAGCCCAAGAAACCAAAATCGAATTATGCAGTGATTGGAATCTACTTTTATGATGCGGCTGTTTTCGATATCATCAAGACCCTTAAACCCTCCGATCGGGGGGAGTTGGAGATCTCTGATGTCAATAATTGTTATATTGAAAAAGGCCTGATGACATGGGATCTCTTAGAGGGCTGGTGGACGGATGCAGGGACTTTTGAGTCCTTGCTTCGTGCAAACCAGTTAGTTGCCCAGACAGGCGCCAATATTCTTTAAAAAAATGACAAATTTCAAAGTCCCTGCCTACCGGCAGGCAGGCAAATGTCAAATGAATGTCAAATTTCTAAAAGCGGGATTCTGAAACGAGTTCAGAATGACGCACTCTTGTCATGCCGAACCAGGTCCTGAACTTAATTCAGGATCTAAGGATTTCGGCATCTCATTTGAGCTTTGGATTTCATTTGAGCTTTGAACTTTGGCATTTGGAATTCATTGAAGGAGGGTCGATGATTCACGGTGTGAGGACGAAGCTATTAAAAGTGATTCCGGATGAACGAGGGAGGGTGATGGAGATCCTCCGGACGGATGACGATCTGTTTCTAAAGTTCGGACAGGTTTATGTCACGACCACCTATCCTCAGGTGGTCAAGGCCTGGCACTATCACAAGGTACAAACCGATCACATCGTTGCCATCGAAGGAATGATCAAGCTGGTCCTCTACGATTCAAGGGAGGGTTCTCCGACAAAAGGAGAGATCAATGAATTCTTCATCGGTGTCCATAATCCCTTACTGGTTCAAGTGCCCAATGGGATCTATCATGGGTGGAAATGCATCAGTGAGGAGGAGGCGATCATTATCAACATCCCAACAGAGGTCTATGTCTACAGCGCACCCGATGAATACCGTCTTCCTCCCCATGGAAAAGATATTCCTTATGATTGGTCGAGAAAAGATGGCTGACACTTGCCCGCATAGGGCAGAGAGCATGGAGCATAGCGTTAAATCTTTTTACCCCATGCCCTATGCGCTATGCGATTTACTAGTAGGAGTGAGCGATGAAGATCTTGGTAACAGGTGGTTGCGGGTTCATTGGAAGTAACTTCATTCGTTATTTTTTACAATCCTATCCGAATGAAACCCTGATCAATGTGGATAAGTTGACCTATGCCGGAAATGTGGAGAACCTCTCAGACCTCTCTCAATCTCCCCATTATCATTTTATCAGGGGGGACATTACAGATGCCCCCCGAATGGAGGAATTGATCAACAAGGGCCTGGATGCCATCATCAACTTTGCCGCCGAATCCCATGTGGATCGGTCCATTGAAGATCCCAGTGCTTTTATGAAGACGAATGTCTTCGGCACCTTTGTCCTCCTGGAAGCGATACGAAAGGTTTTTCCAAAACAGAGGATCCGTTTCGTCCACGTCTCGACGGACGAAGTCTATGGCTCCCTGAGTGAGACAGGTGCCTTTACAGAGGAAACGCCGCTTGCGCCGAACAGTCCATACTCGGCGAGTAAATCGGCAGCGGATATGTTAGTCAGGGCCTATCATCGAACCTACGGGCTTCCCGCCCTCATCACACGATCTTCTAACAATTTTGGACCGTATCAATTCCCTGAGAAGCTGATTCCTTTAATGATCTCTAATGCGATCGAAGACAAAGAGCTTCCCATTTATGGCGATGGGATGTATATCCGGGATTGGATCTATGTGGAAGATCATTGTCGGGCTTTAGACGTGGTTCTCCACCATGGTAGAGAAGGCGAGGTTTATAATATAGGAGGTCGGAGCGAAAGGCCGAACCTTGTTGTTGCACAGACCGTTCTGGACCGATTGGGAAAACCTCACGCCCTGATCCGCCTGGTCGCGGATCGGCCAGGCCACGACCGGCGTTATGCCATCGACTTCTCAAAAATTGAGAGAGAACTGGGATGGAAGCCTACCGTCTCCTTTGAAGAGGGGATCAGTCGCACCATCGAATGGTACTTGATCCATCGAGAATGGTGGAAAAAGATTAAGACTGGGGAATATTTAGATTATTACAACAGGATGTATAAAAATCGTTAAAGACGTCGGAGATTCTTTATGGAGATGAGGCGGGTTTTAGTGATTGGGGCCAAGGGCATGTTGGGAAGAGATTTGGTGAAGGTCCTTTATTCCACTTTTCGTACCGATAAACACTCGGACTGGGAGGTTTTAGAATGGGATATCGATGAGATCGATATTCGGGAAGAAAAAACAACGGTGACCAAAATCGAGAGTTTCCATCCGGAGATTGTGATCAATGTGGCGGGCTACACCAATGTGGATGGGTGCGAATCGAATGAAGAGGAGGCCTTTGCCGTCAATGCAGAAGGGATGAAACATGTGGCTCTGGGAGCGTTGCAGTGCCGTGCGAAAGTGGTCTATCTCAGCACCGACTACATCTTCGATGGAAAAAAAAAGGAACCCTACCTGGAAGATGATCCTCCCAATCCTCTCAATGTTTATGGTCGTTCTAAATGGAAGGGGGAGCAATATGTTCGAGAGCTGTTGGAGGATGCGTTAATCATCCGGACTCAATGGCTCTACGGAAGATTTGGAAATAATTTTGTCAGCTCCATTCTTCGTCAGGGAAGAGAGAAGAAGGTCCTTTCGATCGTCAATGATCAGATTGGCTCGCCTACCTATACGGTCGATCTATCTGAAGCTATTTCCGTTTTGCTTAAGTATGATGTCCGCGGGGTTTTCCACGTAGCCAACAGTGATCTTTGCACCTGGTATACTCTTGGCCAAGCGATCTTGAAACTTTCAGGGATGGAAAGAGTGAAGGTCATTCCCATCTCTTCGAAAGAACTGGATCGACCAGCCGTTCGACCTCCTTATTCCGTTCTCAACTGTCAGAAGTTGAGACAGGTGACAGGGATGACGTTGAGACCTTGGGCTGAAGCCCTGAAGGATTTTATTCTATCCGTCCGTTGACAGACCGCCTACAGGTCGTTTTTTAAACCTTGCATTTTTTATGGACTCATTTTAAATTTTTATAAATTTTCCCCCTCCCCTGCGGGGAGAGGGCTTCGTCGTGACCCTTCGACAGGCTCAGGGTGATCATGGTGAGACTTCGGCGTGAGCTCAGTCGAACGCTTGTCGAACCAACAGCCGAACGGATGGGGTGAGGGGAGAAACGGAGTTCATTATGGATATCTGTATTATCGGAACGGGTTATGTGGGATTGGTGACTGGGGCCTGTTTGGCAGAGTTTGGAATGAATCTGATCTGCATGGATAACGATCAGCAGAAGATTGATCTCCTTCAACAAGGGAAGGTTTCCATCCATGAGCCAGGGCTTGAAGACCTTGTGTTGAAAAATATGAGAGAGGGGAGGCTCTCTTTCTCCACGAGCATTCAGGATGGAGTGGCATCGAGTTTGGTAATCTTTATTGCTGTGGGGACACCCTCCAAAGATGATGGTTCTGCGGACCTCCGGGCAGTGGAAGAAGTGGCCAAAGAGATCGCCCGTCATATGGATGGCTACAAAGTGGTCGTGGTTAAATCAACGGTTCCTGTAGGAACCTGCCGCCGGTTGAAACAACTGATCCAGGACCATCAGAAAAACCCTTCCCCCTTCGATATCGTCTCTAACCCTGAGTTCCAGAGAGAGGGATCTGCGGTTGAAGACTTTATGCGGCCGGATCGGGTCACCATTGGTGCGGAGAGTGAACAAGCGATTGCCATCATGAAAGACATTTACAGCGCCCTCTACCTCATTGAAACCCCTTTCGTCATCACTTCTTTAGAGACGGCAGAGATGATCAAATATGCTGCGAATTCTTTTTTAGCCACCAAGGTTACCTTCATCAATGAGATTGCCAATCTCTGTGAGAGGGTGGGTGCGGATGTCCACCATGTTGCCAGGGCCATGGGTCTGGATGGAAGGATCGGGAAAAAATTTCTCCATCCCGGTCCGGGCTTTGGAGGTTCCTGTTTTCCAAAAGATACTCGTGCCCTTTCAAAGATAGCCCGAGAGAAAGGATATGTATTTAAAATTCTGGACTCTGTCATCGAGGTGAACGAGGAACAAAAGCAGAGGATGGTGATGAAAATTAAGGAGAAAGTGGGTGATCCCAGAGGAAAGACAATAGGAATTTTAGGCCTCTCTTTTAAGCCCAATACGGACGATATCCGGGAGTCCTCTTCCATTGCGATCATTCAAGGGCTTCTATCTATGGGAGCGAAGGTGAGGGCCTTTGATCCAGCGGCGATGGATGAGGCCAAGACAGTTTTTCCTCAGTTGGAGTATGGGATGGATGCCTACGATGTGGCCAAGGGAGCGGATGCGTTGGTCTTAGTGACGGAATGGAATCAATTTCGGCGGTTGGATCTACAACGCATCAAGAATCTGCTGAAGAGCCCGATCTTCATCGATCTGAGAAATGTCTACAATCCGGATCAGATGAGACGGCTCGGTTTTAACTACTGTGGCGTTGGAAGGTGAGGGAGTTTTTTTGACGGGTGCTCGAAAGGATTGGATCTTTGTCTCAGATGCTCATTTCACCGGACGAAATCCCGAAGAGATGGAGCTGTTTCTCAGATTCTTAGATATGGAGAAGGAACGGATGGATCATTTCGTGATCCTAGGTGACCTCTTCGAATTCTTTTTTGGTTTTAAAAGTTTTGCCTGCGCAAAGAAGCCAAACGTCTTTACAGAATACCTGCCCGTTATAACAAGCCTTCAGATGTTGGATCGCCAAGGTATTCGGATTAAATATTTCGAAGGAAATCATGATTTCTTTCTTCATTCTTTCTTCTCGGAACAATTAGGGATGGAAGTCGAAGTTTACCCCAATGGTAATGAAGAGAGGTTGGCGGGGAAGAGAACTTTCGTCGCCCATGGCGATTTATCGAATCCGAAACAGTGGAGATATCGGACCTTCCGAAGAATTCTTAAAAACCGGTGGACCTATCATCTCATCCATATCTCAGGTCCTCGCCTCACACGTCGAATCGCCCAGAAACTGAGCGAGATGAGCTACCAAAAATACCATGTCGATGTTGATCCAAATCCGCCACCAGCCTTCAAGACCTTTGCCCATCAGAAGTTTTTAGAGGGCTTTGAGATTGTCATCCTCGGCCACTCCCATTTCCCTGAGGAGGTCGAGGAATGGATCGATGGAAGGAGATGTCTTTATTTTAATGTCGGGGATTGGGAAAAGCGCCGATCTTTTTTACGCTTCACTCCCCCTGAACATTTTCAATTGGAGCGGTTTGCATAGGGGAAAAATTGAGAGATGAGGAGATAAGGAGTTAGGGAGATAGGGTGATGGGGGAATAGGGAGATAGGGAGACCAAGAGCTGATAAGGAAATAGGGAGACGCGGTGAAGAGATTTCTCCATGTCTTGCTATCACGCCATCTCCTTGTCTCAAGGAAGGGATATGGGAAACAGGGCGGTATTTCTCGATCGAGACGGAACAATCAATGAAGAAATGGGGTATGTGAACCACCTCGAACGATTTGTTCTTCTTCCCCACGTGGGTCAGGCCATCCGATTATTGAACCAAAATGGCCTCAAAGTAGTGGTCATCACCAATCAATCTGGAGTGGCAAGGGGTTATTTCCCAGAATCGTTGGTCCATCGAATCCACCACAAGATGCAAGACCTCTTGAAAATGGAAAGTGCCCATATCGATGGCGTCTATTACTGTCCCCATCATCCTGAGGTGGGGAGTTCCCCTTATCGTCAGAGGTGCCGATGTCGAAAGCCGGCCACGGGGTTAGTCGAAAAGGCAGTGAAGGATTTAGATATCGACTGTTCAAAAAGTTATGCGATCGGTGATCGAGGCCTCGACATCGAATTTGCTCATCGGATTGGAGCGAAAGGAATCCTGGTCCTCACTGGCTATGGGAAAGGGGAATGGGAATTTTTGAGAGATCAGTGGAGTGTAAAACCTGACCATGTGGCCCCGGATCTTTATGAGGCAGTTCAATGGATTCTCCAACAGGAAGGTCAAAGGTGAAAGGTCAAAGGTGAAAGGTGAAAAGTTATAAGTAAACCCCGTACCCCGTATTGAAACACGGGGCTTTCTTTAAGGTAATATTTAGATGCACCCTTACATCCCTGCCCTGAAGAACAGGGCTTTACGGGGTGCGGGGTAAAGCTTCGCTTTCTAAAGGGGGAGGAATATGGCGCTCAGTAAAGAACTTTTGGAGATTTTAGCATGTCCTAAATGTAAGGGAGATATTTTCTTGAACCGGGCAGGAGATGGGTTGATCTGTAAAGCGTGTCGTGTGGTTTACCCTATTCGCGAAGATATCCCTGTGATGCTCATCGATGAAGCCCTTACTTATCAGGGAGAGGATTAAGCATTTCGGATTTCAGAATTCGGATTGCGGAATTAGGAATCCAGGAGTCAGAAGTCAGAATGAGAAGCTAATTCAAACTCGTTTTGTCTATAGCTAAAACCACAAGGTTAAAAAATCTTCTATTCTGGATTCTGGCTCCTGACTTCTGAATTCTAAGTGTAAGAGATAATTTCTAAGATTGGAACATGTAAGAATCTAAGATGGTTGCTTATCTTACATACTTAATCCTTAAAGGATTAAGCTTCTTCATTAATCTTCTTCCAGAAGGTTTTTCCCTTTGGATGGGGAGACAACTTGGAAGATTGGGTTATTATTTAGATCGAGAGCATCGAAAGGTAGCCCTTCAGAATCTTCTTATCGCCTTTGGCCAAGAAAAATCTGAAAAGGAACTCCATTCCATTGCTAAAAAGACCTTTCAAAACCTGGGAATGATGGCTATAGAGTTTTTCCGGATTCCCAGGATGGATGTAGAGAATTTTAAGAGAAAACTGGTCGTGGAGGGGCTTGATAAGGCTAAGGAGCTACTTAAGAAGAAGAGGGGGGTTCTTCTCCTCGTTTCCCATTTTGGAAATTGGGAATTGATGGGTTTAATGTCGAAGGTGATCGGAAATCCCATCATGGTCATTGCCAAACCCATGAAGAATAGATATGTCGATCAATTTATCACGGGGATAAGGCAGGCAGCCGGTCTTGAGGTCATTCCTCCTGAAAAGGCAAGCCGAAAGGTGATCCAAGCCCTCGCTGAAAATCGAGCTGTTGGGATCTTGATCGATCAAAGGGCGAAGCGAAGCGAAGGGGTATGGGTTGACTTCTTCGGAAGAAAGGCCCCGACAACTCCTGGTTTGGCCCTGTTGGCATTAAAAACCGGAGCTCCTGTTCTGCCTGTTTTCATGATAAGAAATGGATTTCAAAAGCATCGTCTTGTGATCAAGGAACCGCTTGAATTGATTCATACCGGAAATGTAAAGAAAGATGTGGAGGCTAACACCCAGCTTATCAATCATACCCTTGAATCAATGATCCGCCAGTATCCTGATCAATGGTTCTGGGTGCATCGGAGATGGGAGAGAAAAAGAAGAGTTCATAAAAGACATCATGGGGCATGACATTCGCCTTGGGAAATGGCATACTGTTTTTAAAAGTCGGTACGACTCGATTCCG
>Ga0315284_10006150_pt1 | contig 17094 bp, 11 predicted proteins | sample YL17G09_16_MG_FD_203696 | JGI IMG/M metagenome (GOLD analysis project Ga0315284, IMG submission 203696) | Sediment microbial communities from Yellowstone Lake, YNP, Wyoming, USA - YL17G09_16 | ecosystem: Environmental > Aquatic > Freshwater > Lake > Sediment | place: USA: Wyoming | collected...
AGGCAGGAGCCTGTTGTCACAGTTGAAAGGAATCACGATGAAGGCAAAAGGACATGCAATCGGGCGACTGATCGTTTCAACCACTTTCCTCGGGGCACTGGCTTTCGGCGTCATCGGCTGCGACGACCGATTGGCCAGAATGGAGGACAATCAGGGCAGACTACAGGCGATGGTCGCCGCAAACGCGCGGCAGATTGCCATGGTCTCCTCGCAGCTTTACGTCGGCAACAACGAGGTCCAGGACGGCATCCAGAAACTCGACCGCAACGACCAGGACCTTGGCACGGGCATCTCCACCGTTCAGAACGGGCAGGATGCGCTTCACGAGACGGTCACAATCGCAAGTAAGGCGATGGATAAGAAGATGGTGACGCTGGACGAGAACCAGCGGCTTCTGCGCGACGGCGTCAGCCAGGTGGCCGGTGTCACGCAACGGACGGCTTCCGATGTCACCGCCATCGCCGGGGAGCAGGCGACCCTGCATCAAATGGTGCAAAGCGGCAGGCGGGAACTGGGCGACAGCATCGCAACCGTCGCCGTCAACCAGGAGAAAACCCGAACGGACATCGGACAGTTGCAGCAGGCCGACCAGAGGATGGCGGACCAGCTCGTCGCGCTGGCCGCCAGCCAGGATCGCATCCACAGCGGCTTGGATAGTCTGAGCAAATTCATGCAGGTCGTCGCCCGCGACGTCACGGGCATCTCGCAGGGCCAGACCGCCCTGCAGCAGGCGATCAATGAGCACACAGTGGTATTTGCCGAGAAATCCGCACTTCTGGAGCAGAATCAACGGAATACGCAGACGGCAGTGGACGGCATAGCAGCCGACGCCAGAAAGAATACCGGGGACATCGCCGCTCTGGCTGCCGGTCAGACGGTCATGCAGCAGACGCTCAACACCAATCACAAGATCGTCGCCGGCCAGGTGGCGGCGGTCATCCAGAACCAGCAGGGCCTCCAGGCCGGGATCAATGGACTGACCGAGAAGACCGGCCAGACCACCTCCCAGCTTACGGCTCTGGCGACAGGTCAGGACACGATCCGCGAAACGCTCAATAACGGCAACGGAACCGTCGCGGCGAAACTCGCCGGCCTTTCCGAAAACCAGGCAGGGCTCCAGAGCAATCTCACCGGTCTGCACCAGAAGGCGGATACCATCGTCGGCAGCGTGGCGACGGTTCGCACCGAGCAGGCGAGCTTGCATGAGACCCTCAAGGCGAATCATGAAGCAATGAAGGATCAGGTGACGCAACTGTCCAGCGGGCAACAGCAGTTGCAGGGCGGGCTGGACGTTCTCACGGCGACCACGGGCCAGACGGCGCTCGATGTCATCAGTATGGCCGCCGGCCAGGACGCACTGACGCAGAACCTGCAGAGCCACAACGCAGCGGTCGGCGGACGCATAGCCGATCTGGCCGGCAGCCAGGAACAGACGCAGAGCGGCCTGGACGCCGTCCTGGCGACCGCAGGCCAAACCGCACTCGATATGATCGATCTGAGCCAAGGCCAGGCCAGGCTGACCCAGGCGGTGCAGGCGGACCGCCAGGAATTGGCCGCCAGACTCACAGAGATCGTCCAGAGTCAGCAGCAATGGGCCCAGCGGCTCGATGCCGCGCAGGCCAATGTGAAGGCCGTCACCGCGAACATTGCGGCGATCGAGCAGCATCTCACCGGGCTTCAGGGCTCGCTGCAGCCAAGTCTTGACGGGCTGACGTCCCAGCTTGGCGCTAATGGACAGGGCCGGGCACAGTTCGAGGCCAAGATGAACCAGGATATCCAGGTGATTGTGGATGCGGTTGCGCAGCTTCGACAGGACCAGGCCTCGCTTACGGACCAGATGCAGCAGATTCAGAAACGGACGCTGAGCCAGACCAAGGATATCATCACGGCCATTCAGCAGCTCAGGCAGCCGCCGGCCGATGTGAAAATCAGCGATTCGGGGGTGAACGAGAGCGATTCAGGGGTGAAAGTCAGCTCATGGGTAAACGTCAGCGATTCAGGCACGAAATTGGAGTCCTCCGTGGCTGAGGCAGCGGCCAAGTAATCGTCGCTGCCGCATAGAGGCCTGTGGCCAGATTCCACAGGCCACGACCTGCCGGGGATGGCTGCGAGCCATCCCCTTTTTTTCCGCCAACGCTGCCTCTTGCGAGTCCGGCGACTACAGCAGCGAGACCCCGGCTGCTTTGCACTTCTCGATCATCCACCGCGGCCACACGCTCGCGTGCACCTCGCCGACGTGCAGCTTGTGGAGGAAGAACATGCACAGCCTCGACTGGCCGATCCCGCCCCCGATGCTCAACGGCAGCTCGCCGGCCAGCAGCCGCCTGTGCCACTCGAACTCGGACCGTTTCAAGGCCCCGCGTATCTTCAATTGCTCCACGAGCGTGTCCTTGTTCACCCGGATGCCCATCGAGCTGATCTCAAACGACCTCTGCAGGAGCGGATACCACAAGAGGATGTCTCCGTTCAATCCCCTGCGGCCGTTGCCGGTGGGCGTGACCCAGTCGTCGTAATCGGGCGCCCGGCCGTCGTGAAGGGTCCCATCCCGCAGCTCGCCGCCGATGCCGATCACGAATACGGCCCCCAGCTCCTTCGCGATTCGATTTTCCCGCTCCCGCGGTCCCGCGTCCGGCCAGCGATCCAGCATCTCTTCGGCATGGACAAAAGCGATCTCCGGCGGCAGGATCGGCGTGATCTGGGGATATCGTTGCTGCACGGCCGCCTCGGTCTGCCGCAACACGGCGTAGATTCTCCGCACGATCGTCTTGAGGAACTCCAAGTTGCGCTCCTGCTCGCTGATGACGCGCTCCCAGTCCCACTGGTCCACGTACACCGAATGCAGGTTGTCCAGGCATTCCTCATCCGGCCGGATCGCGTTCATGTCGGTATAGAGCCCCTCGCCGGAGCCGAACCCGTAGTCCGCCAGCACCATCCGCTTCCACTTCGCCAGCGAGAACAGGCACTCCGCCTCGCTGTTGCCGTCGTCCTTGATGCGGAAACTCGCCTTTGCCTCCACCCCGTTCAGGTCATCATTGATCCCTGACCCCTTTTTCAGAAACAGCGGCGCGGATACCCGCTGCAGATTCAGCGACGCCGCCAGATGGTCCTGGAAGAAATCCTTGATGAACTTGATGCCCCGCTCCGTCTCCCGCAGCCCCAGCAGCGGCCTATAGTCCCCATTCAAAACCAAATCCGGCATTGAAACCTCCAAACTGCACGGCCCCGGCGAACTTTTTCACCGCCCAACGGCGACCCCAGACCATACTCGAAGCCGCCCACCCGGTCAAAGCGAAAGCCCGGTAGGGTGGCGCTCGTCGTAATTCACATTACTTCTTCGGCGGCAGGACCGTGAAGTTGACGGACAGCTCGCCCACGAGGACCTTGAAGTCGCCGGGCTCGATGACGGGCTTGTCGTCCCGGCCGATGAAAGCGAGATCCTCGGGCGTCAGCTCGAAGCGCAGGGTCTCCACCTGCTTGGGCTGCAGTGCGACCTTCTGGAACCGCTTGAGGGACTTGACGGGCGGGGTCACGGAGGCCACCAGGTCGGACACATACAGCTCGACGGTTTCCCTGCCCGGCCGATCGCCCGTATTGACGACTTCCACGGTGACGGTCAGCGACTCCTTCGTCGTGATCTCGCTCTTGCTGACCGCCAGCCCGCGGTAGGCGAACGTCGTATAGGACAGCCCGAAGCCGAACGGCCACTGCGGATCGTACTTATTGCCGCCCTTTTCCTCGCTGGGCTTGTGATCGTACCAGGTGAAGCCGGCGGAGTATTTCGGATACGTGAATGGCAGTTTTCCGCTGGGGTTGGTGTCGCCGAAGAGGACATCGGCCACGGCCTGCCCCCCTTCCATACCCGGCAGATACGCCATCAGGATCGCCCGTACGTCATCGACAATCGTGCGAATCACCCGCGGCCGGCCTTCCACGAGGACGAGCACGACGGGCTTGCCCGTCCCGGCCAGCGCCTTCACCAGATTCAACTGCGGCTCCGTCATCGTCAGGTCCACGATATTGCCGGGCGTCTCGCAGTAGGTCGGCTCCCCGATACAGGCGACAATGGCATCAACGCTCTTAGCGGCACCCACGGCGGCCGCGATATCGGCGTACTTGACATTCTCTGGCCCCACTTTCTTCTGGATTGCCTCCAGGATCGTGTCCTTCTCTTGCGGATACAACTCCTCTTTGTCGCCCTGCCAGGTGATCGTCCAGCCGCCGTTCAGAACGGAGAGCTTGTTCGCGCAGGGGCCGGTGACGAGCACTTTCGTGCCCTTGGCCAACGGCAGCGTTTTGCTGTCATTCTTGAGCAGCGTTATTGCCTCCTGTGCCGCCTGCAGGTTCACCTCCCGGGAGGCGTACGTGGCGACCCGCTGCACCAGGTTCTTGTTGGGATAGGGCTTCTCGAAGAGTCCGAGCATGTACTTGACGCGGAGAATCCGGCTTACCGCTTCGTCGATCCGCTTCATCGGGACCTCGCCGTCCCGGGCCAGCTCGATCACCGTGTCGTAGAAGCTGTAGTCGTACGGCACCATGCTCATGTCGACGCCCGCCATGACGGCCATCTTGACCGCCTCGCGCCGGTCCTTCGCCACCATCTCGCGGGTATAGAGATTCTCGATGTCCGCCCAGTCGCTGACGACGAAGCCTTTGAAGCCCAGCTCGCCGCGAAGCAGGTCCGTCAGGTAGAACTTGCTCGAATGGACCGGGATGCCGTTGATCTCGGAGGAATTGACCATGCAGGTGACGGCGCCCGCCTTGACGGCGGCGGCAAACGGCTTGAGGAACAGCTCCCGCAATTGCCGGTCCGGAATGTACGCCGGCGTGCGGTCGTTGCCCGACCAGGGAAGGCTGTAGCCGAGGTAGTGTTTCATGCACACGGCCACCTTGACGGCGCTGGACATGTCGTCGCCCTGCTGGCCCCGGATGTAGGCGGCCCCCATCGTCGAGGCGACGTAGGCGTCCTCGCCGAACGTCTCAAAGACACGCGGCCACATCGGGTGGCGCGCCAGGTCCAGCACCGGGGCGAAGTTCCAGGGGATGCCCGCCGCCCGCGTCTCCATGGCCGCGATGGAGCCGACCTCGCCCATCAATTCGACGTTGCGCGTCGCCGCCATGGCGATATTCTGCGGGAAGATCGTCGCGCCGAGCACGTAGTTGGCGCCGTGGATCGTGTCGATGCCGTAGATGATCGGGATGCCCAGACGGGTCTCCTTCGTCGCGAGGTCCTGCATCTGCGTGATCATCTCCTGCCAGTTCTGCACCGTCCGCGCCTGGCCCCCGCAGTTGAGGATCGAGCCGAGATTGTGCCCGACGATCCCGTCGCGCAGCTTCTGCTGATCGAGAATCAGCGCACTTTTCCCCTCCTCCTTGGAGAACTGTTCCAGTGTGAGCTGCGTCATCTGCCCGACCTTCTCCTCGAGCGTCATCTTCGACACCAGCCGCCGGACCTTGCCGTCGATCTGAGACTGCTTCTTCTCACGACTGTCCATACTCGAGCACCCCATGCCCAGAACCGCCACAATCATTGAAAGAACCGCAAGCTTTTTCATAACGCCGTTCCCTTTCCCATTCGCGATGAACCAAGTCCAGGGCCCCCGCCCTGCACGTACGCGACATGGTAGCAAAGGGCCGAGAGATCGGAAACAGAAAATTCGGTAGCAAGCAGGGTCTGCGACCCGTCGGACGTGTATGGTTGCCGGCTCAGGTTTCTGCGTCCTGCGGCACCTGTTCACCAGGCCGATCAGACAGCCAGAATGCCCGAAAAATTTCCGCTGAAATCCTTCTCGCTTCGAACCTTTCCCGACGAACCCTCGTAACATTATCAGACGCGAAAAGTTAGAGTTGTTTCGCGTTAAAGTACTGTTGAACAGTGGCCGATACGAACAATAGTCCAATAGAAGATTTTTCTCCCCTCCGGAAAACGTCGGGTGACTTCGGTTACCCGATGTTTTCTTTTTTATAGGCAGACCACAGGCCCATATCTCCCATTTCCCGGTTCAGTTCGGGGGAATTCCCCCTGCCTATGTTTCCTTTTGGCCGCAGCACTTCTTGTACTTCTTGCCGCTGCCGCATGGGCACGGGTCGTTGCGGCCGACTTTAGGCTTGTCCAGCTTGATCTGCTTGACCACCGTTTCGCCCTGCGGGGCCTGGGCGGCCGCCCGCTGCCGCTCGGCCATGGAGAATTGGCCCACCTCGTCGTGCGACGTCCGGCTGACGTTCCAGACGCTCCGCGCCCGCGTGCCGGCCTCCGCCGTCAGGTGGACCCGGAAGATCACGTCAGTTACGCGATCTTCGATGGACTCGAGCATCTCGTTGAACATGCGGAACCCCTCGCGCTTGTACTCCGTCTTGGGGTCCTTCTCGGCCAGCGACCGCGTCCAGATGCTGTCCTTGAGATGGTCCATCGCGTACAGATGGTCCTTCCACGTACTGTCATAGACCTGCAGCAGGACGTACCTTTCGAGGTCGGCCAGCTCGGAACGGAGGAATCGCCGGCCCACCTCGGCCAGGCGCGTCCGGGCGTTCTCGGCGTCGCCCATGTCTTCTTCCCGCAGCGAGGCATCGAATCGCACATTGGCCCACTTGACCAGCTCGGCCCGGCTCAGGCCGGCCGTCTTCTCCGCCAGCTCCTCGTCGAGCTTTCCATTATTGTAACTCTCGCTCAGCGCCAGCAGTTGGGTGTGCAGGTCCCGCGGCTTGGCGTTCTGAATATGCTCGGCGGAGAAACCGGCGTTGTACTTCTTGTTCGCCCATCCGGCCAGGGCCTCGAACCCGTAGATGTTCGCTCCCTGCGGCCCGTAGACCATGCTCATCGCGAACTCCACCGGGTACTCGATCTCGCGCCGACGATACTTCGTGAGGGTTTCCTGCAGAACCACTTCGCGGACCTGCTCGGCCTTGACACCCTTGACCCGCTCCACTTCAAGGCGGACATCGAACTTGCCCCGGGTCCAATCGACAAATCGCCGCACGCCAAAATCGTCTTTGAGGAACTCAATGAGCTGGGAACGATCCTTCCTGTCGATCTGCTCGGCCGCCGCCGCAGTCAGTTGCTCCTCGATCTCTTCCGGCGACTGCTGCTTGATCTTGCCAGGGCTCAGATTCACCTGAAACGCGCTCATGGCCCACTTGGAAAGGCCCGAGGTATCCCATGTCGTCGGGTCGGCGTAATCCTCCAGGTACTCGCCGATGGAAAGGGAGATGTTGTTTGCCGTGCTCTCCTTGGCGCGCTCCTTGATCATCGCTTCAATCTCGTTCGGCTCGGCGCCCGCCAAGTCGGAAAGCTTGAGATCGACATCGAAGTTCATCCGGGCCCACTCCAGCAGGCATTTGAACCCGTACTCCCGGTCGAGCATCGTCTCCGCATGGTTCTTGATCGTGGCCTCGATCATATCGAGGATCGTCTGCTTGAGGTTGCGGCCGGCCAGGATCTCGCGCCGGCGCGAGTAGAAGATCTTGCGCTGGTAGTCCATCACCTCGTCGTATTCGAGCAGGCTCTTGCGGATTTCGAAGTTTCGCTCCTCGACCTTCTTCTGGGCCTTGGCGATGCCCTTGCTGATCCTCTTGTGGTAGATGGGCTGGCCCTCCTCCCAGCCGATCCAAGAGAGCGCCTTGACGGTCCACTCCGGGGCAAAGACGCGCATCAGGTCGTCGTCAAAGCACAGGAAGAACTGGCTGGAGCCGGCGTCGCCCTGTCGTCCGGACCGGCCTCGAAGCTGGTTGTCGATTCGGCGGGCCTCGTGCCGCTCCGTGCCGAGGATGTGCAGGCCGCCGATCTGGGCCACGCCGGGGCCAAGCTTGATATCGGTACCGCGACCGGCCATGTTGGTGGCGATGGTCACGTTGCCCCGCGGCGTGCCGTCGCGACCCTGGTGCTGCTGGCCGGCCTTGGCCACGATCAACGCCTCCCTCGCGTGCTGCTTGGCGTTGAGCACCTCGTGCTCAAGTCCATACTTCTTCGTCAGCGCCTCCGACAACGCCTCGCTCTTCTCGATGCTGATGGTCCCGACGAGCACCGGTCTGCCCGCCGAGCTGATCTGGTTGATCTCCTCGACGATCGCGGTGAACTTCTCGTGCATCGTCTTGTAGATGACATCCTCCGTATCGTCGCGGATGCACGGCTGGTTCGTCGGAATGATGACCACGTCGAGCTTGTAGATCCTCATGAACTCCTCGCCCTCGGTGGCCGCCGTGCCCGTCATCCCGGCGATCTGGTCATAGAGCTTGAAGAAGTTCTGCAGGGTGATCGTGGCGAGGGTCTGGGTCTCCTCCTTGACCGTGACGCCTTCCTTGGCCTCGACCGCCTGGTGCAGCCCGTCCGACCACTGGCGCCCGTGCATGAGCCGGCCCGTGAACTCATCGACGATGATCACCTTGCCGTCCATCACCACGTAGTCCTTTTCCCTCTCATAGACCACGTGGGCCCGGAGGCTCTGCTGGAGCAGGTGGGGCCAGTCGATGTTCGTGCCGGTGTAGAACGAGCCCATGCCGGCCAGGTCCTGGGCCGCCTTCTCGCCCTCGTCCGTCATGCGGACCTGCTTGTGATCGATCTCGACCTCGTAGTACTGCGTCGCCTGCGACAGCTTCGCCTGCGCGTTGTCCCGCTCCTGCTCGAGTTTGGCGATCGCCTGCTGCACGTTCTCGATCCGGCCGCTGTCCTTATCCCTTTTCGCCTCCGCCAACTCGCCCTGCGCATTGGCAATCTTGCGCACGGCGGAGTCTGCCTGTGCTTTGTTGCGGTCGTAGCCGCCCTGGAGGCCGAGCAACTGGCGGGAGATCTGGTCGGCCCGTTTGTACCGGGAAACGTCGTCGAACGCCGGGCCCGAGATAATCAACGGCGTTCGCGCCTCGTCGATCAGGATCGAGTCCACCTCATCGACGATCCCGTATTCCAGCGGACTCTGCACCATGTGCTCGAGCGCTATCTTCATGTTGTCGCGCAGATAGTCGAAGCCGAACTCATTGTTCGTCCCATAGGTGACGTCGCACTGGTACTGGCTGCGGCGCTCCTCGCCGGCCGTATCCATGTCCGCCTGAATCGCCCCCACCGTCAGACCCAGGGCACGGTAGATCGGCCCCATCCACTCGGCGTCGCGCTTGGCTAAGTAATCGTTGACCGTGATAAGGTGGACCTTGCGCCCCGTCAGATACACGAGATAGACCGCCAGCGTCGCCACCAGCGTTTTGCCCTCGCCGGTCGCCATTTCCGCGATCTTGCCTTCGTACAGGACGTTTCCGCCGATGATCTGCACGTCAAAGTGCCGCATATCGACGGTCCGCCGGGCCGCCTCGCGCACGACGGCAAAGGCCTCGGGAAGGATATCTTCCGGCCCCTTGCCGGCAGCCAGGGCCTCTTTGAATTGCCCCGTCCTGGCCTTCAACGCCTCATCGTCAAGTTGCCTGAGCTCGTCCTCGAAGGCCCCGGCTTCCCGCGGCACTACCGAATATGCCTTGACCACACGCTCGTTGCGCGAGCCGAATATCTTCAAGAGCACCTTACTTACGTTTTCGAAGGCCATTCCCTGTGCTCCAAATCTGCGAAACTCCACTTCATAGAGACGCGATGACGTATCTTATCCAGCCGCCCTCCATTCCGGCCGCCAGTATGGCAGAATCGAGGAGGGATGTCAAGAAAGCCATCAGGCGTGCAGGACTGTGGTTCCCAATCGCACCGCACAGTGAGCCGGTGATCTGGGCCTGTGCCACGATGCATCACGGGCGTTTGTTCGACTACATGACCCCGGCCGGTTCCTGTGTTCGATGGCTATTGCGATGAGCGGGACTTGCTGGCTTCGGCAGTGCCGCCGTAGGCGCCCATATTGATGATGAAACCATTCGGCAGCATCTCGCGGCCGACCGCGCTGCCTGGATCACCCGCATCGATGCAAGGGCTTGCGGCTCCATCCTGTACCCATTTGTACGCCTTGGGGTCCCAGCGGCCCGCCTGCGACTGCAAATGGTAGTCTCCCATGCTCCAGACCGCATTGGGATCGTCTGGCCCAACCGCTGTCCTGGGGTCGTCACGGCTCACCCACTGGTCAACGGCGGCAAAGAGCGGGTCGGCGTCAAGATTGCCCGCACCCGGCCAGCCGCCGGTGATGTCGCTGTAGCGAATCAGAGGCTCTTTGACCCCGTCGGACAAAATCTCCCTCGGTGTATTGCCCCACAGAATCGAGTTGGTGACTTTTATGGGACTGTTGTGCAGGGACATGGCGGCGCCAAACGCCCCCGCCCGATTGTCGGCGATCGTGCAGTTGATGAATGCGGCACTGCTGTCGGCGCAGTAGATCGCAGAACCATCCGAATCGGTCGCCCGATTGCCCACGATGAGGCAGTTGGAAATCGTCGGACTGCCGGCCGCACAGCGAATCGCTCCCGCGAGACCGTCCCTGCCGCCGGTAATCACGAGGCCCAGCAGCGTGCAGTCAAGCCCTTCGCCATGAGTGAAACTGACGACCGGGCCTGTCCCGCTGCCATCAATCACCGGCCACGCGGCCACGCCGGCATTCGCCGGATCGAATCCCGTCAACCGGATTCGCTTGCCAAGCAGATCGATGGTCTCCCGATACGTCCCTGCATGCACAAAGATGGTCGCACCATCCGCCGCGACGATGATTGCCTCTTGGATTCGGTCAAAAGGATGATTGGGGCCGCCATCCTCCTGCACATCGCTGACCCGCGGGTCGCCCGGGCCGGGGTCGAATGGACCGTCGCCATCGACGTGGATGACGCGGGAGGTCGTGGCGGGATCGTCCGGAGCCTCCTCCACTACGTTGGGATCTTCCACGCGGGCGAAGTCCGCACGGATTTGGTGGTCCTGCTCGACCGTAAGGAAGATCGGATTCTCGGAGGCGCCGTAGGTGCCGGAGAAGCCGACGAACACGAAGCCGGGATCGGCCTCGGCCCTCAGAAAGATTATCTCGCCGTTGTCGTACAGGAATTCGCCTTCGCCCGGATCCGTGATGGACCCGCCCCTCGTGGAGGAGAGCACCACCCGGCGACGAGCGCAGGAATTGTACTCGATGTCTATGCCCGGATTGTTGGCGATGATCCGCGGGATGTGAACGGCACAGGCATCCGCGTTCAGCGGATTGCCTCGCAGGTCCACGGAGCTGAGGCTTGTCAGGCTTGTCAAGGGCGAAACATCGCTGATTTTGTTGTACTGGAGGGTGACTCCCTGCAGATTTATCAGGCCGGAGAGAGGGGAAATATCGCTGATGTCGTTCCATTCAAGATACAGGTATTCGAGTTTCGTCATGCCGGACAACGCGGAGATGTCGCTGATGCGATTGTCACGAATGACCAGTATCTCCATATTCGTAAGTCCGACCAGGGGCGAGATATCGCTGATGACCTGGTTCGCATGTGCGTCGAGGTATCGCAGGCTTGTCAGGCCGGAAAGCGGTGAAAGGTCGCTGATTCGGTTCCATCGAATCCATAACGTTTCCAGATTCGTGGCGTATTCCAGCCCCCCCAGTTTGGTGATCCCCTTCCTGTCCGCCAGCAGCGAGGTCAGCCCCAGCATATCCTCCGCCGTCGGGTCCGATATCCACAGCTCCTCCTCGACGACGGCTTTCAGGTGGGGATCGGCAAAGTGGACCGGCTCCGCCGCCCACACGGAGCCCAGCAAAAACAACAGCGACGGCGCAAGTGAGACCCTGCTCACATCTCCTCCAGAGCGGAATTCCTACCGAATGCCCAATAGACATCTGCACTGCCGGGCAACACATGCCTGGCAATGTAAGTGTAGCATTTGTCCCCTCAGATTTCAAGAGGGATTGAGGTCGTGCGAACGTTTAGAAATGTAGTGCCAGCTATGCCGGGGTGGATGACGCGGGGACGATTTTGCCACAAATCCTTGGCCTTGCGAGCCTTGGATGAATTGGGCGGTACAAGATTTGAACAAACTGCATTTACGCCACCAAGAACGCCGATTTCGGAAACGCGCGGCACGAAATCCGGCACACCAAACGCCGAAAACACCCCCTCTGACCCCGACCTTGCCCTGATTCAGGAGCGTTGGCCGAAGCTGCCTGAGCATATCCGGCAAGCGGTCTTGGCTTTGGTCCGCAGCGCGTCTGACAAGGAGCAATCCCTATGACCAACATCGAACGGAGAATCGAGAAGGCCGAGCGGTTTGTTGGCGTCAAGGAAGAGGAGCCGGCGGTCGTTATCCTTGGGCTGGAGTTTGGTGAGATGGTGCCGCATTTCCCGGAGCCAGCGGACGAGTGGCTGACGTTCAAGAAGGCCCTGGAGGAGACGCGGCGGCTACGCCAATGTGCTCTTATCTTCCAGGCGAACCCCTGGCATGAATACGAGGCGCGACATGGACTGGAGCCGGGTACGCTGGCGAATCATGAGCTTTGCGGGAAGGTGCCTTTTGCCGAACTGCTGGCGGTCGCCACCGGGCGGCGGCCGGATCAAGGAGAACAGCCATGCATCGACTGCCCCGACGCGTTCGACAGCTTGAAAGGCAGTCCGGGGCAGATGGGAGCCTCGTTTCGTTCCCGCTACCGGGCCATTCGGGACAGGCTGTGACGTTTCCACACTCTTACGCGGACTGGTTGGCCAGTAAGGGGCAGGAACATTGCTCTGGCGGTCGCTGCTTCAACCGTACCGATGGGCAATGGGAGGACTGCTGAGGATGGGTAATATCGCCAGACGTATCGAGCGGGCGGAAGAGCGGCTGGGCCTGGATCAGGGGCCGCTTATTGTCAATGTCATGGATTTCAGCGGTGGGCCGCTGCCGCCGGAAGAGCGACGCGGCAATGTGATTATCCGGCACGTTGCCTACGAGAGTATCCGGGAGCGGCTGGAAGGGGTAGGCAGACCGTGAACATCGAACGGAGAATCGAGAGAGCTGAGGAGCTTGTGGATGTCAAGGACGAGTTGCCCTGTGTTTTTATCCGCCGACTGGCTTACGACGAGGCTACCATTCCGCATTTTCCAGAGCCGGTGGAGGACTGGGTGACGTTCCGAGAGTCCTACAGCGAAGCGAAGCGGACCGGCATGCCCTTTCTGGCCATTGCACCAGACCCCTACGCCGAGTATGAGGCGCGGCATGAACTGGAGCCAGGCACACTATCGAAGCATGAGCTTTGTGGAAAGGTGCCCTTTGAGCAGTTGCTTGCAGCGGCGACGACACAGAGGAAGAGGGGGCAGGGATGAGCCTCGCAAGGCGAGTTGAACGGATCGAAGACCGGCTGGAGCCGGATAAGGGGGCGTGCCTGCGGTTTCCGATGGGCGATGGAACGTTTATCGAGTTGCCAGGCTGCCGGAATATGCAGGATGTGTACGTGAAGTACGTCCTGCCGGGGGAACGTGAGATGGCGCAGAGGGCCGCTACGGGGCTGACAGACGATGCCGACAGAATCCGACAGAATCGGACAGAATGACGGGGAGTCGAAGCTGACGACCCGGCAGTTGAAGTTCCTGCCTGTGCTGCTGGCGAGCCCCACGTACACGCAAGCCTGCCAGGCGGGCCGGGTCAGCCGGGATACGCTCTATGAATGGCTCCGCCAGCCGCAGTTCAAGGCCGAGCTTGAGAGGCAGAGGGATGAATTCGTTGCCCAGGGCTTCGCCTTGCTCTCTCAGAGCGTTGTGAAGGCCGTGGAAACGCTGGTGGGCCTTCTGGACGCCGGGGACGGCCGATTGAAACGACTGGCAGCCAAAGACATCCTCGACCAGCATACGAAATTCAGAGAACTTGAAGACCTCACGCGGCGGATAGAGCACATCGAAGAACGCCTGGAGTCGCGCAGATGAAAACGGCTGTGGAGAGAAAGGGAATCGGACTGGTTGTCCCTTACGCCTCCAGAGCCGGCTTCTATAACATCTCTTGTTACAGGAACTTATGGCGGCGCGGGTCTCCGCTGTATCCGCTATGTCTCCGCTTTGTCTCTATCTGATTCATGTCGAACCCGCGCCAATGACTTCGGCTGCGAAAACTGCCGATATCATGGAGACTATGAAGAAGCCATGGGTATACAAACGCAATGGCATCAAAGGATGGTGGTGCGGATGGTACGAAGGAGGCAAGCGAAAGGCCAAAGCGCTGCCAAGCAAGGCGTTGGCAGAGCACCTCCGCCACATGAAGTACGCACAACTCAATTCGGATGTGTTCACCAGTATTGTCGACTTCAATTGGCAGCAAATCATAGAGGAGTACCGGCGGTTCAAACAGGTGGAAGGACTCCAAGACGCATCCATCTACGAGGCGATGCTGACGCTGGGACATTTCAAGCGGCTGGCTGGCCCCGAATCCTCCAAGGCAGTCACGCAGAATGCACTGGACCAGTTCATCCTGGATCGGGGGCAGGAAGTCGAAAAGAACACCCTGAACAAAGACATTCGCAACCTGAATGCGTTCCTCAACTGGGCAGGGAAAAATCGTTTCGTGGTTGCGGGGCTTGAGATCAAGAAGGTCAAAGTGGCGCAGAAGCCTGTGGTTGCGCTCTCCCCACGGCAGGTGCGGGACCTACTCACGGCAGCTTCGAGATATCGAACCCTACGGCTGAGAGTGTTGCTGGCGGTGACGACAGGTCTTCGACGCGGTGATATTGAGGCGATTCGCGTTGGTGACATTCACTTCGACCGCAATACCATTGCGACACGTAACCGCAAGTGCGGGAAAGCCATGGCTGAGCGTCCCATTCCAGATGAGATCATACGGATTCTGATTAATTCGTGCGCGGTATCCACTCCGTGCGACGGATCGAACATTATTGTTCGGACGTCAGATGCTAGATGCTGGCGCTACCCTATTTTAACAGGCGCGCAAGAATTTTCCCGAATCCGTATCACGACGGAGTTATCGAACTACGCCGTGACACTCCCAGATGGCCAGGAGAAGCTCTTTGCAGACAGATTCAGCCCCAAGAAGTGGGAGAAGATCCGAAAGGCCATAGAACTACCTGGCCTGAAATTCCACGATCTGCGAAAAACGTTTGCCTCTCTACTGGCTCAAAGGGGTGTGTCAACCGCGGTTACTCAAAGGCTATTGGAGCATTCCAGCCCACAGCTTACGAATGACGTCTACACGAATGTCGATCCGGTCTTGCGGTAGGCAATCAGCCTTCTGCCAATCGCCGACTGGCTGTAGGAGGTACACGGCTGCATCCAATCCCTCCCACCAGTTGACGTTTACCTGCTGTGTCATGATTGACAGCAACGCAGTCTGTGCCTGAAACAGCGGTCATCGTTGGCCTGCAATTGATGCGTCATCGCAGAGGGCTCAGGAGACTCCGTTCTTGCTCAGCACGCTGCTCGGCGCGGGCGGCTGCCTCTCGCTGGCCGGACTGGCGCAGTGCGATCGCAAGGTTAGAATAGCCGCGTGCAAGTTGGCTATGAATGAATGTCATCTCGGGCTGGTCGATCAGCAGGCGTGTCAACATGGCGACAGCCTCTTCGAGCATCGAGCGGGCTTCCTGAAGCTGGTTGCTACGAATCAGAACGTCGCCGAGAGCGATCTGGAAGGTCCCCAGCCAGACCTTGTAGTAGGGAGCGTTGGGGAACTGCTCCACGAGGGAATACTGAATAGCCATGGCTCTGCGAAGGCTCTGCTCCGCGTCGGCCATGCGGTCGGTCTGTCTGAAGAAGCTGCCGAGCTTGTGATAGATGTGGGCCTGGGCTGCGAGGTACTCGGGAATGTTGGGGTGCTGAGCCACCAGTTTATCCAAGAGAGCAGCGGCCCTGTGAAAGCGTTCTTCTACTATCTGCTGATCGTCGGGAGGAACAGGAGGTTGCGGGACATGTATTCTCGCACAGGCTTCACTCAGATCATAGACGTAGTCCGGCACATCCGGTTGCGCCTTGACCAGGCCCTCCAAAATCTCGATGGCACGCTCGTCGCCAGCTCGCGGTCCCGAGTCATGAGACTTGTCCAGAGGCGCCCCTTCGAGATAGCACAAGGCCAGTAGATGTTGACACCGTGGCTCGGGGGGCAGTTCCTCCAGCAGGGCAACCGCTTTGGCCAGGAAATCACGTTTTTCATCACGGGGGGTATCCGCTGGATTCGCCGGCGGTGCATCTCCCGGGGGCGGCGGATCGAAGCCTGGGCCTCGACGGCCCCCTGACTCTCTCGGACGCGGGCCGGTCGGATTGGAGTCGGGCAGCGGCCGTTCTCGGGTGCCGAGTAGATAACAAGTGCGGGCCAGCTCATAACGGACGTCCATCGGCGATGAGCCGCCAGATGCGGATTGCAGGATCTGCAGGGCTACCAGATGACACTGGCGAGCTTCGCTGAACTGCCGCTGGAACTGATAAATTCGTCCCAATTCATTCTGGATGCTAGCGATTTCCAGTTGAGAAGCTTTCGCGGATGGCGAGCGTGCGCCGAGCTCTTCAAAGATGGTGATGGCCTGCTGATAAGCCTTGACCGCTTGATCGAACTGTCCGAGACGCTGTCGAATGGCGGCAACGCGACGATTGGCTTCAGCGGTCCTTTCCCGAAGCCCTGCTTCGTTGCCGGTCTGCTGAGCCAGGCGGTCATAGAACGGCAGCAATTCTTCGAGCAGAGCAGCGGCCTCCTTGGACAGCACGGGTGTGCTGGGGACCTCGATAGTCTCGCCTTCCGGGCTCTCCATCCTCAGCCGCAGGCGAAGGATCGTCGGATTGGGGGAGAAACGCTCGAAGATTCGGTCGATAGCCTCCACGGCAAGATCCGCATTGGCCTGGGCCTTCACACGTTCATTCTCCTCACCCTGCAAGGCGGTCTTCGTACGAACATAGCCGATTGAGGCTACGATGGCGACTAGGACGAGCAGAAAGAGTATCATCCCGGTCAGGCCGGCCACAACCTTGTTGCGGCGACACCATCGACCGAGACGCTCCACGGGGTTGGCGCGACGGGCCAGGATGGGACGATCTTCAAGGAATCGCCGCAGGTCATCTGCCAGTTCTTCGGCTGAGGTGTAGCGGTGATTGGCGTCTTGCGCAACGGCCTTAAGAATAACGGTTTCCAGATCCCGGGGGATCTGCGGATTGGACCGGCGCGGTGGTGGCGGTGGCTCGTGAGTGATGCGCTGAATCAAATGGGTCCGGTCCGTGTCTGAGTACGCGGGTTCGAGCGTGAGAAGCTCGTACAGAGTCAGA
>Ga0315284_10006151_pt1 | contig 17093 bp, 9 predicted proteins | sample YL17G09_16_MG_FD_203696 | JGI IMG/M metagenome (GOLD analysis project Ga0315284, IMG submission 203696) | Sediment microbial communities from Yellowstone Lake, YNP, Wyoming, USA - YL17G09_16 | ecosystem: Environmental > Aquatic > Freshwater > Lake > Sediment | place: USA: Wyoming | collected...
GCGGCCTGTAGAATAATGCAACCGCCATTCAAAAATTCCTACCTGTTCCTCCCCCTCTCATCGGGGAGTGGGGGTTGGGGGGTGAGGGGTGAGGGGGAAACGCGGCAGGCCCTCCGTGAACAATTACATCCATTCATCCTTCTCGCGTATAATGGGAACGCTAAACGAAGTACCGAGGGGAGAGACCGATGCCCGTGACCCGACCCGACCCGCTGGCCGCCGCGCGCGCGGAAGCCGAGCATGTGAAGCGCCATGCCGCGATGTTTCTCGACCGGCCCACCGAGCGCCTGCTGAACGATTGCCCGTTTATCGATCCCGATTCGCTGCTGAGCGGACTGGAAGCGTTCCACCAGGAGCGCATGGCGAAGATACCATCCGCAACAAAGTATCCGGAGGCGCAGCCGTGGGTGGATTACGTGCTGGCGGTTGACCGGGAGCTGCAAGCCCTGACCGGCATGAGCGACCTGCAGCTCGCGGTGTATCGCAGCATCGGCGCCTTCCTGACCTTCCGCGGTTACGCCCAGGCGAAGCCGGCGATGGTCGAGCGCTGCCGCATCATCTACCTGCCGGACACCGACCAGGGTGAGTTCCACATCAAGAACGTGGACGATCCGCTGGCACACTGGAAGCCGGATGTCAGTACCCCGAAAAAAGCCCCGCAGGTGACCGGCCTGATGTGGGACGGCGTGGGCAGCGGCCTGCACATCGACGATGAGCCGGAAGAGATCTTCCCGCTGCCTTACCGTGAGATGACCTTCACCCACTGCGACGACGTGCCGGGCGGGGTGCAGTTCCTCACCCGCTACAGCCAGTTTTGGGCCGGGCAGAACATCGTGCTCTACGATAAGCAGAAGCGCAATGTGGCCATCGAGAAGTGCAGCCACAATTTCATCGAAGTCTTCGAGTCGGGCGCCAACGGCGGCAGTCACTGCAGCGGCATGGCTTGCCGCAACTCGCGGTCGCCGCAGGCGCAATACCAGGCGAAAAAGCGCGTGGAATACCTGACGCGTTTCAACCAGCCGCTGGACGGCCCGGATATGACCTTCTGGAAGGCGTGCGACCGCGCGGAGGCGATGCTGGGCGACCTGATGAAGAAGCCGAAACCCACCGTGACGGAGATCCTCGCGCTGTTCACCACGCCGTGGCCGAAGGGGCTGAATAAAAGCGGCGCCAAGATACATCCCGAGCAGGCGTGCGGCGAATACACGCTGCTCACCCACGCCGAGCTCTATGAGAAGCGCCTGCTCTATCGCTGGCAGCGCGACGTGTTCGGGAACTACCCGTGCGCGCCGGAGGTGTTTAATATCTTTTGAGGGAAATTCTCTACACCGTGTCGAGAAAAAGCGATCCGTGACCTGAATTTCCCTCATAAGATATGAACAAAGCTCACCTGTTGCCGAAAGAGCAATATCGTTCTATTTTAAGAACAGCCTGTTGGTTCCGGCTCCGCCGGATTGGACTTTAGTGGATGAATGGATGTCTGGATGGTTGGATTGTTAGCTTTCATTCATCCAAACATCCATCCCTCCATTCATCCCGGAGGATGATATGCCCATTACCTTACCCGACCCGCTGGAGGTTGCCCGCGAGGAAGCCGAGCATGTCAAGCGCTATTCGACATTGCTCCTCGACAGTGTCGCCGAGCGCGTGCTGAACGATTGCCCGTTTATCGATCCCGATTCGCTGCTGGCCGGCCTGGAGGCGTTCCACCGGGAGCGCATGGCGAAGACGCCGTCCGCCGCCAGATATCCGGAGGCGCAGCCGTGGGTAGAGCACGTGCTGGCGGTGGACCGGGAGCTGCAGACCCTGACCGGCATGAGCAATCTGCAGTTGGCCATCCACCGCAGCCTGTGGACGTATTTGACCTTCCGCGGTTATACCAACGCAATGCCTGCGGCGATCGAGCGCTGCCGCATCATCTATCTGCCGGATACCGACCAGGGTGAGTTCCACATCAAGAATGTGGACGATCCGATCACCTTCTGGAAGCCGGACCCGGAGCCGCCGACGCACGCAAAGCCGGTGACCGGCCTGATGTGGGACGGCGTGGGCAGCGGCTTGCACATGGACGACGAGCCGGAGGAGATCTTCCCGCTGCCTTTTTACCGAATGTGCATGACATATTGCGACGACGTGCCGGGGGCGGTGCAATTCCTCACCCGCTACTCGCAATTCTGGGGCGGCGGGAACGCCGTGCTCTACGATAAGCAGAAGCGCAGCGTCGCCATCGAGAAATGCAGCCACAACTTCATCGAGGTGTTCCTGCCGGGCGCGAACGGCGGCAGCCACTGCAGCGGCCTGGCCTGCCGCGACCCGCGGTCGCCGCAGGGGCAATACCAGGCGAAAAAGCGGCTGGAATACCTGCAGCGGTTCAACCAGCCGCTGGACGGGACGGACATGACCTACTGGAAGGCGTGCGACCGCGCGGAACAGATGCTGGGTGAGCTGATGAAAAAGCCGAAACCCACCGTGGCGGAGATACTGGAGCTGTTCCTCACGCCGTGGCCGAAAGGCCTCAATAAACCGGGCGTCAGGCTCCATCCCGGCCAGTCCGCCGCCGAATATACCCTGGCGACGCGGGTGCATTTCTATTCGAAAGGCGTGGCTTACCGCTACCAGCGCGACGCGTTCGGGAACTACCCGTGCGCGCCGGAGGTATCTTTTGAGGGAAATTCTCTACACCGCGTCGAGAAAAAGCGATCCGTGACCTGAATTTCCCTCAAAAGATACCAACAAAGCCCGGTTGTGAACGGAAGATCAGGATCGTTCTCTTTTGAGAAAAGCCTGTTGGTTCCGGTTCCGCCGGATTGGGTTTTAGGATTGGAAGGTTACTATGCCATTCACGCTACCGAATCCGATTGACGTTGCCCGTGAAGAGGCGGCGCGGATCAATGAAAATCCGAAGCAATACCTGGACGGCCCTTACGAGCGCTTTCAGTTGGATTCGCCGTTCCTCGACTGGCCGGCGCTGGTGGCCGGGTTGATGGATTTTCATAAGGAGCGCATGGCGAAGGTGCCGGCCTTTACGAAATATCCGGAAGCGCGGCCATGGGTCGATTTCACGCTGGCGGTGGACAAGGAGCTGCAGGCGCTGACCGGCATTACCGACGATCGGATGGCCTTTTACCGCAGCTTCAACGCCTATATCACCTTCCGCGGGTACAAAAACGCGCAATTGCGCCCGGCCGGGCCGCCGGTGACCGTGGAGAAGTGCCGGGCGGTCTACCTGCCGGACACCGACCGGGGGCAGTTCCACATCAAGAACGTCGATGACCCGATGACCTTCTGGAAACCGCGCACCGAGCCGGTGACGCGCAGCGTGAAGGACGTGCCGCTGGCCGGCGACGGCGTGGGCGCCGGGTTGCATATCGACGATGAGCCGGATGAGATCTTCCCGCTCAATCCGAAGCAGATGCTCGCCCACTATGCCGATGACGTGCCGGGCGCGGTGGAGTTCCTCACCCGCTATGCGAAGTTCTGGGGTGGCGCCAACAACTTCTTCTATGACAGGCAGAAGCGCTGCGTCGCCATCGAGAAGGCCAGCTACAATTTCATCGACGTGTTCGGCCCCGACCGCTGCGGCGGCGTGCACATCAGCGGCATGGTCTGCCGTAATCCGAAGACCGAGCAGGGGAAATACGTGGACGCCAAACGCCGGGAGTTTCTCGGTAAGTTCCAGCGGCCGGACGACGGGGTGGACAATGCCTACTGGTGCGGCGCTATGCACTTTGAAGAGCGCCTGGCCGCCTTCACGGACCGCCCCACCTCGCCGACGGTGGAGGAGACCATCGCCCTCTTCACCGGCCCGACGCCGCGCGGTTTCAACAAATGGGGCGCCAAATTCCACCCGGAGCAGGGGTACCTGCAATACACGCTGGTCATCGAAGCCTGGTTGCACGACCAGCACAAAGCCCTCCGCTGGCAGCGGGATGCATTCGGGGTGTTTCCGGTTGTCCCAGAAGTGTATGAGGTATAATTGTTCGTTATTCGACAACGATGCATTGGGAAGCGCATTGTTGCTTAGCTTATGAAATATGCACCCGGTTCGGTGGTTGAGTAGGCGGGAAAGCTTTCCAATTCTTTCCATTGCTCCCATGCCGTATCGAAACCACCGCTCGTATAGGAGAGCCTTTCGTGAACGGCGTTATTGGAGCGGTGGTTTCGATACGGCATGAGAGCTGCGGGAAGATGCAGAAAGGCTCTCTTGCCTACTCAACCACCGGAACGGGCGTATTAACCAATATTGCGCTTTCTAAAATGGCGTTGTAGAACTACAAAAATTTTCGTTAACGGCACAAGACCGTGGATCGGGCGCTGTCGCCCAATTTAATGAGGTAACCATGGACCCAGCAGGCATTCGCGAAATTCTTCTTCTGCGACCCTACGCGTATAATCCGTACCAGTTCGAGCCGATTGCGGGCGGGCTGCCGTACAAGGTGCGGACCTACCCCTACTTCAGCAGCATCCCCTGGCTGCCCATCTTCCCGCCGCTGACGCAGCGCGTGGGGGTGGTCAGTGAGGGGTATACCGGGCTGCTGGCGCACGATTGCCTGATACTGGCGGGCACGGACCTGGAGTCGGTGACCGAGCGCGACATTCAGCACCTACGCTCGGCGGCGGAGCGGGGGCTGCCGGTGATGGTCTGCGGTGGGTTCAACTCGCTGGGCAACAGCTACCGCCTCTGGCACGATCTTGAGGCCGTGCTGCCGGCGCGCGTTCCGGCGGTGAAGCCGGTAGAGGTTGCCGGGGAAGTGACGGCGGTGGCGGAGCATCCCACAGCAGTGTCGGGACACCCCGTTCTGCGCGGGCTGCCATCGTCCTTCGGAAAGATCAAATCCCTGCACCCGCTGGAGGTGGCCGACGACGCGCGGGTGCTGCTGGCGGTGGACGGCAGGCCGGTGCTGGTCGCCGGCGAGCGCTTCGGCAGCCGCCAGTTGATCTTCGCGGTAGCGGAAGCGGACGGACTGTGCTGCGATCCGTTTTCGGCTGGGGAATTCTACGGCCATCCGTTCTACGCCGACCTTATGCGGCAGGCGCTGACGTGGCTGATGGGCGTGCCGGCGCCGCTGCATTTCGGTGCACTCGATCTGCCAACCGGCGCCTCCCTGACGGAACCGGGCGAGCACAAGCTGCGGGCCACCGTGCTGCGGGAGGGTGATGTTGCCGGCGCGCGGCTGCGCTGCTCGCTGTTCGGCCTTGACGAAGGACGGCTGGCATCGGGCGGCGACGCGAGGCGCGACGCCTTGCTCTTCGAGGAAGTGCGGCCGATTAGCCGGAATGGACAGCGGGAGAGCTTCACGCTGGCCGATCCGCTGCCGGGCAAAACGGGTGGCATTTACGAAGTCGAGCTGGCGCTGGAGATGGACGACCCGCCGCGCGTGACGCCGGGGGATTCCTTCGGCATGGCCATCGCGCCGGGATTCAATAACTGGAAGGGTCGGGTGGTGGAGGTACGCCGCTTCCGCCTGCGCTTCCCCGACCGGCGCACGGCGAAGGTGACCATTCCCGCCTGGACGGTCACGCTGCGGGAGGGCAAGGAGTGGTCGGTGCAGGTGGAAGGCGCCGCCGGCTCCCCCACTCTTTCCGTGCTGGACGGGCAGGGAAACGAAGTCGGGCAGCTCACCGGCGATCTCACCTGGACCGTGCCCCCGCTGGCGGAGGGTGATTATACCGCAAAGGTCACCGTGCCCACGGCTGCCTGCGAGGAGGAGTTCCGCTTCGCGCTGAAGGCGGTGGACGTGCCCGACCCCGACGATACCTTCCACATCGTCGGCCATTTCCGCGGCGCTGACACCAATGACAACGAGTTGAGGGAGCAGCTTCGCGACTGCATCGATCATTTCGGGCTGGATCTGATCAGCGTCGGCGGGCTGCGCGATGCGAAGCAACTGACCGATCCCTCGTTGTCGTCGCTCGATCAGACCTACCGCTTGCGCCGCATCCGCCGGCTCGACGCGCTGATCGCCGGCGAGCGGCTGCCGATGTGGACGGATTTCGATACGTCGTTCATCATCCTGGCCACCCACGGGGCGACGAAGGAATACGAGCCGACGGTGCCGTGCGTATACCATCCGGACTACGAGGCGGCGGTCCGCGAAAAGATCGCGCCCATGCTGAAGATGCAGGCGGCGCGCGCCGGACATATCTCCTCGGAGATCATCGACGAGCCGCACCTGTATCCGAGCAACATTTGCCGCTGCGAAATCTGCCGGCGGCTGTATCGCGAGCGCTTCGGCGAGGAGCTGCCGGAGTATAAGGCGCTGGAAGGCGATCAAACGCTCCGCCGGTGGAACTTCTTCCGCTGGATGGAGGATTACTCGACCCGCGCCTTCGCCATGACGCGGAAGATCAAGGACGAGGTGGCGCCGGAGGTGCGTCTGCACAACGTCCCCATCGACCGCCTGTTCACCAGCAACTTCATGTTCAACGGCATGCACCGCTGGGCGCAATACGGCGACGGCGGCGCCTACATGGCCTGCTATCCTTTCGGCTACCGGGTCTGGCGCGGGCGGGAGCAGATGCCGCACAGCCAGACGCACTGGATCGCCGCCTGGGTGCGCGGGCTGGCGGCACATTACGGCCTGGCGCACTGGGGCGTGTTCATGGACCTCTGGGAGCATGACGTGCCCAACCGCTGGATGCCGCCTTACTGGTCGGTCGGGCAGTTCTACGCCCTGCTGGCCGCCGGCGTCACGCGCATGGACAGCTTCCTCCTCTCCTTCGGCTTCGAAGGGTTCGGCATCAGCGATACGCGGCTGCGCGAGTTCGGCTTCGAAATGAACAAAATCAGGCCGTATTTCCCGCTGCTGGCGCCCTCCCGCCGGCCGCGGGCGCGCATGGCCTTCGTCAATCCGTGGTGCCAGTGGGTGATGGACCCGCCCCCGCATCGCCTGCCGCCCATGCACGAGGGTTACGGGTATTACCGGCTCAGCTACGGGTCGCCCTTCGACGAACAGTACCCGCATGAAAACCGGCGCATGATGGCCTACGAGCTGTTCCAGCGGGCATTCACCGACCTGGACCAGGTGGACGAACAGCTCATGCTGGAGGCGCCGCTGGACTACCAGGCAATCGTCATCAGCGACTGCCGCTTCCTCATGCGCGAGACGATGAAGCAGCTTACCGACTACGTGAAGAACGGCGGGGTGCTGATCCTGGATTGCCGGCCCGAGCGTGACGAGACGGGACAGGCCACCGATTTCTACCGCATGCTCACCGCGGAGCCGGCGACGGCGGAAGGGCCGGTGGTGCCCGGCCTGACCTACCGCATTCATCGATTCGGCAAGGGCGCCGTGCTGTGCTTCTCCGCCGGCCTGCAGACCACCTATTCGGATGCCGTGGAGAGCGAGCGGCCCGGGGTGCTCGCGCGCTATGAAGAGGAAGTCGCCGATCTGCTGCACGGCCTGGGCCTTACGCCGCGCTGGAAGACGACGAACAACGACCTGGACGTGGGGCTGCGCCTGACCGACGGCGGTTGCCTGGTGCCGGTGGCCAACCTGGCATTCGAGCCGCGTGAAGGGCTGGTGGTGCTGCGCGGACTGCCGTTCCTGCCGACTTTCGCCGTCAATCTCACCACCGGCGAATTCGTCGATCTCTTCTACGACGCCGAAACGGTGGAGTTCGACGTCGCGCTGGAAGGCCTGCACGGGGCGCTTATCGCCCTGTTCCCCACCCGGGCGGCGGGGTGCGTGGTGCAGGTCATGCAGCCTGACCTGCACCCCGGCGAACGGCTGGCCTACGAGATGACGCTGATCGACGAGAGCGGCCAGCCGGCCACCGGACGCTTCCTGGTGGACGTGACCGTCACCGATCCCACCGGTCAGGCGCACCCCCGCCTCGGTGGTCCGATCACCGTCTTCAACGGTCATGGCCACCTGGTCAAACGCCTGCCGGTGAACGCAACACCCGGTCAATGGACGATCACCGCCCTGGACCCGATCATCGGATTGACGGCGCAGACGGAATTTGAGGTGAAATAGGTCTTATAGGAGAAGTAATTTCAAAACCGATTGCTTCGTGCGGGAGCCACCTCTCCCCCAACCCCTCCCCTACGAAGGGAGGGGAGCAGACTTGTCTTGGAAAGGGAGAAGGCTTTCTTGATGCGGATGTCGATCAGCGTTTTTTTGCAATAGGCGAAAACAAGCTTATTATTTTAAAAGCGGTATCCAAAAATCCTATCTGATGCTCCCCTCCCTTCGTAGGGGAGGGGTTGGGGGAGAGGTGGCCCCCGTACGAGACAACCGGTTGTGAAATTACGAAAATATTGTCTTCGTGCCTTCGTGTCTTTGTGTCTTCGTGTTGAAGGAGGAGCTCTCATGTTACGTGTCGGCGCGACGAAAGTCGATATCACCCCGAAAGCAGGGACACACCTGGCGGGAAGTGGGGCGGGCGAGCATCGCCCGGCGCAGATGGTGATTGATCCGCTTTACGCGAAAGCCATCGTCTTCGAGGCGGACGGGCGGAAGGTCTGTATCCTCGCGCTGGACGTGACCATCATCACCAAAGAATGGGCCTGGCGCATCCGCGAGGCGGCACGGCAATTCGGCTTTGACCCGGAGGCGGTGATGGTGCACGCTACGCAGACGCACTCCGCGCCGTGCGTCGGGCACATCATGTTCGACCCGGAATTCCCCGACCTGCCTGCGGATATCGAATACCTGCGCGGCGGCGAGACGCCGTATTACGAATTCGCTGTCGAGCGCGCCATCGCCGCCATCGGCCAGGCGAATGCTGAACTCCGGCCCGTGCAGCTCGGGGTTGGCACGGCCGTGCGCGACGACCTGGCCTTCAACCGCCGCGGGGTGATGCGCGACGGCAAAGTGTGCATGCCCTGGTTCTACCCCGGCCAGCACCAGCCGCTGGGGCCGACGCATATCCGTCATTACGAGGGGCCGATTGACCCGGAGGTGGGTGTGCTCTGCGCGCGCGACGAAGAGATGCACGTGGCGGCCATGATCCTCCACCACACCTGCCACCCGGTGAACGTCTTCGCCACCCGCTATTACGCCGTATCCGCCGACTGGCCGGGCGCCTGGAGCGCGGAGATGCGGCAGGCCTGCGGCGAGACGTGCCTGCCGCTGGTGATGAACGGTTGCTGCGGCAACATCAACCCGTGGCCGGCCTTCACGCCCGACTTCACGCCGGACCACCGGCGCATGGGCCGCGAGCTGGGCAATTCGGCGAAGGCCGTCATCGAGCGGATGACCTTCTCCGACGTCGAAACCCTCGATTGGCGGGTGAAGCGCCTGCCCATCCCGCTGAAGCCCGCCGATCCCGAACGGCTGGCCTTCGCGCGGGACATGCTGGCCAGGCACCCGGAGCCGCTGTGGAAGGACACGGATCACATCGATCCCGAGTGGTTCCGCGCCTCCTCCCTCATGAGCGTCGAGATTCAGCGCACGCGCTCGCCGGAATTGCTCTACGAGATCCAGACCTTCCGCATCGGCAACGTGGCGCTGGTGGGCTGGCCGGGTGAGTCGTTCGTGGAGGGGCAACTCGCGTTGAAGATCGCCTCGCCGGCAAAGGAAACCTTCGTCGCGCACGCCACTACCCAGTATGTCGGATACATCCCGGTCGCGCACGCCTTCCCGCACGGCGGGCACGAAGTGGATTTCTCCTACTGGGCCAAGCTCGTTCCCGAGGCGCTGGATATGATCGTCGAGACCACGACCGGAATGTTGAATGACTTATGGAGCGCAAACCACCAGCTCCAAACGATTTCAGAAGTCCCATAACTCCCATCATGATGCGCAACGCTTTTCTTAAACTGTTACACGGTGAATTGCCGGACGAAATCGTCTGGACCGCCGACCTCTCCTACTGGATGGAGGGGCGGCGGGCGGACGGCAGCGCGCGGCCGGAGTGGTTCACCGAGCAGGGCTTCCTCGAGCTGCACCGGGAATACGGCGTCTTCCCCTATTATTACTACGATAAGTTCTGCGCCTTCGAGGTGCGGTATGACGGGCCGGTGACGGTCGAGCAGCAGGTGAATGGCAATACCACCGTCCAGCGCATCACCTGCCCGGCGGGCGAGCTGGTGTCCGAGCAGGCGTATCTGCCGGATAGTTGCTGCTGCGGTACGACAAAGCATTTCATTGAGAACGAGCGCGACCTTGATATCTTCCTCGACCTGCTGCAGTATCGGCGACTGCTGCCCGCCAACGTGGATGATTACCCGCGACGCCTGATGGCGTGGGAAACGTGGGACGGCATCCCCGGCCTGGCGCTGCCGCGCTCGCCGCTGGCGGCGCTGACGGCGGAATGGGCGGGGGTGGAGCACACGGTTTACCTGCTGCTGGACTGTGAAGAGAAAATGCGCGCGGCGATGGCTCTGCTGGAGGCGCAGGAAGCGCCCATCCTCGACGCCGTCTGCGCGCTGGCGCCGCCCATCGTGCACTTCATCGATAATCTCTCCAGCGAGAACCTGGCCGGTCTGTATGACGAGTTTATGGCCGACCGCCACCGGGCGCGGCTGCGGCGCCTGCACGCCGCCGGGGTGGCCGGCGTCGTGCACCTCGACGGCACGGTGAAGGGCTTGCTGCCGAAGCTGGCAGAGGTAGGTTTTGATGCCGTAGAAGCGCTCACGCCGCAACCGGCCGGCGATCTCGAGCTGGCGGAAATCCGCGCGCTCGTCGAGGACACGAAAACCATCCTCTGGGGCGGCCTGCCGGGGGTGATGTTCGCCCCGCCGTATACCTGGGACGATATGCGCCGTCACCTCGAACGCCTGCTTGAAACATGGCACGGCCACCCCTTCGTCATCGGCGTGGCTGATCAGGTGCCGCCGGATGGCGATATTTCATTCTGTAAGAGGATTTCCGAGATGATATAGTAGCTAAAATCATACTCATACTCTTACTCATACTCATACTCAATTCTTTTCGAGTAAGAGGAGTAAACTTATTTAATATATTATTACTATCTATTATATTGTAATAGTACCTCGAAAACGGGACATCTGGGGACATCTGCGGACATTTGAGAACGGGTGATCGGAGGGCGCCATGCTCGGCATGTATATCCATACCCACTGGGGTTACCACCACCCCTACGCCGCGCGCACGTGGACGATTCGCGATTGGGAGGCCTACCTGCGGGGGCTGCACGGGCTGGGGTTTGACTTCGTCATGATCTGGCCGCTGCTGGACAGCATGCCGGCCGAACCCAACGTGACCGACCGCATCTTCCTGACGACGCTGGCGCAGGCCATCGACCTGGCGCATGGGCGCTTCGGCATGAAGGTGGCGCTGGTGGCGGGCGCCAACGCCATCGGCAACGAGCAGGCGACGGACTACGTCTTCAGCAAACGGCCGTATTTTGCCTGCGAGCACCGCATCGACCCGAAGAATGGCGAGGAAGTGCAGACCTTCTTTGCCGGACGGCGGAATCAACTCTCCTTCCTGCGCAATGCCGATGCGCTGGCGATCATCGACAGCGACCCCGGCGGCTATGTCGGCTCCACAGTCGATGAGCTCGTCATGCTGATGGAGGGGCAGGCAGCCGCCCTGCGTTCGCACAACCCCCATGCCGAGTTCATCTACTGGATGTGGTTCGGCTGGGAGTATATCAACCGCTTCCACGAGATCACCGCCGCCGGCGGCTCGGCAACCTCGGTCCCCGAGGTCGATCCCGAAGAGTTCACGCGAACCTTATCGCTGATCCGCGATAACGTCCCCGAACCCTGGTGGCTGTATCACTGCCGGCCGATGCACGACGGCCCGATTGACGCCCTGGGGCTGCGCGACAGGGCGCTGTGGTTCGACTACGGCCTGCTGGAAGGCGAACCCACCTTCCCGCTGATTAACTGCGATACGCGCGGCCTGTCACGGGCCCTGACCGCCGATCGGCTGGACCGCTGCCCCCGCGGCGCCATGGGCAACCTGCAGAACCACTGTCTGCAGCTTCCGCACACTTATATCTTCGCCCATTTGGCGCAAGGCGGCTCACCGGAGACGCTGGACCTGGCACAATTTGCCGACGAGCTGCTGCCGGGGAAGGGCAAGCTCATTGCGGAAGGCTGGCAGGCGCTCGAATCGCGTGACGCCGACCGGCAGTGGTCGGCGATTGACGCCCTCACGCCGCGGGTCGGACAGCTTCATCGCATCAGCCGCCTTGCCGGCCTGCTCTTCCACAATCCCGATCGCTTCCTGGTGGATCTGGCGATGAACCTGGAGGTGCGCGCCACGCTGGTCGAGCTCAATGCCGCGCCGATCACGCCTGCGCTGGTGCGGAAGACGCTGGACACCGTGCGCGCGTATCAACAGCGCATCGGTTTCGTTGATTCCTGTTACGGACCCTTCGTGGATGGCTTCTTCCCCCCGATCGCCGGTATCGGCGATCCCGGCATCGTCGCGGCGCTGCGCGATTTCAATACCTGGCACGACCCTATCCTGCGCAACGGGGCACTGCTGCGGGTGCTGGATGCGGTGGAAGCGTATTGCCGAAGCGCAGGCGGGACGCCCAATACCTTTAAATAAGATGCTGGTTTTCGTAAGACATGATCTGTTGCCAAGAGAAATATCATGCTCGTGCTCATGCTCATGCTCATGCTCATGCTCAAAAAAACGTTTTCGAGCATGAGCATGAGCACGAGCATGAGCATGAATCATTCAAGATGGAGGTTCTTATGTCTACCATGAAAGCCCTGGCGATTACCCAGGTCAACAAGAAAGCGGAAATTGTGGAGTTGCCGCGCCCTGAGCTGGACGACAACAGCGTAATCGTGAAAACGCTGTATTCGGGCGTGAGTGTGGGCACGGAGATGTGGGTCGCCACCGGGCAGCGCGACGATATCAGCACGCGGCTGCCGTATATCAACGGGTATCAGGTGTCCGGCGACGTCGTCGAAGTGGGCGCCAACGTCGAGGAGGCGAAGGTCGGCGACGTGGTGGCCGTGTTCTGCAGCGGTGCGCACGCCCAGTTCGTGAAGGCGCACAAAGACTATATTCACCAGCTGCCCGATCCCAAAATCGCGAAAATCGCCTCGCTCTTTGTCATGCCGTCGGTCGGCTCCAACGGGCTCAATGCCGCGACCGTCAACACCGGCGACGTGGTGCTGGTGGTCGGCCAGGGGTTGATCGGCCAGTGCACGGCGCAATTGGCGCGCCTGCGTGGAGCGTATGTGATCACTTCCGAAGTCTCACCGCAGCGGTTGGAGATTTCCCGTCAATACTGCGCCGACTGGGCGATCGACGCGACGAAGGGCTCGGTGGTCGAACAGGTGAAGGCCCGCTACCCCTGGGGGGTGGACGTGGTGCTGGAGTCCACCGGCTTCCAGCAACTGCTGGACGACGCCATGTCCTGCGTGCGCGCGAAGGGCCTGGGGGTGGGCGGCAAATTCGTCTTCCTGGGCTGGTATCCGGGCACTGTCACCTACAATTTCATGATTCCACACTGCGTCCGGCTGCAAGCGTTCTACCCGTCCTTCATCGGCGACAAACCGAACCGCGAAGGCGCCATCCGCCTGATGGCCGGCGGGAAGCTGGAGATGGAGCCGCTGATCTCACACCTGACGCCCTGGCAGCAGTCCGGCGAGCTGTATAGCCGGCTGTTCACCCCGGAACGCAACAGCTTCAACGGCATCGTCATCGATTGGACGGCGTAACCAGCGAGGCAGATTCGGCGGACGACACGGTGATGCGGGCCACCTGCGTGCTCGCGATGACCCGGTCGCCCTGGGAGAGGACCAGTTGCAACCGATATTCGCCGGCGTGATCCGGGACGAACGACAGGTATTTCAACAGATCGAGCTGCGTGGTTTTACTGGTGAAGTCCAGTTTGCGCGACGTGATCGCGGTTCTGCCGTCGTCCGGCGTGGTGACCACCTCGTATAACTGGTATTCGCCCAGCATGCGGTCGGCGTTCACAATCGCGGCATCCAGGATCGTCTGTTCCGCTACCACGACGGGTGACTTCACGCGCAGGAAGATGGCGCACGGTTGATTATATGCCACCGAGGTGGTGAGCGCATTGGTGGGATTGCCTGACCGCGTACTCAAGCCGGTGAGCGTCTCCGCCTGGGGAAGGCGGACGAAGTAGCCGAGCAGCGGGAACTGCCGGCCGCAACGCAGGCTCTCAACCGTGCCGCGCAGCAGGCCCAACGCCCTGTCGCCTTCCAACGTGTTGCCGCGGATGCTCGCGGAGCTGCCGCTCGGAGACTCGGCGGAGGGGGCCATCGCGACGCCGAGACCGGTGACCAGCACCGGCTGGCGTTCCTCCTCGATCTGCCGCAGTTGTCCCCACCACGTATCCGCCATCTCATCGGGCAGGTTCAGGTCAAGATCGGTGATTGTCTGCCCGGTCGTGTCCCGCGGGCCGATGAGGCGGGAGCGCGTCCCGTCGCGTAAAAGGATCAGGCGGAAGGGGTCCAGCGCGCGCAGGTCGGCAATCTGCTGCGCTTGCGCGCCGGCGCCGGCCCAGCTCCACGCGATGACGCAGGGGTGATGCGCGCAGGCGTCGAGAGTGGCGCGAATCTGCGGTGCTCCGCCTTCTCCGCATGGAATTTCGCCGATGACCAGCATGCCCAGCGCATCTGCCATGGCGAGCACCTCTTCCGGCAGGGCGGAGCCGTCGGCCATGATGGCGTTGAAGCCGGCTTTCCGCGCGAGCTCCAGCTCGTTCTGTAGGGTTTCTTCCAGCGTGGGCCTGTAGATCAGCGGGATGCCGCCGGGCAGGCGCACGCCCTTTAACTGCACCGGCTGACCATTGATCAGCAGGATCGTGCCGGTGAAGGCCACGGCGCAGGCGCCGCACGTCAGCTCGCGCGCATCAACGACGCGCCCGGCGACCAGCAGCGTGACGCGCAGCCGATAGGTCCTGTCCGGCTGCCGGGGGGACCAGCAGAGCATGTGCTTGATGGGGAGAAGCTGCTCGCCTTCCACTCCCGCCGCGGATAGGCTGCAGGTTTCCGTCCGGTGCCCGAGGACATGCTTCCCATCGGCGGACAGCACTTCGAGTTTCAGGCTGGCAGTGATCGGGTTCGTCGCGAAGAGCCGGTAGCGCGCCGACAACGTCTTTTTCGCCGGATCCAGCACCGCCCCCAGCGTCTCAATGCGCGCCGCCGGCAGCAACTCTATGCTGATGTGACCCAACCCGTAAATCGACCGGCTGCGGGTGGTGGGCGGCAGTCCGGTCCGTCCCAGCCGCAGCGCCAGCCGGTGGGTCGAGCCGCCTTTGCCCTGCAGGCGCATGTGCTGCGGCAGGCCGTTGCCGACAAATTGCGCCGCCGGCTTGCCATCCAGGAAAACGTCCAGCGCTCCCACCGGATGGTCCAGGTTCAACTGTGCTTCGACCTGTTCGCCGGCGCCGGGGAAGGTAATCTCGCGCGCGTACCAGGCGGCGCCCCGGTCGGACTGCGTCCAGGAATGCGGTAATTTCTTCGTGGTGGGAGACGGCGGTCCTGTTGCCCACTCTGCAGTGGGCGCATCTCCGGTGGGATCGACCGCGAAGCTCCAGGCATCGTCGAGGGATACCACGACCCGGCCCTGCTCCGCCGGGGCGGGAACCGGCCGCTCTTTCGCCGCGGTGGACAGCGCCAAAGTCAGGAGTGCTAGGATTAGCGCGACGAAATAGCGAGACATAGCTCTCCTCTGGTATCTCCTTCCGATTTCGCCACCGGCAAGCGTTTTCCCTCTTGAGTTCAGGAAGTTTCCGAGCAGCAGCAGGAATCATCCGACCGGCGTTCAATTATTCCATATCTCAGGACTGTTTCCCCAGACGATGGGGCCTGCGGCGTCTCCCCTCACCCCCCAACCCCATAGGCGTTAAGATAAGATGAATCACCGAGTTTTTCATGCTCTTGCTCTTACTCTTACTCTTGCTCTAAAAACGTTTTTAGAGCAAGAGCAAGAGTAAGAGCAAGAGCATGAAAATGCTTAACTTAACGCCTATGTCCCCCAACCCCCTCTCCCCGATGAGAGGGGGAGCAACAGGTGAGATTTTTAGGTGAGGATTGCGCGGAATAACGATTGCCGGTCGCTGAAACAGATCAAGCCACTCCCCCTCTCATCGGGGAGAGGGGGTTGGGGGGTGAGGGGAGACGCCACAGGTTCGGCAGCCGCGACTGGACAGACGGCGTTTAGTATGTTAATTTGAAATGGTAAATCTCGGTTAAGGAACTGCCAACCCACCGGGCAGACAATATTCGATATTCACAGGCGTTATCTCAAGGGGGCGCACCATGCGGTGCCCATCCTGCGGCTCTCATCAATACGATACCGAGGTGATCTGCCAGAACTGCGGCGTCCTCCTCTCCGTGACGTCGGAGGAGATGGAGCGCGTCGAGCGCTACCGCCTCAATGCGAACACCGAAATGCTCTGCGTGATGTTCGCCGATGTCAGCGGATTCTCCGGCATCGCCAACCGCAGCCTGTCCCTATCCCAGCGCATCCTCGCCGTGCACATGGCACTGTCCCAGGCGATCATCGAGCGCGACCGCGTCGGCGAGGTGGTCAACACCGCCGGCGACGGCATCCTGGCCGTCTTTGCCAATCCCGCCACCGCCACCGAGCGCGCCCTCGAGCTGCATGCGGCGATCCATCATTACCACCAGGGCTTGATCACCGACGGCTACCTGGCCGATGCCTTGCGCGCCGCCAAGCTGCCGCTGCACCCCAACATCGACGACGAGGAATATAAGGTGCACATCGGTCTGCACCTGGGCCTGGTGACGCGCGGCGGGCGCACCTCGCGGGACGTCTTCGGGCATAATGTCAACATCGCCTGCCGCCTGTGCTCGATGGCCGACCAGGGGCAGACCTACATGTCGGAGGCGGTCTACGATAACGCGCGGCTGATCCTGGGCGGACGGGAAGACCTGGAATGGCAGGTCTGGAAGGAACAACCTATTCGCGGCTTGAGCGAGCCGATGAATCTGGTCGGCGTCGGGCAGCAACCGTATCATGCCATCACCCCGCCGCGCGGGATGATATTGCCGGAACCGCCGAAACCCGCGGTCTTCCAGCGCAAGCCGGTCATGGTGGGGGCCATCGTGCTGGCGATGGCGTTGGCAGCGTCGCTGCTCATCGCCCTGCTGTGGCCTCATCCTACCACCCCACCTCCTCCCCCACCCCCACCCCCACGCCCTGACTTGACGC
>Ga0315284_10006152_pt1 | contig 17092 bp, 15 predicted proteins | sample YL17G09_16_MG_FD_203696 | JGI IMG/M metagenome (GOLD analysis project Ga0315284, IMG submission 203696) | Sediment microbial communities from Yellowstone Lake, YNP, Wyoming, USA - YL17G09_16 | ecosystem: Environmental > Aquatic > Freshwater > Lake > Sediment | place: USA: Wyoming | collected...
CTTGTTGATGGATATTATAATGCAGGTTCACATTCGGTTGTCTGGGATGCCCGGGATGAAAACGGCAACCATGCCAGCGCGGGAGTCTATTTATACAGTCTGAGTTCAGGCGGATCTGTCAAAGCGAACAAGATGCTTCTACTGGATGGGGGATCGGGATATGCTTCGAATAGCAGTGTAACGGCACCTTCGCCAAACGGTATAGCAACACCTGCGTTAAAAAAAACATCTTCTACCACATGGACAATAGAGATTATTGGTGCAAATATTTTGACCTATACAGATTCCGGCCTTGTTCTCGTAGATGGTGGAAGTTATAACTTTGTGGTCACAAAGCTCTCTGTTGCCGTTACGGTCACCGATCTTGAACTTGATGAAGAAAAAAATGTTGATGTGCAAACAAGTGACATTCTTGATTATGATCAGACCACAGGCACGATGACGGTCAGCGACGCTTCTGACATAGCGGTTGATAAGATAATAGTTGTTGGTGTTAGCGAGGAAACCCCCTATGGGGCGCTGAAAAAGGTCACCAGTGTCAGCGGCGGGGTTGTCCAGACTGAAGACGCCAAACTTACCGATCTGATTGAGAATGGCAGCTTCAGAGTTAACGGCACCCTTCAGGTCGATGAAAACACAAGAACAGAATCGCATAAGGGTATTATGAAGATTGTGCCGTTGAGCGAGTTTCCCAAAAAAATGTCTGTTAATAAAATGACTGTTGGAGGATTAAGCGGTGATATCGGAAGCGGCATAGAAGTAGAAATACCGATTACCGACGATGTAACGACAACACTATACCTGCAGGTTGAAATTCCCTTAGATTTTCAGCTCGATATTAATTTCTTCGAAGTCGATTATTTCAGATTGGCGGTTGAACCTGAACTTGTATTAGGGGCAGAACTGCAGGCAGAACTAGTAAGTTTCAAGGAAAAGATAGATGTCGGCTCGGTTTATTTCGCTCCCATAACAATTGGTCCGATTGTTCTTGTTCCAAAATACACCCTCTATATCGAGCCTGATATAGGCGCATATCTGAAGGCTGATTTCAGCATAACGGCATCCGCAAAGGGCGGAATTATTTATGATGGCAGCAACTGGTACCCTGTCTCCGATAAATCCTTTAACGCAGGATTTGAAGATTTTGGGATTGAAGGAAATGCAGAGTTTCCATTTGGACAATCATTTGATGTGCTGTTCTATGGTGTCGCAGGGCCTACGGTAATGATTGAGGCGTATGTTGGATTGGAGGCTGAAGTAAACGCGCTCACAAATCAGAGTCAAATAGATGCCTATGTGGGTTTGCGAGCAGAAACAGGTGGAACGCTTGAAATTCTCAATTTTCTCGAATACGACTATGTTTTCACCCTTTTTGAGGTGGAAAATGAACTATGGACTATAACCAACAACCTGCCTGAGGCTGATTTCAGCTATACGGCGACGGACAAAAGTGTGACGTTTCAAGATATTTCCAGCGACATTGATGGCAGTATCGAGCTGTGGAGCTGGGACTTTGATAGCGATGGGATAATTGATTCTACGAATGAAAATCCATCGTACACCTATGCATCAGATGGAACATATCATGTCATATTGACTGTTCACGATGATTTGGGTGGGACAAACACAATAACAAAATCTGTGACAATTGGAGGCGGCGGGGACCAGCACGTCATTCCCGGCATAACCTTTGTCTCCATCCCAGGAGGGACATTCCAGATGGGAAACGTGGAGAACGACTCAGATGGATATTCGGATGAAAAACCAGTGCACACGGTGACTCTTTCCGGGTTCGAGATGAGCATATACGAGGTGACTAACGCGCAGTATGCGGCATACCTGAATGCGGCGCTGGCATCCGGGGACATTGAGGTCACAAGCGGCGATGTGTATGGAAAGACGGGTGATTGGTCGGGTCAACGGTATCTGGATATAGGATACAGTTGGAATTCATCGAATCAGTGCTGGATACAGTACGGAAGCGGGACATTTACCGTGACGTCTGTTTATGAGGACAGGCCGGTCGTTGCGGTTACATGGTATGGCTCGAAGGCGTTTGCGCAATATTACAGTCTTGACCTGCCGACTGAATCGGAATGGGAGTATGCATGCCGGGGTGGGAGACAGTACAAGTACGGGACGGACGACGGTACGATCGGCAGTTCGAAAGCGAATTATAACGGGAATATAGGTTATCCGACTGATGTAGGGAGCTACCCTGCGAATCCCTATGGGTTGTATGATATGAGCGGTAATGTGTGGGAGTGGTGCCACGACTGGTACGGGACATATCCGAGCGACAGTGTGAACAATCCATCAGGTGCACAAACAGACTCCTCCCGTGTCACTCGCGGCGGCAGTTGGTTCGACTTCGTCTACTACTGCCGGTCAGCCTCTCGCCTCGGCACCGTTCCGGTCTACAGGCTCTTCGACGTAGGCTTCCGGGTGGTTCGTCGCGTATCCCCTCAGAACTATTGAACACTTGAATATTGATATTTGATACTTGATTAGGGGGGTACAGGGGGCAAAGCCCCCTGTCGAAGTTTGAAGCCCCCTTTCCCGCCTTCGGCGGACTTTCCCCCGGTGGGGGCAAGCACCCCGAACGCCGTGCTTTTTTTTCCTTGCCCCCCATGGGGGAAAGGTGGCCTCGCAGAGGTCGGAAAGGGGGCTTGAATACGAAATCAAGTCACCATACAATCATCAATTCGTCATCAAAAGGCATCAAATCCCCGGAAAAATCCTCAAAGGTCATCACATCCCATAAATCCCTTCAGTCACAATCCGCAATCCGCAATCCGAAATCCGCAATCAAAAAAGGGGGGCACTGCCAACCGAAGTATCGCCAGAAATTATCTTTTTTCATTGTGTTACTGTTATTATTTATGTATATAATCACAATTATTTGTGACATGTCACATGATGACGCAGTGTGAACAGTGTTGATCACCGGAACTCTGATTCCCGGTGAGTCGTTATTACGGAAAACCGGAGAGGGCGGTGAAAAAGTATTTTTTTTCACGCGCCCGATAATGAAATATATTGTCTATGTGCTGTCAAGGGCATGTAAATCAGCACTTCGTGCTGACCCTTGACAGCATGTATCTACACAGATGATATTTTTCACCAGGCTTCGGAGGTGTGTTTGAAAACGGGAGGTTTTGAGAAGATATTCCCCTCGGATGTCCTGTCCAAACGTGAGCGGGTTGAACTCGCCCTCAACCATCAGCCGGTTGACCGGGTTCCCCTCCACGAGCAGTTGAGTTACAACGCTGGTGTCATCGAGCTCTATACGGGTAAGAAGTTCAGCGGCTTCGATTATACGATTGAGGATATCGGTGAAACTGTGCGGAAAACCATGGACATGCATTTTCCCCTGTTCGCTCCGAAGGGAACGGGGACGGAAATCGATAGTGACGGGTTTACCATAAAGCACGACAACTGGACGAGCTGGTATGTCGGCCATCCATTTTCCGATGTTGAGGGCGCCTGCAGGTGGCTGAAAGGAAAAACGGGAAAAATTGAACGGGCTATCAGTACCTTCGATACCGACCGTGCACGATATGACTACCGCGATAAGTTTCTGGACATGCAGGCAAGGATGGGCGAGACTGTATTGTTCGAGTGGAGCTTCACCGGCTTCTGCGATGTGTTCAACCTGATGGGGCTCGAGCTCTATTCGTACTTTACACTCGATTATCCCGAGGTTCTGGACGAGTTCATGGAGGCATCGACTGAACTCGAGCTTCTGCGTATTCATGCGGTCGCGGACAGAAACCTGTCACCTCTCATTCTGATACCCGAGGATTTCGCGACACGTCAGGGGCCCATATTCAGCCCCGCATTTCTCGGGCGTCATCATTACCCTTATGTGAAAAAACTGACTCAGGCCTGGCACACTCACGATATAAAGGTGATATACCACAGCGATGGTAATTACAAGAAGGCGATCCCCGATCTCATGGAATGCGGTGTGGACGGGTTTTACTGCCTCGAACCGAACTGCGGGATGGATATTGTGGAATTGAAAAACGCCCGTCCCGAAATGGTCTGGGCCGGGGGCGTGGATGGTGTCGACCTCATGGAACTCGGCGAGCCGGAGGATGTGCGCAGTGAAGTGCACCGGCACATCCTCGAAACAAACGCCCTCGAGACCGGAGGGATGTTCGTCGCCACCTCGAGCGAGATTAATCCATCGGTGAAACCGGAAAACTTCAGGGCGATGGTGGACGCCGTGGGAGCGCTGAGGAATGATCATTTTAACCGTGACTGAAGTACGTAGTGAGGGAGCGAAACAATAACGGCGGACGGCAGTGTCATGAGTGTGGAAAAAATGAGTTCCCCGGTCGGCGGAAGCAGGGCATACACTTACCTGGTTTCGGTTGTCGCCGCTGTCGGGGGGCTGCTGTTCGGATTCGATACCGGGGTGATTTCCGGTGCCATTCCCTTTGTGTCGGAGCATTTCAGGCTCAATGCACATCAGGAGGGGTTCACGGTCAGCAACCTCGTCATCGGCTGTATCATCGGGGCGCTTGTAGCGGGTTCCCTGAGCGACCGGTTCGGAAGGAAGAAGATTCTCATAGCATCCGCGGTGTTTTTCATTGTGTCCGCTGTGTTGTCCGCTGTTCCCCGGACGATTGTCGAGCTCATCATCGCCCGTTTCATCGGCGGTCTTGCCGTGGGGGCTGCATCGGTGATGTCGCCGATGTACATAGCGGAGATAGCTCCCGCACGCATCAGGGGAAGTCTCGTCTCACTCACCCAGTTCACCATCGTCATCGGTATACTCCTCACCTATTTCACCAACTGGCTTGTTGTGGATATCGGTCCCACCAACTGGCGATGGATGTTCGGTCTCGAGACAGTACCCGCAGGGCTTTTTCTCGCTGCGCTTTTTATTATTCCCGAAAGCCCGCGGTGGCTGACGAAAAAAGGGAGGGAGGATGAAGCCTTCACTATTCTCGCACGGGTCGGCGGGCAGGATACCGCAAGGGAAGAGATGAATGAGATCAGGGCCATGATGGCTCTTGAGGAAGGCTCTGTCCGTGAACTCATGAATCCGGGACTTCGGAAAATCCTTATCGTCTCGTTTTTGCTCGCATTTTTCTCACAGGTCACCGGTATCGATTCGGTCGTATATTATGCCCCGAAGGTATTCATGTATGCAGGATTTGCAACCACGAATTCCGCGTATCTTGCCTCGATCATGGTCGCGGTGACCCTGGCTGTCTTCACCGTCGTCGCCATGCTCACCATCGACCGGTTCGGCCGGAGACCGTTATTGCTGATCGGACCCGCAGGTATGGGGATTTCGTTCGTGTGCGCCGGCCTCGCTTTCCAGTCGGGTACTGTCAACGGCATCTGGGTGCTTGTCCCGATCATCACATTTATCGCCTTTTTCGCCATGAGTCTCGGGCCGATACCCTGGGTGTTCATGTCCGAGGTGTTCCCGACGAAAATCCGCGGCAGGGCGGTGGCGCTTGCCACCATGGTTCTGTGGGTATCCAATTTTCTCGTTGCGCAGTTTTTCCCATGGTTCATCGAAACGTTAGGCGGAATGACCTATTTTATCTTTGCTGGCATCTGTTTTATTACAGTCGTGTTCGTCGTGACCATGATCCCGGAGACAAAGGGCAGATCGCTCGAGGACATCGAGCGGATGGTGATGAAATCACGGTAATGATACTGATTCAGTCTGAATACAGACATGAGGATTTGTATGAGCGGTAACGGAGCGGTCAGTGAGGTTCGGCCCGACCGGTATCCGGGCGGCGATATTGTCTATGTGTACATGGTTTCGTTTGTCGCGGCACTTGGCGGACTCTTGTTCGGTTTCGACACCGGGGTCATTTCCGGTGCGATACCCTTTATCACCGAGCATTTTCACCTGGATGCAGTCCGGCAAGGATTCGCGGTCAGCAATGTGCTGGTTGGCTGTGTCATCGGCGCAAGCCTTGCGGGAACATTGAGCGACCGGTACGGCCGCAAGAAGATTCTCATCTTCACCGCGCTGTTCTTCACCCTTACCTCATTACTGTCCGCAATCCCCCGGACGTATATTGAACTGATCATCGCACGGTTTATCGGCGGGCTTGCCGTGGGGGTCGCCTCGGTGATTTCGCCCGTCTACATCGCGGAAATCGCCCCCTCTGGGATACGGGGACGGCTCGTCTCGATCAACCAGTTCACGATCGTTTTCGGCATGCTCCTCACCTATATCACCAACTGGCTGCTCGTCGACACCGGCCCGAACAACTGGCGATGGATGTTTCTCGTTCAGGCTCCGGCGGCAATCCTCTTCTTTTTTGCGCTCTTTTTCGTCCCTGAAAGCCCGCGCTGGCTGACCAAGCAGAACAGGCTCGACGAGGCACGGGCGATCCTCTCGCGGGTCGGTGGAAAATCCCATGCGGAAGCGGAAATGAGGGAAATCAATGCCATGCTTAATAAAGAGGAAGGGTCGTTCATGGAGCTTTTCAGACCCGGTTTCCGCAAGGCGGTCATCCTCGGAGTCATCCTCGCATTCTTTTCCACCTGCACCGGCATCGGCCCGGTCACCTACTACGCGCCGACCATATTCCTCGGGGCAGGATTCGAAAGCGCTTCGGCGGCGCTTTTCGCCTCTATCATCGTGGTGCTCACCATTCTCCTCTGTACATTCATCGTGATCTGGCTGGTGGACAGAATGGGCAGAATACCGCTTCTGATCATCGGGCTTTCCGGTATGACAGTATCCATGGCCCTGATGGGGTATACCTACCAGAATACGGGGATCGATCCCACATGGATCATCATACCCATTCTCCTGTTCGTCGGATTTTTCGCCATGAGCCTCGGCGATATCGTATGGGTGATGCTTGCCGAGATATTTCCCAACAAGGTCCGGGGGCGGGGAATGGCGATCGGGACGATGGTGGTCTGGCTTTCAGATTTCTCCGTTTCGCAGACATTCCCCTGGATGACCGAGGTCATCGGGCGGGCGACCTTTTATTTGTACGGCGGGCTGAGCGCCGCGGCGCTGGTTTTCGTCATTTTCTTCCTGCCCGAGACAAAGGGGAAATCCCTCGAAGAAATCGAGCGGATGTGGGAAGAGAATAGGTAAAAGTCAATTTCATTATTAAAATACCGCCAGATGTGATGAAGGGCGGTTTTTTGTTGACATTTTTAATGTAGTTGGCAATGTTACAATAAAATGTTTTATGGCGATTAATTATAAAGGATAAACCTTTTTAAAATTCAGAAGCAGAATCGTACCGTATAGTACAGGAGGCCTGATAACAATGACGATTGACGAAACCACGATTCAGCGGGCGGTAGAAGCGCTTTTTCAGGACGCGCCGGCGGGATCCATCGTGATTCTGTTCGGATCGTTCGCGGATGGAACAGCGCGGACAGACAGCGATCTGGATTTTCTCGTCGTCGAACCACAGGTGAAAGAGCGCTTCGTTGAAATGGCGCGGTTATCCCGTTTGCTGGGGGAAATGCTGATTCCGGCTGATGTGGTCGTCGTAAGCCGGGATTTTTTTGACCGTTATCGGAACACACCTAATACCATCGCCTACGAGGCATCGAGAAAGGGAAGGGTTTATGAACCCGTCGCATGAAACCGCGATGTCATTACTTGAGAAAGCGCGTGGAGATCGGCAGGCTTACAATGCGCTGATCACTGATCCGATGATGCCTTCATGGCTTCTCGGTTTTCATGCCCAGCAGGCAGTCGAAAAGGCTCTGAAGTCAGTCCTGGCATTGGCGTCGGTCGAATACCCGCGGACGCATAATCTCGCCATGCTCATCGGGCTTCTGCGTCAAAACAGCCTGCCATTACCGCCCGATACAGAGGAACTGTCGCAGTTGACTCCTTTCGGAGCCGCTTTTCGTTATGACGACACATCGCCACCCGATGACAGTCTCGCTTTTGACCGCTCATGGGCAGCGCAGTGCATAGATCGTACCATTCGCTGGGCGGAGGCGTGCGTTTCCGGGAGTGAAGCTTTGTGAATGAAAGGCGTTTGGGTAAGATTCCGAGGATAACACAGGATTATAAATCAACTCAACGTACGGGCAAAAATCGTACCTTATAAGTTACATGTAATTGCCAGTCAAATGCGGATTATCCCGGCTACGTGCAGGTATATCTAAAGGGCTGTGCGCCGCGGCGATTATTTTCGTTTGGTGACATGAACATTTTGCGGCGAAAGACCCTCGCCCTTTTCTGTTCAAAAAAGTGTCCGGGCAATCTTATCCTTAAGACCTACGACCTTGCCAGAAATTTACGCGATACCGGGGTAACAGTCATCAGCGGCTTCCACTCGCCGGTAGAGAAGGAATGCCTGAATATCCTTCTTAAAGGTAGACAACCGATAATCGTCTGCCCCGCAAGAAGCCTTGAAGGTATACGCCTTCCCTGCATCTGGAAGAAAAAGATTGAAGAAGGGAAAATGCTTCTGCTATCGTCTTTCCCGTCCCATATCAGACGGGCAACCGCGGAAACCGCAGTTAAAAGGAATATAATGGCTGCGGCGATCGCGGATGAGGTGTGCTTCATACATATAGAGCCGGGAGGAAGTTTGGAAGAGTTAAAAAAGATGGTGACAGTCTGGGTGAAAGAAATTTTCATAGTCACAGACAAAAAGGTATAATCATATACACCATATCTTTATGTAAGTCATGTATGCTCTTGGATTATTCGATTCCGTCTCTGCCAATTTACATGACAATCGCACAGGACGTAATATCCAACATACTATGCACACCCTTTTACTTCAATCTGAGTATAGTCGACTCGTAGAATATGAAAAAGCTAAAGATATATTTTAGATGGTTTTTGCTGTTGTGGATTATATGGTACCCCGCATTGAAATATGGGATTGTTATTTCTAGGGGTAGGCTAACATATGGACCTATATGTACAGATAACTCACTTGAGATTTTGGGAGTATTTGAACCTGGTGGGTGTATTTTGTTCAACTTCAGTACAGATAATAAGATTGCTTCGTTAGAAGGCAAGCGCAAAAAATTTGTAAAGGTTACCCCCTTGGTAAATGAAAGTCAACTTCAACAAAGCATTATTTGGGAACCTTTACGTTTGGAAGAAGGAGAAAAATGGCGTGGGCCACTACAAGAATATTACAAGGCCTCAAAGGTTAATTTCAATATATGGTGGGATATCCCTGATACTCCCTTACTATTGGGACAAAAAATTCCATTAAGTATTGAGATTGATATAATCTATCCAATTAGAAGTGGTGGCCAGCTTCAGTATAGGAATGGTAAAATTGCTGCTGTTCCAACATATGAAGATACCAGTAGAAATATTAGAGAACGTGTCGAAATCACTCTTGATGGGCAAGGCAAACCACTATCATTTGTAGACACATTAAGACAGATGATATTATGTTATTCAATTAAAGAGATAGCATTGCAATGGTTATGGGTCGTGGGTATTGGTCTAATAATAAGGTTATGTTTTGATTAAGCCCATTTGTTTTCAATAAAATTCAAAATAAAATATCTTATAACACCTTCAAAACTTTGGTCTTAGCTCAAAAGAGGAATAAAAAATGTTTCGCAAACCTACAAGTTTTCGTTTACTGAATGTCTTCGTTGTGGTATCCTTGTTTAGCATAGGAATGGTATGTGACGCTATAGGAGAGATGTCAGAAAGATTCGTATTGAGAGGGTAGTATATCTTCCCCTTATCCCCTCCCATCATACCGCCATCTTTAAAGCTTTCGAGAGTATTAAATTTTGCAGGCTCTGTTTATCGTCTCTACCTGCCTTCCGCCATTTCTTTCATGATCGATTCGGCGAATGCGCTCATGTGGTCGTAATGCGAACCCTTCCAGTAGATTTTTCCGCAACAGGTACACCGGTAGAATTCGTCAAAATAGTGAAGGGTTTTCGGCTCCAGTCTGTCCGCAACAGTTTCCTTGTCGACCATCTCCACAATCCCGTTGCAGGTAATGCACCGGTGAAAGGGTTGTATACTGCCCGACAGGTCGAAACGGCCGATCACCTCGACCACCTGCTTACGGGGCTTTTGTGACCTTATCCAGTAACCGTGAGTCACCGCCCTGTTTTTCAGAAGCTTTACATCCCTGGTCAGGATTGTCCGTTTCTGCGACTTCGCTATGGTGAGGATCTCGGTATCTTCGTAAGCGTTTTCATATAGCGAATCGAAACCGAACAGCCTGAGATAGCGGGCGAGCCTGCCGAGATGGACATCTAAGATGAACCGTGGCTCACGGAGCGGTTTCGCACGGAGATGTGTCGCCGTTGAAATGTCCAGGCTTTCAAAAACCGGGTAGATCGACACCCTGTCCCCGTCAGCGAGGTGATACCCGAAGGTGACCGATGTCCCGTTGACGAGGATGAGATCCACTTCCGTATGCGGTACGCCGAGCGCCTCGATGGCGTCTTTGACCGCGGGGTTTCCGCTGAAGGGATAGGGGATGTCTGTTTTTTTCTGTCCGCGGGAGAGAAAGTCGTTGAGTTCTTCGTAAAAACGGAAGGTTGCGTGCTTGGACATGAATTGTTTCACAATATCCGGTCCCTCACAGACGGGACTGCCGCCCAAATCCGAATCTATCTGAAAATATTTTTCATCCTTACTTGTGACAATATATGATCATGGAGTTTATTCATAAAAAATAGTTTGATCCCCGGTAAATTCATTATTCTTCGGGCATTCATGGCAATGAGACCCCCCTGTCCTTTGGACATCCCCCCTTTTAGGGGGGAACATGGCGGAGTGGCGTATAAATTCCCCCCTAAAAGGGGGGACACGGCGTAGCCGAGGGGGGTTAAAAAAACATGTCAAATCCATTCCTCTGTTCATGAATAATCCGGGTTAAAATTAATTTTATGGATGATAAATCCTCAAAAAATCGAAAATCCCTGAATGTCCAGATTGGTGAGCCCCGCCTCTTTCGCCCGGTCCACCGCATCGGCGTATTCGTCCCGTGTAATCCGCCGGGCTATCGCCGGATATCTGTCCGCCCGGTACATCGGCCGGTACTGCGACATGATGTTGACATAGGTGTCTTTCGGGAGGTTCGCCGCGATCCATTCGATGACATCTCCGGTCCCGCCCACATTGTTGGGCATGACGAGGTGACGGATCATGAGCCCGCGGTACATGAGACCGTCACGGGCCGGTCTGGCGACTCCAACCTGACGGTGCATTTCGAGAAGTGCCTGTTTTGTGACCTCTGGGTATGACCGTGCATCTGACGAATAAATGGCAGCCATGCTCCCGTTCGCGTACTTGAAGTCGGGCAGGTAGATGTCCACGATACCGTCGAGCTTCCTGAGGATTTCCACCCGTTCCCATCCGCAGGTGTTGTAGACGAGCGGAAGCCTGAGCCCGCGGGCGGCGGCGATGTCGAGTGCACAAACGATGTGGGGCGAGTAATGAGTCGGTGTGACCACATTGATATTGTGGCACCCGATCTTTTGAAGGCTCATCATCATGCCGGCTAGAGTGTCGAGCTCCTCAGGGGCGCCCTGACCTGCGTGGCTGATCTCCCAGTTAATACAGAATACGCATCTGAGGCCGCAGTTTGTGAAAAATATCGTCCCGGAGCCACCCCTGCCGACAAGGGGCCTTTCCTCGCCGAAGTGAGGATTGTACGACGAGATTTCAAGCTGCGCGGATGCCTTGCAGAATCCTTCCTCACCCGCTATCCTGTCGACACCACACTTCCGCGGGCAGAGACAGCAGCTTTTCATGAGGCTCCAGAGCTCATCGCCACGCCGTTTCAATTCGCCGCTCCGGTGAAGCATCAGGTAAGCGGGTTCAAATTCGCCAGCGTTCTTTCCCGTACCCGTATTCATACGCAGCCCTTTTTCATCCTGATCGGAATGCCCGGACAGATCCGCTGAACGGTCAGTGTTTCTGCATCCAGTGAACGGATTGAGCATACCCAACGAGACCGCCGACAATACCATGGAACCGCATGATACGAGGAATTGACGTTTGGAGCGCATCTCTATTGCATTTCACCTCCCGGGGCCATGGTGTTTATTGCGGCCGGTCCGACGGACAGAAATAGCTCAGCCCACGGTTTTCCAGACTGATCATGAGACAATATAACCATGAAACGGATGTCGGTCGAAAAATTATTGTTATCGATAACGCTCCCATGTTTCGATCATGGTTTCGACACGTTTCCAGGGTGTGTCGGGAAACAGCGCGTCCACCGGCTGAAGGATGAACCGGTTGGTCGGACCGAGCACATCGAGTGCGCGGCGGACCTCATCACGGACTTCTGCATCATTGTGGACAGCCAGATTGACCGCGTTGATTCCCCCGACCAGTGTCATATCCCCACCGAGGAGGTCTCGCGCAGTTTCCAGTGAAATCGTGTCCTGTACCGGATCGATAAAATACAACACATCGACCCCCGCTTCCACGAGGCGCCGTCCGAGCGTCTCGACACCGGTCGTCATGGTATATCCGAATTTCTTGCCGTTCCTGTGTGCAAGACCGGCCAATTCGGTGATATGGGGTAACATGAACTGGTCGAATAGTCCCGGGGACCAGAAATCCGTTGAGGAATACCATCCACGCTGGACGATCAAATCGACCGCCGGGTGGGAACAAGCGAGCTCAGTGCGCCCGTAATCAGCTTCGGCGATTATGTCCGCGAGACGGCCGAATGCAACGGGATCGTCTACCGCCATGAGCACTGCGCCTTCCACTCCGGTCAGCCAGATGATGCAGTCCATACCGAACGCCGACCACGCCTGCACAGCGATCCCGTGTTCTTCCGCAAAGGGGCGTATCTCTGCCATGCGGTTGTGGAACCACGCACGGGCTGTGGAATCGGGAGCACGGTACAGGTGGGCGATGACAGGCACATCTGACAGCGTGCTCACCGCATGCTCGACCCCACGGGGAATGTTGTAATCTTCAATCAGCGGAACATATTCAGGCTGAATGACCCACCCCTCGCCGGGGTCCTCACCGGTTTTCCGAACCGCATGGCGCAGGATTCCCGACGGGGTCGTATATTTACGGACAAGGACAGGATGATCGTCCTCCTGTCCGGCCGGGATGACCGTGTCGGTCCAACTGACCGCGGGATCGATGCTCCATGGCACGGAAACATCGAGGATATCGTCCACTCCGAGCGACTTCCAGGCGAGCACCCTCCTGAAGTCGTCGCTGAGATCCCATGGTTCGGGAAGGAGATGAATATGTTCCATTCTCATCGAGTACCAGTGCTTCACCGTCACGCCGTCTTTCGTCCAGACAAACTCCGGCGCTGGTTTGACACCGAAACACCATGTCGCGAGGGGGACATGATCCGGTTGTATCCCATTCCAGCAGGAGCGGATACGTTCTTTTGAGGTCATAGAGATCGATTCCTTGGTTACAGGTATTTTTTCACAGCATTCCTGAAAACGGCTATTGTACGGTCGATTTCCTCATCATCGCTCGTGATCGTTATCCCGAATCCCGAGCCCAGCCCTCTGTCCGAGACACCGATACTTATGTTGATCGCACGGGCGAGGATAGCGTCCGTTTTCGGGAGCATTCCTTTTTTATACTCCATGTGCCCCCCGTTCGTTGTGTAGTACGGGCAGGTAAATGGGCATCCCAGCGAGTCCACCACCATCCTGCCGAGGATATGCTCCATGTTGTTGTACACGTGCCAGCCGGAATCGGCGACAACGCCGGAGCCGATATCCGCGCCGACACGGCGGGCGATATCTTCGTCGGGGAGCAGAACGGTCAGGATGGTTCCGGCCTCGCCATCGGGGTCGGGAAGCGTCCTGAATGTTATCCCGTTCAGGTCGCTGATACTCTCCTTGAATTTCCGTTTGCGCTTTTTCAGCTCCGCCTTGATGAATTCGACCTTTTTCAACTGAACGAGCAGCACCGCGGCAGCAAGCTCGGTCATTCTGAAGTCCAGCCCGATGACTGTCCGCTTGCCCATTTCAACACCTTCCCTGAGCGGCAAATGCCCCTGGTCATGAATGGCGAACGCCCGTTCGAACAGGTTCTTGTCGTGCGTTGACACTGCGCCGCCGTCGCCAGCGGTGATCGTCTTGAATATATTGAAACTGAAAGTGCCGAAATCGCCGTAACTCCCGGCGGCTTTCCCTCTGTATGTTGCACCGAACGCCTGGGCGGCGTCCTCGATGAGGAAGAGATTGTGATCGTCAGCTATCTTCCATATCTCGTCGATATATCCCGGGTTGCCAAGCATGTGGACGAGCATGATCGCTCTGGTGCGGGGGGTTATCTTTTGTTCCACATCCTTCGGGTCAAGCGTGAGCGACTCGTCGATCTCGGCAAGCACCGGAATCGCCCGTGCATAGATGATCGATGAAATCGAGGCGATAAACGTGTATCCGGGGACAATCACTTCATCGCCGGGACCGATTCCGAGAGCGCCGAGCGCCGTCCACAGCGCTGTCGTCCCGGAATTCAACGCCACCGTATACGGTACTCCCAGGTAGTCAGCCAGTTTCTCCTCGAACTCGAAGACCCTGGCGAGGAAGTGCGGATTTTTTCTGTCGCCGTAACGAAAGAGATACCCCGCCTCGATGAGCTCGATGAGTGCCTGTTTTTCTTCTTCACCGATCAGATAAGATCCGGGTCCGGGCATTGATGCTCCTCCTTGTGATTATGGTTTGATGAAGTGAAACCGTGAAATATTTTATTCCTCGATTCTCGATGTTCAGGCTGGTCAGTCATTTCAACAACGTCGTCACCATCCTGAGTATTTCTTTCCCCCTGTTGTTCGCGATGTGTTTGACCCCGGCCTTGATATAAAACGCATCTCCCTCCCGTACAGTGAACGTGCCACGGCCGGGAATGTCAATGGTCAGCTCGCCCGAAAGCACATAGCCGCCAATATCGTTATTGTGCCATTCCACCTCGGATATGTCTGTACCCGGCATGTATTCTTCATGGGAAATGACCATCCTGATGTCGGGTTCCGGAGGAAATGCAAACAACCACCGCAGCCTGTCGTCTTCAAGCAGCTTCATGTCCTCATGACGGAATACAACAGCGTCCGATATAGAAGCGTTTTTCTCCTCGCTGAAAAATTCCGCCACAGACACATTCATCGCTTCGAGTATTTTCTGAAGGGTAATGATGGTCGGGGAGGTTTTTCCTGATTCGATCATCGAAATGAAGCTGGCGGTCACACATGCCTGTGAGGCGAGGCCCCGCATGGTATAACCACATTTCTGACGGTATGTTTTTAATTTCGCGCCGACTGCAAGCGAATCGAACACATCATGTCGGTGCATTTTTTTTCTTCCGGGCGAGGTATGTGTAAAATATATAATAACACAAGTACAATATATTTTACAACGCTCCTGCGTATTTGTCAAGAATAATGACAGCATGGTGAAATAAAATATAAAATGCGTATACTTTGTGCCTTTTTCGATAGTATATGCTTGCGTGCGGGTCTTTATTGTTATAAAATAAGTTGTGCAATTTTGAGGTCATGAAAAATGAACGGAGGCTTCTATGACAGTGAAACCGAAAATCGGAGTTTTATTGATCACATCGGGCTGGTTCAGGGATGTCGGCCTTCAACAGTCCGGGTCGTCGCTCACTGCGGAAGTGGACGATATGGCCCGGGAGATCGTCGTGAGGCTGTCCGCCTTCTGCGAACCGGTCTGCCGCGGAGTGGTGTATTCGGAAGCGGATGCCGCCGCAGCAGCCGTCGAATTTATATCTGCGGAGGTTGACGGGCTCGTGATATCCTCCCTGATGTGGTGCGAGGACCAGATTCTCCGGGCGGCACTCACCAGGCTTCATGGACTGCCCTGCGTGGTCTGCACTTTTTTACCTTATAAGTTACTGCCGGAAACGGTGAGTTTCGAGAACATGCTCAGGGGATCGGGGTCGGTCGCTTCGCTGCAAATAAGCGGATTTCTGAAACGAGAAGGATATAATTATCAATCACTGTCCGGTTACTACCGTGACGAAGAAGTTTACCGTGAACTGGCCGACCACTGCCGTGCGTTCGGTATCAGGCGGCGGCTTAGGGGGGCACGGTGCGGTGTTTTACCGTTTCGCTGCGATCAAATGTCGACAACATACGTCGACGAGTTTGACCTCAGGAAACAGTACGGCATCGAGCTCAGATACCTTGAACTCCAGCGGTTCAGGGAGGCGGCCGCAGCTGTTTCCGCTGATGATATCGGGAGCTTTATTACAAAGCTGGAACAGGATGGTGTAGTCATCGATGTGGACCGGAAAAACCTCGAGGAGGGGGTGAAATATGCCCTTTCTGTCGAGCGGATAGCGGCTGAAGAGCGTCTCGATATCCTCGCGATGAACGATATCATTGACGAGATGCACCGATGTTTCGGTCTCAGGCCCTGCCTCAGCAACAAAAGAATGTCCGGTTCCGGTATCGTCGTCTCGATGGAAGCCGACATCGCGGCCGGTATCGCAATGTTCCTTCTCCGTGAGTATACCGGCGAAACGCCGTTCTACTCGGAAGTATTCACCGCTGACTTCGAGAACAACGCCCTGCTCATGGGGCATGCGGGGTATCATGACAGCAACAACAGGGACGAGCGGTATCCTGTCCGGGTGATTTCCGATGCGGAGTACAAGAACTCCGATCCCTTTACCGGCGCCTGCACATATTTCAAATACAAACCAGGACCGGTGACCGCAGTCAACTGTGTCTACAACGGCGAGCGGCTCCAGTGGGTCGTCTTCGAGGGGGAATCCCTCTCCGGGCCGCCGAAACTGGAGGGGAACTGCCATCTTTTCTGCCGTCCCGGTCTCCCGGTCGGAACTTTCTACGAACGGGCGATAGAAATCGGTGTGAGTCAGCACTGGGTCGTTGTCGGTGGGCACTGGAAGGCTCGTCTCGAAAAACTCTGCAGGTGGCTCGGCATCCGGTATTATCAGTTTCCATGAACCGGTCGTGATGGGCGGAAAAACAGCTGATCCCCCCTGCCCTCCGGGCATCCCCCTTACTAAGACAGGGGCGACAAAAGTCAAATATTAGTATAACTTCTTATAAATAAACGCGATGAATGAATATTTTGCTTGACATGGCGGTTTGGATTGAATATATTTAAGGTATTGATAAGAAAGGAGTTAAAG
>Ga0315284_10006153_pt1 | contig 17091 bp, 12 predicted proteins | sample YL17G09_16_MG_FD_203696 | JGI IMG/M metagenome (GOLD analysis project Ga0315284, IMG submission 203696) | Sediment microbial communities from Yellowstone Lake, YNP, Wyoming, USA - YL17G09_16 | ecosystem: Environmental > Aquatic > Freshwater > Lake > Sediment | place: USA: Wyoming | collected...
GCCGCATTGCCCGGGACTTCGCGTATGATGCCAGCCAAGATGTCCGCATACCTCTGGTACATTTGGTCCGACCTCTCTTTGTATTTTGTGGTCACTCCCAGGATTATCAGCGAGAGCCTGTTCTCTTTCGGAAAGGGCGAACGATACTCCTTCTCTATGACCCTTTTAGGGTCTAGGCCGAGGACGCTTGAGTACATCGCCAGGGGTAGGAGTGTTCCGCTCATGAGTATGGCAGTATGCGAAGCATCAAAGACCTCCTTGCTTGAGACCGATGGGTCGAGGCATTTATAAGAAAGGCTGGGGTTCTTTTCCTTTCGAAAAATCCTTGCATAGCCTATGTCTTCCTTTATCCAGCTTTCCAGGAAGTGCGATATCGTCTTAGAGTATGACCGGTACCTGTTGGGCAGGCTCAGCACGTCTTCGGCCAGATCCGAGGACAAGGTAACGAGGTCATTGTAGCTTAGTTCCGCCTCCTGCGCGAGCCGTTCAACGAATTCTTCTTTTTTCACGAACCGTTCCTCTCCTGCTTTCATGCCTTTTCCCAGACTTTTCAGGACAAGGCCTAGGGATTTATATCCTTCGACGAGCATCTCATGGTCGAGGAATGCCGCCTCTTTCGCCGCCCTGCCAACCGAGAACTCCGTCAGGTTGCGGCTGAGCGTTGAGCGTATCCGGTCAGGCAGGTTATGCGCTTCGTCGACTATGAGTATCGCATCCTCAAGGTCTTTGTTCAATTTCGCAAGAAATGCCCTGCGGACTTTTGGAGAGAATATGTGGAAGTAGTCGCATATGATGAGATCGGCGCCTTTGCCTGCTTCGATGCAGACTTCGTAAGGGCAGAGGCCGTGCGACGAGCATACCTCTCTCACCTCTTCAGCGTGCAGCGGCCTTTCCTTGATCCGGTCTATCGCATCTCTGGCATCCTTTGACAGCTTCTTCTTGTGGACGTTCGAATAGTACTCGCACCTTTCGTCCTTTTTCATGGCGCTGCAGAATTCGTTGAATTCCTTGCTGTCAAGGTTGTCGACCTTGTGCGGACAGGTCCACTGCTTGCCTATTATGTCCACTGAGACGAATCCCTTGCCGGTCTTTTGCGTAATCTTTTTCAGCGTGTCTACGACGATCGTGTGCTGCGTGTGTTTGGGCGCGAGGAAGAACACCGTTTTTCCGTTCTCAAGCGCGTATGAAAGGGCCGGGGCCACTACCGCGACCGTCTTTCCTACGCCGGTGGGCGCATGGGCAACGGGATGGCTTCCTTTCTCCAGAGCCGCCTCTACGTCCTGCATGAATTCCTTCTGTCCGCCGCGCACCTTCTCGAAAGGAAAAAGGCCCATAGATAGAAATAATTTGATTACGCCTTAAAAGAAGGGATTATATGCCCGAACAATCAAAGAAATAACGATGACAAAGCGCAATAGACAAAAAAATCCATACCTCCTCATCGCCAAGATCTTCACATTCCTCGCAGTCACATGGCTGACGGCATACTTTCTGTTCGTCGCCGTTCCGGAAAACCCCCTTCCGATAAAAACGATAATAATGCTTTACCTCATACTCGCAGGCCTGCCGTCGATGCTCCTCGGACCACCCGTGATAGATACGATACAGCAAACAACGGATTACATGATGCCTCTGGCGATCTACTGGCTCGCCATCGCAATGCTATCGGTCGAAATATATAACAGGATCAAACAGAAGCAAAACACAACAAAAAACATAGCCGCAACGGTATTCATCCTGACAGTCATGATACTGGTAGCGCTATACATACTGGTCGGGATGAAGATCTACAGATGCCAGATATGACTCGTTTTTATGCGAAGTTTTCTTCGCATAAAATGTGTTATGGGTATGTTATGCGAACTTACTGCGGAGGTATTTATGGTCTTCATTGAGGAAAGGATCGAATAACCCAACCCGTAGGCTGCAAATTCAATCGGCGTATTTTTTTAAAAGCATTTTTTCGTTTCTTATATTGTCTTTAAATGCTTTCTTGGATAATCTCTGATAAAAACCGTCTTTTAAGGAATGTTTTATTAAATATAAACCCCCTACTCTTCCAAGAAAGAGTATTTTTTAAATTGGGGTGTTGGAATGAAAACAGAAAAGATACTGCTTTTGGTGGTAGGGTATGTCTTTGCTTGCATTTTTTCAGGAGTGGCGTCAGCCGATAAATTCATTCCAGGCGATGTTGTAGAAGTATACAATACCGGCAGCATAGGCCTGGTTGTCCGTTCCCCGGAATGCGGCAACCAGACTGGCGGGAAATTTAACGGAGACCTAGGCATAATCCTCCAAGGGCCATACTACTGCGACGGATATTATAGATGGCGAGTTCGCTGGTGTAGTGAAGGCCTTGAAGGCTGGTCGGCGGAAGACTGGTTAAGAACGAAGTACATCACACCTTCCCAGAAATTCACCGTCGGCGATAACGTACAGGCCACAATGGGGCTCAACGTAAGGACTTCGCCGCCGGAACTAGCCAATATACAGGGCGTACCTGCCGGAACCAAGGGAGTGATACTCGGAGGCCCTACTTACGGCGCGCCTAAAGGAGCCGCAGGGTGCTTCCATTTCTGGAATGTGAACTACGCTTCAGGTCCTCAGGGATGGTCGGCCCAGGACTGGCTGGAGAAGACCATAACGACTACGACGACAACCACGACAACAAGTACAATCACCACAACCACAACTATTACAACAACGTCTACAACGACGACCACATTGACGACAACGTCTTCTACGATTCCTCCTTTTGCCATTCTCTCTCCGGTAGACGGCGCATTGGAGGTGGTTGATGACGTCAATAAGTGCTCTAATGTCATCTGGTGCTTTAATCAGCACAAGACTGGAGGGCATGTCGCTGGAGGAGGTATCTGCCAGGCTGATGATACCTACGCATGGGATGCTAATCTGAACTCTCCGCAATGGGATTCAGACGGTGGTAAAGCGGTTTATGCAGTAGCTGCCGGAAAGGTCGCTTCCAGTTTTGGGACCTGCATCAATGCCGGCGGAAGCTATGGGCAGGTTCTCTTAGAACATGAATCAGGTGGGAACAAATACTGGAGCGGTTATCTGCATTTAAAAGACATCCAAGTAATACCCGAGCAGGAAGTGACTGAAAACACTGTTTTGGGCTATATATCAAATACAGGCATAGACAACAATCATCTGCACTTGGTACTCTATAAGGGCACTAATACACAGGGCGGTTTGAAGTCATTCGATGCCCAGATTATTGAAAGAGGATTTTCCACAACCGAGGCACAATGGGAGCTGCCAGACGAAGACCCAGCGAAAAAAGGAACTCAGATATACCCCCTACCGGGTGCAAACAAAGGCTTTAACGTGTACGCGGTCGTATGTAACCCCAACGGCGCAACAGACATAAAGACGGTGAAGTCAAAGGTTTCTTGGCCAAGCCCCTCTATAAAATATGCAGAGAGTTATGGCTCAGAAGAAACAAACTACGCAAACATACTACAGCAGGCGGTCGATGCAAAGCTTTTATCAACTACCGAGCGTGACGATATACTAAACAAAATAGAAGTGAAGAAGCTATGTAAACTGTACGCGACACCCTTTACGCTGGACAACTGCGATCCTGCTGGGATGTACGGTGTGACAACTACAGCATGCGACGGCAGCGGATGCCGAACCATGGAAAACAGCTTTGAGTACATCGGCATCGTTGCTGTGAACGTCGACTTCACCTCGGTGAACTACGGCCCCATCAGCGTGAACAACGAGAAAACGGTGTTTGGTGACACAGTTATGGAGACTGCCGGAACTGCTCCGCCTGTTAAGCCGTCTGTGCAGAACTTAGGTAACGACCCTATGGACGTCATAATATCCGCGACAGACATGACAGGAGACTGCGGAGGGATACCCGTTGTAATACCCGCAAGCGTGCAGATTGGAAAGGTTGATGATGAACCCGTACAGCATCTGTCCAATGTAGGAGTCTGCTACGCGACGCAACTTGCTTGTGAAGCGCCAGTGCCCATAACCTTCACCCTTACACCGCCGGTAGGAACATGCGCAACATCATACTCAGGCGGCACCGTAACGGTGACAGGAGTCCGTGAATGCTGTCAGGACTGCACGCCACTAACAGTGGATGCACCTGAGACAGGCGTGGTTGGATCAAGCGTGTTGTTAACTGGGACGTCGACAAGACCTGATGGGACAATCATCTGGATAAACATCTACTCCGGCTCCCTTAAAGGGATTCCTGTGCTTTACATGAACAAGACAACACTAAGCGGTGGCATGTGGAGCTTTAACTGGAGCACGACACTGTTCGGAGAGGCCGGAGGAATGCCCCTGACCAGCGGGCAGACCTATTACATTAATGTTACTGACAACATCTCAAACGCCTATGACACCATACTTTTGATAAGTAGCTGCGTATCAGCCTGCGGCACCGGCTATGTTCCAGGCACAACCTGCTGGAAAGCGATGTGTTATCCGACAACACCAAGCTGTGCGGGAGCCACCTACACCTACAGTCCAAGCGGTGATAATTGGTGCCAGCAAAACTGGGGGAGCGGAAGCAGATGCTACTGCGGAATTCAAGCCATAATACGAAAACCCGACCTTAAAATAGCCAAGGAGGACATTACATTCTCCCAAGAAGTCCCCAGAAAAAACGAGCAAATAACAATCACGGCAACGGTTCATAATACCGGCAATGAAGATTCAAGCAATGTCGTTGTGAGATTCTATGACCAAGATACAAAAGACGGGGCACAAATAGGAGACTCTATATACAAAACAATAGATACAATACCTGCCGGGGGAAGTAAACAGGTGTTCATAGAATGGACTGCTACAAAAACAGGTCCGCAGAGGATTTATGTGGATATAGACCCCGACAACCAAATCCCTGAACAGAACGAAGCGAATAACGGCGACTGGAAAGATATTATTGTAGCATCTTATAAAGTGCGTGTTGTGGCGACTTATTACAAGGATGAAACCCAAAACGACATTCAACAGCATGAATCAATAATAAAGGAAGCGCTGAGTAAGACGACCCAATACTATCTAGATCAGTCTTACGGAAATGATTACATATGGTTTAGCGAACCAGTGTATTTTCCTATGAACAATTATAGAAGTGAATATATTGAAGATAAAAGCACCGATTTTGATAATGCTTATTCTCCTCCAGTAGCATATGCGTGTGAAGTAGAAAATGCGGTGAATCGTGAAGGATATAATACATTAATCGGTTTTCAAACTTCTAAAGGATTTACCCTATTTAGAGCGAGAGCTTATCGGATAAGAGAAAGTTGTGGAAATAACAAATTTTTACCAGTCACTTTTTCAGCCCTTAATGTTGAAGATGACCATGGAGCCATTGCTCATGAATTAGGGCATAGTCTATATGGGTTTGATGACCTTTATGGAGGAGGACTTTTTCCTAGAGGGAATATAGGTTTTTGGGGACTGATGGGTGCAGGTAACTATGCAATCCCAGTCGCACCGATAATATCGTTTAATAAAGTAAAGGCGGGGTGGCTGAGTTACGAAGAAAGTGCAGTACCCTATTCCCCCAAAAAAATTAACCTTATTTTGCTTCAGGATATGCCCTATAAGTCTAAGGTGGTAAAATTTAACTCTTATGCGCTTATAATGCAAGAATTTATTTTAGAAGCAAGATCTGGTTTTTCGTATCCAAATATTATCAATTCCCAAATTATTGACCCTAATAATTATAATTATATGCAAAGTGGAGTCGTTATCTATCAAGACATTCTTGACATAAAAAGCTTTTTAGGCATATTAAAACCTAATGATAACAGTAATGAAGCTACTTTATATAAGGGTTCGCCAACATATAAAAATCCATTTGCAGGACTTAAAGTTGAATGTATACACGGAATTTGCAAAGGAGACTCTGGCCCCACAGAAGTAGAGATTAGTTATGATTTTCTAGGTTTCGCCGATTTGCGAGGTTTTATACTTGACACATTAAACTTAGGTTCACTTTTTCCAAATCAACCCGCTCCTTGGATTAATTTGAGTTATCCCGACCTCGATCTTCATGCATACACTGATACTGGGCTTCATACCGGTTTGAATTATTCAACGGGTGTTTACGAAAATCAAATACCTGGCGCAATTGCCTCTGGCGACATGATTGCAGAGGAATGGATTTTTGTCCCGAAGAACGTGAGCGTCAGGTGGGTGGTGGACAGTCATGACGTTGCTCAGTATTTGAAGGAGATCAACAGCACTGAGAACCTGACTTTGAATTATACTGTTTCGGAGATGGTTTACGGGCCTAATCCTACTGCGGATGTCGTTAACGGCAGCGTTGTTATATCTGATTGTTTCGTGAGTGCTCCTGTAAATAAGAGCATCGGCGCAGGTATGGACCAGGAGTTCGCCCTGGTATTGACTAACGTATCCAAGAACTTCGTGCCAAGCAAGCTTTACTTGACTAAGAAGGGAGCACCCGTTCCCAGCATCGTGTTCCCGAATGTTAAAGTGAAGAACACCGGCAATGCGTCGGTTGATAGCGTCTATGTTCAGGACCAGATCCCTGCGGGTTTCTATGTACCTCAGTTCCCTGCCAAGGATAAGAGGTTTACTGCGTTGGCTGGAAGCGTTCTGGCTAATGTAGGCTCCGGATATGCGGTGGATCAGAACATCTCCAGGATGCCCGTCTTCGTGTTCCTGGAGTCGGTAAAACCGAACTGCAAGAGAAACTGTTTAAAGATTACTTGGATACCTCCGAGGTATTACAAAGCAGTTCTTCAGGGACAGAACATATCAATCGATTTCTCCAACATTTCTAAAAGCAACATAGGGAGGACGTTGAAAGGTAATGAGAGCATAATCATATCTTACGGAATTTTCGCTCAGAAGGACTATGTTTTCGAAGCGGGTAACCTGACGACTAATACCTATACAAGGGTAGTGGATCTTTTAGGTCTCTATGAAGATAAAACAATTAAACAGCGACTTGAACTAATCCTGCGTAGATAGTTTAACAAATATATCTTTTTTAATTTTTACAGATTATAAGATGTATTCTATCTCACTTAAGACGTGATTTTGTGCATCTATAGCCTGACTTTGACAGTTTGTCCTCTATTTTTGTCTGATTTTGTAGTTTGACAGTTCGGGTTTTTCGGGTGTTTTCACCCGAAAAAGGTCAGGTTATTACCTGACTTTGACAGTTTGTCCTCTATTTTTGTCTGATTTTGTAGTTTGACAGTTCGGGTTTTTCGGGTGTTTTCACCCGAAAAAGGTCAGGTTATTACCTGACTTTGACAGTTTGTCCTCTATTTTTGTCTGATTTTGTAGTTTGACAGTTCGGGTTTTTCGGGTGTTTTCACCCGAAAAAGGTCAGGTTATTACCGAGTTTTTCTCGATAATTAGGGTGTTTATGGGGTCGAAATTGCTGTAGACAGTTCTTTTCACCTGGTTTTTGGTCTTTTCAATGGTAACTGTCAAATTCATCAAGGATTTTTTGATGAATTTCGTGCACGTATGTTTCAACTCAACGTGCACGTACCTCAGCAGAGAGATGACCAGCTGCGCTAGGAATCCGATTAGCAATGCTCCGTATATGCTGTTCTTGGTCCATACTCGTACTGGTTTGATTTCTATCTCGTTTTTCAGGCTGTGAATCAGCTTCTCGATACTGTCTTTTTTCCGGTAGGTTTCCAGTGCCTGTTTTAGTGTCAAATCCTCAGAGGATTTTAGGCAGAAAAAACCTTCGCGGCCATTTACGGAGTCCTGATACAGGTACTTTAATGCCTGTTTACGAGTCATCTTGTGCAGGCGGGTCTGCACAAAATATTTAATGTCCACCAAAGCGTTCCTAAAACAGTACTTAAGCGGCAAGCCCCTTTTTTTGTCCAAGCAGGCTTGTATTTCCTCTGCTTCGTCAAGCTTCCGTAAAGAAATTCTTTTTCGGGCGGCTATCTGGTCTTTTTTCAGCCTGCGGCTGAAAAAGAAATAATCAATGCTACCGGGCTTCACATACTTTATCCCGTAGACCCCGTCTACGGGGTCTACTAGTTCGGCTTGGGATTTACTGAACTCCTTGATTCGTAGGTCGTCGCTGGTGTTCAGTTTCTTGGACGTCAGATACTTCATCTTATCCGCGAGGATAAGGTCCACGTTCTCTTTGCTGTGCGCGCCCTTATCAAAAACGATACGGGAATCCTCTCTTAAGTAGGGCTTGATTTGTTCGTAGGTGTCGTTGAAGTGTCGCACGTCACAGACATTTCCTTTGTTCACCGTCAAACCTATCGGGACGTTAATGGGATGAGCCAGCTCCGCCAAACCTAGGGTAATTTGTTTCTTGTCCGGGCGATGGTCCCGGCTATAACCGTACTTGCCTAGTTTGCACTTGTCTCCGTACAAGACCAAACTGGTCCAGTCCAAGTTCACGTCAGTATGCTCAAAGGAAAAAGTGTTGAAAAGACGATACTGCAAATCATAAAGTATTTCCGCCCGGTTGCCTCCTAAGGTCTCAAGAACGCGAAACAGCGTTCTTTCCTCAAAAGGCTTGAGGCCAAACGCCTCAAGCATTTCCGGCTGATTAACCCACACGCTTGCCTTGCTTATACTAAAATTTTCCGCCAGCTTATAGCTTACCAAGGACTCGACCAGGGAAGCGAGGCAGACGCCTCGCTTCTTATGCTTCTCAAAAATTGCCGGCAAACCAAGACGACGAAAAACACCCCGAACCGCCAAAACAGTCCCAACAGGGTAACTTTTATTCTCCGTAACGGTAATAATCTCTGTCCTTAGCTTCGTTTGCGTGCTCATAAAACAAACAAGGCTAAGGACACATAACAATCAAACTGTCAAACTTGGGCTATGATAAGGCCCTCATACTGCCCTACAAGGTCTGCATAAACAATTTTCAGGACGTAAGCAGGGTCTACAGTTTCCTAAATTACCACCGCCACATGTGCAATGCCGATAAAATACATGGCAAAGCCATCCATGCAATCCAGATACTGCAAGATGATTGTATGAACATTCTGGGAAAAGTAAAAGGATTCGACCAAAATCCCTCATTCCTTATACCATACGGAAACATGCCTCAGCAGATAACCACTCAATCAGCAATAAACATAACTGTGATCCCATTCATCGACCTTGACTGCCCGGTAACCTGGCCGGTCATGGCTCACGAGACAGTACATGCAATAGGCAAATACGCAGGAGCAAGGGACTCCGACAACTGGATGAATGAGCTTAAATGCGACTTTGCGGCAACAATCGCTCTCGGCCCGGCTTATCCCTTGTCCTATCTCTTGACATACGGACTGATCCCTGGAAGAGCCAAATACCTCGGCGAATCAGGCCCCAGTCACCCATACCTTGAAAACCGGCTGGAATTATGCTCCGAGGTCCTCAAGAAGTACCTCTCCTATAGCGACGGCTTCATCGACGGCTGGATGAAGAAGGCATACGAATATGTATACCGATTCGAAACCGAAAAAACCTCAGCCGAACACGAGAAGATCATGAAGAAACATGCCCAGGAACTCTTGGACGGCTTCCTTCCAAACACGGAAACCGAGGAAAACGCCCTCCTGTACGGCTACAGCTTCGAAAAATTCAAGAAAAACAAAACGGCAGGCGTAGGAAAGGCACTACTTAAAGGAGAAAATATCAAGGCTAAAACGCCGGCAACGATAATGAACGCTCTCGTATACGAAACAATACGGGAGAACCCGGATCCGGCCAACACCAAAATACTGAACGCCGTCATAGAATCACTGCAAAAAAGCAAGGAAACGGAAGCATAGGATCAATTCTGTCAATCTGACAAAGACTACCGAACCAACCCCTTCAGTTTTTCTCTCAACTCCTTGGCACTCTCCGTCAATCGAGACTGAGGGCATTCGACATACGCGTCCCATAACATAGACAACTGGGTCCGGATCCCCTCAATCCCTTCCTGAACGTTTTTGGCCGGAACCGCCAAGCCGAAAACAGGCTCGGAAAAGAGTAATCCGCTGCCGTCAGGTTCTACGCCGACTAATAAGGGATCGCCTTGAACAGCCTCTTTTTGCCGCATGTTATAAACCAGGACACGGAAGATGCGCAGGATTTCATTTTTACTCACCCTGAATGAGCAACGAAACTAACTCTTTAAACCTGCCCTCAGTAATCAAGCCCTTATTCAACAGGGAAGACGCTAAACTATTCTTTTTAGAGTAAATACCTTCGGAAACGTTAGACTCTAACTTGTACTCCGGATAAGTCAGATAGATCAATAGCAAAAGCTCATCCCCGGACAGCTTATCATACATCCGCCGGGTAAGCTTGATTGCCTCTAGAAGCTGCTTAAATCGCTCATCGTCCTTGTAAAACGAAACGAGCTCCTTGTAAACCTCCTGGCCGTCCTTGGTCAGCCTGATTTTAGGATCCTCAAGCTGCCAGGAATTGGATAGGTACATCGGCGACTCCAACGCCTCCTTAATCTCCGGAGAATAAGGTCCCTTGTAATGCTTCTCGAAATGGATAAAGTCCCGCAGGTTCTTGTAAACATTAAGGAAGACAAAGAGTTCCTTCTGCAGATGAAGCTCGGACGGAATAGGATCAGGGCTTGCGCCCAAGAATAAAACGATATACCTCTCCACGACCTCATTCACATCCCGGGGATCCTTAGATAACTTGACCATCTTTAACTTCAAAATACCATTAGGCCGGCTTAGTATAAAATCGTTTCACCGAGTTAACTAACGAAGAAAAGAGACTTAAAAAAGGCGAGAGAGCGAGGAAAAGTGACCGCAGCATTCAATTTTGATAGTTGCTTATTTTATTTCTTTTTATCAACCCCTTGGATTCGTATAATGAGGCCAGGCCTTCCTTCGTCAGCGGGCAGTTAGCCAGTTCGGCGACTTGCTGTGTGCTGTCGAGGTATAGCTGTTTCTTTATGTAGCTCAGAATTCTGTCGGAAATATCATAGTCCGATCCATGGCTTAAGAATGTTCGTATATCCGTTTCTCTACCGTCGTAGCAGTAGATATACAGCCTATGCGAACCTGTTTTCTGGCTCCTTTCAAAGCCTTTAGAGCGAAGTGAGCTCTCAAGTTTCTTGCTTTTGACAATCATCGTTTCTACTTAACCAAATCTTTTAGCCTTTCCCTAAGCTTTTTTGCCCCTTCGTTAAGTTTTGATTCCGGACATTCAACGTATGCAGCCCACAGCATGGCAAGCTGGGTCTTTATACCTGTTATACCGTCCTTGATATTATCCGCTGTAACCAGTAAACCGAATTCCCCCTCAGACAGTATATACTTCCGCTCGTCGAAGTCGATATCGACAAGAAGCGGACGATCTTTCAGAGTATAAAGCTTATCGCCGACATTGAAGGACGAGATCGTATATTTTTCTATTTTCGTGATATTGCTCTCAGGCGTAATCTCTATAAAGTCCTTCTTATCCTTCGATGGCTTCCCCTCAAGCTCTACAAGGCCTTTAAGATTACTCATGAAGAATTTCTCAACGGCAGGAGTATAATTTCCATTAAATATGCCCTCCGAGGTATCGATCTTAAAACTCTTCTTACCGTCGACTCGAAGCTCCATAAGCCAGCCGGTCAACTTCCGCGAGTCCGGAATATCCAGCTTGGGGATTATCGAAGCGATCCTCTGCTTGCTCTTGTAGTCGAACCTGCCATGCCTGCGCTTATCGGAAAAATTCACTTTATAGGTTTCAGATGCCGGAGCAACCTCGCCTAGATTCTCAAGAATACGCTTCCTGTTAACCGCTTTAGGTATGCGCTTTTCCACGCGAATCTTAAAGTCGTCCGCCCCGATATCCGCAATAAGCTCCTTTGTCAAATCAAGGCTTCTCTGCCCAAGAGTCCTGCCATCGCCGCCGAGAGTTGCCGTCTGCGTGGGCAGAGACAAAACTACTGCGGCACTCCCAATCTGCAGGCCGGAAATCTCGAGTTCGCAGGACTCCCTTACCTTGCCCGAAAAGTCTCCGCAGCTTTTAGGAGCCCGGCCTTCAATGTACTCACAAACAGAAAACAAGGTATTCTGGAAATTCCTGATGGTGTCAGCCAGAAAAACAGCGTTAATTCGCTTATCCCCCACAGCCTCAATCTTGATCCGAATAGACTGATCAGAACCATCCCCTTTAGCCATCTCCCGTATATACTTCCGACCCAGACTTTATATATCTCAGATACCATTAGCCCGGCCAACTATAAAACCATTAGACGGGTTAATTAACGGGGAAAAGAGGCTTAAAAAAGGCGTGAGAGCGGGGAAAAAATGATGATTTATAAGCTAATAATTGAGAAATCTAAATGTGTATTCAGGAGGTGTTATTTACATTGCCAAGATGGCTAGATATTGTCTCATTTTGCTAAGTGGCGGATTGGACTCAACCGCCTGTTTACATTACTATAGTAGTCAGGGCTTTGATTTAAAATGCTTATTCATTGACTATGGGCAAGCCGCAAAGGATTCCGAACTTGAAAGCGCCAGAGCTATAACCTCATTCTATAAAGTTGATTTGGACATACTCCTAGTGGATACAAAACAAAAGTTTTCCTCCGGTGAAATCCGAGGAAGAAATGCATTTTTGATTTTTGCTTCCTTATTGAAGTACCCTGATCTTAAAGGCATAATAACCCTTGGTTTACATGATGGCTCACCATATTATGACTGCTCAAAACCCTTCATTAAAGACATAAATAGACTCGTAGCAAATTATACAAATGGAGAAGCCACTTTGGATATGCCCTTTATTGAATGGAACAAAAAAATGATACTTGACTACTGTAAGGATAACAGAGTACCGATTAACCTTACTTATAGTTGTGAAAAAAAGAACAGTCCCCCGTGCGGAAAATGTCTTTCATGCTTAGACCGAGGTAAATTAGGATGTTAGCTAGAAGATTGGGATTGAAATTGGACGGTATGGAGGTAGGAACCACACCAATGCTTATCCCATCCGTCTCAAGCAGAGTTAATATTGATCTAGGTAGGATAGCTCAGATAATTGATGGCTTCTTTAGTGGCCCTTTTTTAATTAGCTCATATGATGTTTTCTATTCTAACAATTTCCCTGAAATAACTTTCCCCGATCTTGTATTTCTAGACAGTGGAGGTTACGAATGTTATAAGGATTGTGAGATTTCTGATATAGGGCTCTACAAGCCAAACCCATATGTTTGGAACAAGTCTACTCATCGTAAAGCCATAGAAAAATGGTTGAATCGTGGCGCCACAAATATAAAAACCACATTGATAAGTTACGACCATCCAACCGAGAGAATGAGCGTTGCCCAACAGATAAATCAGTCTATTGAACTCTTTAGAGACTATGACAATGTTCTTAGGGAGATTCTAGTTAAATCTGAATCACAGGGCAAGAACCTTGAAATAACTAGCGTTATAGAAAACATTGAAAAACTTGGGGCTTTTGATATAATCGGCTTTACTGAGAAAGAGCTAGGTGTATCTGTTTTCGAGAGAATGATAAACGTTGCTCAAATAAGGTTGGAAATGGAAAGGAAGGGCAACGGAATACCTATACATGTCTTTGGCAGCCTGGATACAATAACGACTCCGCTGTATTATTTTTCAGGAGCGGACATATTTGATGGCTTATCTTGGTTACGTTTTATTTTCCATGAAGGAAAAACTCTGTATGTGGATAGTTATGCGCCTACTCAGTATGGACTCAAAGAGGAAGTCGATAATTCATGGATAAGAAGTATCTTTAACAATCACAAATATCTGCTTCAGCTAAAACGAGATTTGGGGGCTTTTTCATCAACTCACACATTTCAGGGCGTTCTTAAGCCAAATTCTGAGTTCTTTAAAAATTCTTATGATAAATTGAATGAGGAGTTAGGAGGTGTTTTATAATGGGCGGAGGCGGTAGTGGTGGATTTTCGGGGGGTTCTTCGTCGACTAGTTATAGAGAACTAATCGATGAAAGCCGACAAGGGACGGAGGCCAGTTCAAACGAAACAGAAATAAATGAGAAAATAAAAAATATTTTATCGAGCTATAATAATCGTGATTCTGAGGAACATAGGAGTCGCTTGGATGAAATCAGATCAATAGTTACAGAGGAAATTGAAGGCTCAGTAGAACTTAAATTCGGAGGCTCAGTAAGTAAACACACCTACTGTGACGGTCTTAGCGATGTGGATGTCTTGATGTATGTCCATAAAACAGAACTGGCAGATTTGTCACCCAGAGAGGTGTTGGAATTTGTAAAAAATAAGCTAGCCGAGAGAGGCTTGAAAAACGTTAAAGAAATAAGGACCGGTCAACTTGCAGTAACTGTAGTGTATAATGACGATACTGAGATACAAGTACTACCTGCGATAAAGAGGGGTGCTGGTGTAAAAATACCTTCTGCAAAAGGCAATGAATGGTCTAGTGTTATCCGGCCTGATAAATTTGCTGAAAAATTGACTGAAGTAAATCAGAAATGGGGGGGGAATGTTGTGCCGGTCATAAAACTTGCAAAAGTAATAAACTCTAATCTCCCTGAGGATCAACAATTAACTGGTTATCATATCGAGTCGATGGCCATTGAAGCTTTTAAGAATTATCCTGCAGATAAACCTAGCACCCCTAAAATAATGCTTAAGCACTTCTATGAGAAATCAATAGATACGGTTAACTCCAACATAAAGGACAAAACAGGTCAATCGATACACGTGGACGATTATTTAGGGCCTGAAAACTCCGCAGAGCGATTGAGAAGAAGTTACGCCTTGAAAAGAGTATACCAAAAGATGGAAGATGCAGATAAAATAGGGTCAAAAGAAGAGTGGGGGGAACTTCTTAGTGAGTGATCATGAACCAAGAAATAATTTCAAAATATAATTTCGTTAAAACGATAGTTATTGACGAAGGCTATGAAAGCGAGATAAGTTGGCAGTCTAACTTATGTTTTGAAAATTTAGACGAACAATGTTTTCTTAGGGAACTGGCGTGGGTTGTTCTTTCTGCAGGTATGCGGGAGAGGATTGTACGTAATTTATTTGGAAGAATTTCAGAATGTTTTTTTGATTTTGAATCTTGTAAAATTATTGTTAAAAACAAAGACCGGTGTTATAAGAGATCGATTAAATATTTTAACAGCCCTCCGAAGATATCCGCTATAATAAATTCTGCAAGTAAGATAAACAAGATTGGTTTTAGTGAGCTGAAATGCATGATCGAAAATAATCCAATCGAAACGCTTCAAGAATTTGAGTATATCGGTCCTACAACCTCCTACCATTTGGCTAAAAATCTAGGATTAGATGTTGCAAAACCAGATCGTCATCTTGTCAGAATTGCAAAAATGGAGGGTTATTCTGATGTGCAGGAGTTTTGTAGGGACATCTCCAATTTAATTGGTGATAGTGTACCTGTTATAGATATCGTTTTCTGGAGATTTGCAACAATAGAACGAGATTATCTAAAGATCCTATCGAATCTGAACACGGACATTCCTCAGGAAATGGAGTTGAAGCTTTGAGATGGATAATACAAAAGATCGAGTAATCCAAATAGCTGGAAGTTGCCATAAAGATGATAAATCTGAGGATGTTAAGTTCTCACACGTCTTCGTAGCTCATCTCACCAACCAATTACTAAAAAGGGGCGCTATTATAACGACGGCAATCGGAAAAGAAGAAAATAAAGACTTGTCAAATATCTACTACTGGGATGTTCTTGAAGCAGCATATGAATATTCCTGTTCATTATCGTTCTCAAAAGACACTAAAAATCGGGTAAAAGTTGTATCTTCTGAAAAAGCAGAAAGTCAAATACCCGAGTCACGTAAACAGCTATGGAAAAATCTGATTAGCAAGGGAGTTATAACCATCCACCGGATAAATCCGGGTTGGAATTCCGGCGCTTATAGACGCCAAAAACAAGAAGCGTTGTCCGATGGTTTGATAACTCTGGGCGGCGGGGAGGGAATTGAGCATCTAACTTTCCTTTATGTCTCAAACGGAAAGCCAGTTTTACCCTTGGATATGCCCCTAAATGCAAGTTGTAAGGATGGCCTTGGGGGTTCCAGACTTATGTTCAGGCGAATAGTGCACAAACCTGAAAAATACTTACATAATGTAAAACCGGATACTTCTACAAAACTAATCTCATTGAAATATGAAAACTGGAATAAGTCGCCAAAGCGTTACGCTCAAAGTATCATAACTTTTTTAAATGATATCATCTGCCCGCAAGTTTTCTATATCCGGCTCCTTGATAAAAAAGAAAAGGCATATCTAGAAGTGGAAACCTTTTTTAGAAAAGTTGTTGATAACGTAGTTATTAGTAAACGATATTGTATCAAGGAGATGGAAAGATCAGAAACAAAAAAGGCTTTTATTAATTCAGAAATGTTTGAAGAAATAGCTAAGTCAACAATAGTGATAGCTGATTTATCCAAGCTAAGAAATAATTGCTTTATGGAAATGGGTTATGCATTTGGTGAGAACAAAAAAGTTCTGGTGACTGCAAAAAAAGGGACTAACTTACCTTTTGATTCAAAGGCCATACCTTGTTATTTTTGGGACTTAAACAAGCCCATAAAAGATTCTAGAAAGGAATTCCAAGACTTTTGGGGGAAAAATATTAACCGCGAGCCATTAGTACCTGAAGTTGATATTATCTGATGCTCTCATGGAAAAAAATATGAATTTACCAAAAGGCTGGATAACCGCCCCGTTAATTACTGTCTGTAGCGAAATAATCGGCGGCGGCACACCCTCCCGTGAGGTTCCTGAGTATTTCAGTGGTGATATTCTCTGGCTTACACCCACCGAAATCCCAAAGGACAAAGTTTCATTGATACATGACTCCAGAGAAAAAATCACACAGGAAGGGCTAAGAAAAAGTTCTGCTAGGTTAATACCTGCTGGATCGGTTCTTCTAACCTCAAGAGCTAGTATAGGATACGTAGCAATCTCTGGTCGCGAAGTAACGACAAATCAGGGATTCGCGTCATTTGTCTGCTCAGATTCAATTCACAATTTCTACTTGGCCTATTGGCTGTGGGCAAACAAAGAACTGCTAGAAAACAAAGCAACGGGCACTACCTTTAAAGAAATATCCAAATCCAAGTTAAGAG
>Ga0315284_10006154_pt1 | contig 17090 bp, 26 predicted proteins | sample YL17G09_16_MG_FD_203696 | JGI IMG/M metagenome (GOLD analysis project Ga0315284, IMG submission 203696) | Sediment microbial communities from Yellowstone Lake, YNP, Wyoming, USA - YL17G09_16 | ecosystem: Environmental > Aquatic > Freshwater > Lake > Sediment | place: USA: Wyoming | collected...
CAAGCTATCGCTACTGGCGCTTTGTGATCAACGACCCAACAAATAGCGACGGTTACTTGCAGATCGGAACTATTATTTTTGGGTCGGCTATCATATTCAATGGCGAATGTATAGTGGATCAAGTGCAAAAAAGGAAAATTCACTTCTCTGATAAGGTGCGAACAGAAGGTTTCACCAACGTATCCAATGACCGGGCATTGAAAAAGGCTGTAAGTTTTAGCTTCAAATATCTGAACTACAACCTTGAGAATTACTCTAACCTGTCGGATGTGGTCGATCTTGTAAGGACTTCGCTCAAGGCTCTATGGATTCCTGATCCACGGTTCGCCTCACGGTTCGCGGTATTCGGCAAGCTGTCTGAGCTGCCAGTTGAGAATCACCTGGTGCTGGGCGCGGACAACGACTATATTGACATGGATATAACCGTCGATGAGAGTTTATAATGTCAGGAGTTGATCGAAGAAAATATTTAACCTCAACGGTTCTGGATCAAGCCCTTCTCGATTGGTGCCACGACAATCTTGAGAATAGGCTTGAGCTGATCGTTGATATTGAGACACCAGGGATCGACGTAATTCACGCTTCCGATAGAAACAAATATGTCGGAAGCGTGTTCTATGAGGCTCTATTAAACTTCCCAGTCATCACCCGAACCGTTGGGGAATGGCTGGCACCTGACGTTCAATTTTCCAATTTAACATTGGAGCTAAGCAATGCCGATGGACGTTTTAATAAGTATCTGGCAGGCGGTGCTGATTATAACGCTTTTCTGGGGAGAACCGTTGACGTATACCTTGGCCTCGCTGAGCAAGCTCCAACATACCGAAGAATTTTCAGTGGAAAAATAACCGATATAGGCGGCGTATCGCGCTCGACTTTCTCGGTTACTTTCATTGCGCGCGACCTCTATCAAGACTTGTCGGTTTCCTTTCCCAATGCAGCCTTTACGGTTACCTCTTACCCCTTCATTGACGATACGGTTGCAGGTAAATTGGTGCCCGTGATTTACGGCGACTGGACGGTTAGTCTTGATCCTGATTCAGCTGTTATCCCGTCCTATATCGTTAACGGTTTAGACCCTAACGTACAAGGCGGCCTCCGAAATAATTTGAAGCTGGTCATTTCTATAAACGATCTGACCAGCTTCGATACCTCAAACGTCTATTTTTTCAAGTCAGATGTATACTACTTGGTGACTCCTGCGGATATTGTGAACGTCGGAGCTGGCAATAAATCATTCGAGATCAAGCAAAATTCAGGAACCTGGGTCGATGACAACGGCACTCCAACCGTTTATTTATATGAGCCAGGGGACATTTTTCTTGTTCGAGTCGTTGGCAAAAATCTATCCGGCTATTCAGACAATATAGTCTGGCAGGCAAGGGATCTGCTCTTGACCTATAGCAGCTTGGTTTCTGGCGACTTCGATGCGAACTGGGCAACCTATAGAAGCAAGGCAACCCCAGCGCAATCGGCTATCGTAAATATCAAATCTCGAATATGGGAAAACGAAGCAAAGCCACTCATCACTTATGTTTTAAGCCTTTTAGAACAAGTACGGTTAGAGGCTTTTCTCGATCGGGATTTAAAATTCAAGCTAAACTCTCTTCACTTCGAGGATTGGGTAGCAGCTCCGACCTTTGAAATAAAAAATTGGGACGTGGCCGAGAAGACTTTGATACCACGGTTAGACGACAAAAATATTTTCAACCGTGCTAGAGGTGCCTTCGATTATCACCCGAACCGCAACGAGAATGCTAAAACCACTCCCGTTCAGAAAAATGTAGCTTCCGTTACTCAGATAGGCCGCGAGATATCGAAGCTGATCTCTTTTCCCAATATGTATATCGAGGCCGATGTCAAATACCAAGTCATAGAAATCGTAAGGCTTGCAAGCTCTCTCTTTGAAACGGTAGAATGTCAGCTGACTTGGCGATCAATGCTTAAAGATATTGGCGACTTCATACTGGTCGATGTGGATATTGGTTCGACAATATTAAGCTCTGTTCCAATGATGATCCGTGATTTAGGTTATGATCCGTCAGGGCTTAAAATTCCGGTTCGGCTTTGGTCGCTTCAACTTGTACCTTTTCCTGGCTATACTCCTGCATATAGCGGGACTGTAGGCGGATATAATGCAACGATCACTCAAGAATGAAAGAGGGAACCCATGTCAGTAACTTTAACCGTTTCGGAAACGATCACAGGCGCAAACGCATCAGATACACTTGCAGGCGGTTCAACCGGCCTTGACCTTGGCCAGACCACGAACGGCCAATTCAGCCCGCTCACTTTGCAATCCGCGAATACCGGCCATCAGGACCTCTTTCTCCGCAGCGATTCCGTTGTTGATCCGATCACAGATGTCAAATTCTATCTCGCGCAATATTCTGGCGTTTACGGCGGCGCTAACACAGCTGCCGGGGATTTTACAACGGTTGGAAACTATGGTGCTGCCGATACCGGAACGACCGCCAATAACGGTGATGGACTATCTCGTGGAAGCCATATTGACATGAGTTGGGATGTTTCCGTTGCTTCTCAGTTCGGGTATTCGCGGGAAGCGAGCGGCCAGAAGAGAATTTTCGGCAAGTCCTATTCAGGCAATACCGGCCTCTCTCTCGCGCTTGCCTTTGATCTGCATGTCGATGCCTGCTCGTATTGGAACGGAGCGACTGAGGTCGATGCTTCGGCACCAGTCACGGGCAAGATTGGCAAGAGTACTGATACTGTTCTTGGGAACCGTGGTCATATACGAAACCGTTTCTATCTCCACACTGGTGAAACAAACGGCGGAATCCTTCAATATGACACAGTTGTATCATTTGCATACACAGCGTGAGAGTCCATGGATAATTCAAACTATGTTACGACGAACTTTGCAAACCGCTGGCTATTCCGCTGGCGGTTTGATTTCTTTTCCAATAAGGCACCTCGGATAGGCGGTTGGTTTCCAGCCACACGGTTAGAGGACATGGCTTCAACCGTGAATAAGGATGGGCTTGCTTGGGCAATGATCGAGGGGAAGCACTTTATAACGAAGGAAGTGAAGGTTTTCGTGCAATGCCACGGTGAGGATTTCATCAACTTTCAGCACTTGGCTCTCTATATTTCGAGCGGTGGCCGGGCTACTCAAAGAACCTTCGGAATGCGGCTAGAGCATCGTTATGGTATTTTAAATTGCTATGAAACTGGAACAATCGAAGAGGGTACACGTGGAGGAACTGATCAATATCCTGAATGGACGAGGGTTTGAGATTCAAATCGTTGACGATCCAGAGGAAATAACCGAAGACGGTTACTATCACATTGAAGGCGAGGGCATGGTCATCGGCCACTGGTCGATGGCAGCTGCGAATTATATGAAGGTCGCAAACGATCACGGTTTCTATCGTGACGGTTTCCGCGAGTTTACAGATTTCGAAGATGCCGATGCGATCGCAGAATTTTTAACCGTATGGAACAAATGGTTTTCAAATAAAGGATAACGTGCATGGCAATTATCAGTCGTCGGCAGTATGACCACCCAGCTCTGGCAACCGCAGGCGGCTCAGCACTGCACGCCTCAATCACAAACCTCTATACGGTTCTCGGCGATGACTCGATGTCTCGCTATAAGACGTTCACAGCCGTGGCTAATAGCTCGGTTGGAGTTATCGCGCATGAGTTTGGCCTCGACTTTGCGAACCTCAAGGTTCAAATTTTCACCGGAACATACCCTGCTCTGACTCTAGTTTCTGATCCGGTTGGATCGGGCTGGACTGTGGCAGCTACTTCTGGGCTCGCATCGAGGTCGATTGATGTAACCGCACCGGCCTCTGGCGGACCTCATACTTATGCGGTTGTCGTGACCCATGAGTCGAGCGGTTCGCAGTATATCCCTGGCCTTGTAAGCATCGGCACGCAGAGCTTTGCGGGCGCGAAGACTTTCCTTACTTCTACAAGTACGCCAATTAGCGCAGTAACTAACTATTCCCTTTATTCAGAAGTATCAGCTCCTGCAACACCGTTATCAGGGGTCGCAATCTACGCTAAGACCGATAAGAAAATGTATCGCAAAGGAACAGACGGGGTCGAGGCCGAGATCGGCTCTGGCTCTGCTTCGGGCTTCATCAACTATATCCTGAATGCCGACCTTGAGGCAGGGAACACGACCGGATGGGCTACCTATAAAGATGCTGCTGCTTCGACTCCTGTCGATGGAACGGGCGGTTCACCGACCACGTTAACCGTGACTGCAAATGGAACCACGCCATTGCGCGGAAACTTCGATTTGAAGATTGCAAAGACTGGTGTGAACAGCCAGGGCGAAGGATTTTCTTATGATTTTACGATCAAGTCTCCTGACATTTCTAAGAAGCTGCAAGTCTCATTCGATCTGAACACCAATGATGCGAACTATAGTTCTGGTGATGTCGTCATTTATATTTACGACGTGACTAACTCGACTTTGATCACTCCAAGCGTTACCGCGATTCCTAAGATCGGAGCTTCGACTTACTCGCTCACATTCGACACGACGACGAGCCTAAGCTACCGGCTTATTTTCCACTGGGCAACGGTGAACGCGACAGCATCCAATATCTATTTTGAAAACTTTTTTGTTGGACCTGGAAGTTTGGTCCAGGGTGCTGCTGTAGGTATATTCCGAACTTATACACCAGTGGCAGGTACTGACATTTTAGGGTCAGCCTCCAATCCTACATTTGGCACGGTACTTAGCAACCAAGTAACAATATGGCGAAACGGTTCTAATGCCACTATCCGTTGGGATTACTATCACTCTGTTGCAGGCTCTCTCGGCTCTGGTCGATATCAATTTAAAATGCCTTCAGACTTAACCATTGACATGACACTAATCACCGCTCAGTCCCCATCTCTTGGGATTGGTAACGGTGCTGTAGGGACTTTTACAGCGACAGATAACACTAATGAGGCTATCTATTCTGCACAAGTAGCAAGCTCTACAATAATAGAATTTAGAGGCGGCGCAGGCATAGGGTCTTGGGCTTCAACCGATGTAATTACTTTCGCAGATACTCTTTTAAGACTTAGTTTTATCGTAACAGTCCCCATTGCTCAGTGGGCTGGCAACGGCACAGCAAACCTCGGCATCAACCCGATCCAATATCTAGGCAACTCAAACACATCAACATCGGTCAACGATACTTCTGCATTCACGTTTGGACCAGCAGGAAACTCGATTGTCGCGGTTTCATCAACAGGCGTCTGGGTTAAAAAGCGCGTGCAGCTTCTGCAAGGAAATTGGTCTGCAAGCGGTGGTACTCCGATCGTCAAGGTCAGCGCCGATGGACTGCTCTGGCTGAACGCGCAAGACGTTTTTCCTCCTTTAAAATCGGCTGGCCTATTTTACGGTATCGACATTCAAGTCTCAGGCGTTAATACGGTTGACGTGGCCTTTGGAGGCGATGGCGCGAGCACAGGCGCTGCTTGGTCAACGGTTACGTCTTACAAGTGGAGGGTTGATGTAGCGGTTCCAGGGCAGGCTGTTGGCTTTGGAATAGCTAGCACGACTGCTAGCGGTTTGATACCGAGCGGGGTTTATAATAATACCACGCAGGCTTGGACGTTGGGTGGAAGTGGTAGCACACAAACTCAAATTATTTATGGTAATGTCTTAGATGTTGTTTCTGCTGCTGGAGCTTCAGGTGTAATAAAACTCAGCCGAGGCACTTCTGGAACTACATATGGTAGGATTGGTCACGCAGTTTCTGCAAACAATCTTATTTCAGGTGGTACAACTAATGACATGTGTATCATTGCCAACTCAGGGATAGCATTTACTGCCGACGACGGCACAACACAACACGGTAGACTAAGCACGGCAGGCGCTTGGACGTTGGGTGCTGTGGGTAGTTTAACTTTAGCAGGCACTACTAAAGCAACAACAAACCCTATGTTAAACCTTGCCCAGCCACAAGGTAACTCAATTTGGTTTGGTCACAGCAACACAAATTACAATGGTATTTTAGGAGGCTACTCTGGTGATGGGGATGCCTTTATAGGCGGCTATTTCTACCACAGCAGCACCGCTAACGTACTTAAATACTCATCGAGTTCTACTGTCCCTACCATGCTAAGATTTCTTGGAGCAGGTGGAGCATCCTTCTTTACTGGGCCTGGCGGAACCCTTGACAACACATGGACACCTACCAATGTTGGTGGATTTACCTCAGCAGGCGCTTGGACGTTGGGTGGAACGGGACTAACCGCTAGTCATATAATTAAGTCAGGAGCGGCAACTAATTCCCCTACCTTGGACATTATTAGTTTAGTCACAGGTGCTAACCCGAGCATTAGATTAAATCCAAACGTTGTGGGTGATTGGGGGGAGTTTCTTTACGGCGGTACTGCGGGATACAGATTTAAGAATAGTTCAAACACGGTGATTGGTGAATTGACTCACGCAGGCGCTTGCACGTTTGGGCCTAATACATCAACCGGAGCTGCACTAAAGGTTATGACTACAACACAAAATAATCGTGTCTGTGTATTTGGTAGAGATAATAGTGCGACTGTTATTTCCGTAGCTGCATCCGGGACTGCAACTTTTAGGGTTGCTGATGAAAGTAATCATGCCGGACTAGTGCTTATAATGGATTCTACCAGTGCGGAGGCAGCGATATGCTTAGTAGGTTTTGGTGCTTTTGTTTCAATTATTAGTCAGACTGGATCTAAATTTGTTACAGGCGCACCAACTGCCTCACAAATACGGGTACAATATGCAAACACTAACTCTGAAATAACTATAACAAATGGATCAAGTTTGACCGCAACCTATAAAATCACTGTTATGGGTGTCGGTATATAATGGGAATTTAACTACTAAAAAAAAGAGTTAGATAATATGAATCAATCAAACTGAAAGGAATTAAAATATGTCACTAGATCTAATAGCAGCTTCCGCGACGTTTCCTGGGCTTGCAACGGCTGGAACGCAAACGATGGGAGGTGATAAGACCTTCACGGGTTCAACTCAGTTTTTACGTGCGAGCGCAACGGCTTATTCTGCTACTACGTTCCCGCCAAATCCGGGAACGACTTACGTAAACAGTACAAACAGCGGAACTGTTTCGCAGGTTTTCGTGGTTAGAGATGTTAGCACAGTAGCGCAGTATATGTCTTTTACTACGTATTCACCTGCCAATGCTCAAGTCGATTTTGTGATGCAATCGACATTGTCTGGAACTACGAAAGAGATTTTGAGGGCTACTGGTGCGGGTGCTTGGACGTTTGGGCCTGCTTCCTCCGTTAATCAGAATTTGATTGTCAATGGAACCATGGCAGTCAACCATAACTCTACGGATGGCGCTCCTGCCATTGCCTCTTATGGTACAACTGCAACCTCTACCTCTAGGGTGTATTTAGGTGGTAGTGGCACTGCAAGCTCAATGCAATTTATCGCTGTTGGTGGATCTACTGATACCAATGCTAAATATATGGAAATATCATCGAATTCGACTTTGATTGCAAGATTCTATGCTAACTCTCAGTTAGGAATGAATGATCCAGGTGTTGCTACACCGGCCTATTCTTTCTTTAACGATCTAGATACAGGCATGTATCGAAATACAACTAACAGTTTAGGATTTTCTACAGGCGGAACTAGTGCCGGTACTATCTCCTCCGCAGGCGCTTGGTTTTTTGGAAACCCTTCTGCCGCAGCCCAGGGCATAACCCTGCAAGGCAACGACGCCGGATATACTGCTTCTGCGCTGAAGTATTATCAGGAAGGTTCGTTCACACCAACTTTCACTTTTTCAACTCCTGGAAGCAGTAGTTCTACAGCTCAAGGATATTATGTTCGTATAGGAAGGTTAGTGCAGTTTCAAGCATTTATTCAGGCAATAGTTACGACAGGAGCATCGGGTGGGGCTACATTGACTTTGCCGTTTGCTGGCCTAAACGCGGGTAATTGCTATGTGACTTGTGTTTTTGGATTGACAAATAGTATTACTGTTTTAGATAAGGGACTTGCTAACCCGAATACTTCAGTTATGACCCTCTTAAGAAGTGATGGAGTTACAGCCATTGTAGCAGCCGATTTTGGTGGCTCTGCATATTTTGCAGTGACTGTTACCTATATGATTAACTAGTTTGATTTTTGTCCCCACAACGCCTATCATCAGATAGGCTTTATTTTTTATTGGAGTATACGAATGCAAGTAGAAATGAGCACTTTATTGAATCCAGGATTCCAGGCTTCGCTAAGCAAACTGCGCTCGCATCCAAACATCAAAGCATCGGTTAGCTGGAAACTTCTACCAGTGAATAAGAAGATCGAGGAAGCATATAAAGACTTCGACAAGGTTCGCCGTGAGCTCTGCGAGAAATACGCAGCTAAGGATGAAGCTGGGGAATTTATTCTTATCGCGGCAGGTGAAGACAAAGAGGCGAAGCAGTTTGTTTTCGACGTGGACAATGACAAGCTGTTTAAGGAAGAGTTTAAGGCTCTCGGCGATGCAAAGCTAGAGCTGCCTGAACCGGCTGTAAAGGTGTCTGACCTTGGCGGGATCACTATCACGGTTGACGATCTGATGCAACTTGTTGGGCCTGTGCTGCTAGATTCTTAGTCCTTTTTCCGGTATTTTCTGTTCAGATATAAACCGTAAAAAATGTCTATCACGGTTGCTATGACCAACATAGCAGCCGTGAACGCTGCAAAGTAAAAAACCACAAGCTGAGATCCGCAAAGTCCAAACATTTCTTTTATCCTTTCTCCAATTTCGCTATTTCCACCTGCTGTTCTATGACTATAGACGATAATTGATCGCACATTTTCCTTAGCTTCCGAACCTCTTCGACTAAGTCTGGTGCTATATTCCGAAGCAGAGTCAAGTAAATAGCGTCCGGTTCGCTGTTCCATGGAGTTTCTTTAAAGCCAGTTCTTGACCACCAGGCATCCCTGTATCCTGGCTTCTTTTTCATATTAGTGATCCAAGGTCGCGGGGTTGCCTTCGCTTCAAGCTCGTCATGCAGTGCTAGCAGTTGGTCTGTGATCATTTGCACCTCACTTTGCTATAGCCAATTGTAACAGGTGCTATGCTATAATGTCTTTATTTAGGAGAACGTGTATGAAACATCTTTTACTTGCTCTAGCTCTCTTCATGGCAGCTGCTCCAATGGCTGAAGCCCTTCCGTTTGGACCACGCGCAGGACTCGCTCAGGGCGGCGGACCACGCGCTCGCATCCAAGCGATTCGCGAACGCATCCAAGCTCGTCGCGCTGCTCGTCAAGCTCGTCGTGATGCAGCCGCAGCCGCAGCCGCAGCTGCTCCAGCCGCAGCCGCTCAGTGATTTTGTATCTGATAATTTTCGTGGTCTTTTACCTAGTATTTCGTAAACGGTGAAAATAATGCGAATACTTTTTGCTCTAATTTTTCTAGTTGGTTGCGGAGGAAAAGAAACCGTTTTCGTTCCGGTTGCTACCCAGCAACCGGAACCGCAAAGCAACTATCCACAGGAACCGTTTCCGCCTGAACCTGCTCCGTTGCCGGAGGATGAAGGTCAGGATCTTTACTTGGCAAAATGCTCTCCGTGTCACGGGAAGAACCCAGACATCGTCGGAGCCGATGCGGTTCAGATCAAAGAAGCTCTTAGAACCGTTCGCCAGATGTTCAATGTGAAGGCATCAAGTGCCGAGCAACAGAAAATAGGAATTTTTCTTACTGATCTAGCGCGAGGAAATGGTCAAACAAATCCAGGTGAAGGAGAAGACGATGACGATGGGGATCGAGAATAGCTCTGATGTGATCAAATTTATTTCTGAATTGGCAAAAACATTCAAAGAAGCCAATGAAGACGGTTCAATCAACTTGATGGATGCGCTTAAAGCGATGCACATATTGCCTGCCATGGCAGCTGCAATCAAAGGCGCTGACGAGATCAAAGCTGAACTAATGGATCTGAACGGCGAGGAAAAAGAGCTGCTTTTAATCGGCTTAAAACAAGCCATATACGACCTCGTTGAGGCATTTAAATGAAATCAATCTGGGAAGCTGCGGACAAATACTGGAACATTGACCGACTTGGGACAAAGTTTTGGCCTGCGCTTCCCACAGGCATAACGATCCACTATACAGCAGATGGCGACTTGGATCGCGTCAAGCGCGAGATGGAAACAAAGGGCGTCGGCTATCACTTCATCATTGACCGTGACGGTTCATTGCACCAAACCGCGAATTTATTGAAGGCGGTTAACCATGCCGGAAAAGCAATATGGAATGGGCAGTCACCTAACCGTACTCACATCGCAATCGCATTCGTAAGCTGGGGTTTGCTCAATTCCGATTCATTGGCCTGGAATGGTAGCAAGGCGGTGGGTGTGAAACGGCGAGGGCATTTGTGGGACGCCGCGACTCCGGAGCAGGAGGAGCGGCTTTCCACGCTTGTCAGACAATTGATGCGAGAGTTTGCTATCAGCGCGGCAAATATCTGCGGGCATGATGAGTGTGCTATACCACAAGGACGCAAGGTAGATCCTGGAGGATCGCTGCTTTTAAGTATGAGCGACTTCAGAAAGGCGATCGCTTTATGACTGGACTTGTATGGCTTATACTGAGACAAATAGGACCAGCAATAATTATAAGAGGCGTCAAATATGTCTACTCGGCGGTCACCAAAAAATCCGGAAAAGAACCGTTGTGAAAAAATATTTGTTCGGATGAACAACGACGAACTGAACCATGTAAGATCAAACGCAGATAAATTTTCAGGTGGAAACGTAAGCAAATGGATGCGCGACCGCGCATCTCGTGCGATGCTGGATATCTCAATTAAAATGCAGGACGAACTAGATGAGGTCAACGGTGCTAAATAGATTGATAATTGCGGTTATTTTACTGGTTTCTGATCTTGCTTTTTCCGCAGGAACCGTTGTCTTTGAAGGAGTGGGAAGCCCTGGTTTTCTAACCATTGAAGGAAAGGGTGGAAAAATCAAGGGCGATTTAACCGTAAAGGGCGACAAGTCCTCTGGAATTTTCGAGGTAGACCTCAAAAATTTCGATACCGGGATCGCGCTTCGCAATGACCATATGAAGAAAAAGTATCTTGAAGTCGATACCTATCCGACTGCTAAGCTGAACCTGTTCCCTGTGATCATTCCTAAAGATGGAAAATTCATGTGGGCTGGTGATCTGACTCTTCATGGAGTCACTAAGAAAATCGAAGGCAGTGCGGAAGTATTGAACAAAGTAATTGATGTTACCTTTTCTTTAAAAATGTCTGATTTTAAGATCAAGAAGGCCATCTATCTTGGAGTCGGACTGGATGACAAAATTTCTATTACTGCTAGCCTCGATTTACCTTAGCCCGATAGCGGCTGCATTCCCCTCTAACATACGGTTCGGCTACAACTCTTGCTCTGCTTGCCATGTGGATGTTACGGGCGGCGGCCTGCTGACTCCATATGGCCGCATGGCGAGCGGTGAGATCATGTCAACTTGGGGTGGAAAGACAGAAGCCGGACTTCTAAACGGTTTGCTCTCGACCTCCGATGCGCTCGATCTGGGCGGCGACTTCCAGCATGTCTCGATTTCTACGAAGGACTACGAGCGAGCCTTTATCATGCAAAGGGAATTGCAGGTAGGCGTAAATTATAAGAGGCGGTTTTTCTTAACGGTTAGTTCAGGGCTTTACGGTGAAGAGCCGAAGGAAACCGAGATAAGAAAAGCCTACGTGCAGGTCAATGCCTTCGACAACTGGACGCTAAAGTTAGGAAGATTTTTTCCTGCGTTTGGCATTATGAGTAATGAGCACCTTTATATCTATCGAAGCCGATACTTCAACCAGGGAACCGAAACATATAACGCCGAGCTTATGTATCGAGGCCGATACTTCGAGCTAGTCGCCGCCAAAGTATTCGGCAAACCGAATGATTTCGTAAACGGTCAGCTGATCGGAAAGGAAGGTTTCTCTGGTCGCGCGAGCTGGCTGCCGATGAAAACTGTGAACGTCGGCCTATCCTATTATATACTCATAGACCCTTATGCTCAGATCGAGCAGACAGCTGCGGCTCATGCGCTTTGGGCTATCTCAAAACAATTTTGGGTAGAATCGCAAATAGGAATTGAGGACGCTTATTTTCGTTTAGGTGTTGCACCAGCAAATGGGCTATTACTAAGGCCAACCGTGGAATATATTTACGGTTCAATCGAACCTCCGAAGACAGAGCTTAATATTCAGTGGCTGCCTAGACCTCATCTTGACTTTCAGTTGACTTGTTCCAAAAAGACTTGGATTTTCTTATCACATTATTATTTGTGACCAATCTTATATTTTTATCGGTAAATGCAAGTCCATCTTCCATGATCTTTATATGGATTGCCAAATCTTCGACGGTTAAATTTCCTTGCATCCATGGTAGAATCGTCAGGATATAAATTTCTGTGCCCTTCCACAGTTCCAATTTCTTTATAAACTCGCTTCCTTCGATTTCTATTCCGCGCGAGTACCAGTTCTCAAAAAATTTCACGCGATAGACTTCGGGCGCAATTCCGTAAACACCGAAATGCTGATTGATTACTACATGGTTGATTAATTTTTTCTTGAACACACTTCCTCCGATGACTGAGAGGTTCCGAAGAACCACCCTAAATAGGAGTACACTCTTCTCGGAGACTACTCATTATAGCGTATCTCTGGTACAATTTAAACCAAAGAGGTGAGCCATGCGATTTCTAGCTCTGATCCTTATTTTTTTAGTGGGTTGCTCTTCTCCTAAGAGAGCACCAGACACGACTAGCGGCCAAAAACCGGCAGGCGTTCCCGATCGGCTGCCCGATCAAGATCGGCCTCCAATCAAGGACTCAATTCCTGGCTTTGTGCGGTTCGATCAGCAAGAAGAAGTTATGCTCGAAGCTCTTAATGGGCTCTCTGAATTTGACCGTTTGCAGACACGGTTCATCATGTGCTCGGATCAGTTCAATGCTGATGGAATTGATGCGGTTAAAGGATGCAAGGACGGTGTAACGAAGGCTTTGAATTCTATTAGCCAAGAAATTAGCCTTGATGAACCCAAAGCAATCGGACCAGCAAGCTCGATCATGCAGGTCAACCTTAAGGATTTCGGCCTGACTCCCTCCAAGTGGAGGTTGATCGAGGCCGCAGATCCATTTAAATTCACGAGCGAAACCGTTCGAGGAAAGACCCTTCAATTCTTGACTCAAACGGTTCGGCCTTTTATCAACGGTTCAAACTTTGCTGAGACTGCATTGGTCAAGGCTTACTACGGTATCGAGGAAGTACCTGTTAGCTTCAAGGCTTTTCAGGCTTCCATAGGCGTGAACCTGCAACAAGATTTTGACAACCGCGATAGCGATCTTGTGGTTTTCGGGATGAACGAATCGGTGATTGCGGCAAACCGTCAATATAGGTTGATCGTAAGAGCTAAGGGAACCTTCGGCGCTCTCTGGTGTACGCAGGATACAAACGATGTGGCTCAAGCTCCGGTGAATATCGAAGGGCAACTTGTAAACTTGAAGAACGTGCTGGAAGCTCCGTTTCCTCTCGAAGCGCGATCGAAGAAAACCGCCGTTTCAGATGCCGGAGAGTGTATCTATGTCAAGAAAAATGGAATGCTGGGCTTCGCATTGTTCAATGCAGCCGGGATCAGACAAGACTTTGCTCCAACGAATATCGTGCAAGATACTGCATCTGCTTCACGAGGCTTATCAAGTACTATTACTAATGCTAGAGCTTGTTATCGGTGCCATGCAACCGGATTCATCCCTCTAAAGGATAGCATTGGACCTCATATTGCTGCGAATACCGGGTTCAATGCGATTGATAAGCAGCTTGGCAGACTCTTCTTCAAGCCTGCTGCGGTCGGCGCTGCTTTTTTCAAAAAGGATAATGCCGACTATGCGAAAGCCCAAGCCGATATTCAGGTTGACAATCCAACCGAGGATTCGGTTAACGCCCTGACTGACAAGCTGCGCTTGGAGCAGGACATAAATCAAGTTGCTGGCATGCTCGGCATAACCGCCGAAGAGCTTCGAGTCGGATTGCAGTCGAGCACCGATGCCTCAGGAGTGATCGGCACTCTCTTGCAGCCATCCGGAAAAGTCAACCTTCAGGCCCTAATTGACGGTTTACCCATATTGATTAAGGATATGAATTTATTTAAGGATGACCAATAACATGTGGAAAATTATCATGCTCTTGATGTTAGTCTCATGCGGTTCATCCAGCTATCCACCGGAGCAACCGGCAAATCCTCCAGCACCTCCAAGCCCTGGACCTGGAGGCGGAGAGTTGACTTTCGCTTCGGATATAAAACCTTTATTGAATACTTATTGTGCTGAGTGCCACAGCGATGCTACTTTTATCGCCTCAGAAGCTGGGTTCCTTTCGTCGAAGGCACCGACTCGAATTGCAAATAAGTCGATGCCTCAACGTCAGGGGAAAAATGCAGCTAAGTTTGGGGATGCCCAGCGAGCTATTTTTTCTGAGTTTGTTGCTGATAAGAAATGATTTTTGTTGAGCCGTCGAGATAGAAACCGCCGCACCGTATGCGGCGGTCGTCTAGCACAAAGACCTCAAATATTCTCGCTCTCAGATAGTCCGCCTGCTCGAAATTCACCAAGCTCGCCGAATGCCACAACTCCAATTCCTGCCTCAACAACTTGTTTCTGACAAGTTTCCAATCTCTCTCCACCAATGCAGGCGGTATATCGTTCTGAACACAATTCCAGAAATCGAGAGCCTTGAGAAAATAAGCCTGGAACCAGTCTGGGTCGAAAGGCACTTCAATGCAGACACCCTTTGAACCGTCGAAACTGTAGTAATCGGCTCGCTTTGCGCTTGCCACAAAGATCTGGTGTTGAAGCTGGGGATAATATTTCTCTGGGACTTTTCCGCTCACAGCTAGCTCGTGGTCAACTTTTCCTGGACATTTTATTTCGAGTATGATCCGCTCTTTCGCATTCCATCCGTCGAGGCTTGACCTCATCCATGGAAACTGCGGGTGCTGAACCAGGGTTGCTGGCATCTCACGCTCGAAAATAAACTCATAGTCAGCCCGTGCTTGCGGTTCAACCGCATGACCTCTGCGTGTCGCCCAATTTCCATCCCAAGCCTTTCGACGGTTCGTCTTATATTCCCAGATCATATGCGGCGTCGAGTATGGGGAGACACCTGCGACGACCGGAGCATCGCTAGATCCTATTCCATTTTGGCGCCATTCCAGCCAATTATCGTTTTCCATTCCTACCCTCTGCAAAGCCCTTTTTATAGGCCAGCTCAACCGCTAGAGCTGCGGTATCGAAGTTTAAAGTCTGGCTGCACATGGCATCCAGGATTTGCTTGATCCACAATTTTTCTGGTTCTGGAATTTGAACCGACCAGTGATCGACATTTTTATCCATTGCGCTTTGGTCCTTCCACAGCATTGAATTTCTCAAGCAAGAGCTCAGCGATTATTCGCGTACCATCTACAGCCATATTCGTCTCGGTTTCCAATAGCTTTAACATGGTATAGATGGTGCACGCAATATCCCCTGGCTCTGCAATAGGAAGCTGCTGTGGAGTGCCCGCTTCCTTAAAGGTCATTTCTCTTGAAGCCGCCATGATCAGGTAACAAATCTGAATCAGCATATCCCGATCATATTTGATGAACCTATAAGTCATTGCGTCTCTCTAATACCGTCGTCTCCCTACGGATTGAACCGTCACCATATTGTGCCGTTACCTGTTCCAGCCATTGCTTGAAGACTCTAACCGTTTCTTTATCATTCGTGCAGAGCTTGGCTTTGACGAAAATATCGCCGTTGCTGCAAAGCCGAAGCATCTCGAAACCACCAGCATTGAAGGTCAAAGAAGTATTCAGCGATTCGGTTAATTTATATTCAGTCATTTTTTTCTTCCTTTAGTGCATCTATAGTCATTTGGTGAAGAACCCTAAAAATCCTTGCCATATATTCCGCATCATGACTTGTAAATAAATAGCTATTCATAAGGTTTATAATTGGATCAATTACCTCTGTGATTTGTTCTGTCGTAGCGGTACTTTTTTCAGCTTCCATGAAATTCCTCATCGACTGGTGGTAGTTCACTTCTTAGGAAAATAATCTTTGACTCTAGTTCTTCGATCAAATACGCGCAGCCGTTGGCCAGAGCATCCTTGGCCTCTCGCTCTGAGAGCCCACAAGACATGAGCTTAACCGTTCCAATGCAGCCATCTTCGAGCGATCCAACGGTTGCTTCAAGTTTTTGGTGGAAGGATTCATTCATCATAAAGAATCATAGCAGTGAACAGAATATCATTATCTAGTGTTCCAATTGAATAGTGGATTTTAACCGTTTTTGCATAAGAAATTTCCCTTAAAAAACCATTAATTTTGTCTTGAAAATCCAGAGAATTCCCATCAAAAAACATCTTTACTTTTATCATATAGCATCCTTATCCATGATTAAACTCCGCTCTATTTAGAGAATATTTTCTCAGCCCATCGACACTCTCTGCTCTGATTAACCGTTCGTCGGTCATCTTTCGCAAATTTTTAAGCAGGGTGCGCCTCTCTGCGTTTTCTTTGGAGATCCTATCGAGGATTTTTTCCGAAGAAATCGGACTAGTCGCGAGGTTCAATATGTCGTAAATCTCTTGGCGCAAAGCACCTCTGTTTTTATAGATACGTTTGGGTTTCTCTGCTGTGATCGTATAGGCATCATACTCAACTAAAACATAAGATTCTTGTTCTAATATATAGCCTTTTGGTTTTAGCTCTATTCCATATTTCATAGCGCACCCTTCCTTTATTTTTTCCAACCAATACAAGTTTCCTCAAGCTCCTCATCAACCGTAACAAGAAACCCATCATTCCTAAGTCTATCAGCCACTGGTTCGTCAATTTCACAGTCTATAAACAGTTTCCAGTTTCCTGATAGAGCCTCATTTTTAATTTGTTTCAATGTATAAATATAGGCTTCGTCTAATCTCTTTTTGTTCGCATCTAAATTAACTTCGATTGCCTTCTTCGTTATTTCTGCCATCTCATAAGATATGCTCATAGATATTTTTCCATTTATTTGATGTGGTCCTGATTGTAAGTATCTAGCCTTCAATGACAGCCT
>Ga0315284_10006155_pt1 | contig 17090 bp, 13 predicted proteins | sample YL17G09_16_MG_FD_203696 | JGI IMG/M metagenome (GOLD analysis project Ga0315284, IMG submission 203696) | Sediment microbial communities from Yellowstone Lake, YNP, Wyoming, USA - YL17G09_16 | ecosystem: Environmental > Aquatic > Freshwater > Lake > Sediment | place: USA: Wyoming | collected...
TGGAAATAGAGCTCGACACGCCACCGAGCACCCCATCCGAGCGCTTTCTGATTGCTAAGTTTTATCGTCCCGGCCGCTGGAGTGAGGCCCAGATTCGTGAGGAACATGCCTTTCTTCTAGAACTCGCCGAATTAGAGATACCAGTCGTCGCCCCGAATCGCTTTGTCGACGGTGATACCCTCCACAAAATGAAAGATGCGGATCTCTGGTACGCTGTCTTTCCTAAAATTGGTGGACGCTCACCGGACGAGCTTGGTGATGATCAACTGGCTCAGGTTGGTCGCTTGCTTGCCCGCATCCATAACGTAGGAGCTAGTAAACGTGCTGAGCATAGGATGGCACTTACGCCGGAGACTTATGGCCTAGGGAATTTAAAGCACCTTCTAGACGCGAAGATCCTTCCCCCAAATATAGCCAGCACGTACGCAACTACAGTTGAGCAAATTTGCAGCGTGAGTGCGCCCTGGTTTGCCGCAGCTGCGCATCACCGGATCCATGGGGACTGCCATATGGGCAATTTACTCATGGCGCGGGAACAACTCTTCTTTGTTGATTTTGATGACATGGTCACCGGACCAGCCGTGCAAGATCTATGGCTCTTGATTCCAGGCCGCGATCACTACGCACAAAGACAGCTGAGCATTATGATTGAGGCCTACAGTTCCATGCGCGCGTTCGATCACCAAAGCCTACGGCTTATCGAGCCACTGAGAGCCCTGCGTTTCGTGCACTTTAGTGCTTGGATCGGCCGGCGTTGGCAAGACCCAGCCTTTCCACGCGCGTTTCCGCAGTTTGGCAGCCAAAGCTACTGGGAGGAGCAACTGCGCGACTTGCAAGAGCAGCTCTCGCTCATTCAAGAGCTAGCTTAAATATAGCTACTGCGGCCTCTACCAGAGGCCACCCTCACTTATAACGACACTCCGTGCACGGCCAAGACGTTGTTGATCTTAGACATGGCGTCAACGGCCTCGGCTGAAAGCGGAGAGTCGATACGCACTAATGCCATAGCCCGGCCGCCTTTGCGATTACGGCTCAACTCGAAGCTGTCGATGTTGACGCCGCGAGTGGCGAGGAAATGACCTACATCACCCACAACGCCGGGACGGTCGTTATTTTCGACGATGATAATCTCGCCGGTAGGTTCTAGTTCAAAGTAGAAATCGTTGATGAGCGAAATACGCGAATAGCGATTATCAAAGACAACGCCACCAACCGTCAGCTCGGCGCCATCCGCGCCGCGCACGTGGACTTTTAAAGCAGACTTGTAGCTTTGAAAGTCAGGATCTGTCGATTCGCTGATGGTCAGACCCATTTTTTCAATGTGGGTCTCGACGTTCACAAACGACACGTAACCATCAACCACCTTGCTGGCGTAACCCTTCATCAAACTCAAACGTACGATCGAATGGTCTAGCGCCGCCAGATCACCGCGGTAGCTGAGGTCAATAGATTTCGGATTAAAGCTTAGGATCTGCCCAATTAGGGAGCCTAATTTTTCTGCCAACACGGCGTAGGCGTTGAGCAGTGGATTATCAATAACACCGACTGCTGGCAAGTTAACGGGGTAATCAACCACCCCACCAGCCACGGCCTTTTCCACCTGCTTGAGGATCGTCTCACCAATTGCAATCTGTGCCTCTAAAGTGGAGGCACCAATATGCGGCGTACACCACACGTTAGCATGGTTGAGGAGAGCCGGTAGCGGCTTCGGCTCGCTATCCCAGGTGTCTATCGCGGCACCGGCAATCTGGCCATTTTCTAGGCGAGTCACTAAGTCTTTCTCGGCGATGATGCCTCCACGCGCTGCGTTGACGACGTAGCTTCCTTTAGGCATCAGGTCCAGATGCTGCCCCGTAATCATCCCCTTCGTCTCTTTGTTCAGGGGAACGTGTACGGTTAAGATATCTGTTTGCTTCAACATCTCATTCAGATCATAAAACGGCTTAGCTTGGTGCCGCTCAAACACCTGCGGGGCAATATAGGGGTCGTACGCATACACCTCCATATCAAACCCACGAGCGAATTTCGCCACCCGGTGGCCCACGTTTCCGAGGCCGACGATACCAATGCGTTTACCGCGTAATTCGCGCCCGGAAAAGCGATGTCGATCCCATCCGCCCGACTTCATCGTTTGCTGCGCCTGTGGCACATTGCGGAACATCCCGAGCATTAGTGCCATCGTCAATTCGGCCGCAGAATTGGTATTCTTGCCGGGGCAATTGATGACAAGGATGCCCTTTTGGGTCGCTAAATCTATATCGATATTGCCGACACCGACAGCCGCCCGGGCGATCACATTAAGCTCTGGGGCATGCTCGATCACCTGCTTATCAACATCCGTCTCGCTCCGGGTCACCAATACTTGCGCCTTCGGCAAAAGGCGCAGGAGTTCCGCGCGTTCGCAATCGGGCGCATAAACTACATGGAATGCTTTGTTGGCTTTAAAGCCTTCGATTGCTGATTCGTGCAGGTGACCAGTGATCAGAACGTGGGTCGACATGGGTACTTCCGCAGCAAGCAAGGGTAAAAAAAGGGAAACCGCCGGTGCCTACACCCGGCGGCAGTCATGCGAATAATGTCAATTCTGAGGGATGATTTGTCAACGACGGGATAGCGGAGCAGATGGCAAACTGAGCACCGCCAAACCAGACCGCTGATTAGCCAAACGCAGACGGTGGAAGATCTTACCGTCACGCTCCACTGTTACGATCCCTGGCACTCGCGGATTATTCCAGTATTCATAGGTAGCGTCATCTATTTTGCGCACCTCATATCCGCCGATATAGATCGTGGCACCACTGGGCAAATCACCGAGCACGGTAAGTCGGGCCTTGGTCCACTCCGCATGCGGGGGCGCAAGCTCGATACCAGGACTGGTGACTACGCACTTTGCCGCACCACCGCAGAGCGTCCCGTCGGTCACATTTAAACGCATCGAGCCACCAGCTTCACCAGTGACAGAGAAGCCACGACCGCTCTGATCAAACAGCGTCTGTCCGGGGACGACTGTCCACAATTTAGCCGGGGATTGTCCGACGACCCACGAATCTCCCTTCTTCTCGACTGCGTAAGGCTTCGAAATATGCACGGTACTCTCCCAGAGTAGAGCACGTGCAGTGGCCATCGGGGCATCCTCGTAATTACGAAGGAATGAATATATGCGCGCAGGACCATTCGCGCCGGCAAGTTGCCCTTCAATTTTGAGCAAATGACCGGTGGTGCCAGCGACTGCCAAGTCTGTCAGGCGAATTTGCCAGGGGCTCGCAGCGTTCAAACTGATACCTAGCTCGCGAATGCGTTGTTTTGCTGCTTCCGCAACCTGGCGAGTGGTGGCCGTGGCATGGCCGGTCGTTGTTACCCAAACGCTGTTAAAGCCAGTATCAGCTGCCGTCGCGGGCGCAGATGGCATAGGGGCGCTGGCCGCAGCTGTTAACGCTACATTAGTAGCAGCATTCGATACCACAGTAGGTGCAGACGCAGCCTCCGTGACGTATGAAGAGTCGATCTCTGTATCTTTAGCCTTCACTGCTGACTCAATCGGGGCCGTCTGAGGCGCAGCATCACGAGCAACCGTGCGAGTGTCCACCGTAGCTTGGACTTTGGCATCGCGCATAAGCACACGCGACTTCATCTCCAACTCCCCGTTTGCTGGCAGTTGCCCAGGGATTGCCAAATTCTTTGAGGCTTTTAATGTTCCGCCATCAGTTTTTTTCGTCAGTTGAAAGACGATGGTCCCACCTAGGTGGGCCCGCATGAAGCGACGCCATTCGCCAAAACTGTCGGTGATGCCAAGTTCTTCGTTACCGCTGCGCACGGAAGCGCCCGTGACCGGTCGGCCATCAGCACCTATTGCTTTTAACTCGAAATAAGCAAATGGATCATCTGTTCGTTCAATCGTGCGCTGACGCATCTGCCAGAAGACTACTGCCGAAACGGCTGTAGCAAATACCAGACCCACCATCATGGCACGCGCCATTTCCAGGCGCACAGTACGCGGCTGCGGCTGCGGTGCGTCAACAGTAAACAAATCATAAGGGTCGCGAATCAGAACTTCATTAAGACCGTCTTTGATGCGCAATACACCCATGGCAGTTTCCTCAAGAGAAGAGACTTAACTATGAAGATGAAAGAAAGGTAGAGATATTGGCGGGGACGCACTGAGTTGTCTATTTCCCAGTCTAGCGAAGACCTCGGCAAGAAAAAATGGGCATGTTTTTCCCAGCATGGATGATCGTTCAAAGGCTTGCCCAGAGGCTGGCCCAGAGGTATTGGCCACAGATAGGCAAATTTTTTACAGGCTCAATATCAGTTAACGCGCTAAATTAGTCGGATGATTCAATTTCCGATACAAAACCGCGATAGAACACGCCTCCTAGGCGCAGCCATCTTGCTAGCGTACCTGGTAATGCCACAGCCGCTATTCGCTGCACCCGCGATACAAATCAGTGGACTCATCGAGGGCCTTTCTCCTCCAACTCCGGCCACCCCTCCCGTTATTGATGAGGACAAACAAAGCGACCAAGATCTACGGCGCATGCGTTCACGCAGAAAGCGTAAAAAGGCTGAAGAGACACCCGCCCCACCCAGCTACACTGAGAGTTTGGAAAAGGCCTTGGACCGAGAGGCGGAGGTTCCGCATCCGAAAAAATTCTTCCTCGAATTAGCCCTGCTTTTCACCAGCGCCTCGACGACTGCCTCCCGCCAGGGATATACCAGCGAACCTACAGTCCATTTTAATGCCGCTTGGCAAATGACCAATGAAAAATCACAGGCAAAAGACACCGCTAAACTGTGGCTCGGCGTTCGTGCAGCACCTTTTTTCGGTAATGGTTTTTATCACTCACACCCCGGCGGCTACGGTTTGACCTATTTCGGACCGATGATAGGGGTGGGTAAAATTGACCCACTTCCATCCGAGTCAGCAAGCTCGAAACCAGGCGAAATCGCTGGCAACGGAGCCGAGAAGACGAGAGCCTCATCCGAGGGTTGGTTATTAAGTGGAGGAATTGCCGCCGTAAGTAGACAGGGGCGTAGTGTTTGGCCGCAGGATCCTAGCAGTGATTTTCTTACTAAAGGAGTAGGTCTCGATGTTCCGGGTGTCTGGCTGGAAATTAGGAACATGCATGTCGTGCTTGGCGCGGTCGGCATCAATTTGCTGGCAGGCGTACAAACGGGCAAAGACAAAGCATTTTTCTACACTGGTATTGGCATCGCGGGCTGGGATTAGCTCCAGGGCGTTTTCTCGAGCTTTTACGATATTTGTATCGTTTCTCATGACTGCATCCCCCTTCAGTTCTTGTTCGACTACTAAGTCTACTGAATCGACCGAGGACAATCTAAACGCCAACGCAAATTTAGCCGAAGATGACACCGAAAATAACGCCGACAACGGCACCAATGCAAGTGACACCCAGGAAGCCCGTCAAGATGAGGGCACCTTTCCACACCCGAGCAAGGCGACGGCGTGGCACACCCGAGTGTTACTCTACTCGACCCCACAACCAACTGCCGATGAGCTCTATCGCTGCATAGATAAGGTCAAAAAAATCGGCGGTGAAGCCGGCAACCAACAAGATATGCTGACTCTACCATCACAAATCACTAGTTTAGCTGCGTCTCAAAACAAGATTTACCATTTCTGTTTTTATCAAATGATGCTTCGTCTAGATGAGCGCTTAGACAAGGGCGGCGCACTCATGAGCGAACTTGCACCAGCCTTTCTCGATGGAATGAAAACACTATGGATATTCGCCCGCGGTCTTGATGCTTTAGACGGCAGAACTAGATACTACGATTATCTGTATGTCCGCTATGTTCAGCTATCAAAACAGTATTTTGGCCGAGATGTTGACCGAATCGGTCAGCCCATGGGCAACTACAACGGTGAGGCCGCTGCGTCTGCCCCGGTGATGGCGAAACCTGCTGGTCCAGCTCCCATACCCTAAAGTTAGCAATAGACTTACCGATACCTAGAGCACGGAACATAGCTCGAAGAAAGCTCGAAGAAAGCCCGAAGCAAGCTCTCCGAAGTAGTCTCTTTAATAGGTACGTTTATGCGACTGATAGGCAGGCATTTAATGACTTGGTCACTGACGTTTATAGCGTTGGTTGGCACTACATTTGCTGCCTTTGACGCACGCGCCGCTGAGACGGACGAGTACAAAGACGAGCCAGAGGAAGAAGACAACAGTAATCAAGTCGATCAGAATGCCGTACAAAAATCGCAACCACGTGGACGCAGCGAAGACAAAAAGAATAGTAGCAGAGAATCCGCTAAAAATAGGGATTCGACACCGGTAGCTAACTCGCATCAAGTACGACGCTTTCACGCAGTCCTCGAGGAACTACTGGCCGAATTTGGTTACGACGTCAAAGCTGGACAAATCAAGGGATTGTCGAATATTGCCGTACGCAAAGTAAAAGTTAGCAGCGCAATCCCACGCACCTACGAGGAGTATATCGAAACTCTGATAGTAGAGCGTATTCGCGAAAATAGTCAGGTCCGAATTCTTGATTGTATTCCGTGCAAAACGCGCACTTCGAGCCTCATCGATGGCAAGCTGATGATCACATCGCCAGCAACAAACATGGCAAAGCTCGATTCTGCCGCCACCACCATGGGTATCGAAAATTTTATGGATGTGATCCTGGTGTATCACACCAGCCACATGGTACTAGCCGTAAACGTATTCAACTCACAATCAAAAGAAATGGTGTGGGCGCGGGGCTATAACAGCGAAACGCTAAAGACCCGCTTTCAAAAGTTAGCCGTAGATTACAGCCAAGTTGAGCCCAAACGACTAAGCGAGGAATACACGCCAGAGTACCGCCTGATGGTGGGTTTAGGTGGCGCATCGGTGCCAAATTTATCGGGCAGACCTGCGGACTCTGCGATGCTCAATCTCCAAATTCGCTCCACGGAAAAATTTAACAATCGCCACAACGAAGTGGGCTTGATGCTCTCCCTCCTGCAAGCGGCCTCAAGCGTGGTCTCGTCTGCACCCGCAGAAAGTGGCTCGACCGCAACTGCGAATACTGCTTCGAGTACTACTAGCACAAGTAGCACACCCGTACCGAAAGCATTTAAAACTGCGGTCGGTCTTTACGCCCACTTTTCTTACCTTTTTGTGGGACAAGTGGAATCCTACAACGAGATGCGTACCGGCATCGGTCTGGACTTGGGCACTCTCATCGCATCCGGATATCTTGCGCCCGCAGCACGCGGCGGTTTCGACTTCTTCCTAGGCCGCCGCTTTTCCATGTCGTTTTATGGTCACTATATAGGTCCCGCCTCAGTAAATATCAGCGGCAGTTCTGCCAAAGTAAAAGGTGGCGGCGGTGGTGACGTTATTTTTTCATTGAATTACTAAGGTAGCTTGAATCAAAAATGACTCGAGAAAGTGTTTAAAGAAAGTGACTAAAAAAAGAGCTAAATTTAGGCCATTAATGCTCGCGGTAGAATGCACTCTACTCGCAAGCATGGTGCTCAATTCAGCCTGTGTGGGCCCGAGATTATATGACGACCCCACTAGTGATACAGATATCGCCTATCCTTTCGTAGCAGAGCCCGAAAGCCTAGGTCGAAATGGTCCGCAAGAAACCTTTGTCATCAAATCTGCAGTTGGAGACCGTGAATATAGTATCGAAATACCGGGCTCAGCTAACGATTACGATGTGCAGGTCCCAATCTCCGACATTGGGGTGAGCGATCCTGATATTCTAAGCGGCAAAAAAACTCGCAATACGGCAAACCCCGTCAGTACCGACAGAGAGATGCTAGCGGGCATGCCTAGGATCGATCGAGCTGGCGATACGTCCTTGGTCGATTCTGCATTTGGTGTCGGCAGCAGCGACGGCCCCCAACAAGCACCGAGCTACACCTTGGGATTGGCGAAGATCAAAGAGTTATTCAAGAAACGTCAATATGAGTTAGCCTTGGTCGAGGTCAATAGCCTACTTACCTTCTTCGCCAACAGTCCCCAGCTCAATAAGATGAAGGGGACGTTGCTCCTGCGCATGTACAATCCGCCCCTTGCCGAGAAGGCTTGGATCAGAGCTCTTGAACTAGACCCAGATGACAGGCCACTCCGGGCGGCCTTGGATCGCTTACAAAAACGCATTGTAAACTCAGGAAAATCGCATGGATCCAGTCGGCCATCTGGGCCCGCTAAACCCATTCCATCGGCAATCGGCACGCCACCCCCGCGCGATGAGGGGGTCCTCACTCAAGGAGCCAACCTCGGTCATTGACGCTCAAAATACTTCGGTGCAGTTACGTTTAGGCCTAATTGCCTCGCAGCGCGCACGGATGACTCCGATCTCATCCTTAGTCAGTGACTTTACCTTAGAGACTTCAAGCTCGAAGGCGGTCCGTCCAGTCATCTTGAGATAGCCCTCAACGGAATAAAAGTTATCGCCCTGAGCCCAAGTGTTCTCGCGGCCGTAGAGCCTAACTTGAATAGGTTCTTTCTGCTGAAAACGTCGCCAAAGACCCTCCACAGCTGGGGCTTTTCGCATCTCAATAACATAACCTACGTCGGCATCGCTGACTCCGGCCACTTCCCAGTATTGCACTACAAAAGGGGTATACGCGGCCAACTTCATCGTCGTTGGTAGATCGTAAGCCTGTGCGATCAAACTTTGCGCAGCCTCTTTATTATTGGGCGACATCCCACAATCCGTGCCTAGCAGAAAGACGATTAGATTCGGATTATTGTAATGTCCCTTAACCTCAATCCGGCCGCTACCACCGGTACAAGGGAACCCCATGGCTAAGTAAGGCGACGTGCGTTCATAACCGCGCAAACCAGCCTGAGTCACACAAGGACGCAGTAGCTTCGTCAGGACCAAGTTCTTTCCTGGGATCACCACCGGAGGTGCCGTAGGCAACTTTGGCAACTGTACACATTGATCACCCTGAGGTGGGGCCACAGCTTTTTCATTCGAGGCTCGTGGTGGCGGCTTAACTGCATGTTGCTCGCTGGATGGTGCCGCAGTCACAGGCTCAGCCGGCTTTTGTGACTGGTGTTCGCACGCCGCCAATATTGTCAACAGAATCAGCTGGAGTTTCTGCACCACTCCCCCCCATTCACTTTGATAAACTAATTTAAACAAATATTCACAGGTTTGGCGTTATTAAGCAATGCGACTATCGAGTACCTTCATCAAATTGTAGGCCCCGCTCACACCAAAGCCGAGCACCGCAGGCTCGAGCCACAGCGTGATGCCGCGCGGCTGTAAATGCAGTAACCAAGGTTCTGCATCACCCAGAGCAAACAAGGACTGTAGTACTTGAAAGTCTAAAAGGTCAGTGCCAAAGGTAGCGCCGACTAGACAGACTAACGTGACTATGGTCAGCCAGGTCCACTCAAAGAAGCTAGGCAAACCGGCAGCTGGCGATTGCCAGGCACATAATCCAATCACCACTAAGCTGATTAAAAAATGTCCATCTATCGTAGCCTGAAGGTGGTACCACCATTCAGTCACTCCATAGCCGACATGCCCACGATTTATTATCATTTGGCGAATTGTGGTCATGCCACTGGTACCCGCGGCAAACCAGGCTGCGCCTAGTATTAGCAGTGCGGCAGCAACTCCAGCACTCAACCAACTAAGGCTTAAACGGGCCCAGCGTCGCTGCCAATATGCCCAGAGCAAAAAGGGAATTTCTAGGGTTCGAAACAAATCACCAGGTTGGAAGTTGATGCGCCAATTTGGCGCAAGGAGGGCTGGGAACTCCATCCCCAAGAACCAACGCACCGATCGCGTCATTCTAGTAATCGGGCTCTTCCCTACCCCAATCTCGGTTGTTTTATGCGTCGCCCCAAGTGCGTCAATGCCACGCAATACCCTCTTTCTGCGACTGACCGCTCGCAGCCGCTTAATCACAGGTCGAGCCATTTGCCGGCGGAAAAAGTACCCGCCCACCAGAATAGTTGGCATCGTTACAAACAAAATCAAACAACTGACATCAGCGGTAGCAGCGAATGCTGCAGCTAAGATGGCAAAGAAACTGCTGAGGGTTGCACCCGTTCGCAGAAAATGGGCACAACACATCAGCCAAGCAGTGACTCCAAACATGACGAGGTAGTCTGGACCGATGGTCCCAATCTCCGCCTGCAAGCGACCACGGCTGAGCAGCATACCAGCTACGATGAGGGCCACCGTCCAAGAGCTACAAATAAAACGGGTCATCAAAGTGGCGCAGAAAATGCTCATCATGAGCAGTACTTTGTTGAGTACGATTAACGAATGCTCACCTAGCCCATCACGCTGACACGATAAAAAGACCGCTGCGGCATAGACTGGTGCCGTGATCAGTTGTTTCATTGCCGATGACCTAAGCGGCCGCAGCCGTTCACGCTCGATGAGCTCGGGAGACGAGGCTAAGACTGGTACGGCTGTGTAGGCCAACTGTCGACTTCCCATACAATCTCGGCTTGATAAAGACCGCACCACTTCGCTTACAGCGAGTGCACGTGAGCTAAACTGCAACGGATGGTGCCTTAATTGCATCCAAACAAGGCGCATGAGGATGACACTCAATAGAATAAGTGGTACCGACATGCGTAAGCGATTAATTCGGCGCCCTGATAGCAATCCAGTGTTCACAGCATCACCAGTTTCATATTTTTATCTGTAATTACTGATTGTTAAAAATGATGTTCTAAATAGTTTTTATTTAATGTTTAACATTGACAATATAAAAATATTTTTATAAACAGCGGACAATAAAGAGTAGAAGAAGCTTGCGTGATTTTGAAGATTGCGTATAGAACAAAAGCTTGTAATCGGACAGTTTTCATATGGGAAGTCCCAGGGGTTGGCTGACAGGGCATTTTAATAGTCCGAGTTGGCCAGATATCTGGGGATGAATGATTTTAACAGCTGACAATCAGTTCGGCGCATTGGGGGGGAGATGGCATCCGTAGAATTACGTCCAGGAGACACACTGAATATCATTTGGAGTTCAGTTCAGGATACACCACTGGGCGTTAAAGAAGTCGAATCCAAATTCGCTTACTCCTATGACGAATTACTCACCCGCCTGAAGGCCAAAGGCCGTGCCGGCAAATCTCGCCGTTCGGGCACCAGCGGTGCTCGCTTCAGCCGCGTCGTAGCTTTGGCGGCAAACGCCATGCGCAAAGGCAAATGGTCGACCGGAGCCGACATCGACCGCGACGAAGTTTTCACTAAATTAATGAGTCGCTTCGCAGAGTTGGACGCCAGCGAGTATGGCAACATTACCGTTAATGCGAAACAGTCGCTCATCGCGCTGTACCATAGCAAGGCCATCCTGAAAGGCAACCAGCGGAAGGATCTCAAGGATGCCATCGAAGCCATTGGACTCGGTGACAAACTCTAAGGTGACCCCCCAAGGCGGATACGTCCTGGGTATCAATCACTTAGGCCTCGCCCCTAAAGACCCCGAGCGCGCTCGTTGGTTTTTCCATGTAGCACTCGGGCTGCCTCTGATCGGTGAGGAGCTGGTAGCGGAACAGCAGACCTTAACAGTCATGCTGGCCGCTTTCATCTCCCCTCCCGAACCAGTTGAGCGCCTCGAGATTCTGGTGCCCTCACCCCCGGGTGCCGGGGCTGTGGGCAGCTTCTTAGCCAAAAAGGGATCGGGCATTCATCACCTAGCCTTGACGGTCAGGAACCTTGATGATCTGCTCGCTCATCTTCAATCCCTGGGCGTGCGCATGGTAGACACGCAGCCGCGTAATGGCGCGCACCATACCCGCATTGCCTTCGTGCATCCCGAGTCCACCGGCGGTTTGCTGGTCGAGCTAGTCGAGCCTCAAAGTTTGATTTAAGTCCGCACGCAAGTTACTATTATGTAATCATATTAACAACATAATAGGTGCGTGCGCATGTGCTTTAGAACCCTTCGCTTGCCGCTCATGTCTTTTACCGTCATCGCCGTAGTTGCAATGGCAGGGGCCCTGGTAGTCGAACAAAATCTGCAGCATCGGCGTGCGGAAATTGCCGCTGCCCGCACGACATACCTCGTAGCTATCGCCGAGACGAAAACCCAATTGCTCAATAGTCTGGCCAAAGTGACGAGCGACAGCTCCCTGGTGCAGAATATGAACTGGAAGCTCCAGCACTCGGTCAAAGGCAATCTCGAGGGCAAGCTTCAAAAAGGGTCACTCGATCAAATTGCATTAGTGGGCCGCGGTTGCCATGAGCTTGGCCATGCCGCCTTCAATCATATGGCAGCAATTCCCTGCCCATTCGAAGCACCGCTAGTCAGCCACCAAGATGAAGTGTTTTGGATCTCCCCCAAGGGCGTTCCAATCTTAGCGCTAGCCCATGGCTTAACAGGACTGGACGGCAATGAAATCATCGCGGTCGGTGCCGTCCAACTCGATGATCAGTGGTTAGGACTACACTCCGAGTTAGCCCACGCAATCGACAAACTAGGGCTGCAGATCAGCGACTCGAATGGCATAGCCTTAGCTGAGCCGTCTTTAGACTTAGGCAGCGCGCCCATGGCGACACTTCGCAGCACTAACTACATGGACCGCTTCATCCTCACCGCTACAAACAAAAATCTGTTTTTAAGTAATTTGGTTTTTTGGCCGTGTCTATGCCTAGCCTTAGCCTGCCTTTTAGCGGCTATGGGACGCGAGAGAGCAGCGCGCTTAACTGCAGTCAGCGCTCTAAGTGATTTCGTAAATTGGTGCCGCAACTTAACCCCCAGCAGCGATACCATACTCGCTGCTATTAACCGCAGCGAGAAGACACCTCTTAATATTTCTCGCAAACTGATCAGCCACGCACTGCAATTAAAAACGGATGCTTTAAGCACCCAGGAACATAAACGGCACATCCTGTCTGAACAAGTGACCAAGCAAGACGACGAATTACAGAAGTTACGCTCTCGTCTAACCGAGCTTGCAGAATTAGACTCCCTTGCAATTCAACTGCAGCATACCACCGGCGCCTTCCTTAGGCAGATGGAAGAGTTCCGCAGTGAAACAGATGACCTGACGGCGGGAGTGCTGCGTAGTCTCAAAGACCATTGCCAATCGCTCCGAGCTTTTTCAGAAGGTTGGCAGCACGGCATTAACGATCGCGGTGCAAGAAAATTTATCCGCGGACTTGCTGAGAGCCAAAGCATAGAAGAGGACGGCCTTAGTGAATTGGATCACCATTTGACCTACCTGATTGGCATCAGTAGCGAGATCAGCGATGTGACAAGGCATGCCACCCAAATCGGCCAAAAGCTCATTGCACAAGCGAATCTATCGGCCAGATTAGCTGGACTTTGGCATGGCTTATCCCTAAAAACCCATGCGGCTGAATTCTGCGAATCGTTACAACAGCCGATCGATGAAGCCCAGATGCTAGTGCGCCTAGCTCCGGGCTTACAGCCCTCAAAATTCATTAACCCTACTCTTGAAGGTAGTAAGACACCTGTGCTGCCAGAGCTACCGAAGACAGCTTGGGTGTCGGCTCTTTACCATGTTTATCTGACCCTTGCTGAACTGGCGCGTACCACCAACGGCAACATCGTCAGCCGATTGCGCAGCGATGGAGAAAAGACACTACTGATCGTGCATGTAGCAGGACATGCCGGCGCAGACTCTCCCAAGCGCAGCGACAAACAGGCCTATCACCTCGACATCGCGCGCGCGATCTTGACACCGTTTCAGGTCGGTGTCAGCGTCCTGCCCGCAGTTGAGGGACCGTACCCTGTGGTCCTGAGCTGGAGTACGCTGGCACCATTTCGCCACAAAACGTCAGGTCAGCGGATGCTCATACAGGGTGCCATAGTGGCACCCGAGATAGCATCACTTCCCAGCGCGTGACTGATTGAATACGCAACCCAGAGCACCCGTGCTTTTCAACACCGCTGTCACTGCAGGAAACGGCATATCAGCCTCGTCTACCAGTGTCTGCACGCGGATCTTGACGTCGTTTTGTAGATCGGTCCAAGCTGCGTCGTCGTGTGCTGGCAGCTTTGATTTCGCTGGAACCACACCGTGTGCGGCAATTTCGCGTTCAATGTTGAACATGCGGTAGCAGATGCTATGGTGTGGATCAGTAAACCCTCCGACTGGAACGAATACATAGTTATTCTGAGCATCTAGCCAGTTGTTTTTCCACAAGGTGTCGCAGTCGTCGTAGCCAAGCGACAGGTCACGCGGCTGACCATGTGAGGTTTTGCCCAAACTGCGCATTGCATCCACAACAACTTCGGGATCGAAACCAAGACTGGCCGTAATCTCAACAGCTAGGTCGTCGGCTTCTTGCTCGAAAGTGTACTGGCCCAATCGGGTGTCCTGCGCCTTCTTAAGGACAACCAGTGCATCTTCTTCCACGGCCATCAGTTTTTTATTGATCGAACGCAGCACTGCGCCTACCGAACGACCACTGGACTCAGCGCTGTCCTCGCCTATCTTGTCAGCTAATTCTTTATTTAAAGTATCCAGTGCGTTCCTGAATGATGGCGTCAACTGATCCAACCAATTTGGCCAGGTCGGATTTGCTGCGACCGACCGCAACTTCTTCCAGTCAAAGCTGTTGCGAACGGACTCTCCGCTGCCGGCAAGAGCCAGATTATCAAGGCAGTCGAGAGCACCCTCCTCGAACTTCAAGTAAGCAGCGGTCTGCTCACTGCTAAGCTTAGGATCGACAGGAAACATCGCCATAGTGCCCTCAAAATCGGAGCTTGAGGCTAGTTTACGGGCATCAACACATGCCTTCGAACTATCTTTAGACTTGGTGACTAGCGAACCCAACAGAAAGTAGAGTTCTGAGCGCAGCACTTGGCCCTTAACTTGGGTGAAATGTGACCCACCGTCGATTGCCTCCGTTGCTTTGATCGCGTCTTTGCCCAATTGCTCTAAACGCGACTCCGGGCTGGGCCTCTTGGCTACATTTTTACTCTGCTGAGTATAAAAGTAACCGTAATCAGCATCGTTAGCAGTGGGGTGCGAGCGGTAGTAATGACCCAGCTCATGCGCCAGAACTGAGACAAATGCAGATTCTGACATGATCGTCACGATCCCAGAGTGAACCGTGATGTGATTTGCTGTCTGGAGGAGTACCAGGGCATCTGCGCCAGCGACTCCGGCCAGCGCAGCGTCGACTTCACACTTGTCACCGACTACTAAGCTGCCACTACTGTCGACGCTGAACTTACAACCATTGGTTGAAGCTGCATTGAAGGAGCTGACAAAGTCGGCCACCGTTTCCTCGGCCGATTGATTCTCGGTGCCATCGATACACGGGGCATCCGCTTCCCAAGCCTGAACAGAGCCGTTTTGGGGCTCGATCAGGACCTGAACGTCTTTTTTACCGCGGCCAGTCGCCTTCCTACTCAGCTTCACAGCCACTTTATAGCACGCGGGCACTGGCGCAACGAATGCGTTAGGAACTGCCTTATCGAGAACTTTAGCGCGCGGCTTGGGCACGTTAGCTAATTTAGCCGCGTGAGTTTCCCGCAACTTGCTGTCGATCCGATCGATCCACTCCTGAGCCTGCGCGGTCAGCGGATGACTCTGCGGAAGAATGGTTGATGGCTCGATACCAAGCACAGGCGCCATCACTTTAGCGTAGTCTTCGTCGGTGACGGACCGCCAGTTCCAGGCTAACTCGCTGCGTACGGGCTTGCCTGCGTCGTGTTTGACTTTGCTGACGAGGCCGGACCGCGAGACACCGCAACCGCTGATAATAATTGACAGACCAAAGCCTAAACAGAGGTTACAAACGGCTGCTACTGCATGAGAAGCTAGCGTTTTAGGACTTTGGTTTGACATAACTACCTCAGAATATTAGGTACTTAACTCGGCCAACGGTGAAAACAATGTGATTCATGACTGACTGGCCAGTTATAGGCCAAAGTTTCACGCAAGAAAAGGCTTATTTGTCATTTTTACTACCCTCTCTTACAGTTTTGCCAAATAAACGCAGGATCGGAATATGGACAAGCAATTCGGAGACTTACACCTCAGTCACATCGTCGCCGCAGCCAAGCACCACGTCATCGGCATAGATGGTGCGCTCCCATGGCATATTCCCGAAGACTTTCGGTTATTTAAGCGCGTAACTATGGGGCACGCGATGATCATGGGTCGAAAGACTTTTGAATCGATAGGGCGCCCCCTGCCAGGTCGACTAAGCGTCGTAGTAACTCGCAACCCCACCTGGTCAGCACCGGGGGTCGTGGCCTGCACCTCGGTAGCAGCGGCGCTGGCGCACTGCAACTCAGTGCGTGAACAGTGGGGCAACGAAGTGTTCATCATCGGCGGTGGCGCTATATTCACCGAAACTTTGCCGCTGACAGACACAGTTTACTTTACGGCTGTGGACCTGGAAGTTGCGGGGGACACCTATTACCCAGAGATCTCACCGCAAGAATTTTCCGTAGTTCATGAAGAGGCCGGTCTCGGCGACATCCCATTTGTCTGGCGAGTGTATAAACGCCAGTCTGATGTCAACTAAGGTAGACCTAAGCGCTCTTAGCTTTCTTATTTTGCCACTCGCTTAACTCGCCATTTTCCCCGATCACCAAAAGTCGATTGGTTTGACTTTCGTCTTTATTTAAACTGCGCACGACACATTTAAGAAACGGCTTAAAGACATCGGGATCAAATCCGTTCGCCTCCTGAGCCATGATCCTAATTGCATCCTGTGGCTCGAAAGCCGGCTTATAAACTCGTCGCATTAGTAAAGCTGAGTAGACGTCTGCAATCATCACAATTCGCGTATAAAGATGGATGCCATTTTGTGAATCAGCCTCAAACGATCCTTTCCGTCCATGCGGGTAGCCACTGCCGTCCCATCTTTCATGGTGCTCTAGCGCAACCCGAGCCACCAGTTCGTCAATGGACACCCCACCAGAAATCAACTTCGTCAGCTCACCATGACCTAAAGTTGTATGTTGCTTCATAATGTCAAATTCAGCAGGCGTAAATTTACCCGGTTTATTTAAGATCTCATGCGGCACGCACGTCTTACCAACATCATGAAAAAGAGCACACTGTGCAACCAACTCAGCTTCACGCCCCGATAATTTTTTCGGTAGTAAGCGCAGAGAAATCGCCGCTGCAAGCATAGCAACAGATGCGCTGTGATCG
>Ga0315284_10006156_pt1 | contig 17090 bp, 15 predicted proteins | sample YL17G09_16_MG_FD_203696 | JGI IMG/M metagenome (GOLD analysis project Ga0315284, IMG submission 203696) | Sediment microbial communities from Yellowstone Lake, YNP, Wyoming, USA - YL17G09_16 | ecosystem: Environmental > Aquatic > Freshwater > Lake > Sediment | place: USA: Wyoming | collected...
TACCAAAAGAGCTGCTAAGGTATCCGGTACCCGGTTCGGTTATATCAAGAACCAATTAGCATTAATGTAATTCGCTTTAATTAATATGGTTTTTGATTTAATGGTTAAAAAAGGATTTAAAATCATTGTACCGCCGGTCATGATCAAACCGGAAATGATGAAAGGCATGGGATATGTAGAAAGAGGAAAAGAAGACATATATTTCATTGAAAAAGACAATTTATTTTTGGTTGCTACTTCTGAGCAGTCAATCGGTCCCATGTATGCGGATGAGGTTTTGGATGAAAAAGACCTGCCTTTAAGATATGCTGCTTTTTCTTCCTGTTTTAGAAGAGAGGCTGGAGCCTATGGCAAGGATACCAAAGGCATTTTAAGGGTTCATCAATTTGATAAAATTGAAATGTTTAGCTTCTGCCATCCGGACAAATCAAGAGAGGAGCATGAATTCTTTTTAAGCATTGAAGAAGAATTGATGAAATTAATCAAGGTTCCTTACCAGGTTCTAAATATCTGTACCGGGGATCTGGGCGATCAGGCTGCAGTCAAATACGATATTGAAGCTTGGCTGCCTACCGAGAATCGGTACCGTGAAACTCATTCTACTTCCAACTGTACTGATTTTCAGGCACGCAGGCTTAATGTCCGTTTTCGTAACGTAAAAGAGAATAAACTGGAATTCGTTCACACTGTCAACGGAACTGCTTTTGCCATAGGCAGAACTTTGATTGCCATTATTGAAAATTACCAGCAAAAAGATGGATCAGTATTAGTTCCTTTAGCCCTGCAGAAATATCTTAATTTCAAAGCAATCAAATGAGAGAAGAAAGAATCTCGGTTAACAGCTTATTGGTAAATTACAAAGTGGCTGGGGAGGGCGAGCCAGTTTTAATTTTACACGGCTGGGGAGGCTCTTCCGATTCCTGGATCAAAGTTCAGGCTTTGCTTGCTAAAAAAGGCTATCAGATAATAGTTCCTGACTTTCCCGGTTTTGGTCTAAGCGTTACTCCGGCCAATCCTTTTTCGGTCCAAGACTATGTTGACTGGCTGAATGCTTTCATCAAGGAGATTGAGATAACCTACGGGGAATCAATCCGTCCCTTCTATCTTATCGGTCATTCTTTTGGAGGCAGGGTAGCAATTAAGTTTGCCAACCAGAACCCTGATAAAATCAAGAAACTGGTATTCTGCAATTCAGCCGGGATCAAGTCCGATCCTGACTTAAGCACAAAAATTGTCTTTACTTTGGCCAGAATTGGAAACGCCATTTTTTCTCCTAAAATTCTGTCCAGATTCAAGGATTCGGTTCGAAGCTTCTTTTATCTTTTTTTAAGAAACAAGGACTACGTTAAGGCTAAAGGGACAATGCAGGAAACAATGAAAAAAGTAATCAGCGAAGACCTTATATCCGATCTGGTAAATATCCAAAATCCCACTTTGATTGTCTGGGGGGAAGAGGATAAGATTGTTCCGGTAAGATACGCTTACATTTTTCAGGCTAAGCTTAAAAACTCAGAACTGAAAGTGTTGTCTGAAATTGGTCATAGTCCTCATTTGGAAGATCCCGAACTTTTGGCAGAGATAGTGCATTCATTTTTAAAACCCTGATATATGTTTATTATTGATCCATTGTTTTCTATATTCATCATTATTCTTTTTTTTAGTACATGGCTAATCGTAATTAGCAAGAACATATTATTTTGGATATATTTGTGGCAACTGAAAGAATACCATATTGAAAGGTTTCTTGCTCATTTTGAAACGAGTCAAGGAAAGAAACTGATCTTTAATATAGTATTTTTTTCTAAGCTTTTATTTTTCATTATTCCAATTATTTTTAGTCTTTCTTATTTAGCTAAATTTCACGGGCCTTCTTGCAATGATTGTATTCCCTTTTTAACTTCGACTCCTGCTTCTACTATTGTTTCCTTTATCGGTCTGTTTCTAACTTATTTATTCGAAGCAGCTTGGTCAATAAATAACTTACGACAGAACAGAATAAAGAAACCGGTCTTAACTAGCAAGGTTATCTTTTTGATTTTAATCTGTTATATTCTATTGATACCTTTGTTTGTATTTATTTTTTCCAATAATGTATACATTCTTATTATCTTTGATCTGTTAATTCCTTTAATTGTTTCAGCTATTGTTCTTCTTTTTCAACCTTTTACCGCTTTGATGAGGAATATGATCATTAGAAAAGCGATAGCCAAAAGGAACAAGTTTAAGAAGCTTCTAGTTATAGGGATAACGGGTAGTTACGGCAAGACATCAACCAAGGAATTCCTGGCCACGATTTTATCTCAGAAATTCAAGGTTTTAAAAACCAAAGAGCATAGGAATTCAGAAGTTGGAGTATCCCGGACAATTTTAGAGGAATTGAATTCTAAACACGAGGTTTTTATCTGTGAAATGGGCGCATATAATCGGGGAGGAATAAAATTGCTTTGTCGGATTGCTCAGCCAAAGATAGGAATAATTACTGGCATTAACGAGCAGCATTTATCTACTTACGGATCTTTAGACAATATAGTCAAGACCAAGTTTGAATTAATTGAGAGTTTGCCTCAAGAGGGAACGGCTATTTTAAACGGAGATAATAAGCTGATCAGGACAGAGCTGGAGCACCGAAGATTCAAAGTTAAAAAACAAAAAGTATATTCCTTTAGAGACAAAATAGATGTCTGGTCTGAAAACGTTGTAATTGACAGGAACTTAGTTTCTTTTAAGGCTTGCTCCAGCGATGGTGATTGTGCTGATTTTAAGGTCAGTGTTTTCGGTTTTCATAATATCTCAAATCTTTTAGCTGCAATTACCTGTGCCAAGGAATTAGGTATGAATATGGAAGAAATAGCTTCAGCCTGCTATAAGATCGAAGGATCACAAAGCGGAATGAAGATTATCAAAAGATTTGACGGACTTAATGTGATCGACGCCAGTTATTCGGCCAATCCCGACAGCGTAATATCTCATTTGGAATATTTGAGTTTTTGGAACGGTCAAAGAATTATCATCATGCCTTGCCTGATAGAGCTGGGATCTGCTTCGTCAAGGATTCATGTCATGATTGGAGAAGAAATAGCACAAGTTTGCGATCTGGCTGTTATCACAACCAAAGACAGATTTAAAGAAATTAAGGCAGGAGCAATCAGCCAGGGCATGAAAAAGGAAAATATTGTATTCTCGGAGAATCCAAGGCAGATTCTGGAAAAAGTATGTAAATTCGCCAGACCCGGGGCAGTAATACTTTTAGAGAGCAGGGTGCCTGGATCCGTTATTAAGAGGCTGTATGGTTAAACCAATTTCAATATCTTTATCCCCAAATACGGAAAAAGATGATGTTTGGCTGGCTTTTAAATTAAAGTTCAGTCCTTGGCTTTGGAAAGAAGGAAAAGGGCCTAATCAATTGGAAGAAGAGTTTAAAAGATATTTCAATGTTAAATACGCTTTCGCTTTTAATAGTGGCAGATCTGCTTTTTTAGCAATATTGGAATCTTTAGGATTAAAGAGCAGGGAAGAAATTATTGTCCAGGCATTTACCTGTAATGCTGTTTCTAATCCCATTATCTGGGCTGGTTTAAAGCCGGTTTACGATGATGTAAGTGAACAGACCTATAATATAGATCCGGAAGCTATTGAAAAAAAGATCACCGATAAAAGCAGAGCAGTGGTAGTCCAGCATACTTTTGGATTAGCAGCTGATATGGATAAGATCCTGGATATTTGCCGAAAACATAATTTAGTTCTAATTGAAGACTGCGCGCATTCATTGGGAGGGTCATATAAAGAGAGAAAGCTCGGTACTTTTGGTAAAGCAGCCTTTTTTAGTTTTTCCAGAGATAAAGTGATTTCTTCGGTATATGGCGGAATGGCTATTACAGATGATGACCAATTGGCGGAAAAGATTAAAATGTATCAAAGTAATATCGGCTATCCCTCATATCTTTGGATTGGACAGCAATTGCTTCATCCTATTCTAATGAATTGGCTGATTCTGCCAACTTATGCCTTCCTGGGCAAGTTTCTTCTGGTAATATTTCAATGGTTAAATATACTTTCAAAAGCAGTTCACTGGAAGGAAAAAAGAGGGCAGAAACCCGGATATTTCCCCAAAAGAATGCCTAATGCTTTGGCCTTGCTTGCTTTAAATCAGTTTAAAAAGCTTGATCGTTTTAATGAACACAGGAAAGAGATTGCCAATTATTATTTTCAAAATCTGAAAAATTCTTCTTTTAAATTGCCGGAAATGGCAGGGGATCAGGAACATGTTTTTTTAAGGTTTACTGTCAGGCATCCAAAAGCGCATTTAATCATTAAAGATGCTTGGAAGAAAAATATACTGATAGGGGACTGGTATACCACTGCTATTGCACCCTATGATACCAAAATGGAAAAAGTTGAATACTATTCCGGGCTTTGCCCACAGGCTGAAAAATTGGCTCAAGACACCTTGAATCTGCCAACCCATATCAATATATCTATAAACGAAGCAAAGATAATCGTTGATTTTTTAAAGCAATATGACAGTTAAAGAGATTAAAGAAAAAAACACTTGGGAATCTTTTCTTTTGGGATGCCAAGCTAAAACTTTCATTAGCTCCTGGTATTGGTTTGAGTTTCAGAAGATGATGAATAACAAGTGCTGGACTTTGGGAGTTTTTGATAACGATAGGTTGGTAGCTACTGCATTGGTTCTTAAAAATATTGCTAAAAGAGGTATATTTTTAATCGTTCCTCACGGACCCAATGTAAAACAAGAGGATTATCATCTTAGGCCTCAGATTTTAGAATCATTACTATTAGAGTTAAAAAGAATTGGCAAAAATGAGAATGCGACGCTAATTAGGATCAGTCCTATTTGGGAAAGAAGCAGGGAAAATGATATGATTTTTGATAGATTGGGATTTGTAAGAGCCGCCATTCACAGCCATCCTGAAGCAAGCTGGAAACTGGATATTACACCCAAGGAAAATGATCTCTTAATGTCGATGAGAAAGACCGGGCGTTATCTTATCAGGCAGGCTTCAAAGGATAAAGATATTGAAGTTATCCAAAGCCAGAATATTGAAGATGTGAAGATTCTTGATGATTTGCAGCAGGAACTTATCAAAAGTCAGCGTTTCATTCCGTTTTCCTTGGAATATTTAGAAAAAGAGCTGAAATCTTTTTCTGTTGATGGTAGGGCCTCTTTATTCTTAGGAAAATATCAGGGTAAAATTATTGCCGCATCGTTTGTGATTTATTGGTCAAATATCGGTTTTTATCATCATGCCGCTTTGCTGCCAGAGTATCACAAAGTACCCATTTCCTATCTTTTGCAGTGGCAGGCGATTAAAGAAGCAAAAAAAAGAGGCTGTAAGTTATATGATTTCTGGGGATATGTCAATCCGGAGGAAAAACCTAATCATCCCTGGGCCGGCCCCACCTTCTTTAAAATGAGTTTTGGAGGAAAGTCATTTGAATACGTTACTACCAGAGACTATCCGCTTTCCTGGAAGTACTGGTTGATATATTGGTTTGAAAGGTTAAGAAGAATTAAAAGGGGATTATAGCGATGAAAAAACCATATCACAGGCAATATCAATATAAGAAAAGAAAGTCTATTTTTAGAAGCAGCTATTTTTGGTTTTTAATGTTGTTGATTATTGTTGCCTGCGGTTTCTGTTATCTGATATATCTTTCTCCCGTTTTTCAAATCAAGAATATTAATATTTCTGGCAATGAAAAGGTCAACGGTGAGGAAGCTTTCAATTCTATCAGCAGAAGGATTGAAAATACTTTTTTATTATTGCCTTCAAAAAGCATTTTTCTTGCTGATCTGGAATCAATGAGCAAAGACTTTATGCAGGAGTTTCCCCAAGTAAGAATCGTTAATCTAAGAAAAGGCTTGCCTGATCAGATTTTTGTCAGCATTGAGGAAAGAAAACCTGTGGCTGTCTTTTCTCAAAACAGGATTATTCTTTTTGACGCTAACCAGAGCAAGAACCAGGAATCTTTAAGCGTTGAAGAGCTGTTTTATCTTGATAAAGAGGGTACAATCTTTGAAAGTATTTCAGATAAAGACGACTTCGTAAAGATTACTAAAAGCCAGACTGATACCAATTATGTTCTTGGAGATCAGGTGATTGATGAAAAAATACTTTCAGAGATAATGGAAATTGACCCAAAATTGAAGCTTGACCTCAAGATATCAATACAGGATTTTGATTTACAGGCTGATGACTGGCTGGTTGTTAGAGCTGAAGATAATTGGCAAATGTACTTTAATCCCCAAGAAGACGTTAAATGGCAACTGACTAAGTTAAAAGCAGTGCTAGAAGAAAAGATCCCTTCTGAAAAAAGAAAGGATCTGGAATATATAGATCTTAGATTCGGTAATCTGGCGCCTTATAAATACCGTTAGTCAATGTGATAAATGAGGATCGAATAACCGATCCGTTCAACCGGCTGATACTGATTAAGCCATTGATAGTATCCGATCTCTTGGTCAAAACCAGGAACCGGCTCAGCTACCCCGCCCATGAATTGATTCAAGGAAACCGCTATCCAACCCTTTGGCGGTTCTTTTATTTGTTTTGGATCTAGTTTAATGTATTTATCTCCTAACCAGTATTCAATGTTTTCTCCTCCGAAATAATCAATATATATCTTGTCTATTTTCTTCTCTTCAATAAAGGCCATGAGCCGGTAAAAGTCCTGTCCCCAGTCGTAATTAGAGTCAACAGCATATTTGTACCCATTCTTGGTTCCTCCGGCCAATTCGTTGAAATATGATATGTAATGCGGAAAAGTCAGTAAAGCTGAAATGAAAAGCCAGAAAAAAAGCACAAAAGTTATTGCCAAAGCCATTCTCTGTTTCTTTTCCGCCAGCTGCTTAATTACTGTCTTAAGCCCAAGAGCAACCAAAAGATAGATGAAGGGGAACGTTGGCAGAATATGCCTTACTCCGATATTTAGCTTGCCTAAAATAGCGGTTGACCAGTAGATGCCAAGAAATAGTAAAAGGCTGAAAACAGTGAAATTTTCTCTTATCCAATTGGCAAGATTCCATACTTTCTTTCTAATCAAGAAGATCATTCCAATAATCACAAAAAGAGTCATCAGGTGAAAGGGAAGAGGTTCTTTTAAGAGATAGATGATTGGGAAATAATACTTCCAGCCAGAGGCAGAAATCTTGCCCAAGAAAAATACGGTATTACCAAAGGAAGTTCTTTGCATGGCCATGAGTACGCCTCTAAAATATTGGGCTAAAGGCCTGAGCAAAGGATTCTTGGCCATGGATAAAGTCAGATTCTTTAGGATCGGTACTTTATTGGGAGCCAGGTCAGCTGCTGTGTCTCTGATTTGCCGTTCCACGGGGTAGTTAGATACATGAAACTGATATACGGGCCAAATAACCAGAATCAATCCGATTAAGCCGGCAATAACTGCTTTAAAAAGATAGAGGGCTAAATTCTTAAATTTATCTTTGTTGGATTGGATCAAAGGATATATTATTGTTAAGATTCCAAAAAAAGGAATTAAGAGAATTAATGAGAATTTTAAAAGCATGGCCAAGCCAAAAGCCAGACCTGCTAAAAATATATTTTTCTTAGAAGGATCTTTTAAAAATGCCAGCCAGAGATAGGTTGAAACAACTACTCCTAAAGCTGCGCCAACATCAGTAGTAACCAGCCGGCCGTGTGCAAGGAAAGTGGGGGAAAAGGCAAAAAGGGAAAGAGCGGCCAAGCCAACGTAATTGCCTCCCATTTGTTTCGCCCAAAAGAATATCTTCCATCCGAGTAATAGCAAAAGGAGAATCATGGGAATCCTTGAGTATAATATGATATCTCTGGGATCATTGCCTGACCGGTAAATAAATTCTGTTCCTAAGTCAAATTGAACCCACCAGGCCGGAGCAGCATTATCTTGGGTCCAGGCCGGATTGTCTTTGGGGAATTTCAGGTCAAGAAACAACAGAGGAATGGCTGCTAAATCCTTTACTAGAGGCGGATGCTCGGGATTGATGCGGTAGTCTTTTTGAGTGAGATATGAATAGCCGGCCGGTATGTGAGCCAGTTCGTCAAAAGTCAGAGAATCAACCTTCATGCTGTAAAAGGCCAATATCAGCATTAAGGCCAAGATTGCAAACGCTAATGCATTGGTTAGGCGATTGGACATGTTATTTTAATATAAATATCCAGTGTCATAGATCCAGTATCTTTCCTGTTCTATTAACTGGCCATTGGGATATTTGTTTATTATTTTTTCTATTGGCCAGAAGTCTTTATTCATGGTAAAAACCATGTCTCCTGGAGCAAGATTAAGGTCATCAATCTGATTAAGATTAATATAAATTGCTTCGTTGCGATTGGCTGAAAGCTGGACAAATTTAGTAGTCTCAACCGGCAGGTCTCCTTCGCTTTTAATCACATACTTCTTGATTTCTTCTCTATAACTGTTTAGACCATTGCCGACATCTACAAACCTCTGGGTAAAGGCATCGGAAACCTTTGGGCTTTGACCCCAAACAATGAAGTATTTATACCAGGCGAAAAATATACAGTATATTACTAGTACCGATATGAATAGATAATAGCTAAAGAGCTTGATGTTTTTTCCAATATATTTATTCTTGAGCCAGGCTAAAAACATTGCTGCTCCGATCCCGGCAAAAATATATGATGGCGGCGCAGCGCCTAATGTCCTTAAGGCATGAGGCACTCCTTCGTATGTCAGGATCCCTGGCAAGAGCATTATTATCCACCAAAGCACTAAAAGGCCGTAAGAGGCAATAATTTCCTTGCTAAAAGGCATCGAGCTTTTTCTGGCTTTAAATAACTGGGACATGGAATAAAAGATGCCCATTAAGAAAAATATTCCTACTGGCCAAGGGTACATTAAGGGAGATCCTGAATAGTTGTGCCTCCAGTTGCCATCCCCATAAATATTAAACATGCCTAAATGAAGAATCAGTGATTTTTCAAATTCCTTGACCGGGGAGTCGGTTGAAAAAACAGATACCGGACCCGCCCGGCTGATGAACTCTTTTGGATTTTCTAGAAAATACATTCCGATCGGCAAAGCAACGAAAAAAGTGACAATTAGGAAGAGGGATGCGTAAACAAAGAACTGTTTGTTCAATTTTTGCACCCTGTAAATCAGCAGCCAATTTAATAGGGCCAACCCTAATAATAGGACAGCTATTCTAAAAGAAGTGTAGGTGTAAAAGCCCAGGCCAAAGAAAATTCCGCCCAGGATAAAACTCCAAGGCTTTTTTGTTCTAAAACCATAAAAGAGAAAGTAAAAAGCAAAAACCATCGTAAAGGGCAAAAGGATCACCCTGAATCCGATTCTGGAAAAGTTCACATGCCAGAAGCTGATGCTCAGAAAAAAAGTGGTAAAGAGAGCAATAAGTTCCGCTTTTTTCTTTTCGCACTGAATAAACAATTCCTTAGTCAGAAGATATATTCCGATTACTGTTAGGAATCCAAAAAAAGCAGCCACGAACTTAAGCGACCAGATTGAAGTTCCAAAGATTAAAAAAGAAAGATAGGTTAGAGATATCATTAGACCTTCGCGGCCAAAGTTCTCAGGATAAAAAACCTTGAAAGGCTCGGATATGGCTTGCATGGCGTTTAAGGCAACGTCAGGATAAAGACCAGGCGGTATAGAATTTAAATGCCAGAACCTAAAAAAATATGCTAAGGCTAAAACTAGTATTAAAAGGATTAATGTTTTTTTGTCCATTATAATATTTTACTATATCTATCAATACAAGACAAAAAATCCACAGGTTCCTGATTAGCAGTCTAAGGTCTTGACTGCTAATTTTGATGAGCTATAATGGTTTCGTATGGAACCTACAGAGAGACAATCAGAAATATTAAAAAAGATTGTTGAGCAATATATTGACACTGCTCAGCCGGTCAGCTCGCATCTTTTAGAGAAGGAATGCAGCTTTAATGTCTGCCCGGCCACTATCAGGCTAGAGATGCAGAAACTTACTGACGCCGGTTTTATTTCTCAGCCCCATACCTCAGCTGGCAGGGTACCTACTGATAAGGGATATAGATTTATGGTTGATAATCTTTTAAAGGAAGAACAGGATAGTTTTAATTCAGAGATAAAGGACTGGCTTAATGAAGACTTCAAGGATACGATTACTGTACTGAAATCCTTGACTAAGAAATTGGCCAATCTTTCTTCAAGCTTAGCCTTAGGTTATCTGGCTGACGAAAACATTATTTGGAAAGAAGGTTGGGAAAAGATCATTTTAGAGCCGGAATTAAAAGAGACAAACAATGTTTCCGGATTGGTGGAAACAATTGAAAAGCTGGAATCAAGGATAAACAATCTGGAAATCGGGCCGGGAATTAATGTATATATTGGAAAAGAGAATCCCTTTTCCAGATCAAAGGAGTTCAGTACAATAATTACCAGATGCTCATTTCCCGATCACGATCAAGGACTTTTAGCTATTATCGGTCCTAAAAGAATGGACTATGACAAAAACATTAATTTCCTGCATTCTTTAGCCAGGCTATTAGAAGACTTTTAATTTAATAATTATGGATGAAGAAAAAAAAGAAGCAAAAGAAGCAAAAGAAGCAAAAGAGGAGGAATTAAACGATTTAAATCAGTGCCAAAAAGAAAAAGAAGAGTATTTGGCGGGATGGCAGAGGGCCAGGGCCGACCTGTTAAATTACAAGAAAGAAGAGAAAGAAAGAATAGAGCAGCTTCTAAAATATGAAGATGAGATAATGATAATTAAGCTCTTGCCAATTTTAGACAGTTTTGATCTGATTGAGAAGAAAATCAATGAGGAAACGAAGAAAGACCCGCATATCCAAGGAGTTCTAAAAATCAAAGCCCAGCTGAATAATTTCTTAAAAAGGCAGGATGTGGAGCCGATAGAATCAGTTGGTAAGAATTTTGATCCTAATTTTCATGATGCTATAGAAGAGGTTCTGGTTGAAAACAGTGAGCCGGGATTGGTGGTGGAAGAAATTGAGAAGGGATATTTAATTAACGGCCGAGTCTTAAGGCCGAGCAAAGTAAGAGTGTCAAAATTAAAAAATTGTCCGCCTGATAGCGAACAAAATCAAGGTCCTAATAATAAATAACTAATTAAATATATATAAATTTATGGGAAGAATTGTAGGTATCGATTTGGGTACAACTTTGTCTGAAGTTGCCGTGATTGAAAACGGCGAACCAAAGGTCTTAGAAAATAGAGAAGGCTCAAAGCTTACGCCTTCAGTGGTAGCTGTTACCAAAAACGGTGAGCGACTGGTTGGTGTATTGGCTAAAAGGCAGCAAATCACCAATCCTCAAAATACAATCTATTCGGTTAAAAGGTTGATCGGCCGTCGCTATACTGATGCCGAAGTCCAAAAGGATAAAAAGCTTTTGGCCTATGAGATTAGAGAAAGGTCTGACGGAGGGGTGGATGTTAAGATGGGTGATAAATGGTATTCTCCTCCTGAGATCTCAGCCATGGTGCTGCAGAAGATTAAGCAGGATGTGGAAGAGAAGCTGGGAGAAAAAGTAACTGACGCCATAATCACTTGTCCCGCCTATTTTGATGACAGCCAGAGAAAAGCAACTAAGGTGGCAGGAGAGATTGCCGGTTTCAACGTTAAAAGAGTCATTAATGAGCCAACAGCTGCAGCTTTAGCTTACGGTTTTACCAAGAAAGGAGAAAAAAAGATCATTGTATATGATTTTGGCGGAGGAACTTTTGATATCTCCATCTTGGAAGTGGCTGAAGATACGGTTGAGGTTAAGGCAACTGGCGGAGACACGCATTTGGGCGGAGATGATTTTGATCAAAAGATTATGGATTGGTTGGTAGGGGAATTTAAGAAAGACCAGGGAATCGATCTTTCTAAAGATCCGTTAGCCCTTCAAAGAATTAAAGAAGCGGCAGAGAAAGCAAAAATTGAATTATCAACCACCTTAGAAACCGAGGTTAATCTTCCTTTCGTCACTTCTGATTCTGCCGGCCCCAAACACCTTTTTTACAAGATGGGTAGGGCAAAGCTGGAGGATTTAGTCAGCGATGAAATTAACAGATCAATTGACCTGGTGAAAAAAACATTAAAAGAAGCTAATCTGGAAACAAAAGATATTGATGAAATAGTTTTAGTCGGAGGCCAAACTAGGATGCCTAAAATGCAGGAGGAAATCAGAAAGCTGTTTAATAAAGAGCCGAATAAATCAATTAATCCTGATGAAGTAGTGGCTATTGGTGCAGCGGTTCAAGCAGGGATTCTCCAGGGAGAAGTAAAAGACGTGCTTCTTTTAGACGTTACCCCTTTGTCATTGGGCATTGAAACCTTGGGTTCTGTTAGTACTGTCTTGATATCTAAAAACACCACTGTTCCCACTTCCAAAACCCAGGTGTTTTCCACTGCTGCCGATAATCAGACTTCAGTAGAAATTCATGTGCTTCAGGGTGAAAGACCCATGGCCTATGATAACAAAAGTTTGGGTAAGTTCATGTTAGACGGTATTCCTCCTTCTCCAAGGGGAATCCCTCAGGTTGAAGTGACCTTTGACATTGATGCCAACGGTATTCTAAATGTTACTGCTAAAGACAAGGCAACTGGTAAAACCCATACAATCAGGATTGAAGGTTCAACCGGGCTTTCCAAGGAAGATGTGGAGAAAATGAAAAAAGAGGCAGAAATTCATGCTGAAGAGGATAAAAAGAAACAGCAGTTGATTGAGGCCAAGAACCTGGCAGACAATCTGATTTACACAACTGAAAAAGCTTTAAGGGAATCAGGGGAAAAGGTTTCAGCTGATGCTAAAAAAGATATTGAGAAGAAACTTGAGGCCTTGAAAAAAGTCAAAGATACGGATAAAATAGAGGATATTACCGGTAGAACTTCGGAACTTTCCCAGGCAATCCAGAAAGTGGGAGCGGAACTTTACAAGACAGCCCAAGAAAAGAAACCGGGAGACAATGAACCGAAAGCGGAAGAAGGTGAATACAAAGAAAAATAATGAATAAAGACTATTACCAAATTTTAGGCGTTTCTCGCAGCGCCAGCCAGGATGAGATTAAGAAGGCCTACCGTAAACTGGCCCATAAGCATCATCCTGACAAGGGCGGCGATGAAAAAAAGTTCAAAGAAATCAGTGAAGCCTATCAGATCCTTTCCAACCAGGAGAAAAAAGCCCAGTACGATCAGTTCGGCGGTACTTTTGAAGGAGCTCAGGGGTTTGGCGGGCAGCCAGGCTGGGATTTTTCTTCATGGGGGAGAGCTAACGAAGGCTTTGATTTCGAATTTGGCGATTTGGGAGATATCGGAGATCTTTTTGAAGACATGTTCGGTTTTGGCGGATCGAGGAAAGAAAGAGATCCCAAAAGAGGCAAGGACATTGAAATAGGCATTGAAATACCTTTAGAAGAGGTTCTTAAGGGAAAAGAAAGAGAAATCATTTTGAATAAGCTAAACACTTGTTCCAGGTGCCAAGGATCAGGAGCAGAGCCAGGGACGTCGGTCAAAGAATGTTTTTCCTGCAGAGGCACAGGACAGGTTCAGCAGATTAAAAGAACTGCCTTTGGATCCTTTACCAGGGTCGGAGTCTGCCCTGAATGCCAGGGCGAAGGATACAAACCGGAAAAGCCCTGTAATGTCTGCAAAGGGGAAGGACGTTTGAAAACAAAGGAAACAATCAAGATATACATTCCAGCAGGAGCTGACACTAATCAGGTAATTAAGGTTGAGGGAAAAGGAGAGGCTGGCAGAAGAGGAGGAAAGCCGGGAGACCTGTATGTCAGAATATATGTAAGAGAACACTCTCATTTTAAAAGAAAAGCTGATGATTTATATCTGTCCGTTCCCATTTCCTTGAGCCAGGCAGCTTTGGGAGATGATATTGAGGTAGCGACTTTAGAAGGAACAAACATACTTTTAACAGTTCCGTCCGGCACAGAATCAGGCAAGGTTTTAAGGATTTCAGGCAGAGGAATTCCACATTTTTCCGGTTATGGCAGAGGAAATCTTTACATGACCTTAGTAATTAAAACACCCAAGAAATTAAATAAAAAACAGAAAGAATTATTTGAACAGCTGAAAAAAGAAGGAATGTAAGTTTGCCCCCGTAGCTCAATTGGTAGAGCAATTCCCTTTTAAGGAAGTGGTTCCGTGTTCGAGTCACGGCGGGGGCACCAGTTATCTTATCAAGAGGCAAACACTGCCTCTTGACTTTTATTATTAATTTGCTGATCTTTGGGTCATTCTTATGGGGGCGTGAATTCTCCTAGCCGGATTCTATCACCTCCTTACCGAAAGTCTTTGACCTGTTAGTCGTGTCCCTAGCTCGGTTTTCTTAAAAAGATTATCCGTGCTGGGGACCTCTTTTTATTTAGCTCGTTTTTTTTCAACTTAGAGAAACATTGACATTTTTCAATAATATATTAATATATTTAATCCAGTTTCTAAACAAGGAACTGCTTAGTACATTGTAGGAGCTGATTCATGTTCGAAGGTCTGTGGTCCTTATCGGTAAGCGAGTTGATCATTGTTATCATCTTTCTTGCTGGCGTAATAGTCAGCATGATGGGATTCATCTTTACCTCCCTCACTTCCCTCCATGCAGGTTCACGGTTCAGAGTGTATCTGGGTTACCTGCTTGCGTTTTTATTCGTTGTTACTCTGGTAGCCCTGGTTGTTGACGCCAAGTCGAACCTACTGATCTTTGCACTAATCTGTTTTTGTATAGTGGTTATCATTGATGTCACTCAGGTTTACTATTTTGCAAAAAACTTCATATTATCAGATTTACTTGGCAACTGAACACAAATTATGCCGAAAGAAAATAATTTTTCAGCTGTAATGCCCTTGTTAGATACTTATCTAAGATGAGTTCTGCAGGGGCCCTTTTTTATCTTGACACTTATGTTATTGGGCATATAATAATCTCAGCAAAGCCAGCCTAATCAGGGTTGGTTTCTGCACATTAACGTTCATTCCAAATGACTAAAAGGGAGAGAAAAAAGCATGAACGAGGAAAAGGCATTAAAGGTATTTAAAAGGATTAAGGCAGTACAGTATGATGACCACTTTGTGCTTGCTTCTTACGATCACAGCAGTACCTATATAAACAAGGACTTGTTATATATTCATCACAGGGAAACTAAAGCAATGTGTACGAGCATTGCCGAAAATTTAGCTTGTCTTAGCGTAGAGGTCGTGATCGGTCCGGCAATGGGAGGTGTAATTCCTTCAAGCCGCGTTGCAGAACATCTAAGCGATAAATACGGTCATGGACGCGATATTCCCAGTATTTTCGCTGATAAGGTAAAAGGAGGTTTTGAAATTAGACCCGACTTTATTAAAATAATTAAAGGTGAAGACAATATAAATGGCCGAAGAGGAAGAAACGTGCTGGTAGTAGATGATGTTATTACTACTGGCCAGTCGGTCAAGAAAGTCATAGAGGCCGTGTGTAAAGCCGGAGGCAATGTGGTGGGAGTTGGAGCTCTCTGGAACCGGGGCGGGATAAGACCAAAAGAATTTGGTAATATCCGGAAGCTATACTCACTCGTTAACTGGAAGCTGGAAACCTGGCCCAAAGCTCTTTGCCCGCTTTGTGCGGCTGATATCCCGGTCAATACTGAATTGGGAAGAGGTAAAGAATATCTTTCCCTTATTGGGTCTAGCGGTACCTAGCTTTAAATAGCAAAACCCGCTTTTTTCTTTTATTTCATTAGCATTTTTTGTTTTTTTCTGATATAATTTAAAATTGTTACTATGCAATTATCTGACAAGAAAAATCTTAATATAGTTATATCAATAATTGTCTTATTGGTTGTTTTTTGCATTGGTGTCGGATTTGGTAAAGATCAGGTTATATGCCAAACCTGTCCGCCTGAAGATTTGAATTTTTCCTTATTCTGGGATGTTTGGAAGGTAATTGACGAGCAGTTCGCTTTAAAAGAAAAGGTTGATGAGCAGAAACTGATCTATGGGGCAATATCTGGCATGGTTGAATCGCTTGATGATCCCTACACCGTATTCATGCAACCCGAGGAAACCAAAATGTTTAAAGAGGATACCGAAGGCAGCTTTGAAGGAGTTGGTATGGAGATAGGATTGAGGGACGATCAGCTTCAGGTAATAGCTCCCTTAAAAGGAACGCCAGCTGAGAAAGCCGGCTTAAAAGCAGGGGATAATATTCTTAAGATCGGAGACAAAACAACCTATGATATGTCTGCTGATGAAGCTATAAGCCTGATCAGAGGGCCTAAAGGAACTTCAGTGGTATTAACAATTATTCGGGATGGTTGGGAAGAGCCCAAAGAAATTAAGCTGGTTAGGAGCATCATAACCGTGCCTTCCATGACTTGGGAATTAAAAGATGGAAATATTGCTTACATCAGGATCTATCAATTCTCTAAAGTAGGCGGTCAAGATTTCCGGAAAGCTGCCTTAGAAATCCTTAATAGCGAAGCAGACAAGATAATTCTTGACTTAAGAAACAATCCCGGCGGATTTCTGGAGATAGCTCAAGAGATAGCCGGCTGGTTTCTGGAAGCCGGGCAGATTGTGGCTATTGAGGACTTTGGGGAAGGCCAGGAGCCTGAGAGATTCTTATCCGAGGGTAATTCCCGCTTGCTATCTTATCCAATAGTTGTTTTAATTGATAAAGGAACAGCTTCAGGATCTGAGATTTTAGCTGGAGCTTTAAGAGACAACAGAGGCGTTAAGCTGATCGGAGAGAACTCCTTTGGCAAGGGATTGGTCCAGCAACTTATTAATCTTAATGACGGATCCTCAGTTAAGGTAACAGTGGCCAAATGGCTTACTCCTAAAGGGGAATCAATACAGGAAAAAGGATTGGTGCCTGATATTGAAATCGCTTTTGATGAAAACAGTGAAACTGATAACCAGCTAGAAAAAGCTATTGAAGTGCTTAAAGAATTACAGTAAAATTAAATATATTGAGATAAAAAGATGAAAGTAATTCTTCTTAAAGATGTTACTAAAATAGGGAAGAAGTTTGAGGTTAAAGATGTAAAGAACGGCTATGCCAGCAACTTTTTAATAACATCTAAGAAGAATTACTTTCATCTTTTTATCTCAATATATTTAATT
>Ga0315284_10006157_pt1 | contig 17087 bp, 21 predicted proteins | sample YL17G09_16_MG_FD_203696 | JGI IMG/M metagenome (GOLD analysis project Ga0315284, IMG submission 203696) | Sediment microbial communities from Yellowstone Lake, YNP, Wyoming, USA - YL17G09_16 | ecosystem: Environmental > Aquatic > Freshwater > Lake > Sediment | place: USA: Wyoming | collected...
AGACATAGTATTGATCGTGTTCGGCGTAGTTGGTACGCGGATCGAGCATGATCCCATATTGTCTTTTGACTTCTTCTTTGGTCTGGATTATTCGCTTACAGATATTCATCATCCGGTCCTAACCCGCATCCCTCTCGGCCGGCCGATGTTACGGGGCCGGCTCGTTGTTTCCTCTGGGGCCCGGTGCCTTTGGGCAGATCGTCGCGTCCCGCTTGTTCCGGGACTGAGGCGTAGGTTTAGCATAGGATCATGCTTACCTCACTTGGAAGCGTCAGGCGAGGTCAAGTATGCCACTACGCGAAAACCTCGCCGCGAGCCGTCTGTTTGCCTCAGCGACGACCTCAAGACGGTCGAGGAGATCGAGATCGTGATCGGCGGAGATTACTTGCACGTGGTAGCCTCCTCGCGTTTGCCGCTGAGTCGCATCAATTCATCACGAGCAGACTTAGCCTCGTCGGCTGCTCTGATCGACTGGTCCACGGCTTTGAGTAGTCGTGTTATGACGCGGCGAACATTTGGACGGCTCTTGCTTGTAGCCTCCCTGCCGGTCGAGTCGCTGTCCCGATCTTTCGCAAGATCAAGACGACGATCCAACTCTCGACGTAGAACAGAGAGAGCGTAATCGTCTGGGTCGGACGACTGCTCCGACACCCGGAGGAGCCGCAATAGTTCCGTTGCTGAGAGGTCGCTGATCTTCATGTTTATCTATCCCCGCGGGGACGGTAGGCACTGGGGCCGTTGAGCCTGTTGCGGCGGAATGGGGCCGCTATGAATGCCCTCCTGGAGAGGGCGGTTTCAGGTCGTCGAGGGTCTCGAAACCAGCCTTATCCCGACCCGCGGGCGGATTCTTTGGAATGGCCTTCGCCAAGGAGGGCGCGGTAGAGGCGGTCTACTGGAGTGCCGGTGGGCATGGTATCGGCTCCTCTTTGACTTTCCAGAAGATCGGACGACAAAAACAAGCGATTAGATGCCCGGGTGGTTGAGACCAACCGGGCTTGGGATTCTTTCGTGACAGGCGAAAAAATTTACCGTCAGAACTAGAACCAAAAGAATCCGCGTCAATCTCGTGTACGCAACCCAACCGATCGCAAACAATAACGATCATGTCACACCTCCTATTTCTCTACAATCTCGCCGTTGATCCTTTCAAGGAACCGCAAGTACGCCTCACGGCTTGTGTGTGGGTGCCCGCCAACGCGACAGCATTCTAGTTTTACAACATGTACGACGCCATCAACTAACGTGCGGATGCCACGGCGGCGCCAGTAGGCCAACTGGTATCGCGTCGGTGCGCCCGGCAGCAAACGATGTGCTGCATCGAAGGGCACCAGTGTCTCGTGAATGATGCGCATCTGTTTTGTGGCCATGTAACGTCCATTATCAAACTTGTGTAATGCGTGTCAATTGTGTTTTTTGTATTATTTTGCGTTTTCCGTATGACAACGACATCTTTTCCATAGATTGTTCTGGGTTTTTCTGGTTTAGTCTTTGGGACGTTGCGAATATCCCCCGAATTCAACGACCTTTGACCGTAGAATCAGAAATGGCACAAGAAAACGATCCCTCGACAGTCCCGATGGCGCCGGTTTCGGGTGTATCCGCCCCGGTTGCCGCCCCTTCAACGTCGCCCGTCATGCCGGCGACTCCTGTATCGGCGCCCGCCGTCTCTTTGCCTGATAGTGGTGTTTCGACTCCTGCCGGTGGCGGATTCTCTTTGCGAGAGTTGGCCGTTCAGCGTGGTTACGATCCGGCGGACTTCAAGGACGACCCATCACTGGCAGCGGCGCTCTTGGACGCCGCGGAGCGGTTTGCCCAGGCGGAACCGTTGGCCAACATTGGCCGGCAGTTTGCGCCCTACGCGGGCCGGATGGGCGAAATCGAGGAGTATCTGAAGCAAAAGGACGAAGAGGCCCAGGTTGCAGCGGCGGAGGCGGCCAAGGCAGCCGAACCACCGGCATTGGAGTGGCGGAAGGCCGAGTACGATCCCAGTTGGGAGCGGTATTGTCAGGTCAATCAGCAGACCGGCCTCTGGGAGCCCATTCACCACGATTTTGCCCAGTATGCAAGGAAACTCAACGAGGCGACGGAGGCTCGTCGACTGAACAGTCAGCGCGTTGTCGACGACTTGCCAGGGTTGCTCGACACTTATTTCAATCCCCGGCAGACGGCAATTGAGAAGGCCGTGCTCAAGAAGGTCGAGGAACTGGTCGAGCAGCAGTTTCAATCTCGGCAACAGCAGACCCAGACAGCGGAACTCCTCAAGGCACATGAAAAGGAGTGGTACGTCCTGGACGGCGCCGGTCAACCCGCCATGCTTCCAAACGGTGAGCCGAAACTTTCTCCGATCGGTGAGGCGGTGGCCCACTTTGCCCAGGAGGCGCGTTCTCTGGGGATTGCTGACCCAGGGGCGATCCAGAAGTATGCCCTGAACATGGTCGATGCGGCCAAGGCGACGGGAAAACTCGTTGCCACGAGCACGCCTTCGGTAATTCCGGCCCCGAACAGCCCGATTCCAGGCGTGTCCGGCCAGGGCGCCGCTCGCAACCCCAACGGCCGATTCCTCCGGCGTCTGCCGAACGCCGACCGTCTATCGCAGCGAGCCGGAAACATCCCGAGTTCCGGCGAGCCGCATGATTCTCTTTCCCCGATGCCTGACCTGCGTGAGATCGTGGATCGAAAGACAAAGGAAATGAACTTCACACTCTAGTCCCGCTCGGACAAAGGAGAACGCATTATGGCAGAACAATGGGAATTGGTGCTTAATCAGGCTTTGCCTGAGATGATGAAGGAAGTCAACGACACAACCATCTACAAGCGATTGTGGCTCGCCATGCTCCAGGCCCGCGGCAAGGTCAAAACTGGAGTCAACGGCTCTTACGCGAAGAAAAAGGCGATTGATTGGAAGGACGCCCCGGTCCTTCCATTTACCCACGGCACAAGTCCCGTTTACGCTCCGCGGGATTACCTCAAGTGGACTGAGTTGGGATGGAAAGGGTCCTACGCTACGGACTTGATGGATCACGTCGAGTACATGGAAATCAAGGGATCACCCAACACGGTGATCGACAGGTACGTTCGGATCATTCCCAAACTGCTCTCCGGCTTAAAAAAGTACATCGCCTTACAGATTTACACCGACTCCTCGCTTTCCGGCCATGAAAACGATTTTGATGGTTTGGAGACGGCTTGCACCACGGTTGAGACCAAGGCCGCGGGGTACACGGATTCCAGTTGCGACGTGGTCGACATCGTGGCCATCCCCCGTGGCACCTACCAGGGGGTCTCCACCGCTCTGGCACAGGCTGGTTCCTGGAGTTCCGATCTGACGACCAAGCCCAACGCGACCATCGCTACGGATTGGCCGGAAGGTAGTGGCTCGCCGGAATATGCCTATCGGTCTCCAAAACTGGTCAATTGGTCCAGTAGTTCTTGGGGAACCTCAAAGGTCACTTGGGAAGCCAATTGCCAACGGGCGCTAAGCCGCACGGCCATGTGGATTCGCAACACGGACAGCGGTGAAGGCACAGGTTCCGCGCTGATGGCGATGTTGTCCACCGATTTGATGTCTGGGTTCAAGAATTCCCTGCGGTCCAGTAACCTCATCTTAACTCCGCACCGTGAGGCCGAAACGCTCGGTTTTGGGGACGTGCTAAACTTCGAGGGCATTGGCATCTATACGGAATATGGATGCCCGGCGCAAACTGGTTATGTTGTGGACATGGACGACATCCTACTGGAATTCATCACCAGCGATCTCATCGAGTCGAGGGGGCCGTTCCAAGAGTCGGACATGTTGTACAAGTGGATTGCCTTCACCTTGGGTAACATAACGCTCGATCCTCGTCGAGTGGCAAAACTGTACCGCTACGCTGCGTCGTAAATGGATGCGTAAGTTCTCACTCAGACACGTTTTTTAGGAGTCACAAATATGATTATAGGAAACCTCTTCAATCCTGGCGACACCTTCTATGGCACGGCGGGAACGATCAATACCTCCGATTACGGCAACAGCGTCAATTTTGAGGGAAGGGAGATTGTTTGCACCGATTCGACGACAGGATTGCTCTGTTATGGACGGATCATGCGGAACGTCTCTGGCATCACCATGTACGGTGGAAAGCACGTGACCAACGTGGCCGCATATCGAAAAAAGCGATTCGACGGTTATGGCGTATCTTCCGCTGGGTTGCCCGTTGCCGGCGTCATCGACCCGGAATTGGCCACAAGTGGTGTTCGTAACGGAGATCTTTGCATCGTGTTCTATCGGGGACCTTGCAAGGCGAAACTGAACGAGAATCCTGGTCAAGTGGTTGCAGCGGGTGACTACGCGATTGCCATGACGGGCGCCACCACCTCCCAGGTCACAGGTGCCGGTAAAGTGTTGTTGCTGGCTCAGGCAGGCACAACGCCGCCAATCACCGCGCTGGGAATCTTCATGGAGGCCGCCACTACACTTGATTGTACGGGCGGGACCATGAAGTTAGTTGACCTCAACATCCACGTGTAATCTGCGCGCTGCCGCGCGACCGATAGGTCGTGCCACCGGTGGTGCTCGGGGGCCGCGGTCTGCGGGAAACCGTGGGGCGCGGCTTTTTTAATGGATGCAAAACGAACGACCTTATATGCGGGCATGAGGTCTAGTCTGTATAGCCCGATCCTAAAACGACCTAATCAACCCAAAGGATCAGAACGTGGAACCTCGAAAACTGAATATATTATTAGTCACGTTTCCCTATGCGGGAAATGGAGGCATATCTTCCCAGGCCGACGAGGTGGGTGATTGGGTCACTCAGACGATGATTAAGGCGTCAGAGGATCACCGCGTCAAATGGTGTAAGAAGACAAAAATTTCCGATACGCCGATTACAATGACCCGCAATCGGGCCGTTGTCGCCGCCCGTGAATGTGGGGCGGATGTTTTGGTGATGGTCGACTCGGATATGTGGCCGGACAAACGGTTAAGTGAAGGGCATTCGGATGCCAAGCCGTTTTGGGACTCTTCCTTCGACTTCCTCTACAAACACTACGATCGCGGTCCCGTGGTGATCGGTGCGCCATACTGCGGTCCGCCACCCTATGAGATGTGCTACGTCTTCAAGTGGGCCACTCAACAGTCGGATCATCCAAATATAGATTTCCAGTTGAAACCGTACTCCCGAGAGACTTCCGCCACAATGTCGGGCATTCAACACTGTGCGGCGCTGCCGACCGGACTGATTATGTTCGATATGCGGGCCTTTGAGTTGACGGAGCCGAAGGCCAAGCAGGCGGGATTGCTGGAACGACTGATGGCCCCGGTGGAAAGCCAACTGGCAGATGAACGGCCCCTAGACCTCGACCAGATGCGGGAGTTCGCCCAACGGTGTTTGGATGCCAAGCAGAATGCGGAACAATCGTGGTTCTACTACGAGTGGAAGGACCAGTATCAGGCCGAGAAGGCGTCGACCGAGGATGTAACCGCGACCCGCGACATTGCCTCGCACGGCGTTCTGAAATTGGGTTACAACCCGTTGCGGGTGAATTGGGACGCCTGGGTGGGTCACTGGAAAGTAAAGTGCGTTGATAAACCAGTTATCCTTTCATCGGAGGATGTCAATCGTAAGTTAATTCGGGCGGCGATGGAGGGACAATCTCGTGATATTCGTTCCGTAGAGTTGGAATTGGACGAAGTGGCATGAGTAGCACCGCCCTGGCAATCCACGATCCGCAGGCTTTTTCTGATCCGCCCGGTTTTCCGACCGGACCTCGGGTGTGCAGTGCTTGCGGGAAGATGCGAGAGAAACGACGGTTTTCCGAAGGGTGCAGCACTTGCAAGACGTGTCAGAGCCGCACAGCAAAAGGTCGGATGTTGCAGCGGTTAAGAGCCGCATTGGGAAAACTGGCCACCAACCAGATCGTTGCCGCTGCCCGCGGGGACCGATTGGATGTGCCCCGCATTTCGCAAATCGGCGCGACGATGTTCGATTTGATGGGCGGTGTAGATGAATTTTGCCGGAAATGGAAAGACCAGTTAGACGCCGCGATCCTTCGGATGCCGGGCAGCAAAACGGTTTTGGATGAGTTCAGGGCGATCACCAGACTGACCCAATTGTCGGCCGCTTCGATCGACGGCGCAATGACTCCGTCCAACCTTTCCGACGAAGACCTGGAGAACGAAATTGAAGGACGGTTAGCCGGAATCGTTCAGAGACAGTCGTTGTTGGTTGGCGATTTATCCGGCAATGTTGCGGACGAGAGTGATGAAGGCGACGAGGATTTCGACGACGAGGGTGTGAGTGACGATGATTCCGACGCTGAATGAAGAACATCGCGTGCGCGAATTGCTGATGGAGGGAAACCGTCGGAAGATGCTTGGGTTGCGCTTGTATCGGCCGATGCCGATTCAATTAGCGTTTCACTTATCGGAAGCGAGCGAGCGACTTGTGCGTGGCGGACTCCGCGGGGGCAAGACCACCATTGCAGCCGCCGAGGTATCGTCGGCGGCCACTGGCATCGCTTTGACTGGCCTTGACGAAATAGCCATTCCCTTTCGGTATCCCAAAGACAGGCCCCTGCTGATTTGGGTGATTGGCTACGATGAAAAACATATTGCAAGGTTGTACCGCAAACTCTTCGTGCAGGGATTGTTCAAGATCATCAAGGATCGGAATACCCGTCAATGGCGATCGTGGCGTCCTTGGGAGGCCGACGATGCCAGCCGAGAAACCGAAACCAAACCGTCCCCGCCACTGATTCCCGGCGGACCCGATTGCCGACCGGATGGTTTTATCGCGGAGTGGGCTTGGGACAACAAGGCTGAACGGGTCTTTAAGGTTTGTCGCTTGAAGAACGGCACGGAAATCCACGCCTTCACCTCCGGTGGAGAAGCCGGTCAGGGTGAAGCAGTTGATGTGATCTGGATCGACGAAGACATTAAAATCCCCGGCCACGTCGCAGAGTGGCAGGGGCGTCTATCCGACGTGCGAGGGCGATTGATTTGGAGTGCATGGCCGCATGACGATAATCCGGCACTAAAACTCATGTCCCTGCGGGCGGAAGATCAACGTGATCGTGAAAAGCCTGACGTGCAGGAATGGGTCCTCACTTTTTCGGGCAACCCTTACATTCCATCGGACGAGAAGCGCAAGCGTTTGGAGGGTTGGGCTGCTGCTGGGGCCGCAGTGGTGCGCGCCCGCGATCTGGGTGAATACGTCGATGACTGGCAACTGGTCTATCCAATGTTCAACATTGATATACACGGTATACCTCGCAAGGAAGAATTGGGAATTGATGCGGTTGGTCGAGCGTTGGCTCCGCTCAATTTCCGAGTTCCCAACGATTGGACCCATTATCTAGCACTGGATCCCGGCTGGACGAATGCCGCGGCTTTGCTGGTTGCCGTTCCCCCACCATCTGTCGGTAAGTTCATAGTGGCTTATGACGAGTTGTTCGCGCAGCGATGCACGGCCGACACTTTCGGGGAACTGCTTGCCAAGAAGGTTGCCGGACGTGAGTTTCATGCCTTCATTATTGACGCTCACTCTGGTCGACAGAGCGTACTTGGGGCCGGCAAACGGATCGTGGAGTTTTACCGGGAAGCCTTTGAGAAGTACAACATCCGCAGTCGTTTGACGGACTCTGGATTTTTACCCGGAAGCGACGACATCGCCGCCCGCAACATGACGGTTCGTGATTGGCTCAACCCTCGCCCCGATGGAACTACGTTGTTCCGAATTGTGACGGATACCTGCCCATATACCCGTAACGAGTTCCGCCTGTATAAGCAGAAAGTCACTCGTGAAGAAGTCACCGAAGAGGTGCGTCGAAAAGACAACCATCTAATGGATTGTTTGGGTTATTTGGGGTCATATCTGGCCGCGTCTTTTGATGACAACTCCGCATACTACGCCGCGCCACCGAGCGCCAAGATCAACAAGGACGACATTGTGGAATGGAGAGCAAAAATCACAGGCGCCAAATCGACTCGCAACCAGGGATTTTTCCTGGGCGCTGGGGCCGTGCCAAGCGCCGCCTAACCGAGAGATCGACCTATTTCCCGTAACCCCGAGAGGACTAGAAAATCATGGCCAACACGACAGAAGAAAAAAACACCGATCCGTTTCCCTCCCCAGTGGGCCGCGTGTGCCTTTGGTACTACCACGGGACGATGGGTGTGGAACCTCGTCTCGCCCTTGTAACTCGACCTGTCAAGGGAGGCGGAATTGAGTTGACGGTCTTTCCGTGTGGAACGACACAACTCACTACCGTCAGCGGCGTGCGGCACAAAGATGATCCGTGGCTGATCCAACACCCGACCCATGCCTATGAATGCGGATGCTGGGATTACCTGCCGGGAACGGACCCGCGCCCGGCAAAACTCGAAGTGCTGGAGATGGAAAAAGTTTCTAGCAACCAGTCGCTTCCTAATGCGATCGCCACCGGACCCGGCTCCAGGGCTTTTCAGAAGAAGTAGGCCGCCATGTTGCAAACTGTTGACGAACTACTGTCGCCGCTCGCAAAGGGCTGGTTGGGCAAGATCGACATTGCCTACAAGCGCAAACGGGAGCGGTTCCAAGACATCGCCGACCAGTGTATGCAGTTTTTCAGTGGCACGGTTGGATTCATGTACGATGCGGCCTATCAGCAGAAGTTTATGGGCGGCAGTTTCTCGCCCACCTTCAAGATTACGCTCAATAAGGCGTTCGAGATCGTAGCGCTCTTTGGGCCACTGATCTATCATCAGAATCCGCAGCGCGAAGTGGACCCGCCCGACCCGATCGACTATGGGCCGGAAATCTTCGGCGATCCAAACGATCCGATGGTCCAACAACAGTATCAGCAGGCGATCGCACGCGACAAGATGCGACGCTCGGTACTCAAATCGGGCTGTCAGGCGGTGAAACGATACCTCAACTACACCCCCGAGGAGCAACCCAACGGCGGCTTGCAACAAGCATCCGAGGACGCAATCACGGAGGCTCTGATAAAGGGGCGAGGAGTCCTGTGGTCGAATTCCTACATCGCCCCCGGCAGCAATCGCCGCCTGACCGGCTCCTTTTACGACAGCGTCGACCGGCTCCTTATCGACCCGGACAGCGAGAGCAACAACTTCGGCGAGGCGTTTTGGATCGCTCGTGAGTGCAATGAACCGCACTGGAAACTTGAACGGGAGCGGGGACTTCCCTACGGATCGCTCCGCGGCAAGGGAAATCTGGAGTCGGCTGAATCGCAAGGAGCCAGCCGAGGAAACCGTCGTTCCAAACGGGATCGTGAACTTGGCACCACGTTTGACAACGTGCGTTATTGGAAAATCTGGTCGATCGGCGGTATTGGCACACGGATGACGGGCACGGCAAAGGATTTGCAAACGGCGTTCGATGAAGTGGTGGGCGACTACGCTTACCTGGAGGTTGCCCGAGGCGTTGATTGGCCGCTGAACATGCCGGCCGACAGGTTTCTCAACGCCACCGACGAGGATGTCCGGCAGGCGTTTTCCTGGCCCGTGCCCTACTGGAAAGATCAACGGTGGCCATGCGTGATGCTGGACTTCTATCGCCAGCCGAATTGCGCCTGGCCGATCTCGCCCTTGCGGCCGGGACTCGGGGAACTGGTGGCCTTGAACATTATTATTTCCGAGTTGACGCACCACGTCTATCAGAACAGCCGAACTGTCATTGCGGTCCTAAAGAGCGCGATGAAAGACCTGGAGGGGGCGCTCACCAGCGGCAAGGATTTGTGCGTGGTCGGCATCCCGGAAATCCTCAAGGACATCGACCACCTCATCAAGTTTATTCAGGGTCCGCCCGTCCAGTACGACGTGTGGCGAATCATCGAACACCTATTTTCGTTGTTTGACAAGCGGGTCGGTCTGAGCGAACTGATGTACGGCTTGAACCCCGGTGCTGCCAGCCGCACCTCGCCGGACGCCGAGACCAAGCAACAGATGCTTTCAATTCGGCCCGACTACATGGTCAAAAAGGTTGAGCAGTGGCAACGGGAGGTGACTCGGAACGAAAAACTCTGCGCCTATTACGAAAAGATCGGAGCCGAGACCGTTCAACCCTTGATGGGTGACACGGGGGCTTCCATTTTCGAGCAAACTTTCACCAACGCCGACGAGGAAACCGTGTTGCGTGAGATGACCTGCACGATCCGCACCGGCAGTGCAAGAAAACCAAACAAGCAACGGGACGCGGCGAATCTCAAAGAGATTTACCAGCCCAACAGCATTCAACTTGGTCAGTACCAGGCGCAAACCGGCGACTCGGGGCCGCTCAATGAACTCAACCGCCGACTCTATGAGACGATGGAAATTGAGGACATGGACGGATTGATGATGGGGCCGGTGCAACCGCCTCCTCCACCACTCGACCCCAACGCGCCACCGCCACCCGATCCGGCCCAGGAGGCGAAGGCCGAAAACATGCGGACGGATATGCAGATGCAACAAGCCCGCCAGACGCAACAGATGCAGATCGCAGCGGCGCAACACCAGCAAGACATCCAGCAGCAAGGTGAGTCCCACGCTGCGGATATGGTTGTCAAGATGGCGAAGTTGCGAATAGATCGGATGAAGACTGAGAACAAGGGGAAGGCGGCATGAACACACCACAAGCCATGCTTGGACCGAAAACGATGGTAGAAGCGATCTACCAGTGTGAATATATGGGGTTGGTGGCCTGTCGGCATGGTGCCATGTTGTTGAACACGAACGACACGACGCTGGGTGCGATTCTCGCCTACTACGGCGAATTTGACGAATGCGAACTGAATCTTCTATGTTCCTTGATCGAACCTATGGACATCGTCTGGGATGTAGGCGCCAACATCGGCACTCATGCAATCGTCTTTGCCCGCCACGGTCTTGCCGTGTTGGCATTCGAGCCGCAACGTCTGATCTTCCAAACACTTTGCGGGAACATGGCTCTCAATGCCATACAAAACGTCATCGCGTATCCTTACGCCATCGGAGCGCAAAACAAAATCATCCGGCCGGGAGTGGCGGACCCAAGGCAACGAACCGCTTTTTCCTCCATCACCATGTTGGAAAATGGCGGCGTCGAGGATGTCCAGATGACGCGGATTGACGACATTCCCGGTCGCTGCGATTTTCTGAAAATTGACGTGGAAGGGATGGAATGCGACGTGTTGGAGGGCGCTGAAAAGAAGATTCAACAGTACAAGCCAATTTTGTACGTGGAAAATAACCATCCGAGCAAGAGCGTCGATCTATTGAGTCGCGTCCGCGATCTTGGATACGTCGCCTATTGGTCGCTGGCGTGGCCCTACAACCCGAACAACTTTTGGGGATTGCCGAACGTGTTTTCATCCCACAAAGAGATTCGACCAAATCCCAACATCCTATGCCATCATGCCAGTAAACCGTGTGGCCCGATCAATCTGCCGAAGGTCGATGGGGTCCACGATAACTGGGAAAGGCTGATGCGGAAATGAGTAACTGGATACAGGGTGCAGTTTCCAAACATCCCGGATCGTTCTCTGCTCAGGCCCGAAGAGCAGGCTTATCAACCTCCGCCTTTGCGAGTAAGCACGCCGGCGATGCCGGTAAACTCGGCCAGAGGGCACGATTGGCCCAGACGTTAATGAAAATGGTAAAGAACAGAAAGAAGTAAATAGGAACAATATCTGTGCCACTCTATGATTACTCCTGCACCCGTTGCCACCGGAAGTTTGAGGCGTACCAGCGCATGGACGAACCCGTGTTTACTCGATGCGACCGCTGCGGATACAACTCGTTGGAACGATTGATCGGAGTGCCGGCCATTCGCACGGCGACCACGTTTGCCAGCGGCAGGGGCACGCTGTTGCAGCAGTTTGGCGGCGACGAGGAGGAAGTGAAACGGGTCGTGGCCGAGGCCCGCAAGCAAGGATACAACCCGAGCATGTACGACATTTACGAACCGTGCGTGGCCGAGCGGAAAGGCGACCCCGACGCCTTCCTGCCGCAGTCCGATCCTGTCGGTGCGCTCAAGCGGGCGTGCCGAAAAAAGGGCATAGGTTGCGATGGTCGCGGCGTAAGCATCAAATCACCGCCCAACAATGCGCCTCCAGGGGCCATTGCCGGGCGGCGTCGTAAAGCAAAGGTTTTATCCACACTTTCGCAAGGAGAATGATAGCAATGGCTATTTCACAAGAACTCGAAAACGCACTCCGAGGGTCGATCCACAGTGCCAGTGGCGCTTTGGAACTGATTGACCTGTGCAATGCCTCGCCGCTTGCCGGCTCAAACGTGGAGCAGGTGGCAACTAGCGCCACGATTGGAACGGCACTCATCGCGGCACTTACTGTCACCAATATCAGTGGTGGCAGTGCCAGCCTGACCGGCAGGATTTCCGTGCCGTCGATTACATGCACGGACATCAAGGCTGCTGGAACGATCAGTGCTGCGACGGCAAACATTACGTCGAGCCTGGCAGCCAAGTCCATTCTGGCAACTAACATCAGTGCCGGAACTGGCCTTACGTGCCTGAACATCATCGGCACGGATATTGTCGCTGCCGGAACGATCAGCGCTGCGTCGGGCAACTTCACGTCGGACCTGTTTGCAAAGTCCGCTCTAGTGACTTCCCTCAGCGCCGCCAACGCAACCGTAGGCACGAACATCACCGTGGGTAGCGTGATGAGCGCAGCGTCGGGAAACATCCAGTCCAACTTGACTGCCAAGTCGGTCGCTGCCACCACGGTCAATGTTGCTTCTGCCCAGATTTTGGCCGGTAGCTTGCACGTCTTGGGCGGAACGGCAGCGAATACCACTCAGGCCGTTTTATTCAGCCATCCGGTCAATTACGTCTCGGTTTCCGATGCGTCGAAAAACTATTTCGCGCTTCCGGCTGTGACCGCAGGAGCGTGCAGAGACGTTATCAACTGCCTCAACTCCACTGCTGGATTGATAGCGGTTGGTTCGGTGTCCATCAATGGGGCTACGAGCCAGATACTCGCTACCAATGGCGCTGTTGGCGGCTCCTACGCTCTCATTTGCGATGGTACCAGTTGGTGGAAGCGGGCAACCTAACCCAAAAAGGGGAATGTTGTGGGCGATTGGTCGATCGGAATATGTACTCCTATCCCGATGGTTCCCGTTGATTCGGGGACCATCGTGAAGGAGAAGCTGGCGTTGGCTAAATCCTACCTCGACGGAGAAGTTGGAAATCTTGAGACTGCCAAAAGTCTCTTGGCGGAATGCGTCGAGGCACCGAAGGATGAATCCAAGCATCTTGGGTTGATTACGCCCGAGTGGCAGCGGGCGAGAACCAGCCTGGTAATTCCGTTTGGTCAATCCAATATCGAGGTCTTTGCCGACGGCATGGAAGTCGGGGTTGCCCGTTGTGCGGCGATACAAGCCAGCAGGGATGCAGGATTGAAGTATCTGTTCTTTATCGACTGGGACACTATCATTCCCGCCGATGTTCTGATGAAACTTGTCTACCATCTGGAGAACAATCCCGACTATGACATAGCCAGTGGGATGTACTGTGCAAAGACGATTCCCGCCTACCCGCTGCTGTGGCGGGAGTGGAACCAGGGAGTTGACTTTGAGTTCACTCTAGGTGAAGTCATAAGGGAACGGGTGGTTGGCATACCGATGGGATGTGCCCTGCTGCGGTTGTCCCTATTCGACAAAATGAACCACACGCAGGAGGTTCCCTGGTTCAAGACGGTAAACCAGCCGGTGTTTTGTGGCATCCAATGGGGGCGTATGTGCCTCACGGAAGACTTGTGGTTCACTCGGCGCTACACGGAAGAAGTGGACAAGGAACACAAAAAGATCATTGTTGATACGAGCATTTTTTGTGACCACATCTGCCACCAAACGGGTCGCCGTTATAACCTGGCGGAAGATTCACTTCCTGTTCGGAAGATGAAGGAAAAGCAAAAGGCGGAAGCAAAGCCGTGAACAAAAAACTCCTCAATGTCGGCTGCGGCTCTGCTGACTCAGAACCATTTGCCAAGCCGGGCTGGGAGGAAATCCGCCTTGACATCGACCCCAACGTCAAGCCGAACATTGTGGCGTCGATTACCGCGATTCCACTGGAGGACAACAGCGTAGACGGCCTATTCTCCAGCCATAACCTTGAGCACCTATACGCCCACGAAGTCTCCGTGGCCCTGAAAGAGTTTCTTCGGGTGCTCCGTCCCGGTACTACAATGATTCTGAAAGTGCCCGACGTTCGGGCTGTTGCGGAGAAGATTGTATCCGACGACCTGGATCATGTTTTGTATACGTCCCCCAGCGGGCCAATTATGTGCGAGGATGTTCTTTACGGGTTTGGAGTTCCCGTGGCCTCCGGCAACGGATTCTATGCCCACAAGACGGGGTTCTCTCAGGGAACCATGCAGAAGCGACTCACCGAGGCTGGCTTCGAGGTAATCGGCGTTGTCACGGGTTATCCCTACGAGTTGCAGGCCGTGGCGAGAAAACCGAAGCCACCTGTGCATTTTACTCGCACCACGCAAGGACTTGTCGCCACGCCTCCACAACCAAACTAACAAAGGAACGATCCAATGCGACTAGACGATCAGTACGGAGCGAAGACGATAAGCATTACCGGAGTGAACGAGGCAGGAGTCGTTACCCTGGTGGCCGCCGTTTCAAACGCCCGGATTTGGGTGCTCGGATATGTCGTTAATGCGGCCACGGCGGTAACGCTCAAGTTTCAGAGCAAGCCGGCAGGAACAGCCGTTGAGTTGACGGGCGATACTGGACTGTCACTGGGAACCAACGGCACGATTGCCTCGGGCTATTCGCCCAATGGCTGGTTTTGCACGGCTGTTAGTTCCGCTTTGCAACTGACGCTTGGCAGCACATCGGCTGTTAGTGGCCACCTTACCTACTGTGTAGAACCCGCGTCCGCGTCCACGGGCTGAGAGGGCTAACATGGCCGACATCATCATTAGCGGTACTGCTGCTGGTCCGGCCTCTCTGGGGACTGGGCGTAGCGGTGCGTATGGCGTGTTGACCTTTGCTGACGCCTACGACATGGGCCTGGCCTTCCTTCGCGGGCATGGTGCCGAAGCATCCTCGGAGGTGATTCGCCGAGCCGTGCAAGAGGCACACCTGGACATTATCAACGGCCATGACTGGCCGACGCTGGAGGGGCGAGGGCGGATTCACCTGCACGCGGCTCAGACGACCGGGACCGTCACCTACACCCACTCGACCAGGACGCTGGTGCTGGCAGGGGCAACTTGGCCGACGTGGGTGGAGGACGGAACGCTGCGATTGGATGGTCTACTGTGCGGTATCGAAACCTACGTCAATTCGACGACTCTGATTCTCGACTCTCAGATGAATCCGGGAAAGAACTTGGCGGCGTTGACGACCTACTCGCTTTCTTGCTGCTGGTATCCGTTGCCGGTGGATTTCGTGAACTTCACGGGGCCGGCCGGACGCGATCGTTGGGCCTACGGCCAGCCAGTCAGCATGGCGGAACTTGCTGCTTACCAGCGGAACTACAACGCCACGGGGCCGGTGCAATACTACGCTATCGGCGAGTGCCCCAGTTCGCCGGGCACGAAAGCCATCTTCCCGTGGCCGTTCGCGGTTGCTGACGACGTGCTCGACTTCACCTATCAGCGGCGTGTGCGTGAGTTGCAGTACAGCGGGCAGGATGCCGACGACATGGCGGGCACGATTGCCGTGGTAGCCGGAAGCAACGCCGTGACTGGCAGCAGTAGCACCTTCGAGACGGAAATGGCCGGTGCAATGCTACTGATAGGCCGGGACAACACGAACTATCCCACGGGCCGGTATGGGCTACACCGCTATGCGGAACAAAAGCGGATTCACTCGGTCACCACGGCGACGGCGATGGCCTTGACAAGCAACGTCTCGACCAACCGTGGGCCGGTGAAGTATCGAGTGACCGACCCCATAGACATTGAGACGTGTGCCCAGAACGCCTTCATGCGGTACGTGGAGATGCACTTGGCCATGACCATGAACGTCGGGCGGGACAGCGAAGGCCGGAGTGCCATCGGGCGGTACACCGAACAGGCGGAGAAGGCAATGCGTGAGGCGATGGCTGCGAGTTACCCCACTCGGTACGACCCAGCACAGGCACGGGGCAACGGGTACGGGGCACTGTCGGGAACGGTGGATTGGGATGAGTTTGGAGCATAGGTGGAAATGGCGGAAGAAGGTGCGAGTCTAATGGACCTCTTGAGCGGTGCGGGATACGTCCTGGACACGCCTGGGGCACTGCTACGTGGATTGCTTGCTGGAAAGCCTGGCAGTCGCAAGAGCGGGCGGGAATTGTTGGAAGCGTTGGGCGTCTTAGGAGAGAACCAGGAGGGGTTGGACTGGGGCGATGTAGGCGGGTTTGGGGCGGAGATGGTTCTGGACCCACTGAATTGGTTTGGCGGTGCGGCGGCAAGGAAGTTGGCGAAGATGTTTGGGAAGGCAAAGGAGATCAAAAACACCAATAAGGGATCGGAGATTTTGCGGGCGATGGGGGCGATGCCGGAGGAGTTGGCGGGAAAAACGGCACTGAAAACCGCCGAAGGGGTTCCCCAAACCCTCTACCACGCCACGGGGGCTCCGCTTTTTAGTGCAAGGGAGTTTGCTGGCAATGCAGATAAGGGCAATTTGATGGGGCGTGCAGCGGGATACTTCACCAAGTTGCCCGGTGAGGCACCGTATGCGTGGAACAAAGGACCATCACCTAAAATGCTGTCAACATTGCCCAACCTACAGGCCGAGACCGCGCTTCGTGATTTGTTGAAAAAACACCTACCGGGTGGATATACGCCTGGTTACATTGAGAAAATGTCTACGCAAAACGTGATTGAACATGCCCAAACACTTGCCGATCAGCATAGTGCTATGGGACTTCAAGACACTTCGGATGTACTAAACGCCGCCATTGCTACACGGGCCAATGCTTCTTCCCCTGCCCCTCGCACGATGATGGCCTACGGTTACAGCCCCAAGTCATTTCAATTCGAGGGCAAGCCAACCATTGGGGACGTGAAGGCGGTACTGGGGAATGTCCCGACAGCTCAAAGGCGGAAGTTAATTGTGGCATTGAGGGGAGTGAAAGAGCAGACACCCCTTGAGCGAGGACACGTTTGGGCGGCTGCGGCAGGGG
>Ga0315284_10006158_pt1 | contig 17086 bp, 13 predicted proteins | sample YL17G09_16_MG_FD_203696 | JGI IMG/M metagenome (GOLD analysis project Ga0315284, IMG submission 203696) | Sediment microbial communities from Yellowstone Lake, YNP, Wyoming, USA - YL17G09_16 | ecosystem: Environmental > Aquatic > Freshwater > Lake > Sediment | place: USA: Wyoming | collected...
TTGCGAAATCAAGGCTAAGCCTCTCGCCTCGATAGAGTATCTAGCGCAACCGCACAGATAATGATCGCGCCTTGAAAGATGCTTTGGTAGAACGGCGGCACATTCAAGAGGTTGAATCCATTGCCGATGAGGCGCATGAGCAAGACACCGACCACCGTGCGCCAGATGGCCCCTTCACCTCCCAGGATGCTCGTCCCGCCGATGACGGTCGCAGCGATGGCATCCAGCTCAACCCCGGTCCCAATATCCGCCACACCTTGAGCGATGCGGGATACCGTAATTACGCCAGCCAGTCCGGCGGCGAGGCCGGTCAGGCAGAACGTGAGCGTGCGAACGAGTCCGACCCTGACACCGGACAGGCGGGCCGCCTCCGCGTTGCCGCCGACGGCGTAAACGTAGCGGCCGAAGGTTGTGCGCGAGAGAATAAACCAGGTGATAGCCACAAAGCCAATGAAAATGAACACCGGGTACTTGATCTCCAGGAAACGGCCCTGTCCGAGGAGGGCAAATTTCGGGTCGGACACAATGATCAGAAGCCCGCCCGTCAACACAAGGGCTAACCCGCGGATGATCAGGCTTGTGGCGAGTGTGGCGATAAAAGAGTTGATGCGCAACAGCGTGACGATGCCGCCATTGATCAGACCCAGCATGAGACCTACCAACAAGCCAGTGAGGATGCCAAGCTCAATATGACCGGCCCGGGCGATCATTGCCGCCAGCGACCCGGCGATGGCGAAGGTGGCGCCGACAGAGAGATCAAAACAGCCACCGATGATCACCATCGTCATCGCACAGGCGACGATGCCAATATGAGCCGACTGATCCACAATGTTGTGCAGATTTCTGGGCGTCAAAAAGGCCGGAGAAGTGATGGAGAGAACCACAAACAGTACGACGAACGCAATGACGGTCCCATAATTTCGCAGGATGTCCAGCCGGATGCGTTTCAGCAACGTACGTTGAGTCTCAGGCATGGCCCGGACTTGACTGTGATCTTCTGTCTTGTCATCCATCTCAGTCTGTCCCGTCATTCATCTCAGTTCGAATGTTGGCTGACTCATGGTGTGGCGAAAATGGCGCGCATGACCGCGTCTTCTGTCAGCGATGATCCGGTAAGTTCAGCCACGACGCGACCCTGGCGCATGGCGTAAACCCGGTGGGCAAGCCCCAGCACCTCTTCAATCTCGGACGAGATGAGAAGCACTCCCATCCCTTGTTCGGCGAGTGAGTTGAGCAGCCCATAGATGGCCTGCTTGGCCCCCACGTCCACACCGCAGGTCGGCTCGTCGGCGATCAGGATTCGGGGTCGCCGAAACAACCACTTGGCAAATAATACTTTCTGCTGATTGCCTCCGGACAGGCTGGTCAGCTTCACCCGCGGCTCCGGCGGTCTGACGTCAAGACCGGCCAGCAGGTCCCTCGTCTCGCGATGTTCCTGACGCCCTCGGATCAACGTCGCGCGGCTGAGCGTGCCCAGGTGGGGGAGTGTGACGTTATGACCGACCTCCAGGCTCATGATGAGCCCCTGCAGCTTGCGGCTCTCCGGCAAGAGAACGATCCCGGCGCGTATCGCATCAGCCGGCGACTCGATACGCACGTGTCGTCCGTTGATTTTGATCACACCCTGATCGCGCCGGTCCGCGCCAAAGATGGCGCGGGCCACCTCTGAGCGTCCACTGCCCACCAGCCCCGCCAGCCCGACAATCTCCCCAGCCCGAATATTGAGAGACACATTCTCGACGAGGCCCACCCGCGCAAGGTCCTCGACCTGGAACACCACAGGGGCATCGGGCGCCGGCTGAATCTTGGGTGGAAATGCCAGGGTCATTGCCCGGCCGAGCATGGCCGTGACCAGGCTTTCAGGAGTCTCTTCTCGCGCGGGCGAGGTCCGAACAACTATACCGTTGCGCAGCACAGTCACAGTGTCGGCCAAGCTAAGCACCTGTTCCAGGAAGTGGGAAACGAAGACAATCGTGGTGCCGGCATCGCGCAGGAGGCGAACGATGTCGAAAAGTTTCTCGGCCTCTTCAGCCGACAACGCGGCCGTCGGCTCATCCATGACAATCAACTGGGCGTTTCGAGCGATGGAGCGCAGGATCTCGACTTTCTTCTGATCGGCCACCCTCATCTTGGCGACGAGCCTATCAGTCGGGACGCTGAAGCCGGACCGGGCTGTCAAGCTTTCATAGCGCTGCCGCATCTCATCGCGTTGCAGAACACCTACGCGCTGCGACTCCATACCGAGAAAGACATTCTCCATCACGCCAAGTTTGGGCACGAGCGTGAGCTCTTGCGAGATCATCGTGATGCCGTCTGCTAGCGCGTCATACGGCGCGGTGTAGTGCACCCGTCGCCCGTTGACGATCACCTCGCCCTGGTCGGGCCGAATCACGCCGCTGATGATCTTGCCAAGCGTAGACTTACCGGCGCCATTCTCGCCGACCAAGGCATGGATCGTGCCCCGCTCAATGGTCAGATAAGCGTTGGCAAGCGCTACGACCGCATCGAAACGCTTGCCAACATTGTGTAACTCGATGTGAGCTGTCGTGCTCATTGGCTACGAAGTCTACCATGAATTGACGTAGCCCGGTGCTACCACTGGCACTCGAACTGGCTCAAGGCATCCTTGGTGATCACGGGGCCATCTTTGGGCAGTGGCGGCGACATCTTGTTGAGGTCAACCGAAGTCGCAAAGGATTTGTCACCCAGCAAGGCTTTCACGGCCGTTTCGACCAGGAGCTGGCCCTGGGTGTAGGGGATGTCGGCAATGGTCGCATAAAACAATCCCGCTTTCACCGCGTCGCAGCCTTCTTTGCTGGCACCGTTTCCGATAAACATGACGTCATTCAGACCCGCTTCTTGGGCCGCTTGCAGTGCTCCAAGGACCATCTGGTCGCCTGACGTGGCGATGACGTTAATCTTGGGATTAGCCTGGAAGACGTTCTGCATGACTTGGTATCCCTTGTCTTTTCGGTACAGGGCTTCCTGGAAAGCCACGATCTTGATGTTGGGATTGGGCTTGATCGTATCTTGAAAATTTTTGTACCGCACCTGGTCAATGGTCAGATTCTGCATGCCGATCAAGTATGCCACCTGGCACGGGTCCTTGCCCTCGCAGGCTTTAATAACGGCCTGCCCAAGCCACTCACCCGTCGCCTTGCCCGTTCGTCCGATAAACGCCACGACGCCAGCAGGGTACGGATCGAGTGAATCAGGGTTGGGGCCGATTGGGGAATCTGCGCCGACGACGACCAGTCCCGCCTTGAGCGCTTCCTGAACGACCGGCACGACGGCGTTACTGTCAATCGGATGAATGAGCAGCGCGTCAAAGTTCTTGGAGGCGATTGCGTCCTGAATCTGGTTGATCTGTTTCAAGGAATCATAGTCGCCGGCGAAAGCGGTCACCTCGGCGTTGAGTTTGGCGGCTTCGTCCTTTGCGCCTTTCTGACGGGCTTCCTCATACGTGTTGCCCGACACGGGAACAAAGAGAGCAATCCGGATCTTTTTGGGTGGTGTGGTGGCAGTCGGCGGTGCAACAGTTGGCGGTGCAACAGTTGGCGGTGCAACAGTTGGCGGTGCAACAGTTGGCGGTGCGACAGTCGGCGGTGCGACAGTCGGCGGCGGCGCGGTTGGCGCTGGCGTGCAAGCAGCAAACAACAGACTTGCTGCCAACAAAACATTCACGAGTAAAATGTTGCGTTTCATGGTCTTTTCCTCCTTTTTTCGTCAGAAACTAGTTGATATTGCTTTTGACTTTCATTAGTTCAATGGGAGTCTATCGTTTTGTCTTATGCACCTCCTCTCCGAGTTAGATCTTTAAGTCCCAGCACTTACCGAGAACTTATTGACCTTCTATTGACCTAAGACCACATGGCCGCAGCAAAGATCATGCAGCACTCGCCGAAGCCAAGCGGCTCCGGGTATCAGCGCCAGCATTATTTAGTTATTTACATGTGCCATCGTCAGGTCCCTGGCGTCCTTATAGGTTGCCCTTTTGTACCCATTATACACGCCTCGAGTTCAACGCACATCGGTCAAATGAAGGAATTCATCCAACCAAAAAGCCCGCTTCCAGGGCGGTCTTGGCTGTGTCAAATGACCAGCCGACTACGACAAATGACGTAGGAAGCCTTGTCAGGTTGAATTCCGGCTAGCCAGTCCTTTCCCGAGCGCATACAACGCAGCCTGAGTGCGATTGGCCAGGTGCAGCTTGCCCAAGATATTGCCGACGTGGGTGCGCACAGTCCGTTCACTGATACGCAGCATTTCGGCAATCTCCTGGTTGGTGAGCCCGCGCGCTACCAGGCTCAGAACCTCCATCTCGCGCTTCGTCAGCGACTCTGCGGCCGGCAGCAGATCCGTGGGCCGTTTGAATTCGTGGATCAACTTGAGTGCGATGGTAGGATCAAGCGACGGCTCGCCCTGGTAAACATGGCGAATCGCCTGGAGCAATTCCTGGGGCGATGAATCTTTCAACAGATAACCCAGCGCCCCGGCCTTGATGGCTGGGAAGACTTTGTCATCATCGGCAAAGCTGGTGAGGACGAGGATGCGCGCTTCGGGGTTCTCCCGCGTGATCTCGCTGATGACCTCGATGCCACTCTTGTGGGGCATCACCAGGTCGAGCAAGATGACATCGGGCTGCAGCGAGGGAATTCGCGCCACTGCTTCTCTCCCGTCTGCTGCTTCACCCACAACCTCTATCCCCGGTTCGGTGCTTATCAATGCTCGCAGTCCTTCTCGCACCACGGCGTGATCATCGACAATGAAAACGCGGATAGTTTCGGTCAATGACATATGTGTCTCCCGAAACTCACAGGGGCTCATGGGCTCTCTTATGAGTTCCCAACGAGTTCCTGTGAGCCTTGACGAACCTTTACACTTACGCTCACCTTTGTCCCTTTACCCGGCGCCGAAACCACCCGCAATGCGCCCCCCAGCTTCTCCACCCTTTCTCGCATGCATACCAACCCCATGCCGCCTCCATTGCCAATGGTGTCGGGATCGAAACCCATACCGTTGTCCTCTACCTCTAACTCCACATGCTCATCTACAACGCGGATATGCACCGTCACCGAGGTGGCCACAGCGTGCTTCAGGGCATTATTGAGCGCTTCTTGCGCAATGCGGTACAGCCCCTCTTCCACGCACGCTGGCAATTCGATCATTTCATCTACCAGCAGATAAGCTTTCACGCCGGCGCGTCTCTCGACGGCGCCCAATCTCCGTTGTATGGCCCCCACAAGGCCCTCCCGTTCAAGTGCCGGTAGCCGTAGCTCGTAAACCACAAGCCGCATTTCCTTGAGCGCGTCCTGGGCGGTATCAGCAAGCCGGGCCAGGTAACCCCTCGTGCGTTCCAAGTCTCCAACCCTGGCCGATCGCCATCCCGCTTCGGCAAAGAGCGTCAGGCTGTAAAGTGACTGGGTTACCGAGTCGTGGAGGTCTCGTGCCATCCGCTCTCGTTCTTCCATCACTGCCAGTTGCTCAGCCTGTTGGTACAGGCGAGCGTGTTCCACCGCCACCCCCACTTGATCGGCAATGGCAGCCAGCAGAGTCATATCGTCCACACAGAATTCATGCCCGGCATCTCCAAACACACTGAACACCCCTAGCACCTTACCCTTGGCCCGCATCGGCACACCGACATAAGTGTGGAAGGCACTCGCATGCACCGCCTGGGGCGCTCGCGGATCGATTGACAGGTTGGGCGCCATTAGCGGTTTGCCATGGTCAAACACCCAGCCCATAAGGCCACTGCCAGGCGTTACAGGATTGATCTGAGCTATAATGTCGGGCGGGATACCCAGTTGGGCGGCCAGACACAACGTTTTCTCCGCTTCATCCAACAGGTGGATGGCACCTTTATCGCTCTTCATGGTCGTCAACACACGCTCTAGGGATCGTTCCAGAATGGTGTCCAGATCGAGCGATGCGTTCGCCACTAATGCCACATTGTATAGAGCCGATATCTCATTGTGAGCCTTTCGAAGCGCCTCCTCCGCCCGCTTGCGGTCAGTGATATCGTCGCCACGGGTGATGGCACCGTAGACAGTGCCATTTTCGTCTACTAGACTCCGGGAGTTCCACGACATGATCTTGGTTTCACCGTTCTTGCATCGCATCCTCGTCTCGAAATACTCCAGCGTTTCATCTTTTTCTGCCAGGCTGGCCGATTTCGCAATAATCGCCTTGCGATACTCCTCATCAGGATAGGACCAATCCCATATCTTGCTATGTCCCACGACTTCTTCGCGTGAGTAGCCGCTGATCTCTTCTGCGACTTTATTCCAGACCACGATGTTGAGATTTGTGTCATATACATCCAGCCAGACATTGACATTCTCAACAACACTTTCTGAGAACTGGCCAAGCGTGCGGTTTGCTCCGCTGGCCCGCCTGTGCTCGGCGACTTGCCATTGGGATTGTTCATTGACCGTCACCGGTTCGACGGTGCGTCGATCCACTGCTGACTGTGCCCCAGATTCGAAATTCATCATCACGTTGGCCTCACTGCCCATATGGAGATAAACCAAAGTTCTTTAACTCGTTCGCTAATATTCTCAAGCACCTGTATCCGCCTATATTATGTCATGGGATAGGAAATTTGTAGTTTGTTATTCGATTCCTCAGGAACCTAAAAGATTGAGGGTGTTATCATGTAAAGAAGAGCGCCGGGTTGATTGCTCAGGTTCCCTTAATAATTTTAGCAGAGATTCAATTTTATTTCATTAGATTTTTTTATGTTAGCTCAAAGTAAGTGACCAAGTATTTTTTGTTTTAGAGATTTCCTGACCCTTTGATAACTTTCCAAAAAGAGATCACACAATACTTGACGGTTCATGCGCTATCGCTTAGGATTGATGTAAGAGAGGGTCATAACAGAAGCTTACATGCGCATTGGTATGATGGCAGATGTCTATAAGCCTTACGTGAGTGGCATCACAAACTACATCACGCTTAGCAAGCGTTACCTAGAAAAGCTGGGTCACGAGGTTTTTGTATTTACTTTCGGAGACCTGGATTATCAAGATGACGAAAGTAACATCCTTCGTTCACCTGGCTTGCCGCTGGTGGACACGGGTTTGTATGTCAGTTTCCGCTACTCTCTGTCAGCACAACGCCTGCTGTATACCATGGATGTAGTGCATGTACACCACCCTTTCTTGAGTGGTACATTGGCTTTACGATACTGCACTTCGCGTGGTATTCCGACCGTATTTACCAACCACACCCGATATGATCTATATTCGCAGGCTTACCTGCCATCGGTGCTGGATGGCGTGAGTGGAACTTTTTTAAAGGCTTACATGCCTTCGTTTTGCCGTTCCATTAATCTGGTCTTTGCTCCCTCCCCGGGTATGAGGTCAGTTCTGGAGCAGCTTGGTGTAGATGTGCCCATCGAAGTTGTCCCCAATGGGGTAGATCTGACCCTTTTCCATAAGCAGATCGAGCCTATAGACCGCCAACAATATGGTTTCAAGCCTGATGATGTTGTGCTGATATACGTTGGCCGTCTGGGGCCAGAGAAAAACATCCCATTTTTACTGCGTGCCTTCAATGGATTAGCGCAAACTTATAACCACGTAGGGCTGATGATCGTTGGCGATGGACCCGAACGCGGCAATTTAGAAGACCGTGTGCATCACATGAAGTTGGAGACGAGAGTCCATTTCACAGGCATGATACCTTTTGAGACGGTGGCGCGTTATTTGACTATGTCAGATGCTTTTGTCACGGCTTCTGTCACTGAAGTCCACCCGTTGACGATGCTGGAAGCTATGGCGGCTGGTTTGCCGGTTACAGGCATCGTATCGCCAGGGATTGGAGATACGATTGAAAATGGGGTGACAGGGTATCTGGCAGATACTGAAGATTTAGCGCTCTTCACCGCAAAACTAGTGCGCATGGCCACGGACCATGATAGCCGCCACCAGATGGGGCAAAAAGCCAAAGAAGTGGTGGAATATTATTCTATTGAACGGACAACGACCCAGGTTTTAGAGCATTACCAAAAATTAACCCGACAATTCGCATGGCGCAAGCACAGTCTGCAAGCCAGATGGCTGCGCTTTTTTGACAGGTTTTTTTTATGAGCCAGTCGCGCCAATCTCTGGGACGTTGGGGTGAAAAGCTGGCGGCTGATTTTCTAAATGAGCACGGTTATATTGTCCTGGAAAAGAACGTCCGTACCCCTTATGGTGAATTAGACCTGGTCACGCGCCAGGGTGAGGTCATTGTTTTCGTGGAGGTAAAGACGCGCACCAGCAGTGTTTTTGGATACCCTGAAGAAGCCATCACCACCAGGAAACAGGAACACCTGTTGGCTTCTGCGCAGGATTACCTCCAGGCTCATCCTGAACTTAGCGGAGACTGGCGCGTGGATGTGATCAGCATCGAGTGCCAGTCATCTGAAGGTACTCCAGAGATCAAACACTTTGAAAACGCAATCTTTGTCTAGCAACCAATGGAAAATTGAAGTCCACAGAAAACAATCCGCACTCCCAAATCCCCTGATCGTCATCCTTGGCCCGACCGCAGTAGGTAAGAGCGAGATTGCAATCCAACTGGCAGAACGCCTGGATGGAGAAATTGTTTCAGCCGATTCACGCCTGTTTTACCGGGGGATGGATATCGGCACAGCCAAACCTACAGAAGTAGAACGTTCCCGCGTGCCTCACCACCTGATTGATGTGGCTGGGGTGGACGAAGTCTGGAGCCTGGCGGTTTTTCAGGAGGCAGCCCAAAAAACCATCGCTGGGATTCAGGCGCGCGAACACTTGCCGTTTCTGGTTGGCGGGACTGGCCAGTATGTACACGCTGTTACCGAAGCTTGGGACCTGCCCAAGCAGGAACCTGACCCCACGCTTAGAGCAGTCTTGGAAGCTTGGGGCAGGGCATTGGGTGAGGAGGAAATCCACCACTGTCTGTCAATCGTTGACCCCCAGGCTGCGGCGGTTATTGAACCTCGCAACCTGCGCCGGACGGTCCGGGCGCTGGAGGTGATCTTCCGGACAGGGAAGCGCTTTTCCGACCAACGCCGGCGCGGCATATCTCCCTACAAATTGTTATTGTTAGGCCTGACGCGTCCCCGAGTAGAACTCTATGTCCGCATTGATGCCCGTATTCAGGCCATGTTGGATGCTGGTTTTGTTGAAGAAGTGCGCGATCTGCTGGGGCGGGGTTATACCCTGGATTTACCCGGCATGTCCGCCATTGGTTATCGTCAAATCGCAGCGTATATACAAGGCCAGATAACGCTGGATGAGGTTGTTACCCAGATCAAGCGCCTCACCCGACAATTTGTCCGCCGGCAGGCCAACTGGTTTAAGCTGGATGATCCCTATATCCACTGGTTCCAGGTAGGAGCGGGGACGGTGGAAAAGATGGAAGAGGTAATTCGAGAATTTTTAGGAAAATAGGTGCGTCATTTATTGAAGTAAATAAGGCTCAACTTTTCTACTAGGTTCTTGGACAGATCGGTAACCGTCCTCTTATCCAATGGTTGCAAGGATGTACTCCATCCCTCGTTGCTTGCACCACATCTCCGCCGCCTTGCACTTTCTCTGCACATCATTGGAATCGACCCGGCTGGGGTCTTTCACCTCGATAATGACCTTCCTGTCGTCTTCGTATTCCACCAAGAAGTCGGGCACATAGCGCCGCTGGTGCTTCTGGCCGTCAATCCAGGGGATAGTAATGCCGTGCCGCTTCATCCACTTCATCCACGGGGTCTCGTATGTTCTTTGACGCCCAACTAATAAGGATTGATGTAGCGGCAAGTGTCTATGCTGAAGCTAGTTCAACTGCGCCGCTGCATCAATCCGATTTGAACTAAGCCGTTGTTGCAGGGTTACATTGCGATTTGGATTTTAAGGCACCCTGTACAGAGTCTTTCCGGACCAGTACGGGTCTGTTTAACAAGAGTATACAACCTAAGGCTAAATCAAAGCAAGCAGAATGGGGGGAACACAAGGGGGGCATTTTTCCTGGGTCAGGACACACCAAACAAGGGGCGCATGGTAAAAAGTCCGTATAAACCCAACTTTTTCGATGGGTTTCTACGGACTGAGCCCTCTATCCATCATACCACTGCTGTTTTGCTTCCCTTTCTCAGGGCGCCACATCGCTTCGACACAGCCAATCAGCCGGCTGCATCAGTTGCCTGCTACTTGGCGGCCTGACCTTTACCAGGACTGGACTTCCACCAGCAAGCAAACGATGACTTTTCAGGACACACGAGCCGGTGTTAGATGGCACTTTTATGATGGTCTCAGTCACTTGCTTTTTACCATATTTAAAACGCATTCCGAAAATTTCTGCTCGTATTCAGGTGATTCGATTAAATTCGCCTTGAAAAAATTTGAGGCATTCTCGGTTTCTCCATTATAAAGAAAATAGACGAAGTTCCAAAGGTTTGTTCGAAAATCGGCCGGATTCTGTTGTGAAACAGAGTCTATAGCGGATTTAAAGCGCGGAATATAAATCTCTTCCTCTTGAGTAGACAGGACAGGATTATATGAACATATCTGCTCTGAAAATGCTTTAAAAAAATTCTCTGCCGCATCAAATGGCTTATTGATTTTAAAATATGCTGCGCCAAGATACAAATAACTATGAATTCTGTGGTCATCGTCACTTAATAATGAGTCACTAGCTAACGCTTTTTCTAAAATTTCTATGCTATCTGTGTACATACCTTCTTGATATAGACTTTCCCCCAAAATACTCAGCGTTACTGGGTCAATAGAAGCGGAGGTAGGATCTAGAAGCTTTACGACTTCATCATACTTTCCCTGTTCGCAGTAAATATCTGCTAGGACGGTACGCGATTGAATATAGTCAGTGCTATCATAAGCTTCTTGTAGCAGTGTTAATGCCTTAGGTAATTCTTCCTTCCGATAACAGTCAGCAGACTTAGCAATCGCAATATCACGGCGCTCGATTGAAGTGGAATTTGTAAGCACTTCCTGGAAATACTTGAAAGCCTTATTGCAATTGCCAAGACCCTGGTAGTATCCACCAATTTCGTTTGAAAGCTTGAAGTAAAAATCATCTCTATCTTCATAGAATGAGAATATTGTTTCTAAATATTTGATTTGTGTTTCCATTGTTTCTGTTGACATATAAAAATGTCCGTTTCGTTGCTCGCCAACATAGAGTTCTTTATTTTGAACCCAATTCCACATCGAAAGGGCGTAGTATTTTTGAACATCAGGGTCTTCATGTTGATAAGGTTGCATTGCTAAAGTTATTACAAGCCGAACCTCGTTCTTTCGTGTGCTGTTCCAGGTAGCGAGTTGTGAAACAAGCGACGGGACTACATTCATCCATGGCCCCAAAACTTGAGAAGAAAATATCAAAAACACTAATAAGATAATAAATGCGTTTCGCAGATACTGTACAGAGCGCGTGTATAATGTATCAGGGCGCGCCTTACTAAGCGTTTTTTCGCTTATATATCCGGTAATATAGCTTTTAGATGCGTATCCATACCAAACATCATAGTCATGTACATAACTTGGAAATTGCTTGTTGATGTAACTGATAAAACCCTCGCGGCTATTGATTAATGCTTGCTGACCAGTATGTACATTATCCTCTACTATAACTCTAACATGGCCATTAAAAGCAAACCTTACACATAGGTAATATATCTCAAAGTATTCACGAAGCTCATTGGAATGAAAAGATTCTGGCTCACGAGACAGTTTGTCGCAGAAATCGAAGTCTTTAGATAAGATGGCAATTCTTATTATCTGATCAATGGCATGAATTGAAAAGCCATTAACTTCAATAAAATCTTGCGATCCGTCCATTACATCTTTATTTGAGATTTGCTGTGAACGAAGTTTGGGAAAGACAGTCTTTATTAGGCTTCCTCCTCCTACAACTACAACAGCTATTATCCCAAGGGCGGGTAAAATGTAATCCTTAATTACGGTCCAAAATTGATTAGTTGTGGTTGCAAAAGTGGCGTTGTCTAGGAAGATTGCAATTGACATTGCACTAAAAAGGCCAATTGCTAATCCAGTAGATTTGCGTTTTGTCGGACTGTGTGCAATATAAAAAACTGAGGACGAAAGAGCTGCCATGCCAAGCCACCAAAAGGATAAATATCCTTCATTACTATATTTTGCAATTACCACCGCGAAGCAAATTGCTAAACAAATGATTGTCTTAAATCGTGAGCTGCGAGGATCATTTAGGTTAATATTGGCAGCAAAGTGGGTAATAAGAGCAAGGCTGATTAACTGAAAAATGAAAACGATGGAACTTGAAGAAAATAAATTTACCCGGGAAATAATGGAACGAAGTCCTCTTCCGAACAGTAAGAATAAACTCATAGCAGAGATTAATGCTAGGAATATAGACCCCTGTTCGGCAAATGACATTGATCGCGAAAGATAGTGATTGTATTGAAGAGTAATTATAAATAGCTCATCCAACAGAAAATAGGCTAAAACTGTTGCTATTGCGACTGATGGCACAAACACACTTGTCGGATACATACCTAGAAAATTTAGCGCATACACGATATTCCAAATTATCCAATTGCTAAGAAGAGCAACCAAACCAAGCCAGCGGATCTCGCGCTTGTAGCTAAATCTAAAGCCAATAAGAAAGACACCTGAAAGAAAAGCAATAATCCAAAGTGTCCAGATACCGAATTGCCAAATTTCTCTAGCCTGTTCTGGTTTTATATAGCTCAACGGTAGTAAGAAAAGCAGGTATGCAATAGTAGTCGAAAATACAATAAGAATATATAGGTAAGCAGCTCCACCGACAATTGAGGTAGCTGAAAATGCTATTTGATATGGCTGGTCTTGAAATCTCTTGTTTTTCATGATCCATGCCCTCTTGATGTAGTGCCACCTAACGATTTAAGATACTATGTATGTAGGATAAAATACCAAAAAAACAGAGCCATAAATGGTAACTTCATAATAACACAGAAAGGAGAACGATTATGGATACCAAATCGGCTCAAGGTAGCTTACAAGGCCCAATCTCACCGCCGTTGTATCTGGCCTTCGAACTCAGTCAGAAGCAATAAAACTTGAGCCGCTGTTTGGAGTATAAGTACAGCAACCTACCCCCACCAGGCTGATGACACAGGATTGATTTGATACGTTCTTTGGGATAGTGATATTCCTCGAGTAGTATCTTAATCCACAATTGCCTGACGATTTCTTCGGGCTTGGCGGGGCGGTATTTATCGCTGGCTAGACATTTGAGATAGGGCTTGCCATTCTTCTCAAACAGTTGAGTTTCCAGCCATTTAACATCTTCGGGTTTGAACAGTGTCAAGCGGTGCTTGGTATCTTGGCTCTTGAAAATTTCGTCAATCGAAAACAGTGGCATTTAGGCAACCTTCGGTCTATGATATTAGATTATTCGTCAGGAACAATGTGATAATACTTTTGGTGCTGCGATTTGGCAACGTTTTTCGGCTTGAAGGAAGCGGTCTAACGGTTCACATCAGCCGTTTGCGAAGCGTAGCGGAGCAAATCGGTTGCATGCGGTTGTTATGTGCAGATGTCAGTGTAGTCATTTTTTATCCTCAACTCCTTGTTTCCTCCAAATATCCAAAACCGCTGGAACATCAATTGTTGTATGCGGTTTGCTCCATTCGGCCGTAAAAGACACATCATTGCTATCTGGCTTGGGGTCGGGCGGAGTGATCTTGATACGTGTCGGCATCATCACTGCATCGCCAAGAAGGACACATTCGCCTCGTCGTAGGGTTGATAAGATATCGATGATTCCTTTGATAGAATCGGGAAGAAGATTCTTCACATAGATCTGATCGTCTGGATTGGACATTCTTAGACAGAGGAACGAATTGCATTGAGAAAGAATAGTACTTGAGACTTCTCTAGGTCGCTGACTAATTACAGTGAGACTAATGCCGTACTTGCGACCCTCCTTAGCTATTCTCTCGGCAGAAAGTCTCGAAGGTCTATGAGTAACATCAGCGTCGTTCAAATATGAGTGTGCTTCATCTGCGAAAACAGCAAGTGCATATGGTTTGCCATTCTTCCGCTTATACCAATATGAGAAATCAAAAAGACACCTGAGTATTAAGGAAATGACAGAGGTTCTTACCTCAAACGGCACTGGACTTAAGTCGAGAACAACCAGTTTCTTAGGAGCGGCTTCTTCACAAAGTATCTTTCGAAAAAGAGACTCCATTGAAGCACTTGAATTATAAGTCTTTGGGTTGAAAATGAGGTCATACCTCTTATCGTTCAGCCTTGATTGAAGACGCATTAGAAGGCGAGTGAACTGCCCGAAGAGTGGTCCTTGCTTATCACCTCTTGTGCCAGCAACCATTTCAGTGTCAAGGCGTTCAAATTCCTTTATGATGTTACCAAGATTAAAATAGACAGGTGTATCAATTGTAATCTTTGGAATTTTCAAATCTTTGTTTTCATCGTGGTTCTCCTTTGCAGACTGTAAAAGCTCCTTGAATTTTGAAATCTGATTTGGTGCAGCCGATTCGTGTCTGTCGACGCACATATCGATAAGTTCTTCTGAATTCATCAGCCAATAAGGAAGCTCGATTTGATCTGCCGAAACATAAGTAGAATAGCTTCCGAAAGCTCTCTGGTACTCACCATGCAAGTCTAGAAGTACAACGGAAGACTGTTCAAAACCAGAGATACGTTGCAAGAAAGAGGCGACAGTCCACGACTTACCTGAACCAGTTTGGCCAAGAATTGCGCCATGCCGACTAAGGAATGTATCCAGATTTATTTTCGCCTCTTGATTGGGCAATACAGAGAGCTTGCCTATAGAGAAATTACCTTGTGAGTAACTGGTATAGACCTTTTCAATTGTTTCTGACGGAACAGCAAATACGTCAGCACCCACCGTAGGTAGGACATCCGTTCCGCGCTCAAAACCGCCAACGTTGTCAAGTGTGCCTATTGCAATAACAACTAGCAATCGCTTTGGAAATGACAAAACGTACTCGCTTTCTGAAGTTGCTGACTTTACTTCTGATGAAGATGGAGCAGACTCGACCATTCTAATTTCAGTAACCATGCAAAGCAGGCTGCCAGTCGGTATGGCAACATCTACGAATGAACCAGGTTGTCCAATCATAAGTGGAATTGGTCCCGAGATACTAGGGTGATTGATGCTCATTGAGGCTGGCACTCCACTCTCCTGCCCGGATTGGTCTGAATTGAAATCGTCTAACATTACTGTGATGGTGTCGCCAAGAACGGCTACAGTTTTCCCAATTTTGTATCGCATAGAATTCTCCTATATTCCCGCTGAACTAGCCAACAAGTCAACCAGCTTATCAAATTGCCAGAGGTCTTCGCCCGTATTTTCGACCGACCCATTTATTTTCTTAGAACTTCGCTCGGTTACAAAAGCAAATGCGGGAAGATTTCTGAATGAATCTATATTTGCAGAGTCCTCTTTAACAAAAGCTGTGAGAGTTATTTTAGACTGTTGAAGCTTTGGTAATAAAAGTGTCTCATTGATGTGCTGGTCACCGAAGCCATACCCACAACTCACAAGATATTTGCAACTTGTTCCTAAAATTCTAGCAGAAACACGGAAAAGGTCGTCGAACGGTGGGTCAATCGTCTCTGTTATCTTTTTCTTTCTGGGAAGTACGATGACTCTTTCGGGCTTGCCCGGTAATTTGTCAGGATCTTGTGTACTGAATATAGCTCCATCGCGTTTCCACCAATCAAGGGAGCCATGTAATTTGACAAGCCGTATTGTGGGTTGAGTAAATGGCTGGAAATTGTGTCCTTCTACAGTTCAAACTTGAAACAATAGGCTGTTTATATTAAAGAATCGGACCGAAGCACCGAGAAAGCCATCAATAAGAGGAAAGCGTACGATAGCGGAAGCTATCTCAAAAAGCAATTCGTAATTTGGGGTGAATAACCACACCTGTTCCGGACGACCAGAGAGAAGCCGGTTCAATGCACTGAAGAACCGAATATGATCATCTAATTGTGGATTCCTCACTCCAATTAGAACATCTACGATATGTTGTCGGATAGAACTTCGCAATTCAATCATTCGTGAATAGTAAGCGTGCTTTACATCGGCGCTCAGAATGGCTGCTTCTAGGATGTCAGAGACGATTTCGATATTCGGTTCCCCGTTCGTCTTATCTATCTTCCTGCCCAAACACCTTTGAACAAGTCCATCAAGGAGGGTCACTTCTTCTGATTTGAGTATGCCTAATACTTGAACCGTAAGCTCAGGCATCAATGGATAGCCGGCCTTTCGTGAAGCACCTGCGCCCAAGAGAAAGCCTATGTTCGATAACCCGTGTGATAAATTTGGAAATATGTCTGAAAGTTGGAAGCTCACTAGTCTATTCCTTAATCGTCATTTAGTGACAATTGCACATAACGATTTAAGATACTATGTATGTAGGATAAAATACCAAAAAAACAGAGCCATAAATGGTAACTTCATAATAACACAGAAAGGAGAACGATTATGGATACCAAGACGGTTCAAAGCACCTTACAAAGCCCGATCTCGCAGCAACTTTATCTAGCCTTCGAGCTAAGTCAGAAGCAGTGGAAACTTGGCTTCACGGTCGGCATGGGTCAAAGACCACGGATAGGCACGATCCAGGCGAGAGACCTTCAAGCGTTGCAATGGGAAGTCCAGGAGGCACGCCACCGATTTCGATTGCCGGATACGGTCACAACTCTGAGCTGCTATGAGGCCGGTAGGGATGGTTTCTGGCTACATCGCTATCTGCACGACCAGGGGATTGCCAACCTGGTGGTTGATTCCGCCAGCATAGAAGTCATCCACCGCTCCAAGCGGGCAAAGACAGACATGCTCTATGTGGACAAGTTGCTGGAGATGTTGATCCACTATCATAGTGGCGAGCGAAAGCTTTGGCGGGTCGTGTCAGGTGTTGGGTGGTTGCTTTTCCTAGCCTTTCTCCGCCCCTCGGCGGTGAATATTCCCTTCCTTTTCGGAGTGATTGTTAGCATATCAACATCCCGAAAGGGTGGCCGGGTACATTTGGTAGTAGACTTCCTGTTGGTTAGGAACGGGAACGTCCTGCTCCGGGTGTGTGACGTTTGGG
>Ga0315284_10006159_pt1 | contig 17086 bp, 7 predicted proteins | sample YL17G09_16_MG_FD_203696 | JGI IMG/M metagenome (GOLD analysis project Ga0315284, IMG submission 203696) | Sediment microbial communities from Yellowstone Lake, YNP, Wyoming, USA - YL17G09_16 | ecosystem: Environmental > Aquatic > Freshwater > Lake > Sediment | place: USA: Wyoming | collected...
ATCGGCGGCAGCGGAGTTCACGGCCTCGGACAAGCCCGCAAGGCGCGCCCGCCGGCACACCGCGCGCAAGTAGACCCACGAGTCGGACCATTGCACATTCCAGATTCTAGATTCTAGATTCTAGATTCTAGATTTCAGATTGCAGATTGTCGGACATGACGCCCGCCCGTGGTCTGCAGTTCGTAGTTGTCGAAGCCTGCACTTGTGACGTCTAGCCCTGCTGCCCATGTCACGTGGTTCATTATAATGAACCACGGACCATAGGCCCTAAGCCGTCAGCCGTTAGCTGTCAAGAAGTCGAGGCACTTCCTGATTTCCTGCGTATCAGGCGCACGGCGAGCTTACGGCTGACAGCTTAAGGCCTACGGCCAACAGCGCCGTGAGGACGCGGAAGTCCCAAGCACCAAATCCTGAACCCCACGCGCTGCGCGCGAGTTTCCAGTGACCAGTCTGCAGTTGGCAGGGGCGGAGAGGACGGCGGGCGATCTAGCGGCGAGGACGGCGGCGAGGTCGGTCGTGGGCGATAGAGTCTGAGCCCGAACCGGTGTGACCGGGCCGGTCGTCATCCGTGACGAACCCAATCCGTTTCCTCTTCGGTTCGGGCGGCTGCATGAGCTGCTTGATTGCCGCGAAGACGACCTGGAAGTTCTTGTCGTGGGCCGCCAGCGTGTGTTCCAGCTCGGCCAGCTTGAGGGCAAACCGGCGCTGGTCGGTAAGCATTCTCCTCATGCGGATGAACGCCCGTACCACGAAGACGCTGACTTCAACTGCCCGCCTCGACTTCAAGACGCTCGCAAGCATCACGGCCCCATGCTCTGTGAAGGCATATGGTGTACTTGACGAGTGCTTGAGCGCAGCCAACCGGTCGCATTTTGCGACCAGTTCGTCCTTCTCGTCGAGTGTCAGCTCGAACATGAAGCCTTCCGGAAATCGGTCCCGGTTGCGTCGGACTTGCTCTTTCAGCCGGCGTGTGGTGACGCCGTAAACGTCGGCAAGGTCAACGTCGAGCATCACCCGCTCGCCGCGTATCTCCAGAATGGCGCTGTCCAGCCGCTCGGTGGGTATCAGGTAGCCGGAGTCTTTGGGTGCGGTCGCGTCACGAGCTTCCATCTGCGAGGAATCTCTAGTGCTCCAGAAGGTCAGGGGTTCTGGGGTTGGCCTCGGCGGCCCCTGTCGGACAGTGCGCCTACTCCGCGCGGAGTCTTGCGTTCCTGCCCGCGGCGCTTATACTGACCGTCCAGATGCCAGCCGAAGACATATACATCGAAGAAGAGGAAGCGCAGACCCGGGGCCAGGGTTACCGGCTCCTGCCCCGGGTCTGGCCGTTCTTCCGCAAGTACCTGGACCGGACGATTGTCGCGGCGATTCTGCTGATTGGCTCGGCCGTGATGGGGCTTGCCGCCCCGCTGCTGGTCAAGCACGCCATCGACGTCAACATCCCGAACCGGGACGTCCGGGGCCTGCTGTACGTCGGCCTCGTCTACCTCGTCCTGCAGCTCGCCATCGGCGCGGCCGGCTACTTCCAGCAGACCCTGCTGGCCATCATCGGCGAGAACGCGATTGCCGACCTGAAGCATACGCTCTTCGGCCACATCGTACGCCTGCCCGCAAGCTTCTTCGACCGCAATCCCGTCGGGCGGCTCATCAGCCGGGTCGAAAGCGACTCCTCGGCGCTGCAGGAGATGTTCTCGTCCACCGCGGTCACCCTCGCCCGCAACCTCGTCATGCTGATCGGCATGTCGGTCGTGATGCTCTTGGTTAACTGGCGGCTGTTCCTCGTGATTGCCGGGCTCTTTCCGGTTACGATGGCCGGTTTCTACCTGCTGCAGAAGAAGTCGCGGCCTTTGTACCTCCAGATGCGCCGAATCGTGGCCGAGATCAACAACTTCATCACCGAGACGATGCGCAGCCTGCCGGTCGTGCAGGCCTTCAACCGCCAGGATTACTTCGCCGCCCGGATGGATGAGAAGGGACGCCGGCTCTACGGCGTGCGCAAACAAGAGCTGTTCATCTGGACATGGATCTGGCTGGTCTGGGACTTCGGTGAGATGGTCGGGGTTGCCCTGACCCTCGGTGTCGGCGGCGTCTTTGCCCTGAAAGGACAGTTGACCGTGGGCGGCCTGTTCCTGTTTTACAGCTATATCACGCGCTTCTTCGTCCCGATCCGCGCCGTGTCGGAACAGATCCACGTCATGCAGCGCGCCTTCGCCTCAGCCGAGCGCATGCTCGGAATTCTCGATACCGTACCCGAGCCGGACGGCGAACTGTCGTTCGCGGCCGGCAGCTTCCGGCGCGCGCTGCGGTTCGATGCAGTCGAGCTCGCCTACGAAGGACGGGGAACCGTGCTCAAGGACATCAACCTGGAGGTGCGCCGATGCGAGAAGGTTGCGCTGGTCGGCGAGACCGGCGGCGGCAAGACCTCCCTCGCCAGCCTCGCGCTCAAGTTCTACGAGCCCAAGTCCGGCCGTATCCTGCTCGACGAGACCGAGCTGCCCCGGATTCGGAACCAGTCCCTCCGCCGGCTGATCGGGTTCGTGCCCCAGGACGTCATCCTGTTCCCGGGATCGGTGCTCGATAACCTGCGCCTGTTCGATGAGACGGTCAGCGAAACCCGGGTGCACGACGCCGCCCGGCGGGCGCGGATGCACGAGCGAATCCTCCAGCTCCCGCAGGGCTACGCTACCAGTGTGATCGAGCGCGGCGTCAACCTCTCGCTGGGCGAGCGGCAATTGCTGGCCTTCACCCGGGCGCTTGTGCTCGACCCCGAGATACTGATTCTGGACGAGGCCACGTCGTCGGTTGACCCGCACACCGAGCATCTTATCCAGCAGGGCCTCGAGGAACTGCTCAAAGGCCGGACCGCGATTATCATCGCCCATCGCCTGGCGACCATTCGCATGGTCGACCGCATCGTCGTGGTCCACGCCGGGCACATCGTCCAGCAGGGAACCCACGACGAGCTCGTCGCCCAGGACGGCTACTACAGCCGGCTGTACAAACTGCAGTACCTCGCCCAGGAGCAGCCGTGAGCATGAACCTGGGAACCCCGCGCAGTGGACATAACCACAGAGGCCACAGAGAACGCAGAGTAGATGAAGCTCGGAGTCCGGTCCGTACCCTCAGTCTCTGTACAACAAACGTGCAACAACGGCGTTTTCTCGACGATGTCATTCCGAGGAGTGGGCGACGAGGAATCTCGTCTGTCGGCGGAGCAGAGCTTGCCCCCAAGCTTACAAGAGGGGCGAGATTCCTCGCTGCGTGCGGCTCCGCCGCCGTAGAAACGAACGGAATGACAGTCGTTCGGGGCACTTTGACCTTTGACACTTGCCCTTTGACTTGCGCGTCCTACGCGCGCTGCGCGCTCTGTGGTTCAATGTCGGGTTTGGAGATAGGGGAGTCGCCTCATGCCGGATAGCGCCGCCACCCCGAAGCCCCCGCGCCGGGCGATTACACTGTTCGACATGAAGCTCGTCCTCCGCTTCTGGCGACAGGACTGGAAGCAGTTCATCGGCCTGACCGCGCTGACGCTCTTCTACTCGGCCATCGCGATTGCCTATCCCCGGATCATCGGCTACATCATTGACGCGATCCAGCAGGGACTCACCGACCCGGCGCACTTCGTTATCAGCACGCTGTGGAATCTCGTGTTGCTGCTGGTCGCGGCCCGGGTCCTCGGTGCGCTGTCCGAGGACTTCCGCCCGCTCGCCTACATGGTCTCGAGCGCGCGCTTCATGATGCGGACGCGTAACTACGTCTTCCGTTCGGTGCTGGACCAGGGGTTCACTTTCACCAACCGCTACCCGTCCGGCGACGTCCAGGAACGGCTCGACCAGGACTTGACCGACGTCGCCCAGTTCTGCGCGTTCGGCATCTTCTGGCCCATGACCTCGGTCCTGACGATGTCCTTCGCACTCGTGATTCTCATCCGGATGAACTGGCTGCTGACCGTGGTCATCCTGGTGCCGACCGTTGCCAGCTTCTTCGTCTACCTCCGGATCGGCCCCAGCGTGGACAAGTGGTGGCGGGAATGGCGCGAGAAGATGTCGGAGACCAACAGCTTCCTCGAATCCTCATTCTCAGGTATCCGGCTGGTCAAGGCCTACACCATGGAAGAACGCAACGCCGCGCGCCTGCGCAAGATCCTCAATGAACGCATCCGCTCGGCGGTGCGCGGGGCCCGTTTGCGGGCCGCCTTCAACTCGACCTACGGCACGGTCGCCGGGCTCGGTTCGCTGGCCGTGCTCGTGCTCGGCGGCGTGTTCGTAATCCGGGGCAAGCTCAGCATCGGCGAGTTCGTAGCGTTCAACGCCTATGTGGACATGCTGGTCTGGCCGATGATCGGCATCGCCGACATGATTACCTGGGTCTGGCAGACCGGGGTAGAAGAACGGCGCGTCCGCGAGTTGGCCGAGTTCACGCCCGATGTCAAGGTAAACACCGGCACGCGACCGGCGGCGGACTTCCGCGAGGTGCGCCTGACGCAGGTCGGGTTCAGCTATGCTCCGGTTGCCGGGCCGGAATCCGGCGCCGGCAAAGACGCCGCACCGCCGCCCGCCGGTTCGCCGCAACCGGCGGCACAACCCAAGCCTTGTCCCCCCGCGCTGCAGGACATCGACATCGTCCTCACGCCCGGCGCTCGCATCGGCATCGCCGGCACCGTCGGCTCGGGCAAGAGCACCATCATGCGCCTGCTTGTCCGGGCCGCTGAGCCGACCAGCGGCGAGATTACAGTGGACGGCATCCCGCAGCCCGAGTTCGAGACAAGGTCGCTCCGTTCGCTCTTCGGCTACGCGCCCCAGGAGGCCGGCCTGTTCTCCGACACGATCCGCAACAACATCATCCTCGGCCGCACTGCGCCGGATACCGAGGAGCGATTGCGCGAGGTCGTGCGCATCGCCCAGCTTGAACCCGAGTTGAAGGCGATGCCCAAAGGGACCGAGGAACTCATCGGTGAACGCGGCCTGCGCCTGTCCGGCGGACAACAGGGACGCGTGTCTATCGCCCGGGCGCTCTTTGACCGCCCCCGGATTCTCCTGCTCGATGATGTAACCGCCAGTCTCGACGCCGAGACCGAGCAGCAGTTCATCCACGACGTGATTGGTTACATGCAGGGAGCAACGCTGGTTATCGTCTCGCACCGGCTTTCAATCCTGGCCGCGTGTGACATCGTCTATGTTCTCGACCAGGGACGGATTGTCGAATCCGGCAGGCACAGCGACCTGCTGGCCCGCCGTGGACTCTACTGGAAGCTGTACCAGCGCCAACTCATGCAAGAAGCGCTGGAAAAGGAGTAGGGGCGTGGGGTCAGTTCCGATGCCGGTCGAAAGCGAGCAGAGGTCTCAAATGAGGGTCGCGCTGGCCGTGCCCCGGCAGTCACCGACACCAAGTGAGAGCCTGAGTGCTATGCTGACGCAGGTCGGCAAGGCGGAGACCCTTAACGCGGACCTCATTGTGTTCCCCGAAGCATCTCTGACCGGTCTTGTGAACAACGATGACCCGCGCCACGACCTGAGTCTCGGTGTTAGAATCCCCGGCAAGGAAACCAGGGCCCTGGCCGCAGCAGCAAAGTGTCACCGCATCTGGATTGCCCTGGGCCTGCTCGAGCGTGCGGGCAGCCGGTTGTACGACACCGCGCTTCTGATCACGCCGTCCGGTCGGATCCGGCTCAAGTACCGCCGAATCTCTGCCGGCTGGCATGGTGCGAAGGCGAGCACGAACGTGTATGGCCGTGGACGAGCATTGTCCGCAGCTCGGACGCCATTCGGCTCGGTTGTGTTTCTCGTCTGCGGCGACCTGTTTGACGCCCAGCTGATAGAGCGCGTCCGCAAGCTGCGCCCAGACTTGGTGCTTGTGCCCTTGGCCAGATCCTTCGAGGACGGCTCAGTCAACCAGCGGCGGTGGGACCGCCAGGAGAAGCCCGCCTACTTCAGGCAGGCGCGTCGGTGCGGCGCTGCCGCGCTGCTCGTGAACAGCCTTGACCGGCGCACCCACTCGTTCGGAGGCGCCTGGGCAGTGTCGGCCGACGGCGTCGAGACTGCCGCCATGCCAATCGGCCGGGCGGGAATGGTCACAGCCAATATGGCAAGACGATAGGCAAGACGAGAGACACTTCCCCAATTCCCGGCCGATGTCAGAACGCGGCCTTGCGGAATCAGTGTCCCGGCGACGCGATGAGCGATTGCTGACGCGCGGGCGTCTCCCCTGCCATCAGCAACAGCATTCTAGATTGTAGATTTCAGATTCTAGATTAGCTGACTCAGGTCTTGGCGGACAGGACGAGCCGGCGTCGGTTTGCAGTCCGCAGTAACGGACTCCTGACTCCAGACAGCCAAAGCACTGCCGATGTCGCGCGGTTCATTATGATGAACCGTGGACCATAAGCCCAAAGCCGTCAGCCGCAAGCTGTCGGCCGTCCAGCCCCACCGCCTTGACATCCCGACCCAGCCCGCGTACATCTGCCGCGCATCAGCACATGAACCGGCTGCCCGCAACTACGCGGGCAGCCTTGAACCGAACGCTCTACTCCGGTTTTACTCCGTCAGCACCACCTTGGTGACGACCGACGGCCCTGAATACTGACCACTGACTACTGATTGCTGTCTGACAAAGTAGACACCGGGACTCAACCGGCTCAGATCATTCGCGCCGGGCTTCAGGTCGAGCACCTTCCGGCCGGAGATGTCGAGGAGGGCGGCTTTGGGGACAGTCCCCATGCGGGGACAATCCCTTTCGAGGAACAGCACGCCGCGGACGATGGACGTCGCGTGCCGGGGAAAGCGCGCAGCGTCAGCCGGCCGGTCACTCGTCGCGACCACCGGGGAAAGTGTTCCCCAGATGCGCAGGCTGTTATAGGGCTCGCCGTCCACAATACCGGCCCAGCCGCTGTAGGCCATGAGCATGTCGTTTCCCGGGCCGCGGGCGAGCGCCGGTTCGAACTGGTCTCCCGGCTGGGTGGTCACGGCAAAGGTGTCAATTATCGACCCCTGCGGCGTCACCCGCGCGCCGTAGATGTCCTGCTCCCCGCTGCGCTGGTCCTGCCAGACAACCAGAAAGCTGCTACCGTCATAGCTGACCTCAGGGTAGCTCTGGGCACCCGAGGCAGTACAGATGGGGATGCCGACGGTGTCCAGCACAGTGCCGGCGCCGGTCACCCGCGCTGCGTAGATGTCGCGGTCGCCGTTCCGCCAGTCGGACCACACCACCAGGAAGTCAGTGCCATCGGCTGCGGCCACCGGTTGGTCCTGAACGCTCGGTGCGCCCGACACGACGAAGCCGTTGGGGTCGATTACAATGCCCTGGCGACTGACGCGCGCGCCGTGGATATCACGGACGGCCGTGCCCGGGTCCTGCCACAACACCAGATAGTCCGTGCCGTTGTATGCCACCGCGGGCGTGACCTGGTCGCCGGACGATGTGCATACTGCGATGCCCGCGGTGTCGAGTACCACCCCGCTGGGCGAGACGCGCGCGCAGTAGATGTCATAGCTGCTGTTACGCCAGTCCTGCCACGCGACGATGTAGTCGGTACCGTCGCTCGCCACCATCGGGGCGCACTGTTCCCATGGCGGGCCTGATATCAGAATGCTGGTCGAGTCGAGCACTCCACCGGCGGAACTCACCCGCACTCCGCGTACATCCCGGTTACGGTTCATTCCTTCCTCCCAGACCACCAGGAAATCCCTCGCCCCGTATGCCACGGCCGGATACGACTGGACGCCGCCGCGCGGCGATATCGGGATGCCGGATGTGTCGAGAATCGCGCCGCCGGGCGTCAACCGGGTGCCGCGGACGTCGAGGTTGTTGTCGCGAGTTTCCTCCCAGACGGCCAGGAACTCGTTTCCGTCGAATGCCGCCTCCGGCCGCTTCTGTGAGCTGGCGGCAGTGGACACGGCGATGCTCTGCGGGTCGAGCACGACCCCGTCTCCATTCACCCGCGCGCCGTAGACGTTCTGGTCCGAAGGGCCAGTCCGCACGTCATTCCACACTGTCGCGTAGTACGTGCCGTCAAATGCAACTGCGGGCGAAGACTGCCGCTCGCCAGCACCGATGGGGAAACCCTGCGGGTCGAGCACGCTGCCGTCGGACCCGACGCGCCCCCCGCAGATTAGTCCGTGGCCGTGCTCATCCTGCCACACCACCAGGTAGCTCGTTCCGTCAAACGCGACCTTCGGAAACCACTGGTAGTTGTCGAGGGTCGAAATCCCGATTCCGGCGGGGTCTAGTACCTCGCCCGTGCTCGTTACCCGGGCACCGTAGACGTCGGCAAAGTAGCTGACACGCGTGTCGTGCCACACGACCATTACGTCGGTGTCGCCGCGAGCGATCGCGGGACTGCCCTGCCACTGCGTCGCGCTGGAAATCGGGAAGCCGGCCGAGTCCAACACCGCGCCCTGCGAGGTGACACGCGTGCCGTAGATATCGCCGAACACGTCGCTGCGCGTGTCTTCCCAGACGAGCAGGACGTTTGCGCCGTCGTAGACGACTGCCGGCGCTGTCTGCTCAGCCGCAATCGCGACCAGGGCGAGGCCGGACGTATCGACCACCGCGCCGTCGCGAGTGACGCGAGCACCGTAGATATCGGAGTCACCGTTGCGCAGGTCGGTCCACACTACCAGGTAGTTCGTGCCGTCGAACGTGACTGCCGGTTCCCCCTGGAAGCCGGTGGCGGTCGAAACCGGAATCCCGGCCGGGTCGAGCACTATGCCTGCAGGAGTGACCCTGGCCGCATAGACGTCCGACGTGTCCCCGCGTTGGTCGGCCCACACCGCAAGGTAGTTGGCGCCATCCCAGACGACAGCCGGGCTTGTCTGGCCGTTCGCCGCCGTTGATATCACGATGCCGGCCGGGTCGAGCACTGTACCGTCGGGTGTGAATCGGGCACCGTAGATGTCCGTCAGCCCGCTGCGTGCGTCACTCCAGACGATGAGTGAGTTCGTACCGTCGGACGTAACCGCAGGCACCCGCTGGTTTGACGCAGCCGTGGTGTAGACGACCTCGCGGTCGAGCAGGAACTCGCCTGCATCAGCGCCGGCCAGCGCGGTCGCGGCCACCAGCACCGCCAGAACGTTCCGTTTCATGACTTCCTCCTGTCTCGGACGGCGGCAGGCTACTCCTGACCGCTCGCAGGTCAGCCGTCGACTCCGCCGCGACATCTCGACGCGAAACCGGAGCCTGCGAACGGAGAAGCAGCAGTCACGCCGTCCCGGTTGTTAACCAATTTGACGGGTGCGGCTGGGAAATTGTTGCACTACCAAGATGTACCGAATCCACCGGTGCCCGGGTGTGCTTCGAGAGAAACGAAAGTCGACAAGCGCCGCTTCCTCCGCCTGGTCCCGTAGCCGCGGGACACTGCCCGCAGAAAACGACTGCGAATCCAGTGACTGCCCCGTTGTGGATTGTCCCCAAAGCCCGTCCGCCCGCGCCTGCCCTCGACAAGTTATATGGACGCCAAGGACCCTCTTGCTCGAAAAGATGCAAATTCCCGTATGGGGTACGGACTGGAGACTGCCATGGGGGCTGCTTTCAAGCGAGGTTTTGAACGAGGTTTGAGTTATGGTTTGAACCGAGCTTTGGACCGTGCTTTGACGCGAGCTTTGAGCCGAGCTTCTCCGCGAGATTTGAACCAAGCTTTGCGAGAAGCTTTTGAACGAGCTGTTCGCGGAGCTTTGAGCTGTGCTTTTGAATGAGCTTTCAAATGAGCTCTTGAACAAGCTTTCTAGGGAGCTTTCCAACGAGCTTTCTAGCGAGCTTTCCAGCGAACTCTGAAGTAAACTCTCCAAGGAGATTTCGATTTCCGATTGACGGTTGACGATTGGCGAGTGTCGATTGCCCGAGAGGCTGCGGTTTGAGCTTGCGCTTGTGCTTGGGTCCGAGGCTGAGGCTTGAGGCTCGCGGTCAGACGGCGCCGGCGTCGCGGAGCGCTCGGTCGGCCATGTTGCGGGCCGCGGCCATAGTCAAGCCGCACAGCATCGTCACGCCCGTGGCGCCCGCCAGCTTATCAAGCAGTGATGTCGAGGCCCCTTCCGGTTCTGTCTTCCGCCTTCATCCTTCCGCCTTCATCCTTGCCTGAACCTTCGCCCATTCATCCCGCAGGGTCGCAGTGCGGTTGAATATCGGCCGCCCCGGCGCTGACTCGGCGTCCGCACAGAAGTAACCCAGCCGCTCAAACTGGAACCGGTCCCCGGGGTTCGCGCCGGCCAGGCTCGGCTCGAGCTTGCAGCCGGCCAGCCGCTCGATCGACTTCGGGTTCAGATTGGCCTTCCAGTCCAGTCCCGGCGGCGCGTCATCCGGATTCGCCTTCAGGAACAGGTGGTCGTACAACCTGACCTCCGCGTCAACCGCGTGTGCCGCCGAAACCCAGTGAATTGTCGCCTTGACCTTCCTGCCACCAAGCGCGTCGCCGCCGCGCGTTGCCGGGTCGTAGGTGCAGCACAGCTCGGTCACCGCGCCGGTCTCGTCCTTGACCACGCCGACGCACTTGACGAAGTAGGCCGCCCGCAAACGGACCTCGCGGCCGGGAGTCAGCCGGTAGTACTTGGGCGGCGGCTCCTCGCGGAAGTCGTCCTGTTCGATGTAGAGCATGCGGGAGAATGGCACCTTGCGCGTGCCGGCGCTCGGGTCCTCAGGATTGTTGACAGCGTCGAACTCCTCGGTCTGCCCTTCCGGGTAGTTCTCAATGACGACCTTCAATGGCCGCAGCACTGCCATGACACGCGGCACACGCCTGTTCAGGTCCTCGCGCACGCAGTGTTCGAGCAGTTCGTAGTCAATCACGGTGTCGGCCTTGGCTACGCCGACCCGCTTGAGGAACTCGCGGATTGCCTCGGGCGGAAACCCGCGCCGCCGCATCCCGGAGAGCGTCGGCATCCGCGGGTCGTCCCAGCCCCGCACCACGCCCTGCTCAACCATATCGAGCAGGCGGCGCTTGCTCATCACGGTGTAGGTCAGGTTGAGCCGGGCGAACTCAATCTGGCGCGACGGGAAGATACCCAGTTCACGGATATACCATTCGTACAACGGCCGGTGGTCCTCGAACTCCAGCGAGCAGAGCGAGTGGGTGATTCCCTCCAGCGAGTCGGACTGTCCGTGCGCGTAGTCATAGGTCGGGTATATGCACCAGGCGTCGCCGGTCCGGTGATGGTGCGCCCGCATTATCCGGTACATTACAGGGTCGCGCATGTTAATGTTCGGCGAGGCCATGTCGATTTTGGCCCGCAGTGTTCGCAATCCGTCAGGGAATTCTCCCTTCCTCATCCGTGCAAACAGGTCGAGGTTCTCATCCGACGTTCGGCTACGATACGGGCTCTCCTTTCCCGGATCAGTCAGGGTGCCCCGATGCGTCCGCACCTCATCCGCGTTCAGGTCGCAGACGTAGGCTTTACCCGCCTTGATGAGCAGGACCGCCCACTGGTACAACTGCTCGAAGTAGTTCGAGGCGTAGTACTCGCGGTCTTCCCAGTCGAAGCCGAGCCAACGAATGTCCTGCTTGATGGCGTCGACGTACTCGGTCTCCTCTTTGGTCGGGTTGGTGTCATCGAACCGGAGATTGCACTTGCCGCCGTACTTCTGCGCGTTGCCGAAGTCAATGCTGATGGCCTTGGCGTGGCCGATGTGCAGGCATCCGTTCGGCTCCGGCGGAAACCGCGTGTGGACCTGCGCGAACCGCCCGCTCTTCAGGTCTTCCTCAATCGCCTCTTCAATGAAGTTCCTGCTCGCCCTCTCCTCAGTGCTCATTGTCTACTCCTTGGTGCCGGTCCGCTCGAGCGCACGGTCAATCCGCGCCAGCACCGAGTCGCGACCCAGAATCGCCAGCGTTTCGTAAAGCCCGAATCCGACCGTCTTCCCGGTCACTGCCAGCCGCAGCGCATGGATGACCTGCCCGACCTTGATGCCTTCGGCCGCGACGAACTCCTGCAGCAACCGCTCCAAGGTCACCGCGTCGAACGGCTCAGCCGCTGCCAGACGGCCGCGGAGCCGGCCGAGGAGTTCGGCCGCGCCGGGCTTCCCGAACTCCTTGTCGAGAGCTTTCGTATCGTAGCCCAGCCGGTCGCCCGGCACGAAGAAATCGGCGTAGTCGAGAATGTCCCCGGCCACCTTGATGCGGTCACCGGCCGCCTGGATTACCTTCGCCACCTTGACCGGCACCGCCTCACCCGCTTCAGCCGGAACCAGTCCCGCCTTCTGCAGGAACGGCAGGCAGAGTTCGACGCGTCGCTCGACCGGCAGGGCAAGCATGTGCCTGACTTCAAACGACATCAGCTTGCCTGGGTCAAAGCTCGCCGCCGACTTGTTGACCCGCTCGATCGAGAAGCTGCGCACCAGCTCCTCGCGCGTGAAATGCTCAGTCTTGTCGTCCAACGCCCAGCCCAGCAAGGCCATATAGTTGACTATCGCTTCGGGCAGGAACCCGCTCTGGCGGTAGAAGTCCACGACAACCGGGCTGAACGTCTCCGACAGAGGACTGTCCCCGAGGTTCTCCGGGGGACTGTCCCCAGGGTCCCGTCTCCAGGGTGCACTCATCGCCCGCGCAATCCTCTCCCCGCGACCGACCAGCTCCGCAAAATCCCGGTTCTTCAGATACTCCTTCAGCTTCCGTTTGCTCAGCTTGTTCCGGCTGCCCGGCTCGGCGACGAACGGCAGGTGGGCGAACTGCGGCAGCGAGCGCCCGAGCGACTGAAGAATGAAAACCTGGCGGGGCGTGTTGGAGAGATGCTCCTCGGCGCGGATGACGTGCGTGATGCCCATCGCGTGGTCGTCCACGATGCTGGCCAAGTGGTAGAGCGGGCTGCCGTCGGCACGCTGGATGACGTGGTCCTGCTCGCGAGCCCACTCGAACTCGACCCGGCCCCGCACGAGGTCATCAATGATGAGCGTGCCCTCGGATGGCATCTTCAGCCGGACAAAACCCTTCCTGCCTTCGCCCTCGAACCGGGCGCGGTCGGCCGGGGTTTCGGCCATCCAGCACCGGCTGTAACGGAAGACGCCTTCCTTTGACTGCAGCGCCGCCTGCCGCTCGGCGGCAATCTCCTCGGTGGTCGCGTAGTCGTGGTAGGCGTGGCCCGACGCGAGCAGCTCCTCGACCGCGGCCCGGTGTGACTCGGTCCGTTGTGACTGAAAATATGGCGCGTTCGGTCCGCCGACCTCCGGACCTTCGTCCCAGTCAATGCCCAGCCAGCGCAGGCCGTCGAGAATCGGCTGGAGCACGTCGGCCATGTTCCGCTGCTGGTCGGTATCGTCAATCCTGAGGATGAACTTCCCGCGGTGCTGCCGGGCGAACAGCCAGTTATACAGGGCGGTGCGGACCAGCCCAAGGTGTAACGCGCCGGTCGGTGACGGCGCGATCCTGACTCTGACTTCGTTCATTCGGAAATCGTTTCTCGCCAGTCGGCAAACAAAAAAGCGGAGAGGGTGGGATTTGAACCCACGGTACAGTGTTACCCGTACAACCGCTTAGCAAGCGATCGCCTTAGACCGCTCGGCCACCTCTCCTCGGAATGTCCGACCGGTTGGACGAGTCGGACAGGTCAGACAGCGGAGGGCGCAGGAGGCGCACTGCTCCTGCAGCGAATCCGGGGCCGGGTCATCCCGGCCCGGCGCGGCTCCTTGCCGCGACCGCCATCCGCGCTAGCGGAGGGCGCAGGATTCGAACCCGCAAGACCCATCGCTGAGTCGGCAGATTTCAAGTCTGCTGCCTTACCAGTTAGGCTAGCCCTCCGGCTGGAATCTGGGGACCGTCCCCGGTGACTGACCCGGGCCCTGCGGACTGTCCCCAAGAACCTTGGCCCTAATTTAAGTGAATTGGCCGGCCAAGTCAACAAACTGATGATTGTGCTGCCGGTGCCGGCGTGTTCATGCCGGCCCGCTGCCGGCCCGCTGTTGGTTGACAGGCTGCAGCGACGTCCTATAATTTGATAGCCGGTGCGGGGCATTTGCCCGGCCCGGTTGAGACTTAGCGCTAAATGACGAATGATGAGACCGAAATCAGGTGCGAACGCGCCTCGGGATTAGACGGTCTTCATGATTCACGATTCCTTATCCGATAGGAGGTAGTGATGCGCAGATTAGTCATCGGGGTGACCTTGCTGGTCGCCGCATCTTTCGGTTACACCCTGTTCACAGAGAACTTCGACGCAGCATGGAGTCCGAACATCCCGCCGACGGGGTGGCGGATATACCACTCCGACCCCCTCAACGAAGGCGATGACGACTGGCACCGCGACTCGGGACGAGCACCGTGGGCCGGCCACCCGACGCCGTTCGCCGCCATCCTGCCGAGCGTAACGCAGGATTTGACGCCGGACTCGCTGATTTCGCCGATCATCGATTGCCGCGGGTACAAGCAGGTCACGTTGCGCTGCAGCACCGATTTCTGGCCCGCGACAGCAAACCCGTACACTGCGCAGATCGTGTACTCGGTCGACAGCGGGTTGACGTTTCCATATGTGGCCCGGACCTACAATGCCCCCACCGGAACGATATGCGAATCCCTGGTCTTGGACCAGGCGCGAGACCGGGCCGGCGTAGTGATTGCCTGGGTCTTCGACGGCGACTTGAACGACATCGTTTCCTGGTATCTGGACGACGTGGCCGTCGCCGGTGATTCGCTGTATCTCTGGGACATCCAGGCCGGTCCGATTGTGGTTCCGAGCGCACCCGTGGTCCGCACCGGGCCCTTGTCCCCGGCCTGCAGGTTCCGCAACATCGGCGATACCATCCAGCGCGCGATCCCGGTGGCCTGCAGTCTCTACGACAACCTCGGCAACGGCCTCGCCGGCTGGACCGGCACACTCGATTCGCTCTGGAGCGGCTGGCCCGAGACCGTCGCCGTTTTCACGCCGGCGTACGCGCTCACCGTCGGCGACTACTCAATCAAGTTCTGGTGCTATGCCGATTCGGACTTGAATCGCATCAATGACACCGTGCAGGCAGGCTTCCAAGCGGTGGACCTCTACGACATGGCGACGACCGCCATCGTCGCTCCTGGAGATACCATCTGGCCGGGCCCTATGACTCCGTCCGCCCGATTCCGCAATATCGGCGACACGGTGCAGCCCCTCGTGCCGGTGGCGTGCACACTGTATGACTACCTGATGACCGTTGTCGCGACATGGACTGACTCGATTGGCCCAATCCTGCCATCCGCAGAGACCCTTCTCTCGTTCGTCCCGCCGTTCCCGGTCAGCTTGGGGAACTACTTCATCCGTTTCTGGTGCAGTGCCGATTCCGACTATGTCCGCGCCAACGACACCCTCGGCAAGGGCTTCGCCGTCTGGGCCCAGCCCGGTGTCCTGTTCTCCGAGAACTTCGACGCGGTGTGGAACACGAACAATCCGCCGGCCGGGTGGCGTATATTCCACACGGCGCCGCCCGATTCCGGCCGGGACGACTGGCACCGGGAGCCGGCCAACACCGCGCCGTGGATTCTCCATCCGACCCCGTTCGCGGCAATCGGGCCAATCCCGAGCCCGGACCTGCCGCCGGATTCGCTCATCTCTCCGACCATCAACTGCGCCGGGTACAAGAATGTGACCCTCATCTGCAGCACTTACTTCTACCGCTCGTCGAGTCCGCCGTACATCGCCAGGCTGGTCTATTCGACCGACGGCGGTACGACGTGGCCGTTCACGCTGCACGACTACTACCTGGGCTCAAGCCCGGGCCCGGTGATGGAATCGCTGGCACTTGACCAGGCCAGAGGCCAGCCGAACGTCAGGCTGGCTTGGGTGTTCGACGGGGACCTCAACTACATCCAGTGGTGGTCCGTGGATGACATCTCAGTGGTCGGCGAGCCGGTCCCGGCGTGGGACGTCACCTGCCGGCGGATAGTGTCGCCCGACCTGCAGGTGCCGCCGGGCCCGCTGCAGCCGTCCGCGCGGTTCCGCAACATCGGCGACAGCATCCAGTACAACATCCCGGTCGCCTGCAGCCTGTACGACAACGGGATGGTCGGCCTGGCGGGGTGGACCGACGTGATTGACACCCTGCTGCCGCAGACCGGTGAACGGGTGAAGTTCTTCAGCCCGTCGTACAACCTGCCGCTCGGGCAGTACTTCATCAAGTTCTGGTGCGCGGCCGATTCGGACTACGTGCGCAGCAACGATACGCTCTCCCGCTCGTTCGAGGCGAAGCTGCAGAAGGAACTGAGCTACGATGACGGCAATGCGGTCGAGTACAAGTCCTGGCCGGTGGGTCACTACGGCTGGGGCGTGAAGTTCGACGCGGACACGTTCCCGGTCTACATCGAGTCGCTGAAAGTCTACCTGCAGGCGCCGCCCAATCCGAGCTTCTGCGGGTATCAGCTTGCCGTGTTCCTCGACGACGGAACCGGCCAGCCCGACAAGCTCTATTTCAAGACCCCGGTCCAGTACGCGACGAACGGCACGAATGCCTGGAACTCGGTGTTTCTTGCGGACACGGGCGAGCAGTTGGTGATGCCGACCGGCCAGTTCCACGTCTTCTACCTGCAGGTTGGCGAGCCGCCCGAGTGCCCGGCGCTGGGCCGGGACGCGGCGCGCGATCCGCTCGCCTCGTACTGGCAGTTCCGGAACGGCGTAATGATGCCAGATTCGACACCAGGTGACTTCATGATTCGAGCGGTCGTGAATCTCGCGCCGGTGACGCCGGCACTGGCTGACGCGCGCGCCCTCTACGTTGACCAGCCGCTCTATGACTTCGTCCAGCGGCCCTTCAACGCGCCGATAACGCCGAAGGGACGGGTCGACAACTTCGGCTCCCTGACGGCAGCACCGGTTGCCGTCCGTTGCGACATCTTCGGTCCCGGCGCCGTGCTCTACCACAGCAACGCCGTGGTGCTCGATTCGCTCGTGCCGGGCCAAGACACGCTGGTGACTTTCACGGACTGGGTGCCGGCCAGTGCTGAGCGGTGCTCCGTCGTGCTGAGCGTGTTCAACCCGCTTGGCCCCACGGACTCGGTCCCGCAGAACGACCAGAAGTGGTTTTTGGTCGACGTGCTCAAGGGCGCTCACACCGGCTCCAGCCCGCTCCAGTATGGCTGGACTGACTCGGACACGACCGGCGGCCCGACGTTCGCCTGGATTGACACCAACGGCTTCAACAACGCCGGTGA
>Ga0315284_10006161_pt1 | contig 17084 bp, 10 predicted proteins | sample YL17G09_16_MG_FD_203696 | JGI IMG/M metagenome (GOLD analysis project Ga0315284, IMG submission 203696) | Sediment microbial communities from Yellowstone Lake, YNP, Wyoming, USA - YL17G09_16 | ecosystem: Environmental > Aquatic > Freshwater > Lake > Sediment | place: USA: Wyoming | collected...
CTAAAAAATAGCTTCGGAAGGACTTGCAAACTGTTTTGGTGTGGAAGAGATAACAAAGTAACAGGTATTCCGTAGCTGCTTAGCGCAGGATACCTCTCCGTCCTCCTACGCTAAAAAATAGCTCCGGAAGGACTTTGAAGACTGTTTGGGTTTTGGAGAGAAAACGTCCGACCTGCGGTAATGGCCGGATCCGTCTATTTGTTCAAGACGGGAAAGAAAAGGTAGTCCGAAGCTGATAAGCGCAGGATACCCTCTCAGTCGCTGTTTTAACTGTGAATCTGCTTATATGTATTCTATTTCCTATCAGCCAGGCGCAGGAACAGAGACAGCTTATCTTCTTCATAATGCTGCGCCATATCCGCTCATTTATCGTCTTAAGCCGAAATGACCGTTATAAGCCGATTCTTCCTGCTCTCCGTACACCGGACTTTCTGAACTGTCCATATCAAGGACTATTTTCTTTATCCCCCGGATGGAGTCTATTTTTTCTGTCCACCTCATTATTATCCCGTCCAGTTTATCTGTATTGTTTCCTTCCAGCAATATCTCTTTTTCAAATCTCCCTACTGTTGTTTCTCCTGCACCTGCTTTTTCCAGCGCACGCTCTCCGATTATTGCTCTCATCCCGGGGTCTTTCCTCAGGCCTTCAGCGTCATTGGTATCTTCATATCCGCCCAATCTTGAATACACGGATTGACGGAGCAGTCCTGTCATTTCATGCTGGATGTTTTTACCGTACCTTTTGTCTTCAAAATATTCTCCTGCTATTTTTGTCAGTCCTAATGGTTCCATCCTGAGTCACCATCGAAGGACTGCTCGTCCATTTCTCTTATTGCCAGCAAGCCGCCGTCTGATGTTACCCATCACCTTTGAATCCTACCTTTAGTTTCCGGTTAAAACTCACACGAAAGTAGCTATTTTTCTCTTCACCCATTAGGTGCCTCCTTTTCTCGTCTCATTTTAACCATATTATATCAGCCAGAGGTTGATCAGCCTCAGGCTGAGACGAGAAATGGACTTTTTTCAACATAAATCTTCCTTTTTATTTGGGGAATGCAGGATAACATCTTTATCCTGTGCACACCGAAGGAGTGAGGGGGTGCCTTTATTTAAAAATACCAAAGTACGAGTATTTTCTATACAAGCTGTCTAATTTGGACACAAATGTGCTTATTCTTTTTCTGCTTCTTTTGCCTCTATGAACAAATTCTTGTTGCTTAACATCCCAAACAGCCTGCGATAACCGAGCCCCGCATCTTCTTTCTGGAATTCAGGCACGTTATAGCAGGCAAGGGTCGGTTCCTTCTTCTCCGGAAGCATTACCGGCGGGGAAGCATGACCTGCGCCGTCTATTTCGGACAGATAAAGCTTCGTGAAAATCCCGTCATCCCTCTTTGAGGCGAACACTATCCACCTGCCGTTTGACGACCAGCTGTGCCATGAATCGGCGGCATAGTCAGCGTTGCATTCAAGTTTTCTTGTCTCGCCGGTTTCCGTGGAATATAAGTATATGTCGCTCGTGGGGTTGACAAGCGAGCCGTAATCCGCCCTGCAAAACGAGAGCCACTTCCCGTCCGGAGAAAAATGCGGGTAGAAATTGCTTTTCCCGTTGAATGAAGCACCTTTAAGGGGGACGGGAACGCCGCCTTTTCCGCCGTTGTAGGGAACCAGGTATACGTTGTACTTTTGCCTGTACCTTCCAGCTTTTGCGGTTTTTATCTCATCCCTGCAAAAAGCTATGGTCTTGCCGTCAGGCGACCAGCAGGGATAGGTTTCCAGGTACCCGGGCTCGCTTGCGCCAGGCAGAAGAGAAATAAAATTGCTTTCAACATCGTATATTCCGATATCGGCGGTTTTGCTGTAGGCAAACTGCGTCTCCTGCGTTACGGGCCCTTTTGTTATCAGGGACTGCCTTACCGTCAGTGCCAGTTTCTTCTCGTCGGGCGACCAGCCCATGAAGGTGCTGCCCCCGAGGGACGATTTAACGTACCTGAAGGATTTCTTTTCTTTCTCGTATATTCCGAAATCCTTGCTTTTTTTCACCATGTCCCTCATCTGGATGCTGAACCTCTTGCTTTTTGATTTTGAGGAAAACGTATGGCAGCCGTAGCAGAACCTGCCTTCTCCCGGCAAAAACATTTTCGTCCTGAAACTGCTTATGTGCCTCAAATACATGTCCGGGGTTTTTGAACCTGAAAAACAAGGCGTAACGAGCCTGTAAATTATAACCTCATCCGCGGGGAACTCCGATACCCTGAACGATACGGGCTGGCTCCTGTGAATTCCCCTGTTTTTCGGCTTCCCCCTGGCGTCAACGCTGCAGCCGAGCACCGTTATCTTAACGTGTTTTCCCGCCGCCTTTTTCTTCATCCTGTCCCACAGCCGTTTTCCCGGCCTGTATGATTCCTCTCTTGTCAAGACCCTTATTGATTCGCCTTCAAGATTGAATTCAACGAGCCAGAGGTTGTTTGCCATGTCCTCCCATTTGAACAGCGGGGGCGCAATGTTCGGGGGAAAAGACGCTTCATCGCTGGGCGAGGAAATCCGCAGGTTTTTTGATTTTTTCCTGTCGCTGTAAACTGTCGGCACCACTTCGCACTCGGGCGGAGTGGCGGAGGTCAAGGCATCAACCTGCCTGCTGGTGAGGAATTCCTCTTTCTGGCGGGGAATATCGGTGATTTCCGTTCCGGAAGAAAAACACTTTAAATCCTTTTTAACCGTGCCGCGGCAATAGAAAACGGAAGCCCTGCCGCACAGGTAAAAGATACTTACCGACAATGAAATAAGAAATACGGCTGCAACTGCAAGTATCAATGTCCTGTAATTCATAGTTAGGTTTCTTTGACTGCAACCGCTTCTATTTCAACGCTTAACTCTTCCCTGCATAACTTTGCCTCAACGCAGGTTGACGGAGCCAGGTCTTTCCTTTTAATGCCGTTTTTCCTGAAAAACTCTTCCCTTATTTTGTTGAAACGGGCATAATGTGCCCTTATGTCTTTCAGATATATCCTCCACCTCACAACATCCTTCACTTCAAAATTTCTGTGTTTCAGGATATCCTTTATGTTTTTATAGGTGTGCCTTGCCTGGGCTTCAAAATTTCCCGGGTACATCGTCTTTCTGCCCGGCCCCACGCTTGAAGTGCCGGAAATTATCAGGACTTTTATCTTCCCCATTTCAAGTTCCATGGCCCTGGGGAATTCCGCAACCGGAAACGGGAGAGTATTTATGTTAAACGAGGTTCTTTTAATGGGACGCCTCCCTTTTTATTGAGTCCCGTAATTATAGCATTCCCAACCTATTGAGTCAAACGATTTAGGGTTTTAATTGTTTATTATTTCTTTTTTTGGCGGGAAATTCCCTCAAAACCTGCCTGCCAGCAATTTCCTGGCATCTTCACCAAGCCCGGTTCTTTCAAACACCTGCTCAAGCATGGCGTAAGGCTCGCGGCTTGTGTGGTTTATTCTCAGGGCTTCCGCAAGTTCCCTGAGTGCCTCCTTTCTTTCCCCCATTTCCGCGGAAAACATTGACAGAAAAAGGTGCGGCTCAAAGTTGTCGGGGCCGTAAAGTATTGCTTTCCTGAAGCTCTCTATCGCCATTTCGTACCACCCGTCTCTCATGTAAACGATGCCCATGCCCTCATTGGCTTCCGAACTTTCGGGGTCAAGCTCCAGCGCCTTCCTGTAGCAGGCGGCGGCTTTTTCGTTAAGGTTGTTGACGAGAAACTCGTAGCCCATTGAAATATAGCGGTTCAGGGAAAACTTTTTTGCCTGATTGAGAAGCCAGCCTATCGCCCTGTCAGGCGGGTTTATGGAATATGCCTTTTGGAAGTCCCCGCAGGAACCTTCAAAATCCGCCGCCATGTTTTTCAATATGCCTTTCATTATGAGCCCGGATGAATCCGAGTATTTCTGAAGCGCCGCCTTGTCTGCCTTGCCGAAAGACGGGTTTTTTGAGGCAAAATAGCTATATGCGTTTTTCCTGTATTTTGATATGCCAAGGAGGTTGTCCCGCCACGTTTCCAGGTCATAGTTATAGCTAAGCGGCGCCGAAAACTCAAGCCGCGGCATGTCTTCCGTGTTTATCTGCGCATAGCCCGAGTATTCCATCACCTCATCCTCGGACATTAGCATTGCATCAAGCAGCTTGTAGGGGTCGCCAAGGTTTACGGGTTCAAGGTCTTCTTTCATTGCCAGGACGTTCTTAAACCATGCCTCCCTGTTTATTGAGGTTTCGCCCACCGTCCCTATCAGGTGCACCTGCCTGTTCAGGCAGTTTGTCAAATACCAGGCTGTTGCATGCGGGAATACCGACTGAAACGTTTTCAGCACCATCCTGAAGTCGCCGGGCGAAAGTTTCCACATGGGCAGCCAAACGACTATCACCCCATTTTCCGTAAGTTTCTTCCTGCACAATCTAAAATAGTCCCTGCTGTAAAGTGACGCGTTGCCCGCATACAAGGGGTGTATTGAATCCGTCATTATGACGTCGTACTTGTTTTTGTCCCTCAGGAGGTAATTCCTGCCGTCCTCAACGATAACCCTGAAAAACGGCCTGCCGAAAACGTTGCGGTGGACTTCCGCAAAAACCCTCTTTGCCGCGTCAACCACCCCCGGGATGAGCTCAACGCAGTTAATTTCGGCGGGTTCATGCAGCGCCGCAGACCAACTGGTCCCGCCGCTTCCGAGCCCGATTTGCAGTACTCTTTCCGCGCGCCTGCCGTTAATTGACTCGTAAATCAGAAGCGGCAGGTGCGCCTGCGCCTTCTGGGCTGACTGTAGCATGAAGCCCGTCCCCGCAACTTCAACTATGTTTATCCTCATGAAGAGGTTCTTACCCTCGTTCGTGTCGCTTCTGGTGACCATCACGGTTGCGGCGGCGTCCTCCCTGTAGTAAACGAGCTCGTCCGTGGGTGCACTCTTCTTCCAGAACAGCGTGTTTTTGGACACGTTTACGAAAAGCGGGACAAAAAGCAGTGCGGAAAGCGCGGGGACCGAGATTTTAAGGATTTTGTTTTTTCCGCCCGAGGCAAAAAGAAGCACCATGCCCAGCAGAAAATTCACAAGCGCCATCGCAAGTATGCTTCCCTGCATGCCGAGCAGCCTTATGAATATGAAACCCGCCGCGAAAGCGCCGAACACCGAGCCGATGGTGTCATAAAAGCCCACCACGCCGATTTTGCCGAAGGACTCCTCCGTGCCCGCAAGGAAAATCCTGCTCACCAGCGGGAAAAGCATGCCCATCAAAACAGCTGGCACAAGCATCATTATGAAAGAAAACAGGGCTTCATACCCCGCGGTTCCCGCAAATAAACTCCCTATGTTCGGAACCAGGCGGCTTATCAGGTAATCCGAGTTCTTGAAAGCCGCCAGTGAAGCCACAGCTGACAATCCCGTCAAAAACTCTATCGCGGCAAATAAAAAAAGCGTGTTTTTCACCCTGTCAACGAACCTCGCTATTATGAAGCCGCCTATGGCAAGCCCCGTTATGAACGTTGCGGATACCACGGCAAATGAATAGACGGAGTTAAGCAGTTTTGTCGCAGAAAGTATCCTTATCCAGGTAATTTCGTAAACAAGCGAAACAAAGCCCTCTATTCCGAAAAGCGCAAGCGCAAGTTTTGACAGCCGGCTTGTTTTTTCCGGGGCGGCTTCTGCCTCCGGTTGTTTCAGCACTGCGGCAGCGGCCGGCCTGAACGCGAGGAATGCCGCAAGCGCAACCAGGAAATTCACCGCCGAAGAAAACATTATTGTCCTTGATACGCCGATTTCCTTAATCAGCAGGAAGCCCGCAAGCAGGCACCCCGCCACCGCCCCGGCATTGTTGGAAAAGTAAAGGTTACCCGAGTTTCTCCCAACGAAACTGCCTTCCGTGTTAAGAAACTTGAAAAGGGCTGGCATTGTCCCGCCCATGAGCGCGGCGGGTCCCGCCAAGACGAGGAAACCAAGGCAGAACCTCAGGATGTTCAGCGCATAGCCGCTCAGGTTCATGTTTGCGCCGAATTTTACGTAAAGCAAGGTGACAAGCCCCGTCAGCGCGGGCATCAACAGCCCGTAAACCCCTATGCCCGCCTCGAGCATAATGAATATTTTCATCGGGTTTTCCCGCCTGTCGGCTATTTTTCCGAAAAAATACGAGCCCATGGCGAGCCCCCCCATGAAAGAGGCAAGGACTGTCGCGGCGGCAAAGGCGGATACGCCGAAAGTCAGTTCCAATAGGCGCGTCCACGCGACCTGGTGAATCAGCGCGCTCATGCCGGAAAAGAAAAACAGGACGAGGACGATGAAGTAAGAGAACGGCTTTAAATTCATGCAGGTATAGTATTAAATTAAAGGCTTAATGTCAAGCCAAAATGGGAGCCAAAATGGGAGCGGGAGTGGGACAGTGTCATGGCTGTTATTGAGCGCTCAGCAGTGAAACCGGCCCCAGCAGCCCGGACGGCACCAGGGGCGTATCTTTCTCAATCTTTACGTTTGTCCTGGTACGCCTCTCTCCAGCAGGCAGAGCCTTGTCGCCCACAACGCGGTTAAGCCAGGGGTTCACAACCTCAATTTCAAGCCGGTTGCCCGCGGGCTCAAGCGCACCCGTTACATCCACCTGCCACGGCGAACACCACAGCACTCCCAAATCCTTGCCGTTCAGGCGGATTCTTGCGGTTAAATTGTTTACCGTGCCCAGGCTCAGCATGATTGCGGAATTTTTGCCGGGCGCCTTTAAGTCAAAAACCGTTTCATACACAGCCGTGCCGCTGAAGTATCTGACGGGAATCTCCGGACGCTTCGTCCAGTCAGAGAGTTTTTCAAAAACCACCTTGCCCCCTGCCATGCCCTTTGCCGGATAAAACCATTCCGGGTCAAACCTGACAGCCCACGACCCCTTTATTTCCTGAACTACCGTATAATCCGCAAAGTTAACGGACTGCGCCCTGGGAAATACCTCCGGCTTGCCGAACACGACGAACATGCTGCCGTTAGGCTCAAACTTGAGCGGTATGCTTGTGCGCCCGTCCTTCTGCTCAAACTGCGTGAGTTCGCGGACCATGCCTGTCACGGGGTCCCACAGCTCGGGCTGCCTGTCCTTCACCCTGAACGAGCAGTGAACGGTTTCCTCCCGGCCGTTCCTGTTTGCAAGAAAATAAATCTCCGTCCCGCCTGACTTGCGGTGAATGAAGTCAATAAAGGTCCCCACACCACCCGTGTGCTCAAAGTCGGGCTGAATGCCCTCAGCGATGAGGACTTCCCTCAAACCCCTGCCCCATATGACCCTGCCCCTGCCGAACCGCCTTTCTTTGGTGTTCTGCCCGTCGCAGCCGCCCCATACCTCTTCCGCAATTTTTTTGACTTCCCGGTCGCAGTCGGGATAGTTTCTGAGCCCCGGGTCACGCCCGGGCTTACGCCCGACCACCACGGCGCCGCCCTCAACCAGTTCCCTGATTTTTCTTGCCACCTCAACCGGCATCCCGTCTGTATCCGGCAAAACAAGCAGCCCGTAGCTCATCCCGTCGGGCAAAACGAGCCTGCCGTTTTTCGCCGACAAACGCGTAAGCAGCGCTTCGGCATTGCACACGTCGTAATCATAGCCCTTGCCGAGCGAAGGGTCAACGTGCTTAAGTCCCACCAGGTTAGGCGCCCAGTCGCCGTTGTAATAAAGGACGTCCGCGACGAACAAGCCGCTCTGGAGCATCGCCTGGCAGCGGTTCACGTAGCCAAGCCACGCCCCCGCCGCCTGCTGCCACCAGGTGATGTTGGGGCTGAAGTGCGTGCCGGCGCCATACTCGTAGCCCGGCTTGCCGTCCTGCGGCCGTGTGCAGGTCATCGTGTGGAAAACAAACCTGTTTATGCCCTCGCAGAAGGCGCGGTCTGCAAAGGGCTTCAATTTTCCAGGAGTTTCCTGCCAGTGCAAAAAACTCGTGAATGCCTCTGCCGACGCGGTGCGCTTTCCGTAAATATGCGCCGCCGATGCCGTCTGCTTGCCCACTTTGTTCTGGTTGTCAACGACGAATATCCCGTCTGTCCAGAATTCGCCCATGGGGTTTGCGCAGCGCCCAAGGTTTTTCAGCCCGTCCATGCAGAAAGTCCCCGACCAGCTCGGCCCTGCCGCCTCGCACTGAATGCCAAGCCCGTATTGTTTCGCCCTCTCGGCAAAACGCCCGTAATTGCCGTCTGCCACGCAGTCAGCCACCGTCTTGCGGTAATCGTATAAAAACCTGTCCGAAACCTCGGCACTGCCGACTATCCTGCCCGCAAAAACGGGCAGGTAAGGCATTGGGTCATAACCCCGGTACTCCTTGAACTTCTCAAGGATTTTTCCGGTCCAGTTGGGGAAGCCGTCCTCAAAGCTGTCCGTATGAAAATATTTCAGCGTCTTGCCCGCAAGTTTCCCGGCGTCTTCTATCAGTACCTTGCCGAGGTTTGCAAACATCTCGTCAACCGCATCGGGGTTAAGGCAGTCAACTTCAAGCGCAAAGCCGATTTCCGGCAAAGCGGCGCAGACGTCGCAGCCTATTAGCACATGCCCCGTCCGCAAGATAGTCCACCTGCCTTCCGGCACATCCCAGTCAAGCGTGCCATCCGGCTTGACCTTTGACGTCAGGTCAATCACCTCGTCCGGCTTAATCGGGTTGTCCCCCGGCAGGTTTTTCCACGGCACCAGCGTCTGCTCCATGGCGATTTGCGCGGGCAGAAAACAATCCGCGTCCTTGCGGTTGCTCTTTGCGGCAAGGTGCTCCTTTCTGCCGGGCCCGAGGTCCGCGCTGCCCTTTTCGGGCTCGCGGAACGCCACGATAGCCGTATCCCTGTAATCCGCCTTTTCTTCGGGAAACGCCATGTACTTGCTCACGTTGCCATAGTGCGGCGCTTCATAGCCGTCGCGGTATACCGGGACAGGCAGTTTCCCCGAAAACTTCTGCGGGCCGTCAAGCGCAAGCTGTGACTGCACGTACCAGCGGGCGCTGTATTCGGGCTTTATCCAGGACCCGCCCATGTTCCACCCGCCGCCGCAGAAATTTACTGCAAATTCCAGGCCAAGCCGGTTTGCCTCCTTCAAGGCATGCCTGTAAAGCTCGCGCCACTCTGCAGATAGTATCGCCGGGCCGCGCGGCATCGGCTCCACCCCGTAGCCGTTCCCCGTGCACACGAGCGTCACTCCGCCCAGGCCCTTTGCCCTGAACTCCTCCAGGTCCCTGGTTATGCACCCCTTGTCCACCAAACTGTTAAACCACCACCAGAAACATGACGGCTTTGCCGAATCCGGCGGATTTATAAAATCTGACTTTAAACTATCGTAGCCAGGCTGCGGCAGGGTATAGACATATTTCCAAATAAAAACAACGCATAACAGGACGAATACTATAAGCGCGATTTTTCTTTTTGTCATTTAAGAATTTCCTTTCATAATTGCCCGCTTCTTAAAGATGGCCTCAGCTAACTTAAAACACCAGTTCAAAATAAAACCGGCACAGTAAAAAATTAGTCAACCTTGTCAAATCAGGCGCCGGTTTTATTTTACCGCTTCAAACAGGGCAAAGATGTTTTCAAGCGGGGTGTCAAGCTGTATGTTGTGGGCTGGCGCGACTATATAGCCGCCGCCTTTGCCAAGAATTGATATTTTTTCCTTTACATTTCTTTTTACCTCCTCCGGCGTCCCGAACGGCAGAAGCTGCTGTATGTCAATCCCCCCGAAAAACGCGAGCCTGTCGCCGTAGGTTTTCTTTAAAAAACCCGCATCCATACCTTGTGCCATGGGCTGGATGGGGTTCAGTATGTCAAGCCCCAGTTCAATGAAATCGGGGATGATGGGGACTATTGAACCGCAGCTGTGCCAGGCAAGCTTTATGCCCGGGTTCAGTTTCCTGAATGCCTTGAACATCTTCCCGATTCTCGGCTTGAACACGTCACGCCACATCTGCGGCGACATGAGCATTCCCCGCTGGGTGCCGAAGTCGTCCCCCGCCCATATTATGTCCGCGCCAAGCTCTATAAGCTTCAACCCCGTCTTCGTGTTTATCTCAAGAACCCTGTCAAGCAGCTCAAAAACGTACTCCTTCCCCATCGCCAGGTCGACTACGAACTTTTCAAGCCCAACCAGGTACCATGATGTCTCGTATATCGCGCATTCCAGGTCACCGACGACCGCGTACTCTTTCCTGTATTTTTTTACGGCCTTTTCGGCTTCGTCATACCGCCCCGCGCTGAGCGGGTCGGGAAAACTATAGTTGTCCAGGTCCCTGACGGTTTCTGCATGCGCCAGCGGGAATTCTATGAACTCGTTGTATGGAGCCCCACGGGTTTACCCCCCAATGTTTTACTCTGTAAAACAATACATGGGGGACTATCGCACCCATGGTTTTCTGGAAATCGGGATAAACCCACCGGTTTGAACTTCATGCCCCAGTCGTTCACTATGGTGCCGTCCTTAAGCGTTTTTGTGGGAAAAGCTTTCGGCGCGCACGACGCAATGCCCACACAGTCGTTACCGAGCTTTGTCAGCACTTCCATGTGCGAAATCCTTGTTGAAAGCAGTGAATCAAGCGGCGGGCTCTTCGGCATCCCGAGTTTTTCGGTAAGCGCATCGGCGACCTGCGCCGTGATAGTGGCAAAAACGGGAGCCCTGTCCGGCTGTTTACGATTAACCGCCTTCATTACCCTCTCTTTTGAAGTCATTTTTCTTCTACTCTCACGTTTTCTATTGTTGGCTAAACATTTTGATTTTTACCGGCCCGAACAGGCCGGATTTTATTTCACCCCTGTACCTGGTAGGGACGGTGGTGTAATTGTTGGCAATGGTGTTGCAAACCAGTATTTCTATTTTGTTTTCGCCCTGTCTGGCAAATTTCGTAACGTCAAACACCCAGGGCGGCGAAAGCCGTATGCCCGCGCTCCTGCCGTTAAAGAACAACTCCGCCGACGACACCAGCCCGCCGAGGTCAACTTTCAGTCTGTACTTCAGGTCACCGGCATCAAGGTTCACGGTTTTCCTGTACCAGCTGCCGCCCGAATACGACCTCAACCCGTCAATCCGCGACCAGTCGCCAAGCTTTATCTGTCCCCTGCCGCACTGCTGCCTTATGTACTGCGGGATTGCGCCCGCGCCGCGGTAACCCGGCTTGTATTTTATTTCAAGCACCACCCGCGAGCAGGCGGGGTTCGACTTGCCTATGACAGCGCTGTAACCCGTCAGGCCGTCGGGCTGTATCTCCCATGAAGACGGCTGTACTTTGACGCCGTCAACCCATACCGATACATCCCCGTAGGCCGCAAAACCGAGCGAACTCAGGCCCGGGGCGGAATCAAAAGCAAAAAGCCCCGCGGTTTTGCCATTGCCGGGGCAGTCAAAGGGCAGCACCCCGTTATCCCCGTACCAGCACATTGAAACCTGCTGTTTTTCCGGGCGCTTAACCCCCTGCATCCGGAACACGAGATAGGTTTCGCAGGCCCTGTCGTAAACCGCAAGCAGTGTGTTTGCTCCTTTTTTCAGTGAAACGGTTTTGGCATCTTCACCGGTTTTCAGGCTGTTGACAAACAAAAGAACCGGTTTTACATCTCCCGCAAGAACATCAAAAGTCCCGTCAGCCGGGGCAATTACCCTTGTGTAAAGAACGTAGTAATTACCGGCGGGCTCGGGAACCCTTTTCTTTGACATTTTAACGTCCTCAAGCGCCCCCATGCGGATAAAATCGTCATACATTTCGCCCTTCAAGCCGTGGTAGCCCTGGTGGCCGTAATCCCCCTCCACGCCCTGCTTCCAGGAGAAGGCATATTCTTCCCAGGTATACTTTTTGTCAGAAACCGTATTTTCTGCGCCTGCGCCCTGCGGGTTCATTTTTAAAAGTTCCTCCCCGGAGGGCATAACGGACAAAGCCCCGAGCCTGACAAACTGCGGGCCGAACCCGCAGGTTACCGTTTTCCAGTTTTTGTGGTAATCAGGCGTTTTCCCGTCGTATTTGTCAGCCTCGCAAAAATACAACTGCCGCACCTGCGCTCCTATCACTTCATAGCTTGCGGGAAGCACAAAATCGCCCCAGCAGTTGTCAAGCGACGGCTGTAACTCAAACTCCCAGTTATCGTCCAGCGGGAGCTGTTTGACCATTTTCTCCTTTTTGAGGATATCGCCGGTTCCGGCGTTTTCAGGGTCAAAAATTATCAGCTGAATTTCCTTCTCGGACAGAGGCAGTGTTATTTCAGTGCCTTCGCCGGCCTGTTTTGCAAATCCGGAAAGTGACGAGACTTCGCCGTTCCACGGGTTCCAGAGCTGGGCACTGCCTTTCGCCCTGAAAAAGCACCTGCTGCCTGCGGGGAAATTGTAAAGCGCATAAACGTCCCGTTTGCCGATAATCCTGTGCATGACGTAGGGGCGGCTTTCCAGCCGTGACAGTATTTTAAAATCGGGAGCGTATTTCCCCGATATCGCCGAAGCCACTTTTTTTATGTCGTCGCATTGAATCATGTTTCCGCTTTTTGAGAAAATCTCCGCAACGAGTTTAGCCACTTCCGCGTCGTTTGCGCCGTTTTTTTCTGTGGCTTGCGGTTTTTCGCCTATGTTTACGATTATCCCTCCCGCATTTTTAAACTCCTCTATTTTCCTGAGTGAAGCAAAGCGTATTGCCTTCATGGAGGGAACCACAAGCACTTTGTATTTTTCGCCGGAAACATTCAATTCCCCGTTTTTGGCCTCGGCGCGCGCAAGCGATTCATAATCAATGTAATCAAAGTCTATGCCCTTATCGTAAAGCCTCTCCCCCGCTTCAAAAGCGGCAGGCTGGCGGTCCGTATTCAGCCAGTAAAACGCTTTCTTGCGGAGCTTTGCCTCCGCGTCAAGGCCGGCATCATCTTCATTCCCGGCCATTCCGGCAACTGCAGGCTCGGTAGGGTATATGACGGCAACATCGCATTTGTGGTAACCCTGCGACAAAAGGTAGGACAAACGCTGTATGCAGGCCATGAGCGGCGCGATTTGTTTCCAGTAAGGCATCCTGAAATGGTTGTCCGGGGGAGCCCATTCCCACCAGCCGCCCTGGGTTGAGTAGTACAGTCCGTGCAGGGACAGCAGGTTATAGCCCGCAACAAAATTTGCCAAAATGGCATCGGTCAATTCTGCCGAATTGGTACCCCAGCCGCTGCTGTGAAACCCTTCAAGCCACACCCGCGGGCGCTTATAAAGATGGGCGATGGATGCCGCAATCTTTGCCTTGACAATGTCTTTTTGAAGCTGGGGCTGGTCCGAACCCGGCCCCTGGTTCCAGCGCTGGGTGCGGAAATAGTCGCCGAATTCCGCAACGTCCTTGCCGCGCCCGCCGTGGTCACAGCCGTATATCATGCCCCTGTCCTGGTGCCACTGGTAAACCGGCTTGAAGAAATTTTCCTCGCTTAAACTTACAAGCACGTCGTTGTAATCAAGCCTTATTTTCGGAGTAATGTCCCCTATGTCAAAAAACAGCGCATCAAGAAACGGGACAACGTCATACCCCTTTCTTTTTTTGAACTCGCCCGCGAAGTAGCTGTCCCAGAGGTTACCGCTTAACCTGAAATTCAATTCATCTGAAAAGAAAAAGTTTAGCGCCTTGGAGGCTTTACCGGGCAGCGCCTTCTCAAATTTTTCAAAAAAGGCCTTTATATAGGCCGCTCCGCTCAACGGGTACATGGGGTCATAGGACGGGATTACCCGCTCGAAATACACTCCGACAACTTTCCATTTTTCATTTTTGAAATCGCAAACCAGCCCGCCGCCTTTTGCAAGGGGAAGCAGGTCTTTTCTGGTTTCAGCCATTAAAGAGCCGTCCTCTTTAAGCCTGAAGGCGGACAGCGCAAGGAGATTTTCGGGCAATTTGAGTTTTACCGTCCCGGTGGAAACTTCTGTAACATATTTTAAGAGCGAGCCGTTCAAATCGGGGTTTTTCCCTATCGCCTCGTCCATTGAAAAACCCTGCCCTATGCCAAGGGTATAATCGCTCAGACTTACGGTCATGCCGCGCTTGTAGGCTTCTGCGGCAAACCACTTGAAAAGGGCCCACCATTCCTCGGTAAAAAGCGCCGGCTTGCTCGGATTTGAAAGCCCCCAGCTTAAACCGCCTGAATCAACATGGCTGTAATTGATTTGCAGGCTGGATATCCCTTTATTTTCCAGTTTATCCAGCTGCCAGAGCAGGCGCTCGCGGGTAAGCGGGTCGCCCTGCCACCAGAAAAACGGCACTTCGCCGTAACCTTTGGGAGGATTTATGAAGCCGGGTAAAACATCGAGGGAGGCGCTGCGGTCAGAAAAGCCATCCGGCAACCCTGCCTGTGCCGCCGGCCGGCATGCAATCAACAGTAATATTACGGCCAAGGATTTTTTCATCTGATTAATTATTGATGAATGCATGATTAGTGGCCTTTCTTTGTCTATTTCATAAAATTATTGAGCAGCATTGAGCTTGCAAACATCACCAGCATTCCCAGTATTATACCAAACACCACAATGTGGTTTTTGCGGTATTCATAGGACAACGGCAGAAGTTCGTCAAAACTGATAAATATCATTATGCCCGCCACGAACGCAAAAGACAGTGAAAGCAGCATGGGGCTGCAGAAAGGCGCAAGCACCAGCATGCCCAAAAGAGCTCCCGCGGGTTCCGCCACCCCGGTAGCCAGTCGAATAGAGCAAGGCCTTGCCCTTTTTGCCGGTCGCGCTGTAAACCGGCACCGAAACCGCAATGCCTTCGGGTATGTTGTGTATTATTATTGCAAGCGCAACGGCCATGCCGAGCCTTATGTCCCAGGTGCAACTTATGAAAACAGCCAGACCTTCGGGAAAATTGTGAATTGCATATGAATATCTATGTCAAAATCATCTGATTTAAAAAAGGTATGATGTGGATTTACTTTTTTATTAGAATTACACCATATTTTACCCGCATCCTCTTTAAACTTTACCTTACAGTAATATTTAGTTTTTTTCATAGGACTAACCTTAAAAATCTTTCTGTAATATCAAAATATTTATTATCATAGGTAAATTATATTAAATAGTTACTTGATATTCAAGCAGAAAATAATCCTTTAAAAATAGATAACCTTGCAGTGTTACTAATTAAGATTTTGATGAGAGGATGCTTCAACTCCCCGGGTAGGGTAAAAATCCGAACTTTTTTCCAGGTTTCCGTGATTCTTGGCATGAATACCAAAAGGAAGGAAAATGACAAATATGCCTTGTTTTATATCAAAAACGGACATTATCCACTTCGGAACGCTCAGGCCCATTAATATCCAGCATCTTTTCAAGATCGCTTGAAATCAGATAGTCTTAAACCAATTCCCTTAGAAAAATCCACGCTGGGGCAACCCGGATATTTTCTTTTGTCTGATAATCCCTTTTGCCTGTTGCATGCAGTTGCCAGGCCCTCGCCTGCGGAAACTTTCTTTTCAGATATATTAATGTCTTGTTGACATCATCATCAGACCATTTGCATTCAATGATTAGAATAGCTTTCCCGTCCTCAACAATAACAAAATCAACCTCCCTGCCTTCCAGGTCCCGGAAATACCGCAGTTCAATGTTCCTGCCTTTCGTATCCTCCTCATAATGTACCCATTTTAACAGGTGAGACGCAACCATGTTTTCAAACCGTTTGGACATGTCCTGAACAAGAGTCCAGTCGTAGTGATAATGCTTGCACTCCTTTTTTACGGCACGGATTTTAGGCGCTCCAAAAGGCATCAACCGGAAAATTGCATATAAGCGTTCAAGTATGTTCATCCACTGCGAAATGGTTTTATGACTTATCTGCAAATCTTCCCTTAAAGCATTCAATGAGAGCGGGCTGCCGACAAGTTCAGGAAGCCTCATTACAAGAAGTTCCAGATTGCCTATATCCTGCACTTTTTCAAGCGAGAGAAGGTCTTCCCGAATTAACCTTGTTCTGTATTCTCTTGACCATCTTTTTGCCTCAATCCCGGATTTTCCCAGAAAAGGTTCCGGAAAACCTCCAAGTTCAAGAAGATTCATGAAGTCCTTCTGGGTTCCCATGCCTGTTTCCGCAACCGAAAGAGGATGCAAGCGAAGGAAATGGTATCTGCCCTGCAGCGAATCACCCCCGAAACAATAGAAATCCAGCCTTGCGCTGCCGGTAACCAGTACTTTTCTGCCATATTTCCCGTTATCGTACAGTCCTTTCAGGTAATTCCGCCATGATCTATATTTATGTATTTCATCTAAAACAATCATATCACCAGCAGGCAGTTCTCCCTTTAATATTTTCTCCCTGTGCTCGGGTATGTCCCAGTTCAGATAATTTTGCCTGTTTTTCAGGATTTGCAGCGCGAGGGTCGTCTTGCCGACCTGCCTGGGGCCACCCAAAAATACCATTTTTTTTGAGAGGTCTTTTATAACCTGTTCATTCAGATATCTTTTCATGGTTATATTATACCATATTTTTTACTGCTTGTCAAATTTAAACGGTTGTTTTTTTTACTATGGTTGAATTTACACGGGTATTAATATACCCAGCACATTCCGAAGTAAACCTTAGCGCCAAACTCCGAAATTTCGTAATCTCACGTTTCTATTTGCCTCGGAAGATGCTGTGAGGCTTTCTCTGGTATAAGACCGGACAAGAGCAGGTTTTCAGGGTTATTTGAACAGTCAAGAGAGCAAAGATATCTGATAAACACCACAAAACCTTGCCCGCTGTGCGCTGACTGAAATATTCCAAGAGCAAGTCTGGCAAGCTTGTCAAAAAACCGACACTTCTGAGTTCCGGTAGACAGGCAAAATCAGGTTTGCTTTGGGTAGTAGATATTTTCCCATAACTACGAAATTTCGTAGTTTGGCGTTAATGTTTGCTTCGGAAGGTGCTGCGGACATACATATCCATCTGGCCAATATCCTGATGAGTAAGCTCCCCCACTTTCAGGTCAATCAGCACAAAACACTTAAGAATGTAATTGTAAAACACAAGGTCGACATAGAAATCCTTGCTTTCTGTAGAAATTCTGTGCTGCCTTGATACAAACGTAAATCCTCTGCCAAGTTCAAGCAAAAAAACCTGGAGTTGATTTAGAATTGCCTGTTCAATATCTTTCTCTTGATGTCTCCTATCCTCTTCCAGCCCC